>Ga0315336_1000443_pt1 | contig 117253 bp, 104 predicted proteins | sample ASW5metaG_FD_204512 | JGI IMG/M metagenome (GOLD analysis project Ga0315336, IMG submission 204512) | Ammonia-oxidizing marine archaeal communities from Monterey Bay, California, United States - ASW #5 | ecosystem: Environmental > Aquatic > Marine > Intertidal zone | place: USA: California... | reverse complement strand
CACTGCTATTGTGTGGGTCAGCTAACCATGGCGGCATTTCACCAGCGAGCACCGTGTCTTTTATGGCGCGTGCCCACGGCCGTGTATCCCGATATGTTATTAAAGACATCGGTGCAATATCCCCAGGGCGGTGACAGCTTGTGCAGTTCTCGTAGAGAATTGGCGCTATATCCTTAGCAAAGGTCGGCACGGCTTTCGCCGTTCCATCCGCGCGGACTACAACACCATCACCGAGGACAGTGAAGACGCCGATTAGCACGACAAACGATAAACCCTTAATCGCTTTCACTGAACACTCCTCCGACCCACACCAGGGCCAACAGACTGTCAGAAAATTCTCCTAACAAGCAGAATCGAGGCACTTTACCTCCTGTTGAAGGGCTTGTCAAACTGATTCGAGAGGTAATGGATATGTCGCACTCGCCATCGAATCACGGACAATAGCTTTACTGGGTGGAGCGAGTTATGAGGTATTCGCTACAGCGACTTGGATGTGTGATTCTTGCTGTTTCAGCAATCCTGACGGCATGGCCCACGGTCGTTCGAACCCACAACCTTGAGTTCACCTTCACTGTTCTCGTTATAAGAGCGGATGGCGAGTACCAAATCGATGTCACAACTGACCTGGACGCGCTCGCACTAGGCGTTGGTCTGGGCGCGAATTCAGCTACGTTGGCACGCACTTTAGCCACAATGCCAAAAGCATCCCTCGATGAACGACTGACCGATCTTCGACAGACACTCACCAAACAACTAGTCATGAGGTTCGATGGTGAGGCTGCCAAAATGGACCTGGAATTCCCAGAATTCGGCACGATGATGAATGCCGAGGTCCCGAGCTACATTGGCCTCACTGCCAGGTTCACCGGTGTGATTCCTGAACGCACAAGGACATTTACCTTCCAAGCCGACCGACAGTTTCCGCCTGTATATCTAACGGTCCTGGACCTAGCAGGCGGTCGCGACGCCCAACAGCTTCTGTTACGTGGAGAAGAAAGCGGACGGCACGCAGTCAACTCCCTCAACAACGATGAGGCTGAAAGGACTTGGTCGGTCGCTAGTCGCTACCTGCAACTCGGAATCTCGCACATCGTACCTGATGGTTTCGACCACGCTCTATTCGTTTTTGGGCTCTTCCTACTGAGCACCAGACTCAGGGCACTACTCTGGCAGATATCGGCGTTCACGGCCGCCCACACTATAACGCTGGCCTTAGCAGCAGCAGGAATCATCACATTATCGCCTGCCGTCGTCGAATCATTGATCGCCCTATCAATCACCTATGTGGCTGTCGAGAATCTCATAACGGATCGGATGACCGGTTGGCGACCTGTCATCGTTTTCTGTTTCGGCTTGCTACACGGACTGGGATTCGCCGGTGCGTTGAGTGAGTTGGCCTTGCCTGGTAACCAATTTCTGATCGGCCTACTCGCCTTCAACACCGGCGTAGAAATCGGACAACTAACCGTCCTACTCGCAGTGTTCCTACTCATCGGCTGGACCCGACAGCGAAAGTGGTACCGAACACGCGTCAGCCTGCCTTGTTCACTCGGAATAGCTTTGGTCGGCCTCTACTGGTTCCTGCAAAGAATCATTGGACTCTACCCTTAACTACCCCTAGCATCCGGCTACAAAAGAGCTCCTACAAACGCCGCTTGATTCAGTTGTTTTTATATATTACGATATTGTATTATCTGTTATCGTATTATATAAAATTTCCTGCTGGCAACGATCAATGCTCGATTTAACCTCAAACCTGCAAAAGTCTGCACAGCTTGTGACGCTTTACCTAGACAAGTTTCGAAGGGACTACGGCATCACCCAACCTGAGGCGCATGTACTGGCTGTGCTCCACGTACGCGGAGAAACCTCAATTCGTAGCCTGCACCATACCTTGGGCCATAAGCCGTCTACCCTGACCAGTATTCTCGATAGATTAGTTGCTCGTGGCTTTATAACCCGTGAGACAAGCCGGACCGACCGGCGATCATTTGACATTAAGTTGACGCTGGCTGGGACCATTCCAGCTGCAGCTATCCGCACGGCATTACACGCCCTCGAAAACAAAATCGTCCGCCGCTCGGTTAGCGCGGACATACGTGGCATAACAAGGATCGCTTCAACCCTCGAGGAACTCATTGTTGACACGAGGCGTGCGGGGTAAGAATCGCTATGGAACCTGGTGCTCGGGCTAAAACCGATCAAGCAGAATCAATCAGAGCCTGGAAACTTATTCGCTTGGTGCTCTGGTTCGCTACTGCGTTTTTCGCCACGCAAACGTTCATTGGAGACGGCGGTTTAACTGACATGTTGCAAGCATCACGTGAGCGTCGTGCACTCACCGACGCTGTTACAGCGGTAAAGGTCGAAAACCGGCGACTATCAGGAATAGAGGATCGCTTACGTCGTGATTCCAAGGCAATCGAAGGTGTAGCGCGAGGAGAGATAGGGCTCATCGTACCCGGTGAGGTGCTCTTCATCGTTGGTGAAACGACTGAGATAACTCGGAGACCCAATTGAGACCGGCCACCATTCGATGGTGTCGCTAAAATGTCACCGGTGTTTCATCGAACAGCGATGTTGCGATGAAACGGTTGTACACTTGCTCCAATACAATGCCCAGACGGTGCACTAGTCTCATCGCCCTGCTATTGCTTGTAGTTTTGCCTTTTAGCGCGGCTTGTCAGCGTGAACGCGAACCCCTAATTTCTCAACTGCCCCTGCTTCCTAAATTTGTCTATCAAAACAGATCATCAATTGAATTGTTTCACGAGGCTGATCGGCTCGCGCGACAGGAACCGCTGTCAGCCCAGCGTATCGGTCGCCTTGGCATGACCTACCACGCTTATCGATTCACGGATGAGGCGCGGCAAACCTATGCACTGGCTAGAAACATTGCGCCCAATGAATACCGATGGGTCTATTACCAAGCTTTCTTAGAAAAATCTGTGTTTGATTTCCAAAAGGCCGAATCATTCTTTCAGCAAGCTCTCGAATTTAAGTCGGATAGCGCAGAAGTGTTGGCCGAATTAGGCGACCTGTACCTAAAGTGGAACCGGCCTGACGATGCCGCCATACACTTCACCAGGGCTCTCACCATTGAACGGTTACAACCCTTGGCCGCACTAGGCCAAGCACGCCTGGCACTAATCGCTGAAAGGTGGGAGGAGGCTCTCGCGTTACTAATTCCGATCCTAGATACACACCCACGACTCTCGCTATGCCATAAGTATTTGGCACGCGCCTACGTCAACCTTGGTCTTCCTGATAAGGCAGAGCACCATCTATCTCTGAGTGACTACGGCTCTGGAATCGAAACACCGTTAATGCACGAGTTACACGAATTGTCAGTAGGCCCAATAGTGAATGGTGGCAAACCCGTGGGTGCGCTTGATCTGATGCAGATAAAGTGCACACGTTGCCATACAAGCACACGCATCGAGGTAACACATCGGGACCGGTACTGGTGGGCGCAAACTGTGCGTCGCATGCAGCGGGAGGCCGGGTGGGCGTGGCTGAGCGACGAACAAGCTGCCAGCATAGTTGCATACCTTGCCGCCCGCGAAGCCAGTCCAGCAACACCTTAGCCTTCACCTGCGGGTCAGCGCTCGTTGCCAGAATTACTGATCGCGAGAGCACGCTCCGCGAGTTCGTGTCCAGGATTAAGTTCTAGAACTCTCCGTAGCTCGCGTGTTGAGTCAAACTGACGACCGGCCCGCTGAAGAACATAGGCAAAGCTGTAGTGAATGTCGGCATCCCCAGGGGCTCGAGCGACTGCCTGTTCCAGAGCCACCACCGCGTCATCGAGCCTTCCCAGCGCAGTCAACGCAAGTCCCATATACCTGTGTGCATCGGCTGTGTCAGCACCAAGGTGTATAGAACGACCTAGAAGTTCGACCGCTTGGTCATGCTCCCCTTGCCGATAAAGAAGTTCGCCGAGCCGCATGTGCGCCAAAGGGTGCGAGTTGTCCAGTGAAATGGCTGTTTCGAGTGCCCGGCGTGCCTCCTCTAACGTTTCCACATGCTCGTGAAGCACGACATAGACATCCGGATCCTCTGGTGCCAAGCTACGAGCCCGATCGAAAAGCAGACGTGAGAGGTCGGCGTCTAGCAAGGCATAGCGCGACACGTTGAGCAACAGCCAATCGACATCAAACGATTGAGCAATCAGGCCATCAACCCAAGGGTCAGGCGCAGCGTAGAAGCGACCTAACTCGTTCGCCCGCTGGCGTGAAACGCCCCCTGCTGTCGTTCGCCCGTAATGTTCATGTACTGTTGCCAGCAATCGGTGAAGGGCAGCAAACTGAGGCGCCGCCTCAATAGCAACCAGGAGATGGGATTCAGCCTGGCTCCACTCACCGACCTCAATAGCCAAACGCGCGAGACCCAAAAGTGCCCACGGGTCACCTGCCGTCAGCCCAAGCCGCCGCTCATAGGCAGCCTTGGCTTCGTCAAACTTACCTTGTTTAAAGCGGTTCTCGGCAAGCTTCAACCAGGCTGGGGCATAATTCGGCTCAAGCTCGACCGTACGCTCTAAAAGTGGAGTAACAGTCTCAGTTTCTCCGCGCTCTTGTAGCCTGTACGCTAGTAGATATGGCCACCGCGGGTTGTCCGTGGTGAGATCAGTCGCCAGCCTGTAGCATGCTTCCGCAAGTTCACCGTGGGTGTTGGCCTGATAAAGGTTGCCAAGGCGGCCCGCCATCTCTCCCACTGTGTCGGGTGATGCACCAGAACGGATGGATTGGCGCAAAAGTCGATCGCCCTCAGTAATAGCACGCTCAAAAGCAGGCAGAGCTCCTACTGTGTCAGGCAAGTCAGGAACCGTAGTGAGCAATGGCGGCTCAGTAAGCCGGCCAGGCGGCTCAATCCTCATCAGGAGTCTCGAGGTGAACCACGCCACAGCCCCGGCCATAACGATAAGGACAAGGGCAATTAGCAACACCCTTAACGGCAACCTAGCATCTCGTCTCGCCAGACGTATTACCGCCGGTCCAGCTTGACGACCACCGTGTGTCCGTCGTTTTGCAGCTTTAACCATATTGCTTGTGGTTGATGTCTCCCTCCCCGTTACGGATCTCTCCAGGTGTTTCGCCAGAGTGTCACCCGGCTCATCCGATCGTAGGGCGGCGAGACGTGCATTGCACCTGTAACTAGGTCGACGAGTCCATCACCGTCCATGTCAGCGCTAGCGAGTGCTAGTAAATGGGTTGGTTCTGTGGCCAAAATTCGACGAGTAAATTCCATTTCACCATCGTTTTCAAACCATGCAAGCGATGCGGCTTCTGGAGAGTCCCAATCGTTAAAAGCACTAACGACGAACACGTCCAAATCACCATCGAGGTCGCCGTCAACTGCGTTCGCAAAATAAGCTCCAGGAAAGTCACCAATCCGATGGTAGCTGAAGCTTAAGTCGCCTTCGTTTTCCAGCCATTGCACTCCGTGCCACGGACGTGGTCCAGGCGGAATGTAGTCAAAGGCGTCACCATTCGAGTAGAGCACGTCCAGGTCACCATCAAGGTCCAAGTCGACTAAAGAGATACCACTACTGCCGAAGTCATCATTCGTCGCACCATAAATCAAGTGTCGATCGAACATACCTTGGCCATCATTCTCGAATACATAGATCTCTTCCCATTCCTGAGAAACGACAGCTGCGATGTCCAAGTCCCCGTCACCGTCGAGGTCACCCACCGGCGTATGGATGGTTCCCGAAATGTCTAGTAAACCGTGGCTCTCGAAATTCCAACCTCCAAGATTTTCCATCCACCGAATTTCACCATCGTCATAGCCAAACTGGCCAACCACAAGATCGATATCACCATCTCCATCAAAATCCCCAGGCTCGATGTCTGTAACACGTGCTAGGCCGTCGAGTAGAATGCGTGTCGTAAACTCCTCTTGACCATCGTTCTCAAGCACAACAACACTACCAATCTTGTCGTTATTCGGAAGAATCGCTCCCATCTTCGCAACAAGGAGATCAATGTCACCATCTAGGTCAACATCGCTTGGCGTCACATGTGCTGGTGCCAGAATTGTGTCGCCGAGGGGTATCTCAGTGAAGGACCCACCCGCCTCCTGACGGATCCACGCAACCTGATTCATCGTGGCATCACATACCACCACATCGGTAAAACCATCCTGATCAAGATCGACGATGTTGACATGGCTAATCCATGGCTGCGAACCTTCGAGGGACCGCCCGATCGGACGGCGGTCAAAAAAACGACGTTCTGCCCTCCTATCAACTGGAGTCGAAACCGCCAGATCGTCGCGCAATCCCACGATCAGTTCGATCAACTCATTGACCGAACGCCCTTGCCGTTCAGCTTCTCGGGATACTAGAAACCACGGTACGAAGATAATGATAGCGAGCGCTGCCAATCCAAATAGTAGAGAAGGTCGCGAGTAAGCCATACGGTTCAGTATAGCGTTTCGTCAAAAGTTGTCCGGTTTAGGATGGACGGGCAGGACATTTTGTGAAGTTGGCTACCTAACCACACCGCTAGTGGCTTGGTCATCACCAACTGAGAGACGTCCTAGGCTTCCCCGGCGCTCTGGTCTGAAAGAGTTGTTACGATGTGTAGACTTGTCGGCTCACGACAGAAACGACCGATCAGCAGGACAAACCGAAGCCTCGACTAGCTGGGCCAAAGCTCACACTTTCGGTTGAACTTGAATACCTTCCTTACCTACGGTCACTCCCAGACAGCAAAGCCCATCGCATTCCCGGTACCAGCATCGGAACGGTAGCATGGGACATAGTCGACAACGCGCATCTGAAGTCCACTATCGGCCAATAACCCAGCCACAGTGATCCAATTCTTGCTCTCCGAAGTACCCGAGCGGAAGCGATCGGCTGGAATGCGAGTAAGTTGATCGCGATCACCATCCTTCATCGCCTTCAGCAACTCAGCATCGAACTCTTCGTCAATTACGAAATGGCTGAGACCACCGGAAGCGATGACACCAACCCGCGCATCGCGATCCCAGGATGCCACAGCGCGGCCAATCGCACGACCGAAGTCAAAACAGCGACCAACTGTAGGCTGATTGGGCGGAAAGAATGTGTTCTGCACGACCGGAACCGCGGGCACCGCTTGATCGTTCATGATGCGGCGGTAGACAAACCCAAACGCATGCGGGATCCCTTTTCGACCACGGGGCCCTTCCGGCAGCGCCTTCATCGCCGCGGCGTCGAAGCCTGCATCCGCGGTCGACCTGAGAATGTGCTCGCCTAGTTCAGGCACGCAGGGGTAGGTGGCTCCCTCAGGTGGACTATTCGCCCAGTGCGACGCGCCAAGTCCGGGTGGCAATTTTGCTAGCCTCTCCTTCGAGGGCGGGACGTTATCCACCGACTCACCGTGAAACACACTGAAAGCTGGCGTAAGTTCGTCCTTAAAAATCTCCCGTTGATCGTTACCAATGATCACAAGAATATCGACTGCAGCCGCTGAAAATTGCTCCGCAAGTGCCCCGATTGCCCGTTGGCACGACGCATGGCGCTCCGTCCGCACATCGAGCGCCGCCTGTGCCCCGAGGTCCTCTTTCACACGCAGAGCAACAAGTTCATCAAAGGTATAAATTCCTCCACGAAATGGAAGCTTAGGATTCTGCCGATCCGCCTCCACACGTTGGTCCCATTGTTCTGGTGGAGTCGAGAGCAACGGACCGTGCGACGTTCCTAAAGCGAATGTGATCTTTGCCATTTGCGAGCAACCTCCAAGAAATCAACTTACCCTGAGGACCGACGACTCATAGTCAGCGTCGCCACCTTTACCCTCAGGAAAGATCTGCCAATCCTTAACCCACTCTCGAGTGGCGTTGAACATCTCCTCAGTATACGGTTCGAAGACGACCCGCTCCCCAGGCCCGAAGAGCCGAGTATCCATAATTTCGTGGAACCGTTCAGGAAAGTCTTTCTTATAGTAGTGAGTGTACAACTCAGGGTGCAGGTCCAAATCAACCTGCGCCTTCTTCAAAGCTCGATAGCACTTGCGTACATCCTCAAGGTTCGCATCATCGGCCACCATTGCCGCAACCATGAACGTCGTATCGACAATCTTCCGGAAGCCGAGCTGCTCAACTAGATAGGAAGGTCCACCAAACGCATTACCTGCGGGCACAGCACCATCGACGAGCAACTCAAGCCGCTGAAACAACATCCCGCCGAAGTGCAGTTTGATCTCGGAACGGTCCAAAAATGGCTCAAGACCTTGAATCGTCGAATAGTGGCTTCCGGACTGGTAGCCCACAGTGATCGGCACGTTAGCGAGGTCCTCTGGCCGCTTGATTGGTGAATCTGGCGGTACGTAAATGCCCGATGGACTTACCGAATAAGCCTCTCCCCATAAACGCCCACGGCCCGAGGAGGCCGCCATATTCACCGTCCAGTGGCAGGCCGAACTAACCGAGCAGCCACGCCCCCGTCCTTCAAACGTCTGATACGCCCCGCTCCACTGGTCAGGCGGTAACTCCTCAGCAGTCTTGACACTGGCCACCTGATCTCGCCCTGGGCGGAACTCGTAGTCCAACCCTTCAGCCTCAAAATAACCGTGCTCCTCGGCTACCCATTCCTGAAGCCGCATGTGCGGTACGATAATAAATTTCGACACTAGTCCTATCCTAACTCATACTCCACAAGTGAACACGACTACTTTGACGCGCCCTCTACAGGCTGTTCTAGGTCAAGAAATTTTGCGACCAAGTCAATACCGGTCGACAAGTCGAATCGCCGGTACGCATTCTGGACTACCATGGTTGGGTCACCAGAATGCAGTCTCTCGTAGAGTTGCTGACGACCACCATAGCCGTCTCCAGTGAGGTCCCAAGCCAATCTGCAGAGCTTGTAGCGATCAAGCGGTGAGGTGCCCTTACCTCGCATGTACACATCAAGGTGCTTCTTCAATTCTGGCGCCGTCCAGTCCTCGGCCGTCGGCAGGAAGATAAGCGAGCTTGTCCCGATGTGCTCGACCAGTTCGACGAACCGCTCCGAGACCATAGTCACCAACGCACGACGCTCTGGTGCCGCTGCCGTGCGGTAATGTCCACCAGGGGTGCGTTCACAGTCAATCTCGCCTGCGCGGAGGTTCGTGCGGGCTAACGACAGGTAGGTACACATCTCGCCGAGGGTGGATAAGACATTCGGTCGCTTATCCACCCCAGAGGTCGTAGCCAACAGGTGTGCCACAGCCACCAGTACTTCCATCCTGAGTTGCGTCAGCACCGACCCCGCATAACTCGCCCACGACATGACATTGCCACGGAACAGGCGGTTGGCAGCCAATGGTTCCCTGTAAAGGAATACACGCTCCCAAGGTACGAAAACGTCGTCGAAGATTGCCAGCGAGTCGACCTCGTCAAAACGTGCAGACACCGGGTGATCTAACGGATTCCGCCCTGAAAACACCTCGCGAGCCACCTGTTTAAGACCTGGGGCATTGCACGGAATGGTGAACCAAAGAGCAAACTCAGGCTCGTCCTCGGTGAACATGTAGGTTGGAGAGATTAGGATTTCGTTCGAGAACACGCCGAAGGTATTGAACCTGGCTCCACGTACCACGATCCCATCGTCCCGCTCCTTGACAACACGCACACACCGGTCAGGATCCTGAGACGGCCGCAGCGATTTGTCCATACAAGGGTCATGGAGACCATGCGACAGGCACAGATCATGGTCCCGCGCATACTTCAAATAAGTTTCGGTATTCCGAGCGAGGTCTGGATTGAGTTTAGCGAGCTCATGGCGAATATCGTAGTAGCCAATCACCATCGACGCGCAAAAATCAGGCAGTCGCCCGCACATGCCAAACACTTCGCGGACCCACACTTCGGTGTTCCGCCGGCGAAGCAATAGATGCTCTGGTTTAGTCGGTAGAAAGTAGGAGTATGACGCGCGAAGGCCATTATCCTGCTCATAGGTCATCACATCCCGCGTCTCTTGAGCATGCTGCATATCGTAGATACGTGCGATGCTCTTTGCCATCTCGGCAAACTCAGGGTGACTCGTCACATCGTCAATTCGTTTACCCCGATACCAGACTTCGCGACCATCACGCAGACTCTCTAGGTAGCGCTTGCCATCGAGCGCACCTAAGCCTTTAGTGGTATCCATAGCTGGAATATTGCGTTGCGATGCCGTCGCTTCGTGCATGTTAAGTACTCCGTTCACAATCCGAATCTTTCCGAACCCTCAGCACCCAACTAGGTGTCGAATTTGGAAAGAACTGCTTTATATTTCTTGCGCACTGCTTCCCGTAACTCGGGACTGGCTCGCGCCACCGGCGGAAATTCATCCCGCCACTCGAACGGGCGGCACGCATCAATGACCGCTCGTGAGTTCATTCGTTCACCTGGCCGAAGCATCGGGTCAAGTGGCCCACTCCAGGCCCGATGTAATAGCTCAATATCCTCCGCCGGGTTACTCCGTGTGGACATTGCCCAAAGCACTTCAAACATATTAGCTGGATCGATGTCCTCATCGACGACGACAACATACCTACCGAGATAGTTGCCTGATTGACAGGACAATACCAGTAACCCAGCCTGTCTCGCATGGCCGGCGTAGGCCTGCCGAATCGACACGACATTGAAGAGCCTAGCGGAACCCGCTTCATGGCACCAAACGCCTTGCACACCATTCAAGCCAGCGTGCTCGATCTCGTCCCAAATCATGCCAGACTTCATAACGCATTTACTAAACGAGAAGTCCGAAGGAGGTTGCATCGGGCTCGCCATCGTCAGAATCGGGTCGTCACGGTAATAGACCCGTTCAATGCGAACAACCGGCTCATCACTAACCTCACTAGCGTAGTAGCCGGTGAACTCACCGAAAGGGCCTTCTGCCTTTGTATCATCAGGGTGCATCGCGCCCTCGAGAACAATTTCACTGTGCGCCGGCATCGGCAGCCCGTACCGCTCGGACCGGATCGTTTGCACCGGGAGTCCCCGATGACCACCAGCCCAGCTGAACTCGGACAGGCCAAACCGCAGCTCATTACCCGCACCGAGGGACAGAAGCGGGTCGTGACCACAGCTAATCAAAACCGGACACGGTTTTCCTTGGCGAAAATATTTCTCCCGAATCTGCCGGCCCTGCTTACCAGGGGACATCCAAAGTCCTACCGTTCGGCGATCATGAACCATCGACCGATAGGTGCCCACATTCACCCAATCGTCTTCGGGGTCGTGCATGATGACTAGGTCGTCTGTTCCAATGTACCGTCCGCCGTCTCGTTCATGCAGCAACGGAACAGGAAATTTCAGTACATCCACTTCATCATCACGGTCGATATTCTGAAGGATCGGACCCTGATCGACGATCTCCGGCGAAAGCGGCGTATGTGTCTTCATCCGGTTCCGATAGGCATGCACAACGTCCATGGGCGCCTTCGGTTCAGGAAAGCCAAGGGTCATGGCAAGTCGCCGACTTGAATTAGAGGCACCAGAGAGCACGCGAAAGCCTTCAGGGAAACCCGGAATACGCTGGAAGAGAATCGCTGGCGGGTTCGTTCCTGCATGGTGAATAACTTCCGTTAATGCACCCATCTCAAGGTTCCAATTAACGCCGTCTATCGTGAGAAGTTCGTTTGCCGCTTCCGCACGCTTCAGTAGTTCACGTAAATCTTGATGTGGTCGATCGTATGCGTTGTACATAAGGTCTATTCATCTTCGACGTCAACGTTTGCGTAATCCTCACCTGTTCGCTGCTCGATCAACTCGACCATTCCAGTGGCATCCTTAACTTGACGGATGTCTTCGGCAACAGCCTGAAATGCAGTCTTAAGCTTTCCCCGCGTGTTGAGCGGACAGACCATCAGGCAGATCTTGCACCCATGCATCTTAAGAAACCAGGGTTTACACGCTGGCGTATCAACGTGCCACCGAACAACGCCGTTTACTTCCTGCTTGTCTGGCTTGATAGCATCACCCGGACAGAAACGGGTGCAGATGTTGCACGATGCACACACTTCATCAAACCCAAAATCCTTAGGCCCATCCGCCTTAAGTGGCATCTCCGTTGAAACAGCCACTAGTCTGAACGAGGAACCAAATTCGGGTGAAATCAGTGAACCGTGCTTGCCTAATTCGCCGAGCCCAGCCAAGTACGCGTAAGCCGGCAGTGGAATATCCCCGCGGTTTGTCTGGGCACAAGCACTGTAGCCATAGGCCCCTATCTGATGGGCAAGACGATTAGCCATATCGTCAAGACGGTAGTAAACCCGGTGCACCTCAGCCTGCGACCGGGGACCGATATCGATCATGCTGTCAAAGGCCATCGAAAGGCCAAAGACAATCACGAACTGATGCGCACGCTCTGAAGCATCGGTGAACAGAAATCTCGGATCGTACTTTGCAACGCCAACCACCTCAGCGCCCATCTCTAGGACAAGCTGCTTGATCTCTTCAGTCTTTCCGTCAATATCTTGAATCTCGGTTCGGTTGGAATTGACGACGGCTTCACGCGCCGGCCAAAGCACCTCTCGACGAAGGAAGGTATGTCGTCGGGCCGATGCTGGCATCCTCCGACGAAACTCCGAACCACTGGAGGTCATCATCCCCTCCTGCTGGGTACGGGTTGGACGCTTGGCCTGGCTAATGTTGATCTTGCCCATCGAGTAGTCTGTGACAAATGTTAACCGAACGGTTTGGCCCGATCACGAATAAGTGAGTTCCACGCTGGTTCAGGCTCAGACGCGACCTTCCTCCGCAGCTCGCTCCAGGGCGATCATTCGATCTCGATAAGTGGTCTTCACACCCAATAAAGACAAGCCGGCCGCAATCGACGCAACGGCGAGCATGATAAAAGCATTCCTGTAACTACCCTGTGTGTCGGACATATAGCCAACAAGCGGCGGCCCGATAGCGAATCCAACTGTCACGCACGCAGTCAAAATCCCTATTGTCTTCCCTAGCACCTTAGGCCCAAAACAGTGCTTCGATAAGACTGGGATGTCTACAATCGAACCGCCGTGGGATAAACCACGCGTAATGGTAAATGCAACCAGCGCAGACAAAATGGAAATGGGAAACATCAGTAACACGGACACAGCCATCATGAAATAACACAGCATGATGCCTTTCACCGAAAGCTTATCGTATAGCCATCCAAAGCCAAGCTTGCCCGCAATACTAACGGCGAACACTGCACTCTTCACCCAAGCTGCGTTCATGGGACTGTAATTAACCTCCTGAATGAGATACAGCATAAGATGTTGCCCCGCCGACTGATCCACAAACCCAATCAAGCTCACAGCCAGGCCAATCATCCAGAACGAGCGGCTTCGCAGCACATCTGAAAAATCTATCTCGGCGGCAGCACTCTCCTCGCGTTTGGTTTGCAATGAACTATCTGCAGATCCTGAGACTTCAATTTCAGCATCTTCAGATTCTTTAACGATCCGCAAGAAAACTGGGAGCGCAACTGTCCAGATGCCAATGCTTAGCAGTGCTACCGTCATCCGCCAGCCATAGATGCCAATGAGCCATGTCGCTAATGGTGGGGTAAAAGTCCCCGCGACACTCGTACCAAGTAACGCCGAACCAATAGCAAGACCTTGCTGGTGCATAAACCGCTGCGAAACCAGCACCTTGATGGCAATCATGCAGGCAATCGAACCCATTCCCAGTACAAGACCGACGAGATAAAACTGCCAGAGCGATTGCACCCAGAGAAATCCTAGCATCGCAATGATCGACACGGAGGAAGCAACGACCACGATTTTTCGAATGCTAAATTTGTCGACAAGTACGCCAAAGAAAATACCAAAGACAGCGCCAGCGCTGAATTTGAGTGTTGCAACAAACGTCACCTGCGCACGACCCCATCCGAATTCGTCGATGATTGGTGCGTAGATGACTGGCATCACCATCGTGGGCACACCAAAAGTAAACACGATAATGATGAATCCGGCGAAGACGATCCACCAACTGCTGGATATACGCGATATGGCACCAAGATTTGTCGGGAAGTTCATAGTTAAACCTCAGTCATCTTAAGATAACGTCGAGCGGCCGACCGTCAAGGCCCAGGAAGTCAACGCTTGAATCTACCAGTGCCATGGGTCCCGCAAGTACAACGACCTGGGTTGAGTCACCGGAGCCATCGGAATAAGGAAATAGCCGTGTAACCTCCTCAGCACTGTCGGTCAAAACAGGGATTTCGGTCAAGATCTCGTCCCCTAGGAGGTTAGTCGTCAACTGGCGCGCCGTAACCGCCACAGGCACATCGGACCCGAGACTCAACGAGCCAGCAAACTGCACGCGGTCAAATAGATCGCCGAGGGTAAAGTCATTTTGCGCCCCGGCTAGGATCAATCTTTCAACACGATCAATTTCTTTACCATCGAGGTCACGGAGGATCAGCCGCACTGAGGCTCCATGGTCGGAAGCATTGGCAATCACCAAATGGAACTGCGTCCGACGACCATGGCGGATCAGGTCCGGCATGGTGTCAACTGGTACACGCGCCCGCAAAATGCTGGAAACTGGCTCAATGGCTCCCATCGTAATCAGCCCCTCTTCCCACCGAGAGACCAAAGATGCCACCGATGGCGCACTAGAAGAGTGAGGATACACGACGACATAGCGCGTGCGTACAATGAGCCCATCGCCAGAAGGTCGCCACACAAAAGAAGAACGCGGCTCCAACAAATAGCGTTCACGTTCAATCTCTTGGCCGGTCTCGTCTCTTAAAGACACTTCACCCTGCACCGACTCTTCATGTGGATTGAGCAGTATGACGTCGGTGCGGTATCCACCACCAACCGTTACGTTGGGCAACACCGTTACGGGATGTTCCGGTATCCCACGCACAACCGGCAGCACCGTGACCAGAGCATCGCCATGTCGATTATCCGCAACGCTCCATCCAACAACCGACAATGGCACCTCGCTCTCAACGTCGAGCGTTCCAATACCTAGCCAATTTTCCGCCGAAGCTCCCACCGCCTCATTCACATCAAAAGTCAGCCGCTCCCCGGGCGGAATTATCCTCAAGGCCGACACTGAGTCCGATCCCTGGCGGAAACTAAATTGGACGCGCTGTGCGACCATAGTCGGATTTGTAACAGCCACTATCGATCGCATCCCGTCGTGGTGATCAATAAAGATTAACGATCGGGTCGTCGGCGCTTCGGCACGAGCCACCGTTTGGCTAATCAGTATCCGGCTCTGTTGCTCCGTTTGTGCCTCCATCATGACCCGGCTCTTGGTGCGCTTCCACACAACACTTGAAGCTTCACGCACAATTCCGTAGCCCGATATCAGGTTAGACGGTCGGAGAGCCAGCACTGGATCTAGCGAGCTAAATCCAATCACTCCATTTGACGGAGACCTCATAGCGTAATGACTCTCGGGGAAAGTAAACAGCATGAGCCGGGCCCAATGTGAATCCGTTACGTAAAGCCGCTGGTTGGCGCTATCGAACGCCAACCCGCGTGGATCGTACAACTGGTCCTGGGCCGACACATCCCGAAGAACCTGATTAGACTGGCTCGAGGTGTCGGCCTGACCTAATACCGCCACTGCCGCTGGCTGATTCACCAGTTGATCTGGCGCCGCATCAAAAACCATTACGCGATCGTTGCCTTGGTCAGCCACATACAGACGGTCACGGGCTGAGTCATACGCCACGCCATTCGGTGAAACAAACCGTTTCTCGTTAATGATTTCACCGTCTCCCCGCTGCTCAGCCGCAGGTGTGGTCGTCGTAAAATCCGGCTGGCCGATGACCGTCTCCGCAGACATGCCGTTCTTCATCCGCGCCGGCGCCACATTGAACACCACCACGCGATGATTCCGATTGTCGACCGCGAACAAGCGATCATGATTTACGTCATATGCCAAATGCCCAGGGGAATTTAGCCCGTCGCCCGAAAGGCGTGGCTCCTTCATCGAGAAGTTGGGTTGACCAATAACCGCAATGGCCGAGGCCCCATTCTCCAGTCGTTCACGATGGATATCAAACACGAGGATGCGATGATTCCCACCGTCAGAAATAAAAGCCCGACGACGAGCGACATCCAGGGCGATCCCCACCGGCAACATACTGGATGCAATACCGCGCCCGATGTCCACCCCGAAATCAAAGCGGTCACGCGCTACACCAAACTCCTGAACCTCAAAATCTGGCTGTCCTAGCACGATGGCCGCCGAGTGATTCCCTCCAACAAGTAATCGTTCGGGATCGACGTCATAGATCAACACACGATCGTTCCACCCATCACCAACATAGAGGCGTTCGTCCACATCATCGTAAGCAACCGCGAGTGGTACGTTCATGCCACTGACCGAGCGGTCCGCACGGGCTGTTCGAAAGTCCGGCTGCCCGAACACCCACCTAGCCTCCCGATCGAACACTCGGTTATCGCGGTCGAGTTGGAAACCTAATACACGGTTGTTGTATTCATCTGCTACCCAGAGCCGGTGGTGTCGGGAGTCGAGCGCTACGGCGCGCGCCAGAGTCGTCGTTCGCCCATCTAGACGATCATTGGCCATTCGACGATCGAAGTCGTCCCTGCCGTCGTCATCGACGTGACCGATAACATCAATCGCCGCCAATCCGCTTCGCAAGACTTCGGGACGAATGTCAAACGCCATGATACGGTTGCCGCCCGGAAATCCCTCGGAGACGTAAAGCATTTGCTTTTCCGAATCCACTGATGGGTCCTTTGGAAAAGCAAACTGGGTCTGAGAAACCACCGGATCAAAGGTAGAGAAATCTGGCTGACCTACGACGGCAAACGCTTCGAGATTGTCTTGGAGTTTATCGGGCGCCGCTTCAAACACAAGGATTCGGTTGTCAGGCAACTGACTCACAAACAACCGTTTATGAAGCGAATCATAATCGAGTCCACCGGGTGTAATTGATCGAAGACCGTAACGTGCTTCGGGCTGGGCCCGCGCACCAATAAACCGTGCTGCATTGGCAAAGAAATCTGGCTGTCCCAGCACGGCGATCGCACGTGGGTCGTTTCGAAGTCGATTGGGATGCACGTCGAAAACAAGAATGCGATTATTCCCCTGATCAGACACAAACAGCCGCTGCTCCTCAGCATCGTGTGCGATACCGTGAGCACGTGTGAGCCGGTTAGGTCCGAGTCCCTGCTCCCGGCTGTTGAAGTTGGGCTGGCCGATCACCAGAGTTGCGTCGGGATAATTCGTCAGGCGTCTTGGGTCGATGTCGAAAATTAGGATACGTGAACCATCTTCAACAAACAGACGCTGATCCTGCTCATCCACGATGATCTCAGAGCCGCTAAACTTCTTCCGGCCACCACCCTGCACCATCGTGTCGAAGTCAGGCTGACCGATAACGTGCGTCGCTTCTGGGTAATCCTGCATCCGTTCTGGATGGATGTCGAAAACAAGTATGCGACTGCGGTCTCGAACGAAAAGCCGCTGATGGACACTGTCCACCGCCAGGCCAGTCTCGGCACCACCGGCACCATCAGTGCGATTCGTGACTGATTGTCGCCGGCGACCGAGTAGCGTGCGATGTCCAATAACGTGGTCGGCTGTGTGCCGGATGTGCCGACCATCTTCATCCAACTGGTAGACGAGGACCCGAATATTCCCAGGTTCCGGAACGAACATGCGGTGATTGACGCGATCCAGCGCCACTGAGCCAGGTCACCACACACTATGGGCATTGGGTCCGTTGTTAGTCACACCACCGCGGGGAGTGGGATTACCCCACGGGTCAAACTGCAGTAGTACGTCGCTCGCCGGTTGACCCGTTTCTTGGGCGCCGACGGAAAGTGCTGTTAGGCTAGCTATGGCGAATGCGAGCGTCCAGCGCCACATGCTCACTGTGACTCACCTCGGTCTCGTATCCGCATTGCATCTTGTACATCTGTACCCGACGGGCTCTGATACACACGGAGTTCGAACTCTGGCGCAATAGCCAATATATGATCGAAGATGTCCGCCTGAATGTCTTCGTATCGGCCCCAGTCTGTGTCACGGCTAAACACGTAGACCTCGATCGGCAATCCCTGGGCGCTTGGCTCGAGCTGTCGAACCAAGAGTGTCATCTCCTGATGAACCATGGAATGGTTCCGAAGATAGGCAACGATGTACGCTCGAAACGTGCCTACGTTGGTGAGCCGCCGAAGGTTACTAGGCCTGGCGGTGTCAGCGTCATGCTCGACATTCCAGCGAGCAAGTTCCTGTTGCTTGTGATCTAAATACGCTTTCATGTACTGAATTTTAGCGAGCCGTACCAGTATTTCGTTATCGCAGAATCGGATCGAATTTATATCAATGTAGACCGACCGCTTGATCCGTCTTCCACCAGACTCTGACATCCCCCGCCAATTCTTGAACGATTCGCTGATGAGCCCGTAAGTGGGAATCGTTGTGATCGTATTATCGAAGTTTCTAATTTTCACCGACGTCAGTCCAACCTCAAGCACATCCCCATCGGCACCGTACTTCGGCATCTCAATCCAGTCACCTGGCGCAACCATTTGATTGGCCGACAGCTGAATCCCACCAACGAAGCCAAGAATCGGATCTTTAAAGACCAACATAAAAACGGCGGTCATCGCACCCAGTCCACTCAAGAGTAAGACCGGTGATTTACCTAAAACGAGCGACAGCGCAGCAATCGCGGCGACGCCATAAACGATCAGTTTTATCACTTGCACGAAGCTCGTCAGTGGAACACTACGCGATAACTTCGATGAACCAAGGAGATCAACAGTAGCGTTGAGCCCACCATCACTCACTAGCACCGCCACGAGCAACATGTACACGAGGCACCCCTGTTGGATGGCTACGCTCCAGGTTTCATAACCACCTAACACGGGCACCGAAAAATGGTAAATGACAATCGCCGGAGCAAAATGCGCCAGCCGATGCACTACCCGATGCTGTAACACAGCGTCGTCCCACTGCGCCGCCGTTCGGGCGGCCAGGGTTACAACTGCACGGACAATGACCCGCTTGGCCACAACATCAGCGATAAACGCCAGTGTAAGGACTGCAACGACATCGAGCGATATCGTAAGAAGCTCTGTAGTTTGTTCGCCCAGGCCCGGTGGTATTAGTAACTCGTGAATGAAACTCAGCATGGTCTACTCAGTTAATGTCCACAGTGCCAGCCTTAAGGTTCAGTAACCACACCTTAGATTATCGCGGAATCCGCTACAAGATCATTAGAGAAACTGGAGGCGCCGCCCGGATTTGAACCGGGGATGGAGGTTTTGCAGACCTCTGCCTTACCACTTGGCGACGGCGCCGATTAGACTACGCCTACTTGACGTAGATAAATCGAAGAGACAAATGGAGCGGGAAACGGGATTCGAACCCGCGACTTCGACCTTGGCAAGGTCGCACTCTACCACTGAGTTACTCCCGCACAATAAAACGGATTCTGCCACCTTAGCATACCGGTCATTTCCGTTTCCACCGGGTGCCAGATGGTCCATCCTCGAGCACAATGCCACGCTCAGCCAACTCATCCCGAATGTGGTCAGCTTTAGTAAAGTCTCTGTTACCGCGGGCTGTTTTGCGGTCACTAATGAGTTTTTCGATCTCTTCGACCGGAACAGGTGGAACTGCGTCCTCAGCACGGCGAATCCTGATGACCCCAAGCACCTGATCGAAATACTCGAAAGTCTCCCGCACTAAGGTTACGTCGGAACTGCTGATTTCTCCGGCATCAATCGCAGCATTCACCATCCTTACAAACTCAAACATAACGCCAAGCGCGCCTGGGGTATTGAGATCGGCCTTCATCATTTCTGAAAAATCACGGCGGGCCACCTCAACTTTTTCGGTTACCGTTGTTTCAACGCCGGACTGCGGTACCGTGTCGAGGCGTACAAGGCAATCCATTAGCCGGGTGAGTGCTTCATCGGCTTGGCTTAGGCTATCCCAGCTGAATTTGAGCTGCTTGCGGTAATGGACCGACAGCAACACGTAGCGCAACGCAGACGCGCGAAACCCCTTCTCTAGTACGTCGCGCACGGTAAAAACGTTACCGATCGACTTGGACATCTTTCCGCCTTCGCCCAGCAAAAGATGTTCGACATGAAACCAGAACCGCGAAAACTGTGTGCCGGTCGCGCCCTCACTTTGAGCGATCTCGTTTTCGTGATGCGGAAACACCAGGTCAACGCCCCCAGCATGAATGTCAATTGGCGGCCCATCAAGCAACCGGAGTGCCATCGCTGAGCACTCAATATGCCAGCCGGGTCGGCCAGGCCCGACGCCATAGTCCCATGTGGGCTCTCCCGGCTGAGTGGCTTTCCAGAGCACAAAGTCCCGAACATCTTCCTTTTCATACCGGTCGGCATCAACCCGCGCTCCGGGTTTTATCCCTTCGTGGTCGAGCCTCGCCAGCTGCCCATAATGAGGCATCGTGGAAATCTTGAAATAGATTGAACCATCGCTACGATAGGTATGTCCGTTCTTCTCAAGAGCCTCGATCATTCCGGTCATCGCACGAAGATTGGCTTCGTCGGTTGCCCGTGGTGTTTCCTCCACCGGCTCGAGACCAAGCCTCACCGCATCTTCCTTGAAGGCTGAGATATACCTGTCGGTGTACTCGTGGAGGGGTAAACCGGCTTTGCCCGACTCAACGATTGTTCGGTCGTCAACGTCGGTATAGTTCATCACCTGTCGGACATCGTAACCTTCCAAATACTTTAAGGTGCGGCGGAGGACGTCGAGACAGACAAAGGTTCGAAAGTTACCAATATGGCCATACGCGTAAACCGTCAGTCCACAGGTATACATCCGCACCTGTCGCCCACGAAGCGGAACGAACTGCTCTTCACGACGAGTAAGCGTATTGTAGAAACGCATCGGACGTTTGGGTTAAGAGACGCTTTGCCGTCACATCTTCAGTTGAGCATGCGTCGGGGGGGGGGCTCTGTCGACTTCGTTACTCCTAACCTTGCAAGTTTACAGTGAAATCTGACTAAACAGTTCCCTAGCTTGCCGACAGTCAGCCTCAATCTGAGAACGAAGTGCTTCAACTCCATCGAATTCCATCTCGTCCCTCAACCTTCGAACGAAAGACAGGCGCAGCGACACATCGTAAAGATCACGTGTCAGATCAAAGATATGTGTCTCAAGCACCCTCCTCCCTTTGCCGAACGTCGGTCGGAACCCCACGTTAGTCACACCGGGATATACAATCCCATCAAGCGTAACCAGCGTCGCGTAAACCCCGTCAAGAGGTAAAAGCTCATTATCGGAACGCATGTTGGCGGTTGGCACACCTATTTCTCGACCCCGTCCCTCGCCACGCACAACAACTCCATCAATAGCATAGTGGTGGCCAAGAAGAGCACCCGCCTCATCCACGCTTCCCTCTGAAACCAGTCGGCGAACCCTGGTACTGCTAACAACAAAATCCTTGTAACGAACTGGTTCAATCTTCTCAGCCCTGAAGCCATGTCGTGCGCCGAGCTCACGAAGAAGTGAAAAGTTTCCGGCCCGCTCATGACCGAAGAGAAAATTCTCACCAACCCACACCTCGCTCACCTTAAGCCATTCAACCAGAGCGGTAATAACAAAACGCTCAGGTTCCCATTGAGACATCTCTTCCGTGAATCGTAAAACCGCGATCCCGCCGATGCCGGCGGCGGTCAACGCCTCAAACTTTTGAGTCTCGGTCATCAGGAGTTCCGGCGCCTTGTCGGGACGAATGACTCGAGGCGGATGCGGATCAAATGTCAGTGCAATCGGCAACACACCCCGCTCGTAAGCACGACTGCGTACGCGGTCGATGATTGCGACGTGGCCTCGGTGGAGCCCGTCAAAGTTGCCCAATGCCAGCACAGGTCGCTGCCACATCGTGGGACAGTCGTTATCAGGAAAATAAATAATATTCACTGTGGCGAAAGGTTATGGACACGAAGTCAGAAAGCACTGATGCTACCCACAAGGACTCAGTCTGGTAAATCCAAACTCAATCCATCATACGCCAGCTCTATTTGTCCCGGCAGGTTCCTACAAGTAGCTTCGTGAGGCAGGTCATGGGACATGTGCGTGAAATAGGCACGCGATGGTCTGATCTGGGTTACCACCGCAATTGCTTCATCGACCGAGAAATGGGTTGGATGTGGCCGCAACCGGAGCGCATCAATGACCAGCACGTCCAGTCCTTCAAGAAGCGCCCACGAGGTATCGGGAATCGCATTACAGTCAGTCAGATATGCGAAGGAGCCAACACGGAAACCCAGAATCGGTCGTTTACCATGTAATAAAGGCACGGGCACGAACGTCGCGCGACCAAGGCAAAACGGGCCACCAATAGTAAACAATTTGAGTTGGGGCAGACCACCACCCAGCTGCTCAGCTTGGTCGAAGACGTAGGCGAACATTCGTCTCACATCGGACAACGTGCGGGAATCGCCGTAGCATGGAATAGGCTTGCCCTGTAAATAGTTGTAGCGACGCACCTCATCAAGGCCGAGCACATGGTCGGCGTGACTGTGTGTGAAAAGGACTGCGTCGACCCGACTTATACCAAAGCGAAGCGCCTGCGCCCGTAGATCTGTTGCGGCATCGACAAGAACCGCAACGCCGTCGACTAACTCGATGTAGATAGACGGACGCCAGCGCTGGTCTCGAGGATCGTTGGACCGGCACGTGGCACAGTCACAACCGATCGCTGGAACACCAGATGACGTGCCCGTACCGAGAAAAGTTATACGCACGGTAGGTTTCCGTTGAAGATTTCAAGTGACTGAGGTCGAACCAGAAGCGGAATTCTTCTTGACCTCTAACAACCTTGTCCGCAACACCCGGACGGTCTTAGTAAGCAATTGCATCTCTCGGTCATCAAGATTACCCTGGGTCTTCTCCTCCAGAAGTGCGAGTAACTCGATCATTTGGACCGCCGCAACCGGATTCGGCGGCACCTTAGCACCGGTCACACGATCAGAACGGTCCCCCAAGTGTACCAAGGCCGAGGCAGCAAGTGACTGCACTAGCATGTCAAACGAAACCTCGCCGAAATCCACCTGCATCCCCTCGATGCTAGCATAGACTACCCCCTCTAAACAGCGGGCCAAGAGGTGTACATGACTGATTCTAAACGACCAATCACATCAGCAACCGGCCAAACGACCGGCCAGCGGTTCGAACAACTTATCAGCATCACTACCAAGCTCCGATCCCGTGAGGGCTGTCCGTGGGACCGTGAGCAGACGCTAAAGTCACTCAGGCCCTTTATTCTTGAAGAAACTTATGAAGTGCTTGATGCCCTTGACCGAGGGGACCTCGCTGAGCTCGAGGATGAACTTGGAGACCTTTTCTTTCAAGTGGTATTTCTCTGTCAGATCGCAGCGGAATCCAGAGCCTTCACTATTGATAACGCAATCGAAAAAATTATCAAGAAGCTCGTGCGTCGCCATCCCCATGTTTTCGGTCCCGACAATGACACCACAACCGAAACCACAGTCTCCACATCAAGTGAGTTACGTAGACAGTGGGAAGAACTGAAGGCTCAAGAACGGGCCAAGAAAGATTCTCGAAAAGGTTTACTGGATGGTGTGCCCGCAAAGCTTCCATCGCTCCTGCGCGCCTTTGAAATCGGATCGCGTGTTGCCGCAGTTGGATTTGACTGGAAGACAGATGCTGATGTCGTTGATAAAATTGAGGAAGAAGTTTCTGAACTTAGACAGGCCATCAATGTAGATTCATCTGAACAGAGAGAGGAGGAAATGGGCGACCTCCTCTTCTCCATTGCCAACCTATCTCGGAAGCTCGGAGTCGAACCGGAAGCTGCACTTCGCTGCGCCAATAGAAAGTTCTGCAATCGATTTGGCAAATTGGAAGAAAGATTTCGCGTAGAAGGTCGGAACCTGCAAGACGCCACACTTGAACAGATGGAAGCTGCATGGCAGGCAGTGAAAAATGAAACCTAGACTTAATAACACATACCTTCTGAAGTATCAGGACTACAACTAGAACGGAAGGTCCTCCGGCTGGTCACGGGGACTACCCACCGGCCAGACCGCAAAGGCAGGCACACCTGAACTTAGGCCAAAACCTTTGATTAGTTCTCGTCCACCATCATCTGTAAGCCATCTAACAAAGGACCGTGTGTCGGCTCGTGAGGCTTCATTGGGATTCATCGTGCTGCTGATTACAGAATATGTATTCAAGAGGTTAGTTCCACCTTGAAAGACGGGCTGCAAACAGAGGACCTGATTCATAGCCATGAAAGTCGCTGCGTCAGTTAAGGTGTAGGCCTCCAACTCGCTCGCCAAACGAAGAGTTCGAGACATCCCCTGACCGGATACGACAGTCTGTTCAGGAAAGAGCGTTACTCCGGCCAATGTGAAGAGCTGCCGTTCGCGAGTATGCGTGCCAGACTCATCGCCACGTGAGACGAAACGAGCACGGTGTTCAACGATGCGCTGGACCGCTACTTCTATTAGTGGAGAGGACAGTACATTTGCTGGATCGTCGGGTGGTCCGACCAATAAAAAGTCGTTATACATTAGCTTCTTGTACGACCATTCAGGGTGTGCCTTGATATATCTAGCCTCCATCTCGGGTGCGTGGCTAATCACAACATCCACTTGCCCACGCTCCAACATCTGAAGGGCGGCACCACTACCAACAAGGTGAGAACGCAGCCGAGCACCAGACACCTGCTCATAAGCCGGTTGCAGCACCTCGAACAGACCACTGTTTCCAAAACTCGTACTTAGGCCGAGGATAACGGTTGGGGCTTGCACCTGTTGCGAGCAAGACCCATTAACAAGTACCAGTCCACACAGGAACAAGGGAAACGCCTGTTTTGCTAAATTCGCGAGTGCTAACATGAGGCGTTGTTTCCCCTGAAACCAGCCCGTCGATTCAACTATGCCCGGTCGGTGAGGGCTTCCTCGTGATAGTCCTGGAGAGGTCGTACCTTGATAGTTTCAGACCGGAGCGCACGGATTGCACTCACAGCAGCCACTGCGCCCGTCAGGGTAGTAATACACGGCACAGAGTGCAGCATCGCAACTCGCCTGACAGCCAAGTCGTCGAAAAATGACTCCCGACCGAGTGGAGTGTTAATGATCAGATCAATTTGCCCATTAAGTACCTGGTCGGCTATGTGTGGACGCCCTTCATTCACCTTAAATACAACCTCCACGTCGAGACCGTGTGCGCGCAAATAGGCAGCGGTTCCACGCGACGCGACAATTGAAAACCCGAGAGCAGTCAAATCCTTAGCAACCTGACCAACACTAGCCTTATCGTGGTCGTTCACGCTGATAAACGCCGTCCCTTTGTCGGGAAGGCGGTTGCCAGCAGCCAACTGGGCTTTCGCGAACGCAGCACCAAACGTTTCTGCAGCGCCCATGACCTCACCGGTTGACTTCATCTCTGGCCCTAGCAAGGTGTCAACACCAGGGAACCTTACAAAGGGAAACACAGGCGTCTTAACGAACACACCAGACACATTTAAATCGTCTACTAGCTCGAGGTCAGCAAGGCTCGCCCCCGCCATGACCCTAGCCGCTACTTTCGCGAGAGGCACACCAGTCGCTTTCGATAAATACGGTACCGTACGGGACGCACGAGGATTCACCTCAAGCACGTACACCGTGTCATCCTTAATGGCAAATTGTATATTCATCAAACCAATAACCTTTAGTGCTCGCGCGATTCGATGGGTGTAATCACGAATTACTGCAAGTTGACGCTCGGGAACAAGATAAGGTGGCACTACGCAAGAGCTATCACCTGAATGAATGCCGGCCTCTTCGATGTGCTCCATGATGCCTCCAATTACCACCGCACCTTCCGCATCGGCTACCGCATCAACATCGAGTTCAAAGGCATCTTCCAAAAACTTATCGATTAGGACTGGCCTCTCGGGCGACGCATCAACTGCTTCCGTAATGTACCGATCCAGCGACGACAGATCATAAACGATAGCCATTGCCCGCCCACCAAGTACGTAGGACGGTCGGACAACGAGCGGGAATCCGATGGACGATGCAACGGCACGTGCTTCCTCACGCGACGTGGCGATTCCGCTGGGAGCCTGGGAAATGCCAAGGTCCCAGAGGAGCCGCGAAAAACGATCGCGGTCTTCCGCAAGGTCAATTGAATCCGGTGACGTGCCTAAGATCTTTACGCCTGCAGCTTGCAGCGGTAACGCGAGTTTGAGCGGCGTCTGTCCTCCAAACTGCACCAGGCATGACACATCACCGCCACCTGACTGCTCACGCTCGATAATTGCAACAACATCCTCAAAGGTAAGTGGTTCAAAATAGAGTCGATCCACCGAATCGTAATCAGTGGACACGGTCTCCGGATTACAGTTGATCATAACGGTCTCAAAGCCCTGTTCCTGGAGAGCAAACGCAGCGTGACAACAGCAGTAGTCGAACTCTAGGCCCTGCCCAATCCGGTTCGGCCCACTACCCAAAATTACGACCTTCGGCCGATTGGTTGGATTTGCCTCACATTCTTTCTCGTAAGTACCGTATTGGTAAGGAGTGAACGACTCAAATTCTGCCGCACAGGTATCAATTCGTTTGTAGACTGGTCGAAGACCGGCGTCCTTTCGTCGATCGAATACTGACGCCGTGTCGGTTCCAGTAATTACCGCGATATCGGCATCACTAAAACCAGAACGTTTCAGTGTGGTTAACAGGTCCACGGACATTTCCCGCAAGCCCACAAGTCCAGCCGCTTGTTCGATCTGAATTATTTCCAAGAATTGCGACAAAAACCAACGGTCAATCTTGGTAATGTCATGTACCTGCTCAACTGTCCAACCACGCTGCAAAGCACGAAAAGTGGCAAATAGCCTTCTGTCAGTGGGTACGGCGAGTTGCCTTTGAAGCGTCGCATCGTCCTCCGACTCGCCTTCCGACTGGGCAAATAGCTGTCCTGAACGCCCCAATTCGAGCGAGCGGAATCCTTTGAGAAAAGCCTCCTTAAAAGTTCGCCCAATGGCCATGACCTCGCCAACTGATTTCATCTGCGTTGTAAGTGTCGGATCGGCCTGGGGAAATTTTTCAAAAGCCCAGCGGGGAATCTTGACAACTACATAGTCGATAGTCGGCTCGAACGATGCCGGCGTTAAGCGAGTTATATCGTTAGGGATTTCATCAAGACGATAACCGAGCGCCAGCTTTGCAGCGATTTTCGCGATTGGAAACCCAGTGGCTTTCGACGCAAGCGCCGAGGAACGGGAAACGCGCGGATTCATTTCAATAGTTACGACACGACCATTCTCGGGATGAATGGCAAACTGAATATTTGAACCACCGGTCTCGACGCCCACTCGCCGAATAATCCGCTTAGCTAAATCACGGAGTCTCTGATACTCCTTATCAGTCAACGTCAGAGCTGGAGCAACCGTAACGCTATCGCCGGTGTGCACGCCCATCGGATCGATATTTTCGATTGAACAGACCACAACAAAATTGTCCGCTACGTCACGCATGACTTCGAGTTCGAACTCTTTCCACCCAAGCACTGACTCTTCAAGCAAAATTTCGCTGACAGGACTAAAACCCAGACCCCTTTCGACCATCTCGCGAAACTCAGCCAAGTTGTAAGCGATGCCACCACCAACACCGCCAAGCGTGAATGAAGGCCTGATAATTACCGGAAATCCGAGCTTCTCGATCGCGGCCATCGCCTCGTCAGAAGACTTAACATAAACACTGTCTGGTACAGCAACGCCAATTGAGTGCATCGCTTCACGAAATTGGAGTCGATCTTCAGCCACCTTAATTGCTTCAATTGACGCACCGATCAACTCAACACCATGCGCATTCAGAATACCCTTTTCACCTAGGGCTACAGCGAGGTTAAGTGCCGTCTGCCCACCAACAGTTGGCAAAAGAGCGTCGGGACTTTCGCACTCGATGATCTGCGTAACTATTTCTGGCGTTAGAGGCTCTACGTAAGTCCGATCAGCGACTTCAGGATCAGTCATGATCGTCGCCGGGTTACTGTTAACGAGGACAACCTCAAGTCCCTCTGCGCGCAGTGCTTTACATGCTTGGGTGCCGGAATAATCAAATTCACAAGCCTGCCCAATGACAATCGGGCCAGAACCGATCACAAGTACACGTTTTAGGTCAGCACGCTTTGGCATTGCAAAACTTCGTCGTCAAATCGGACAGAGCGCCGATGGCACCCAAGCATAGTCATGCCCGGTTATGAATTCTCCGTCATTAATGTCGTTCGTCAATTACATCTAGAAACAGACCGAAGAGATAGTCAGCATCGTGAGGACCGGGTGAAGCCTCTGGATGATATTGCACGGCGAATGCAGGACGCGACTTGTGACGTAATCCTTCAACCGTACCATCGTACAAATTGAGGTGTGTCACCATCACATCACTCGGTAGCGAGTCAGGATCAACGGCAAAGCCGTGATTCTGTGATGTGATCTCGATTTTATCCGTTGCTAAGTGCTTAACTGGATGGTTGGCACCCCGGTGGCCGAATTTTAACTTGTAGGTTTTTCCACCAAGCGCAAGACCCAGCACTTGATGACCAAGGCAGATACCAAAGGTCGGTACCTCAGCCGCGATCAGTGCTTTTACGTTCTTAATAGCGTAATCCAGCGGCGCGGGATCGCCGGGACCGTTGCTAAGAAATACACCATCAGGATCGATTGCTAATAGCTCACTCGCCGGGGAACTGGCAGGAAACACACGGATGTCACAACCGTATGCGCCAAGTCGACGTAGTATGTTCCATTTCATACCGAAGTCGTAGGCCGCGATGCGTAACGGTCGGTTAGCGCGGCGCTCCGGCGGTAGGCTAAACTCCTCGGGAAACGAGGGACCCGTCCCAGACGAGTCAGGCGACCAATCGAACGGTGCTTGGCAGGTCACACGTGTTACCAGATCCGCACCTTCCATCGGTAGAACCCTCCGCGCCCGATCGATCGCCTCTTCGGGTTCCACGTTGCCCGTGGAAATAACACCCCGCATCACGCCACTCGATCGCAAGGTGCGCGTGAGTGCACGCGTGTCAATATCCGCAATTGCGACGATGTCATGGCTCGACAAATAGTCACTCAACGTACCCGAAGCACGCCAGTTGCTAGCAATAGATGAAGCCTGTCTGACGATAAAACCAGCGACTTGCGGTCTACTTGACTCGATGTCTTCTTCCGACACACCGTAGTTCCCGATCTCTGGGCAGGTCATCATGACTAGCTGTCCCGCATACGAAGGGTCTGTCAGCACCTCTTGGTAACCGGTCATACTCGTGTTGAAAACCACTTCACCACCGGTGTCTCCCTTTGCACCAACCGAGATTCCTTCAAACCATGAACCGTCCTCAAGCGCAAGAATCGCCTTCGTCATCGCGCACCCTCAAGCGAAGCAGCTACTCGGATCGACTGCGCGCTCACCACCTCAACGACGGTCGTCCATTCACGATACCCCTCAGCTGTGAATCGGATCGTGTGGCTCCCCGGCGAAATATCAGGCGCCGACAGGGGCGTCGCACCAAGACTTCGACCATCAAAATATACTTCAGCACCCGGCGGGCGCGTTTCAAATTCAATTGTGCTGGACTCCAAGGACACAACACTTTGGTCGATCGACCCGGACTCCGGTAATGTCTCTACCGGAGAAGAAATCCCCTCTTCCGATAAGACGGACGGAGCTACCTCGTTACGAGGAATTGGCGAGGCGGCGACCTCGGCGTTGGGTTCCAGAGTCTTCACTGATGCGTCTGGCTTTTCTGGGTTCAGTAGGGCGCGACTCTCTGCTGCTGCCGGCGCTTCAACCGTACTAGTAATAGGTGAAGGCTCGGTAGGCTCTTCCGTTACCATCGCTCCTGGCCGAGCACCTGCCTCAGAGACGGGTCCAGCCAAATCCGGTGAACGCAGTGCATAACCAGCTAGAAACGAAACAATTAACCCCACAATGAACGTTGGGGCAACCGGCAACCCCAACAATCGCCTATTGGCTTCACTTTCAGAAGAAGCTTCCTCGAGTTGAGATGGTGAGTCCTCTGTCGATTCCGAATCAATCTGGGTGTGTTGGTTACCGTGGGCCTGGGTAGTATCGAAAAGTGAACGGTTTCGCGCATATGAAACAGGAATTGCTGGCTCAGAGGACTGGCTTAGCGCAGGTTCTACAACAGGCGACTCGTTTTGAGCCTCATTCGCCTCAGGAGTACTGAGGATACTTTCGACTTCAGCCGGAGTAGGAGATTTATGCCGCTGATTACTCAATTTATTCTTATCCTCAGCCCTCACTATATTGTCCGGTGGTTTCGAGTCTTCCGATACATCAAACATCCCGACCAGCGTAACAGGTTCAGGTTCAGGTTTAGGTTCAGGTTCATTCGTCGAAAGCTCGCTTCTTGAGTTTCCAAGAGACTTTTCGTCTGACATCGGCAGGTCTGGCACAACTTCATCTTCCTCAGAATCTACCCACTCGGCGGGCTCCTGTGAATTGCTATTCCAAGCTTCACCAACAGCCCCGCCCTCCTCGAAGTCGGCAGTCGACTCGACAACCAGTTCGCTGACCGGTTCGGTCTCTCCTCCATGAACCTCAGAATCAGCCACCGAGGTCGCACTCGTTACCTCGGTCCTACCAACGGTACTAGCAGTGGAGGTAATACCCTCAAATGCATTCGCAAATTCGTGTGCAGTGCGCGGACGTTCATCGGGGTTGTCGGACATCGCCGCCAAGAAGAGCCTCTCGAGTGCAGTGGCGTTCTTTGCTGACCCACTATTACGTATTTTCGCTATCGCTTCACGTCCCGTTCCCACTGGACGTATTCCTGTTAGCAACTCGTATGCGATCACCGCAAGCGAGAAAATATCGGCGGTCGGACCCCAGTCACCACCTTTCACTCGTTCCGGTGCAGAGTAGGGGCGCCTAACGGGTCCCCGGAACCCAATTTCTTCCAAGGCTGGTACGACGCCGAACCCGCTAACCTTTACTAAATCCTTGGCTACGAACACGTCGCGCGGGTGCAGCGCACCATGAAGCGCACCGACTGCGCGTGCACAATCGATTGCGCCTGCCAGTTGAGCAATTAGCTTAATTGATCTGTCCATTGCATCTGGCGCATAGTCCCGCATCGCGACATCCAGTGATTCCATCGCCACGTGCTCCAGAACTAGGTAGGCGACGGTATCCTCGACTCCAGCGCTGAGGGGCGTAACTACTCCAGGCTCGGACAGACCGATCTGAGCGATCCGATTAAAATGCTCAGCCAGCGCATGAGCCTGCTCCGGCGTGATATCAAGCTGGAATGCCTTAATAGCAACAGGCAGTTCATTCTCTGGGTCATAAGCTCGAAAAACAGGACCGGAAAAGCCCATTCCGATTTGGTGCTCCACAAGAAACGGGCCAAACGCACTAGGCTTTGGGGATGAACTCGCTTCGTCTCGTGTCAGTGCAGATACCCCTCCGGAGGGTAGCGGAATGCTAGCATGGAAGCTTCATCGCTTCAACGCGTTCGGCTTGGAAAAAGCGAGACTTCGAGGCAAAGCTTGACACATCGCGCAAGCCTCTGAAACAGTAACGGCTAGGACGTAAAGCTCGCTGAATCGCTCTGATTCCCTCAGAAACTTTTGTGCAACACTCTGTCGATATCTGCCGGTTCCCCTGGCTCCGGCGTCTCGCCGTAGATTACGCTCTCAATTACAACTCCCTAGCACCATTCTTTGCGGGAGATCCCTCTACGCCAGAGGCGTGGCGGAAAGCCATCACGCGCCGTCGTAACTTACGTCCTCCGAGTGCCTTTGTTGAGGTCCTCGCCGCGCAACAACAATCACGTGGAGCTCCATCTGAGGCTCTAGCCGCTACCGAGAAACTGGGGCAACCAGACACCGTAGCCATTGTCACCGGCCAGCAGGCCGGTTTATTCGGTGGTCCCCTTTTCACTCTGCTAAAGGCAGTGACGGCCATCAAGCTGGCCAGACGGCTATCTCAGGAACAGAGTGTGCCAGTGGTCGCCGTGTTCTGGGTCGACGCAGAAGACCACGACTGGAACGAAGTGGCCTCGTGTGCTGTTCTCGATGCCGACTCGCAGATCAGACGAGTAGTGGTAGAACCACCGCCAGGCGCCGGTGAGATGCCCGTAGGTTCTCTCAAGCTCGGCGACGGTGTCTCAACCGCTGTCGACGCTATAGCCAACGCACTCCCACCGAGCGAGTTCACCGCGACAATAATCAACGACCTACGTCGGACGTACCAGAGCGGCACGACCATGTCTAAGGCTTTTAGTCTCTGGCTGGAAACGGTTCTTGGTACGGAGGGTCTTATCCTATTCGATTCTTCCGACCCGGCAGCTAAACCATTTGTCAAAACTCTTTTCGAACAAGAATTGCGAAACACTCAAACCGCGGCATTGGCGACCGAGGCCGGCAAACAACTAGTTGCAAGGGGCTATCACGCCCAGGTTACCCCCCATCCAGAGAGCGTGGCGCTCTTCCGGGTAAACGGTGTTAGGCATTCAATTCGTAGGAGTAATAACAGTTTCACTGTCGGTAACGCGCCGGTGGAACTCAACGTTCTGCTTAAAACGCTTGACCAGCATCCCGAACAGTTCAGTCCGAACGTGCTGCTTAGACCGCTCGTGCAAGACACTTTATTCCCGACAGTCTGCTACGTCCCCGGACCCAACGAGCTCGCATATCTTGCACAACTTAGAAACATCTATGAGCTTTTTGAAGTACCAATGCCGCTTATCTATCCCCGTGATAGTGCCACCTTGCTTGACTCGACCGGTGCGAGATTCCTCAAGCGCAACAATCTCTCGCTTGAAGTCCTCCAGCCACAGGACGAGGCAGCTCTGAACCAATTGTTAAAGGCACAGCTACCGGAAGCGGTCAAACAATCGGTTGACGATGCTCGCCGTGCAATTCAGACCCGCATCGACACAATTATTCAAACCGTTCCGGCCGTCGACCCGACCCTGGTCGGCGCCGCACGATCAACTCTGGGCCGGATGGACCACGACCTCACAGCTCTTCACAAGAAGATTCTAAAGGCCGCAAAACGAAACGACGCTACGCTCCGGCGGCAGTTCGTGTGCACTCAGACACAGGCATTCCCTGAAGGCCGCCCCCAAGAACGCATATTAGGATTCGTGGGTTTTGTGAATCGCTTAGGACCTAAGCTAGTCGAAGGTCTTCTTAACGAGTTACCTCTGGATCCAAAGAACCACACGCTCATCACGCCCTGATCTTCGGCCGCGCCACGCTCCGTGACCCTGTTATAATTAGATTTAACGCCCAGAAGGCGGAGAGGATGGTCCCATAGCCCTCGGGCCAGTAAACCACGATGAGTCAGGAAGTCTTTAAAGCCGTTGCCCAAGCGCTGGCAGATGGAGAGCCCGCAGCCCTAGTTACCATCGTCAAGACCCAAGGATCCACGCCACAGCGCGTCGGTGCAAAGATGCTAGTCTATGCTGACGGTCGCATGGTTGGAACGATTGGTGGCGGCTGCTACGAAAATGACGCGTTTTGGAAAGCTCGCGAAGCTCTAGAAGATCGACGCCCAGTCATCGCCAACTACGAGCTAAGCGACGACTTTGCTGAGGAGAGCGGGCTGGTGTGCGGTGGGCAGATGGAAGTCTACATCGAACCGTTGGAACCATCACCTCCACTCTACATCGTTGGGGCCGGCCATATTGCCTACCATCTGGCCTCCATCGCCGCTGGCGTTGGATTCCAGATCCATGTCGTGGACGATCGAGAGAAATTCGCTAATCTGGAACGGTTTCCGGATGCAGTTGAAGTGGTCGTGGAATCAATCCCTGACTGGTTACACCGTGAGAATATTCCCTCCTATGCTTACGCGGTTATCGTCACACGGGGCCACCGTCATGATTTAGATGCACTGCGTGCTCTGGCAGCGCGAGACCTGCGCTATGTAGGTCTGATCGGCAGCCGTGCCAAAGTGACCCGGATCTTTGAAGCGCTGCTTGAGGAGTCCATGCCGGCCGAATGTCTCAAGCGCGTACACGCGCCCATCGGTTTGGACATCGGCGCTGTAACGCCCCAGGAAATCGCCGTCAGTATTCTCGCCGAGCTAATTGCCGTCAAGTACGGCAAGGCCGATCGCGATAATGCCGAGTCAACGGTCTCCTCGCTACGGTGGACACCGAAGAGCGTTGAGACCAACTTATGACCCCAGTTTCCTCTCCACAACACCGCCGCGCTAGACAGCACCCGCCACAATTATCTAGCCGCGCACGAGCAATCCTCGCGGCTGTCGTCCAGAGCTACATCGAGCGTGGTGAACCAGTTTCCTCGCTATGGCTCACTCGGCATAGCCGTTTCGGCGTCTCATCAGCCACTCTTCGTAACAAGATGGCGGAGCTTGAGGAACTCGGATACGTCCATCAACCTCATGCCTCAGCCGGTCGTATACCTACCGACCGTGGTTACCGAAGCTACGTTGACCTCTTACTCGAGGCCAGAAGGCCGGCGCGCTCATCTCGGAATGTCGAAGCGAGACTTCGGCAGGCATCAGCGGTTGGCAATTTACTCAACAATGTGCCACACGAGTTATCGCGCGCTTCGCATCATCTCGGTTTCGCAATGGCACCCTCAGGCGAAGGATCGGTATTCAAACAGATTAACTTTGTTCCGCTCGACAGGCAGCGCGTACTGGTCGTCGTCGTGTCGGCCTCTGGACACGTCTCCCACAAAGTCGTAAGTGTCTCTGAAGCCTTACGGCCCGTAGACCTCACACAGGCCGCAAACTATCTGAATCGGGAATTTTCAGGACTGCCATTGTACGAAGTACGTACAGCAATCGTTGAACAACTCGAAAGTGAACGAACTTTGTGCAACGTATTACGTAAACGTGCGTTACGACTCGCTCGTAACACACTCGAAAATCTATCGGAAAGCTCATTGTTCGTCCAGGGCACTTCCTTGCTCCTCGACAACGCAACGGATAATGATGACTCATCTTCCATATCAAGCCTGAGTACCCTTTTCGAGATGATCGAGGAAAAAGATCGTCTCGTCCGACTCCTAAACGGATACATTGATGATCCCGGCATGATCGTCATTATTGGTGCGGAACATCGCACAGAAAATCTTAAGAACCTTAGCTTGGTAGCCTCAACGTACTTCGATGGCAATCAGACCGGCTGCGTCGGCATCATTGGACCGAGAAGAATGCGTTACGATCGGTCAATTGCGGCTGTGGAAGGAGTCTCCCGTACAGTTAGCCGACTACTAGGCACCTGGGCTAACTGAACGAGAAGATGATGAGCGACGACGCGCATTCTGCACCTCTCGAGGAGGCACCTGAACCTGAAACGGCATCCGATCCCCACCCCGATAACGCCGTAGAAGGTGATGAGACAGTCAACACTCCCCCTGCGGAAGAAGTAGGTAAACAACGCGATGAGTATTACGACCTACTACTCCGAAAGACGGCCGAGTTCGATAATTATCGTAAGCGAGTCGAGCGGGAGCGTCGTGAATTGCTTCAAAGTGCGGGCGCCGAAATACTCGAACAACTACTGCCGATCATGGACGATCTCGAGCGGGCACTTGACGCCATCGCGAACAGTGATACCGCCGATGATGACGCTTATCGCAAGGGCTTTGAAATCATCCGCCAGCAGCTACTTGACCTACTCAGTAAACACCGCGTAACACCGATGGATGTACTCGGAGCGGATTTCGATCCACATTTTCATCAGGCGGTTGCCCATGAACCAAGTGCAACACATCGAGACGGAGAAGTGACTGAGGAGCTTCGTCGGGGTTACATGCTCGGCGACCGACTGCTCAGGCCGGCCATGGTGAAGGTGGCCAAACGTGAGTAAGCGAGACTGTTACGAAGTCTTAGGGGTGGTGCGTGACGCCAGCGACCAGGACATCAAAAGTGCCTACCGGAAGCTCGCCCTCAAATATCATCCCGATCGAAATCCTGGTGACTCGGTGGCCGAAGAACAATTCAAGGAGGCAGCTGAAGCCTACGCCATACTTGCCGACCATGAGAAACGCGCCGCCTACGATCGCTTCGGCCACGCTGGACTCAGCGGATCACCGAGCGGCGGAGTTGATCCTACAATTTTCGAGGATTTCGGCGATATTCTTGGAAATCTTGGTGATGTTTTTGGTTTAGGCGATATGTTCGGTGGTCGGCGCCGTGCAGGCCCTCGACGTGGCGCTGATCTTCGCTATGACCTAGACATCTCATTCGAGGACGCAGCACACGGTTCAGAAACCACGCTACAGCTCCCGAGGGAAGAACCCTGCCAGGGCTGTAAAGGGTCGGGGGCTGCGCCTGGCAGTACTCCTGACACTTGTTCTCAGTGCGGTGGGCGCGGACAACTCCATTATCAACAAGGCTTCCTCACCGTTGCCCGCACATGTGGTCGGTGTCGGGGAGCGGGTAAGGTAATTTCGACGCCGTGCGAAGCCTGCGGTGGGACCGGACACATCACGCAGGATCGAAAACTCACGGTGAAGATCCCAGCCGGCATCTCAACCGACCAGCGACTAAGATTACAAGGCGAAGGTGAGTTGGGCGAACGTGGTGCGCCGCCAGGTGACCTGTATGTCGTCGTGCACGTTACCGAGCATCAATTCTTCCAGCGCAACGGAGATGACCTATTGTGCGTAGTTCCCGTTCCATATCCGACCATGATTTTGGGCGGTAACATCACAGTGCCAACACTAAATGGAGATGAATCTGTCGTTGTACCCAAAGGCACGCAGACAGGAGCTAGGTTCCGCGTGAAGGGTAAGGGAATGCCAAATGTGAGCGGTAGAGGCCAAGGCGATCTATTCATTGAGGTCCAGGTTGACACTCCCAACCGAATTTCAAAAGAACAACAAGTGCTGCTAGAAAAGCTAGCCAGGACAATGGATGACCATAAGGTGGAGCCGCGCAGTCGAGTGGCTAGGGACGAAGACCGTCCGTTCTTCGAGCGAGTCAAGAACATCTTCGGGTAAGTCCTAGGCCCGCACTTCGAATAGAACTGCCCTTTCAGGAGCATCAGCGAGCCGCCAACCTAACGGTCTCTTTGCTAGACGATTACCGCCCGACTGGGATCGAGGTGTGTGGAAGTATTTGGAAGGTGTACTTCTCTACATGGATCGCGCAAACATGGCGACGCCTGAGGAGCCCATCGTCACGAGTCATCCCAAAGACAGGCTAGCATGGCCAAAGCAACGATGGGTACAGTCTCCGCGCGCAAAATTCGACCACCAAGCGTCACTACCTGAAAACCTTCCGAAATGAATCGATTTAGGTCATCCGTGGACCAACCACCTTCCGGACCGACGGCAAGGGAGACGGACTGAGGCTTTGGTTGCAAAGCTAGGCTTCTTGGGCGAACTGCATCGGCACAAGAAACCCCTGGCTCAACTAGAACGAGGCGTAGCTTGGATTGATCGGCGGACGTGAACGCTTCGACCGTCGCCACTTCGCGTATCTCAGGAACCACGGCCCGACCGCATTGCTTAGCTGCCGCCACGGCGATTCGCTGCCACCTGGCAACACCCCCGCTCCGAAGAATCGACGGTCCATGCACAGCCTGGCGTGTTGCCCGAAGTGGTTGAACGACCGAAACACCAAGCATTGTGGCTTCACGGACACCAACATCGAACCTCCGGCCTTTTAGTACTACCGCCGCCAGCGTGATAGCGACGGATACCTCTGGCGCCGGGACTGTTGGCTCAACGAGCCGAACAGTTGCACCCGAGCGCCCCACACGCTCTACTCGGGCCAAGTATTCGGAACCCTGGCCATCGAACACGCGTATTTCGTCTTTGACGCCAAGGCGTAGGACTTGGCAAAGGTGTCTGGATTCGTCTAGCGAGAGCACAATAGCCTCACCGACTTGTTTCAATTCCGGTGCAAAGAAGCGTGGCCGCATTGGAAAGATTATAGTGCTCGATGAGGCACAAGAACCCTGTTGCGAAACCTGTATCAAGCCATCAAGACAACACGGGTTTCACGCTATACTCCCTATCAGGATGCTGGTTCGTGGTCAAACACTTGGTAAGTACAAGATTCTCAAAACGCTGGGCAGCGGCGGATTCGGTACAGTATACCTAGCTAGCGATACTTTTATTGATAAGCAGGTTGCCCTTAAAGTTCCTCACCGACAGAATCTTGATTTCGGTAAACAGCTTCAAGAACCTCGTCTGCTCGCCACCCTCAACCATCCTAACGTGGTCGGGATCACGACCGCCGAAAAACAAGACAATGTGTTCTTCATCGTGATGGAATACGTCCCCGGCGAAACACTTGAAGACCTGATTACAGCAAATGGCTCACTTGAAGTCGGTCAGGCACTCGAATACACACGCCAGATTTGTAAAGCGGTGGACCATGCACACCAGCAAAACGTTCTACACCGCGACCTCAGACCTGGCAATGTGCTCATCTCGACCGCCGGCGTCGTGAAGATTCTTGATTTTGGCACTTCACGGTATCTAGAAGCCGCAGCCCATGGAACAACTATCATCGGTAGTCCACCCTACATGGCGCCGGAACAGTTTTACGGGAAAGCAGTTTTCGCGTCGGATATTTACTCGTTAGGCGTAACGATGTACGAAATGCTGACAGGGACTCTTCCCTACAATACCCCTACTCCATCGGACCTCGAGAAACTGATGAGCGGCAAACTCGTCACTGCTCCAAGATTGCGGAACAAGAGAATTCCAACTCCGGTCAGCGACATTGTCATGCGCGCTATGGCGCCGGAGATCCCCAACCGCTACCAGCGGGCCGGTGAATTACACGCTGCCCTGAACGAAGAGCAGTCATTTGGATCGCGACCGAAAGCCTCCCACACACCATCCGCCTCTGAAGCCAGCCGAATCACCTCTTCGATTGGAATACGGGTGACACCGACGCCAAAGTTCTGCTACAACTGCAGCAAGCCGCTTCCGGGCGGGCGTGGTACCCCATCAGGGTGTCCGTTCTGCGGTGCAGAGATCGAGCCGTAGTGCTACACTTAATACGACTCTTGAGCGTGTTTAGAACACACTCACCACTCCTCTTCGCTCCAAGGAGTTTTCCATGGGATTCACCGGCACCGGCAAGATCTGGATGAACGGGTCCTTGGTCGACTGGGCCGACGCCAAGATTCACATCGCCTCACACGTGGTCCATTATGGTAGTGGGGTGTTTGAGGGTGCACGGTGTTACGACACGGAGCGTGGCCCAGCTTGCTTCCGCCTTGACGCACACATGCGCCGGCTTGTGGACTCAGCCAAGATTTACCGTATGAAATATGCGCTGTCACAGGAACAGTTGGAAGACGCGGTTCTCGACACAATTCGAGCTAACCAGTATCGCGCCTGTTACATCAGGCCACTCATCTACCGGGGCTACGACACACTCGGCGTGAACCCGATGCCGTGTCCAGTCGAAGCCACTATCATGCTGTGGGAATGGGGCGCCTACCTGGGTGAGGAGAGCATTACCAACGGTGTCGACGTCTGTGTCAGTTCGTGGTCTCGGAGCGCGCCGAATACCTTCCCGGCACTAGCCAAATCCACAGCAAATTACGCGAACGCCGGGTTAATTAAAATGGAAGCTGTAGTCAACGGCTACAGTGAAGCAATCGCGCTTGGCCCCGACGGTACGATAAGTGAAGGTAGTGGTCAGAACCTCTTCATCGTACGTGAGAATACGCTCTATACACCTGCGGTCGCGTCGTCAATTCTACCCGGGATTACGCGTCATTCAATCATAACGATTGCCAGAGACCTTGGCTTTACGGTTATCGAACAGGCGATTCCGCGCGAAATGCTTTATATCGCAGACGAGCTTTTCTTTGTAGGCACCGCCGTTGAAGTGACCCCAATTCGATCTGTCGATAAGGTTGAAATTGGCTTGGGTTCGCGGGGTCCAGTCACCGAAGCGATCCAACGCACCTTCTTCGATATCGTTAACGGTCGGGTTTCGGACGAGAAGGGATGGTTGCGTCCTGTTTACACTGATGAGGCAGCCAAGGACCTTTCAAAACGGACGACAGTGAAGACCGCAAATTGAGACACTAAGGTTCACCGTGAAAACACGGCGATGTCTGGTGAAGGCTCGTCAATTGACGAGTATGCGTTAAGTCACAATGGAATCGTGACGCCGAACCCTATTTCCAAACGACGTGGCATGATCGGCTATAAGTAGTCACTAGTTAAACAATTATTGATCTTCAATCCAGCCGGTGAACATTGCGTGCCCTCTCGCACTCCGACGGACCCGTACACCCTCGGCTTAAATCTGCTCGCCAGGCGAGAGTTGTCCGAAATGCAACTCCGAGAGCGGTTCCGCAAGCGCAAGTTTGAAACTCAAGCAATTGAGGACGCTCTTGATCGCTTACGCCAAGAGGGAGCCCTGGATGACCGACGCACGGCCTTCGCATATGCCCGAACCGCCGTTCGACTGACAGCACGTGGTCGGCGTCGTATCCTTCAGGAAATCGTTGCGCGGGGAATTAATAAGGATATTGCCCACGAGGCTGTCGAGATCACTTTCGCTGACGTGGATGAGGCCAAGGTGCTGGCACGTGCGTTAGCGAAGCGACTCAACGGCCCAATTCAGGATGCCGCACATTTACGCCGATTGCACCGTTCTCTCCAGCAGCAGGGATTTCCCACTTCGCTAATCGTCCCCGCACTAGCAGCGCATGCAACGAACATCAAGGAATAACACAGCTATCAGCCCCTGAGCATAACCTTGAGCAGATCGCTGTAAAATGACGTTATGACCGCACGCGACACTCGACGTAGTTTCCTCGACTACTTCGCCAGGCACGAACATCAAATTGTTGAAAGCGCATCGTTAGTTCCTATTGACGATCAGACTCTCCTGTTCACAAACGCTGGAATGAATCAGTTCAAATCGGTCCTCCAAGGCCGAGAGCAACGCGACTATACACGAGCAGTGTCCTCGCAGAAGTGTATGCGTGTCAGCGGAAAACACAACGACTTGGATATCGTGGGTAAGTCTCCCCGCCACAACACCTTCTTCGAGATGCTTGGTAATTTTTCATTCGGTGATTACTTCAAATCAGAAGCCATCGCCATGGCTTGGGAACTACTGACCAAGGAGTGGAAACTCGACCCTAACCGACTGCGTGTGACAATTTTCTCCGGCGATAAGAATGCGCCGAGAGACGATGAAGCGTACAGCGCTTGGCAAAAATTTCTTTCAGCGGACTGCATAGATGCTTTGGGCGCGGCCGACAATTTTTGGGCAATGGGTGACACGGGCCCTTGCGGTCGGTGCTCTGAAATTCACTTCTTCTTAGGCAATGACCCGGAGTGTCCAGAAACCAGCTGTCGCGGTACAGCATGCAGCTGCCACACCTACATCGAACTCTGGAACAATGTGTTCATGGAATTCGACCGGCAGGATGACGGGACATTGAAACCGCTCCCGATGCTTTCCATTGACACTGGTATGAGTCTCGAGCGTGCGACTACCGTATTGCAGGGCGTTGACTCAGTGTATGACACCGACCTGTTTCAACCTCTTCTTCAGAGCATCGCTGGCCTGGTTGGTACGCCATACGGTAAGCGGCAAGAGACTGATGTATCGATGCACGTTATTGCCGATCATCTTCGTGCGATGACCTTTCTGATAAATGACTTGGTAACACCATCAAACGAGTGGCGAGGCTATGTGCTGCGCAAGATCATGCGACGAGCCATGCGGCACGGTAAGAAGTTAGGTCTTACTGAACCGAGTCTCCATCGACTGGTTGATGTCGTCGCAGAGGAGATGGGTGATACGTATCCGGCTCTCTCGAAGAACCGTGACATGATCGCCAAAGTAGTAAGAAGGGAAGAAGATCGTTTCGATTCGGTATTAAACGCTGGACTCTCAAAGCTTGAGGAAGTGCTGGACCGCGCAGAGACAAGTAACCGTCGCGTGACTGGTGAGGATGTCTTCCGCCTATACGACTCTCTCGGGTTACCGGCCGAATTCGTTGAGGACCTCGCCGGTGAGCGGCAGCTCTCGATCGACTGGGAAGGATTCGAACGTCTCATGGCAAAACAGCGTGACCAAGCTCGTGCTGCGAGCGGCTTCAAACCGAAACAGGATGACAGGGACACCTTTTGGACCTCCGAGGCCCTCGATAAGAATCTACTAGGTACTCAGGACTGCTTCGAGGGCTACGAGACAACGCGAGTCGACAGCAGCACGGTCCTCATGCTGTGGAACGACGCGCCGGCCCCATGTCCAAAACTGGAGGCGGGTGACACGGGATATTTGTCACTCGACCGCAGTCCGTTTTATGTCGAAGCTGGAGGCCAAGTATCAGACACGGGCCAAATCATGTCTCATGACGGCAAGACAAAAGCCCTCGTGGAGGACATGATTCGCTTGGGCTCATTCCCTCGCGTGCACCGGATAAGTGTGGTCGCCGGCACCCTGAGTCAAGGTGACGTGGTGTCGGCAGTCGTCAATGCACCGCGTCGTAGTGCAATCCAGCGAAATCATACGGCGACCCACCTCCTTCACGCCGCTCTCAAGAAGTTGCTTGGTAACCACGTTACCCAGGCTGGCTCACTCGTCGCGCCGGAACGACTTCGGTTCGACTTCACTCATCCGACTTCGCTCAGCCAGACTGAAATCGAGGAGATCGAATGCCTCGTCAACGAACAAGTCCTGGTTGCCACCCCCGTTGACACGATTGAGCAATCTACGGATGAGGCAATTGCCAGTGGCGCGATCGCTCTATTTGGAGAGAAATATGGCGACCGTGTACGTGTGGTGTCGATTTCCGAATTCAGCAAAGAACTCTGTGGAGGCACGCATTGTGGCGCGACAGGAGAAATTGGCTCGTTCTTGATTGAACAAGAAAGCGGCGCTGCGGCTGGCATCCGACGGCTCGAAGCGGTGACGGGAGCACCTGCTATTCAGCGGCATCAGGCCAGACGTTCCTTGCTTAATGGGATCCTTCAGGAACTCAACTCACCAGAAGCTCGTGCCGTGGATGCACTTAGAGAGCAACAAGCTCAGACGAAACAGTTGGCGCGAGATGTAAACGCCCTAAAAATGAAATTGGAACTGGTATCTGAAACAGACACCCGCATCAACGTTGACGACGTTACGCTGTTAATACGACGAGCCGATGGCTTAGATAGAAACTCGCTCCGCACCCTCGCCGACCAGTTAAAGGGCAACATCAAATCGGGCCTTGTGATTCTTGCCTCAGCCACTGAGGGCGGGCGGGTGGCAATCATTGTCAGTGTTACGTCTGACCTTAAGACTCGTATACCTGCTGGACAGGTCGTTAAAGCGCTAGCGCCGCTCGTGAGCGGGGGTGGAGGCGGTGGTCGACCTGATTTCGCTGAAGCCGGCGGCAAGGATCCACGACTAATCGACCACATGCTATCCGAGAGTGAAAACGTCGTGCGCGGACTCCTAGACAGTAAAGAGTGATGCAAACACCATTTTCGTTCTATTTAGCCATGACCAGACGCAAGTGGAGCGTACAAGTGCCGGATCGCGACTCTTTGGTCGGTGATCAGCTTCATCTCAAGCCGTGACCACAAGCGTCGAGTCGACGACCGCTCGCCTTCGCCTCGATGTTTGGCTGGATATCGCCTGCCTCTTCAAAACACGGTCTGCGGCGCAAAAGGCCTGTAAGGGCGGTAAAGTTGATGTCAATGGCCAGCGCGCAAAGCCACATCGAGAAGTTTCTCCTGGAGACCGCATCGCCATCACGCGTGCTTTTCGCGAGCGACAACTGGTAGTTGTGAAGGGTTTAAGAGAACGTTACGTAGCCAAAACTAACGCACGGACCCTCTACGAAGATGCCACACCACCTCCGTCTGAGGAGGAAGCGGAATTGCGGGAATTGGTGCGGCTGGCCAACCGTGCTAGCCCTCCAGCTCGGTCCGGCATAGCACCAACAAAACGGGAACGCCGATACCTTCGTCAACTGAAAAGCGGGAAACCCTGAAACCGGTCTCGATAGGCAGAGTGCGCTTCGATGACCCGTCCAGTGATATAATGCGCGTTTGCTAGCGTGCTTAAACGCTAGGTTTCTTGGGGACTAAACTCGTGGCAAACCATAAGTCGGCGGTTAAGGCACATCGGCAAGATATCAAACGGCGTGAGCGGAACCGACAGCAACGAACACAATTACGCACCGTGCTGAAGTCAATTCGGGCCACGCTAGGCTCCGGAGACACTGGCGCAGCCAAAACTGAGTTCCAGAGTGCAGTGTCATTGATCGACAAGATGGCCGGTAAGGGCATCATTCATAACAACACAGCCGATCGCTACAAGTCGCGCTTGGCAAAGCAACTAGCAAACCTTTCAACCTCAGCGTAAGTTACGGCGGACCCCGCAGAGCTCCAGTACAAGTTGCTCGATTACGATGCGTCCGTCCCCCCTAGAGCTCTTCAGGGCCAGATCGGTTCGATATAGCGCATCTACCGCTGCCTTGACTTTACCTGACGCAAACCTCTCGCGAACAAACCACCCGAGCTGACCAAGAATCTGAAGAGGCATCACCCCAGCATTAAATAATAAAGCGAGTTCCCTCAACGCAGCGCCTGCCTTACCTCGTTCAATTGCTCGCGTTATCGCCCAGTTGTCCTGCAAGACAGCTGGTCCAACAACAGCTTCAACGTCGGTCCGTCCAATCGTAGCCTGTCCAGAGGCATAGATTGTCAGGCGCTCAAAATCCGCCCTCAGCCTCGGTAGGTCTGCACCCGTTCTAGCAATGAAAGCCCGAACCGCTTCGGCATCCATAGACAACTTAAGACGCTTCACCTCATTACACACCCAACGCTGCGCGTCATCCTCCGTCTTAATCCCAGGGAAGGTCACGACAGTGGCGTGCTTCAGTAGCGCCTTTACCACCCGTCGCCGCTTGTCGAGATTGCCAGCTTCAAAGATGACCGTAACTTGAGGCGAAGGGTTCTGAACGTACTGCTCAAGGGTTTCGAGATCGCGTAAGACGTCCTCACTTTCAGACTTCTTCTGGGAGAGTACAAGCTCAGCCTGCGATACGATAACAATGCGACGCTGTCCGAGCATCGGCAACATGTGGACAGCCTGGAGTAACCTCGCTGGTTTCGTTTCCCCACCGTAGAGCCGCTCGACGTTAAATGGTCTAAGCTCTTCCTCGACAACATCAGCAAACTCCCGAGCCAGACGAGTTCTCTCATCCTCATCGCTTCCGATAATCAGATAGATCGGGTCTGTCTTACCTGAGGCAATTTGTTTGCGAACGGTGGCCGGGGTGGAAACCGCCATAGATAAAGTCAGCTAGAACGCCTCGAGAATCGAGGTCACAACCGTTGTTCCGAAATCGCTGGCCATGCGCTCAAGCGCATTTGTATCCTGGCCGAAAAATGCACTCGCGTCGAGCGCCCCCCCACCCGTCGCAACATCATATTCCTCAGTGAAGACAAGCGAAGCGTTCTCCCAAATTGCTTCCTCAGTCCGTAAATCGCGCAACACAATACTGGAAGTGAGCGTGAAAGTGTACCGGGCCGCTTGCTGCTGATCCGTGAAGCTCGATGGCTGTAGGTTGATCGACACGACACGCCCGATGAGGACCGCGTCGACACCGTCCTCCTGAGGCACTATTTGGTAGCTGCCCCTCCCGATGAATTCCGTTCGTACCGCCTCAGTTAAGATCTGTTCCATCTCGAAAAAGGCCGTATTATTTTCGAAGAGCGGAATGCCGATCGTTTCAACATAATCGGGCAAGAACGAGCCTCGCCCGGCCAAGGCATAGCCACAACCTGAACTCAGGACGCTAACAAGAAGCGCCAGAGCAAAATATCTTCGACCTCTCACACTAGTTGTGCACCTGGACATCTTCTTCATCACCCAGATCATTTTGTGACGACATTAACAAGGCGGCCGCGAGCGACAATCACCTTCACTATAGTTTTACCGGCAAGGTGCATCTGAACCTGAGGGTCGACAAGAACATCAGCCTCAAGGTCAGCGTCACTCCGGCCAGCTTCGACCGTTAATCGAGCACGTACTTTTCCATTGACCTGTACTGGCACAACCAATGTGTCGGCTCTTGCAACCGTTGAATCGAACTTCGGCCACTGTGCCGCAATAAGACCATCCGAGTGCCCTAATCGCTCCCAGAGCTCTTCAGCGAGATGTGGAGTAAACGGCGCCATCAACAACACGAGCGCCTCAATCGCCTCACGGAGTACAGCTGCCGTTTCCGGGCGGATATCTGATGTCTCCGACTGCCGTACTCTCGGACCACACCCAACCTCATCACAGAATAAGTACAGATCATTCACGAGTTCCATAAGGGCCGACACGGCCGTATTTAAATGGACACGGGGGTCAAGATCCCTGGACACCCGTTGGATAGTTTCATGCGTCTTACGGCGGATTACGCGTTCAGCTTCATTCAGGTTGGCCGACGGCTGCCCAGCTTCACACACCCGTGCAGCCAGTGGCTCCACCAGTCGCCACACACGGTTCAAAAAACGAAAGCTACCTTCAAGTCCGGTGTCGGTCCACTCGATTTCCTTCTCGGGAGGAGCAACGAACATTTCGTAGAGGCGGAGCGTATCCGCACCATAAGTTGCCATCATGTCGTCAGGATCCACAACATTACCCTTCGACTTTGACATAACGGCACCGTCCTTCAGCACCATCCCCTGGGTAAGAAGCCGTGTAAATGGTTCGTCGTGCTCCACGAGTCCGAGATCATGCATTACTTTGCAGAAGAACCGAGAGTAGATTAGATGCAGGATGGCGTGCTCGACACCTCCGCTATAAAAATCAACTGGAGCCCAATAGTTTACAGCTTCAGAGTCGAACGGCAGCACCTTGTTATGCGGATCGCAGTAGCGATAGTAGTACCATGACGAGTCAACAAACGTATCCATGGTGTCCGTCTCACGTCGAGCGTCGGCGCCACACGTCGGACATGGCGTATTAACAAATTCTGGCACCTGTGCCAGTGGCGAGTCACCTCGACCGCTAAACGCCGTCACATCCGGTAATTCAACCGGAAGTTTGTCGCAGGGAACCGGTACTAATCCACAGGATTCACAGTGGATAATCGGAATCGGCGTACCCCAATAGCGTTGCCGTGAGATTCCCCAATCCTTCAGACGGTACTGCACCGTACCTTCGCCGATGTTTTGAGCATTTGCCGCTTGTGTCATCAGGTCCCGAGCCTCGGCTGACGGCAAACCCGAAAACTCTTCCGAAGCTACCAGCCGTCCTTGACCCACATAGGCCTCCTCAAGCGCCGACAGTGAGGCCATGTTCTCATCTGACTGAACGACTACACGAATTGGCAGGTCGTACTTCTTCGCAAACTCGAAATCACGTTGGTCGTGTGCGGGAACACCCATGACTGCACCGGTTCCATACTCACCAAGCACAAAATTCGCCACCCACACTGGGACATCCTCACCCGTAAAAGGATTAGTGGCTCGCCGACCCGTGTCGAACCCTTCCTTCTCGATCTCTCCGGTAAGTCTGGCAGTTCGATCCTGAGCCCGAAAGCGGCGGATACGTTCGAGGAATGCCTCAGGCTGTCTTGCAGAGGTTGCGATTTCGTCAATAAGCGAGTGCTCAGGAGCTAATATTACAAATGTAGCACCGTAAATTGTATCGAGACGTGTCGTGAAAACATCAATTGGTGCCACCTTGTCACCGGTTAAAAGGAACCGAACGCGCGCACCCTCCGATCTACCGATCCAGTTGCGCTGCATCGTCAGCACCTTTTCTGGCCATTCGGTTAGACGATCAATGCCCTCGAGCAATCGGTCCGCATACGCGGTAATACGTAAGAACCACTGCTCAAGTGAACGTGCATCCACATCAGATGAGCAACGCCAGCAGTGCCCTTCGATCACCTGTTCGTTGGCCAGGACTGTCTGACAGCTAGGACACCAATTAACTGTAGAACGCCGACGATACGCCAGACCACGCTCGAACATCTTCAGAAAGATCCACTGATTCCAGTGATAGTAATCTGGCAGACAGGTAGCTATCTCTCGTTCCCACGCATAGCTAATACCCAACCGCTGCAACTGTCCCTTCATGTGAGCGATGTTGTCTAGCGTCCACGGCCTAGGGTGTACCTTGTTCTGAATAGCGGCATTCTCGGCTGGAAGACCAAAGGCGTCCCAGCCGAACGGATGGATTACGTGGTAGCCCTGCATTCGTTTCATCCGAGCCACCACATCGCCAATCATGTAGTTACGGACGTGCCCGACGTGCGCATGACCCGACGGGTAGGCGAACATCACCAGGCAATAAAACTTGGGCTTCGAGGAGTCTGCCTCTACTTCAAACGTCCGGCATTCAGCCCAACGCTGTTGCCACTTCTTCTCAATTGTCTGCGGGGAATACTCGGACACGACTGGAGCCATACGCGTGAACCGGCAAACCGGGTTGCCGACGGTAACTCAATGGGCGTAATGCACAAGCGATCAGCCGGTGCCGATCGGGTCGACGGAACGCCAAACAGTTAAACTCGTAACCACGATCAATAAGTAACGGAGACGACCATCCGCCACGCCGCCATTATAGCGTAGGCCCCTAGTTACGCACCGTCGAACTGGATGTACTAACATCTACCTTATACGCTACTTCACCAGACGCCACTCGGCCAGTGTGGTTGGTGCAGCGAAATGATATCCTCCATCACCGCTTCTGCACGGTCGGTTGCACCCTTGAACGATGGTGCATCACCGATGGACGAGTCACGAAGAACAGCAACTGTCGTGTCAAGACACTCATCAAGAGCTTGAAGATCGTAGCCGCCCTCGATCACAAACGCCAGACGGCCACCACACACTTCATCCGCAATGATTCGTAAATGACGTGTCATTGCACGATAGCCTTCGGTTGTGACCTCCATACCGGCAAGTGGGTCTCGCTCATGCGCATCGTATCCAGCCGAAACAAGTAAAAGGTCTGGAGAAAACGTCCGTAATGCCGGTAAGATGAGGCGCGTGAACACTAGTTCGTAGTCGGCGTCAGTTGCGCCGGCCGCTAGTGGCACGTTCAAGGTTCTACCCTCACCCGCGCCGCGCCCGATATCAGCAATCGCACCTGTCCCAGGGTAAAAAGGATACTGGTGGGTAGATACATAAAGGATCTGTGGATTGTCGTAAAACATCCACTGCGTGCCATTGCCGTGATGAACGTCGTAGTCAACAATCGCCACCTTTGATGCACCGTTATCTAGAGCGTGCGCGGCGGCCACAGCTACGCTGTTAAAGAAACAAAAGCCCATCGCTCGGTCGGTTTCGGCATGGTGACCTGGTGGGCGCACCAGCGCGAGCGCAGGGCCCCCGCCAGCCATCGAATGAGAGGCGGCCTCCACAATCGCACCGGCAGCTAAACGCGCGACTTCATGCGACCTTGGTGAGGCATAGGTATCGGGATCGAGGTTAACAGCGAGACCCGACGTTGCCGCAATCGATTCAATATAGGTGGAGGCATGAACGGCCGCCAGTTCTGCATCGGTTGCCGGACGAGGTTCGATTACTCTGCCGCCGTCACGGACAAATCTTTCTGCTGCGTTCTGCATTACCTCAGCACGTCCAACGCGCTCAGGATGTCCTGGCGGCGTAACATGGTCAGCGAATCGTTCAGATGCGAACAACACTAACGATGTTTCACTCACGAAACCTCCAGGAGTTGGTCCGTCGTATCGGTAAGCCCATGTAACGCCCGCTCAAGCTCAGAACGCTTCGTTTCGAGTGTTTGCTCGTCAGCACCTTGAGGCACATCGATCGACGGGCCCACCGCGAGAGCAACCCGACTGAAAGGCTTCGGAATCTGCGTCCGATCCCAGCTTCTCGCCATCCAATACCGGTCCGCCTCAAGATGAAACGGGAGTAGGGGATTACCCGTGGCACCCGCTAACCACACAGCGCCTAGCTGTGCACAACCAGCTGGCCCACGCGGCCCATCGACAGTAAAGCCAACCGGATTCCCCTCTGCTAAGGCGCGCTTTAGGCATAGTAGCGCGCGTTGGCCGCCGCGAGAGGTCGATCCACGCGCTGTCCCATAACCGAACCGCTCTATGATCCTAGCAATCCATTCACCATCGAAATTCTCACTGGTAATCACGACGATGCCGCGCCGCCGGAAATAGTAGGTGGCCGAAAGGATACGACCGTGCCAAAACACCATAACTGGTTGTCGTCCACTCTTTCGAATCTCGTCAAGATGCTCAATTCCACTGACACGCCACCGAAGCGTCACGCCGAGTAATGCAATGAGAGGGTACGCCAAGGCCGCGATCCCAGCAGCCTTTACTCGCTGCCATAATGTTAGTCGACGAGTCGGCGAACCTTCCATTACTCTCGCACCAACGGAAATACAGTTACTCGATCAAACATCACATCCCGTCGTACTGCGGACCTCCTCCACCTTCCGGCGGAACCCAGTCGATGATCTGATATGGATCAATAATGTCACAAGCTTTGCAGTGAACGCAGTTTGATGCATTAATCTGTAACCGTAAATCGTCTCCAACTTCTACCATCTCATATACGTTAGCCGGACAGAACCGAAGACAGGGGTTCGCATATTCTTCACGACAGCGTGTACGGCAGATATCCAAGTCGTGAACTAATAGGTGCCCTGGCTGGTCTTCTTCGTGGCGCGTTCCTGAAAAATGTACATTTGTTAGGCGATCGAACGTCAATTTGCGGTCAACAGGGACTTTAATGGAGTTGCGATCCGGTCCATCCAGCCCATGGTAAACCGCCATCGTCTGCATTCGCTTATGCCCGATAAGATTCGGAACCGGATCGCGGAACCACCAACCCCGTGTTAGTAACGACAGTCCAGCAAAAGCAAGTCCAGCTATTAATCCATGTCTAAAACCCTGATGGACGTTGCGTACAGGATACATTTCTCGTCGAACAGGGCCATCATCGACCAAGGTCTGGAACGCCTGTAACCTGACAGCCGATGGATCGCTTGCCAGCACAGCATCGAGTGCCACCTGCGCCGCATAAATGCCTGTCCACATTGCAAGATGGATCCCCTTCAGACGCAGTGAGTTCAGAAATCCCACAGCATCGCCAACCAGTAATGCACCGTCGATGTAGCATTGCGGCACCGTATTCCACCCGCCCTCCGGCAGAGCCTTCGCCCCGTACCTTAATAATTGGCCACCAGCAAGCAAACCTGATAACAAGGGGTGACACTTTAACCGCTGGAACGTCATGTGTGGATCAAACAAGGGATCTTGATAATCGAGACCAGTCACGAAACCTAGGGACACCCGGTCAGGTGCCAAGCCATATATAAAGCCGCCGCCGAACTCCTCGGAACGGAGTGGGTATCCGAGAGTGTGCATCACAGTCCCAGGAGTGACCCTGCCAGCCGGGACCTCCCAGAGCTCTTTGAACCCAAGTGCATAACTTTGGGGTTGCGACGCAGCGTCCAGCTGAAACCGTCGCAAGACAGTCTTTGATAAGTTTCCTCGCACGCCATCAGCAAAAATCGTTACCGCAGCACGAATGTCAACTCCGGGCTCAAAGGTCAACTTTCGTTCACCCCCTCGATCAACTCCACGATCACCTGTGCGGACACCCACGACGCGGTCGCCGTCATAGAGCACTTCAGTAGCAGCGAAACCATTAATCACATCTACACCGGAAGATTCCGCTTGCTCAGCTAACCACTTTACAAACCGGTTCAAAGAGATAATGTAACAACCATGGTTCTTGAGTGGAGGCGGCGTGAAAGGGAACCTGAGCGCGCGCTTCTCGGTCAGGAACAAAAGCCGATCCTCGTGCACCGCTGGCCCTAGCGGTGCGCCCAGTGATTCAAAGTCTGGAAGAAGATGGTGGAGCGCACTTGGATCAAACACGGCACCAGATAACATGTGTGACCCGCTATCCTTAGACTTTTCCAACACGGTAATAGCCAGTGGGGTACCACCCCGAGACTTCTGCAACTGTGCCAGATGCAAAGCTGCAGATATGCCCGCTGGACCACCACCGACGATCAGGACGTCGACCTCAACCGTTTCGCGCTTCAAGGTAAACTCTCCAGTTCAGAAATTATTGCAGGCACAATTTCGAATAAGTCACCAACCACACCATAGTCCGCAATCTCAAAAATAGGCGCATCAACATCTTTGTTAATCGCGACGATCGTCCTAGCGCCCTTCATACCTACAACATGCTGGATCGCCCCTGACACACCAACCGCAAAATAGAGAGTCGGCGCCACCGTCTGGCCGGAACTTCCTACCTGACGGTCCATCGGTAACCAGCCCATGTCGCAAATCGGGCGTGAAGCTGCGATCTCAGCACCCAGCACGGCAGACAGACGCTGAACCAACTGGAGATGCTCAGCGCTTTTAATACCTCGGCCGACCGCAACGATCCGGTCTGCCTGCGACAGATCCACCACCTGTTTTGCCTCTTGAAATGCAGGCTCCGGCCGCTGCCGCAGTGCGGCGGCTTCGAAAATCACGGGAACAGTTCGTCTTGGCGCTGAAGTGTCACCGTAAACAAGAGTATCCGCGCTGATCGCACCACTTTGGAACGTAACGATGTGTGGCGCCGGCCCCAGGGCCACCAAGTCAGCCATCAACTTACCTTGAAACATAGGACGACTGAAGATAAGGTTGTCGTCCCGACGCACCGCACGAACACAATCGGTGATCAGAGCGCGATCGAGTGCCCCGGCCAGCGCTGGCACGAAATCTCTAGATTGATAGGTATGGGAAAATACAACAAGCTCAGGCGACTCAGCTTCGATTAGCAAGGTTAGGGCATGTACAAAGCCATCGGCCGTGTACTGCTCAAGCGCATCCTTATCGAGCACAAGTACCTCGGCCACATCAGCCGCGGCAAGTTCTTCTGCAGGTCTGTCCAAACGGACACCAAGAATCGCAACCTTGATCTTGCCACCAATCTGCTGAGCTCCCGCCAGAGCTTCCCAACTCGAGCGGTTTAGCGCACCATCCCTCTGCTCGGCAATAACAAGAATCATTTTGGCATCCAACAGATGCTAATTAATGTGCTCGTGCTCCATCACAGCACCCGTGCTTCATCCCGTAGCAGCCTCACTAGCTTCTTGGCAGCCTCCGAAGAAGTTCCATCAACAAAGTGTGTCTGCTTCTCTTTTTCTGGTGGATACAGCGCTACGATTCGCTGACGTGCCTCACCAGGCGCCACAGCCTGAATAGTTCGAATTTCCTTCTTTTTGGCAGCCATGATGCCCTTCAGGGTGGCATACCGTAACTGGTTGATCCCACTCTGAATCGTGAGCAGCGCAGGCATCGGCAACGCAACCCACTGGAACCATCCGCCCTCGAGTTCACGCTTGACTCGAACTCCGTCATCACTAACTTCAATATCCATCACGATGGTAGCGTGCGGCAAATCAAGAAGTGTAGATAAGATGATGCCGGTCTGGGCAAATCCATGATCATCAGATTGGAGGCCTGTGAGCACAAGAGAGGCCTCCTCAACTTTGATGGCGGCGGCAAGCGCCTGAGCAACACCAAACGCATCCATCCGAGCAGCATCATCACTAACAACGTGAATGGCTCGATCTGCACCTCGAGCCAACCCTTCACGAATAACCTGAGTCACCCGAGCTGGCCCCATCGAGCAGACTGTCACTTCACCGCCATGCGTCTCTTTAAGACGTAGTGCGGCTTCGAGCGCGTAAGAGTCTGGCTCGTTCATCTCAAAGCTAGCATCCTGTTCTCGGACCCAAGTCCCCTGAGCATCAACTTGGAATGGCCAATCACGGGTGAGCACCTGCTTAATGCAGACAATAATGTTCATGTTGTTAATTAGCGCGGATGCGCAACGAGAAGATTAAACGAATGATGACCCTGTAGCGTTCAATAGGACCGACTACGAATCGCACCGTTTAAAAAGAAGTACAGCGTTAGTACCCCCGAACCCAAACGAATTCGATAGCGCATACCTAACCAGCGCAGGACGTGCCAATCCCGACACATAGTCAAGGTCACAGTCGGGGTCGGGAGTATCCAGATTAATCGTCGGCGGGAGCGTCTGTCGTCGAACAGCCAAAGCGGTGATACCAGCCTCCAAACCACCCGCCGCACCCAGTAAGTGCCCTGTCATCGATTTGGTGGAGGATACAGCTAGTTTACTGGCTCGATCGCCGAAAACGTTCTTAATCGCCAATGTCTCCAATCTATCGTTGTAGGGGGTCGAGGTGCCGTGCGCATTAATGTAATCGACCTGGTCCGGGGGGCACTCCCCGCGTGCCAACGCTGCCCGTATAGCTCGCACCGCACCGTCGGCATCTTCGGAGGGCGCCGTCACGTGGAAAGCATCTCCCGACATCCCGTAACCAACTAGCTCCGCGTACAACGGGGCCTTCCTCGCTATTGCCTGTTCGTACTCCTCAAGAATGACGACTCCAGCGCCCTCACCGATGACGAACCCATCACGATCACAGTCAAACGGACGGCTCGCACGCGTGGGCTCGTCGTTCCTCTTCGACAAAGCTCTCATTGCCGCAAAACCACCAACGCCGAGTGGGGTGATGGCTGCCTCAGAACCACCCGCAATCATTACATCAGCTGCACCTCGACTGATGATTTCAAACGCGTCACCGACCGCGTGAGCAGAGGCCGAACAGGCGGTGACCGTCGCAGAATTGGGCCCCTTAGCCCCAAAACGGATCGAAACCTGTCCAGCAGCAAGATTAATGATGACTGACGGAATAAAGAATGGTGAAATTTTTCTCGGACCGTCCTTAAGTAACACCCGATGCTCGCGTTCGATGGCACTGAACCCTCCTATGCCAGACGCGATGAAGACTCCAACCCGCTCAGCAATCTCCGGCGTAACCTCTAAACCGGCATCGCGAACCGCAAACTCGGCGGCAGCAATAGCGTATTGAATGAAGACGTCCATCTTCTTGACGTCCTTCTTGGCGATAAACTGCAAGGGGTCGAAGTTCTTGACCTCCCCTGCAATGCGTGTCGAGAACTCCGACGCGTCAAATCGGGTTATAGACCCGATACCACTACGCCCAGCGCAAAGCGCCTTCCAGTTCTCCTCCGTGCCGACTCCTAACGACGACACGAGTCCAACGCCAGTGACGACAACTCGCCTCTTCACACAGCCTCCGGGTGCCTACAAGCGCTACTTCTTGGCTTTGGAGTGCGTATCGATATAGTCAACGGCTTCCTTCACTCGAGTGATCTTCTCCGCATCCTCATCAGGAATCTCGATATTGAACTCTTCTTCCAGCGCCATGACGAGCTCGACTGTGTCGAGCGAATCCGCTCCTAAATCATCGACAAAGGAAGCATCCGGGGTTACTTCCTCCTCATCAACGCCGAGTTGCTCCACAATAATGCCCTTGACTTTGTCCGTGACGGCCATTCACACCTCCTACATATACATTCCACCGTTAACACCTACAACCTGCCCAGTAATATACGATGCCTCGTCGGATGCAAGAAACCTTACCGCATGTGCGACGTCGGCGGGAGTGCCCATCCGGCCAAGCGGCACCAATGACTGCCAATTGTCCCGACCTTCACTACCAAGAGCCCGTGTCATATCAGTCTCGATCAATCCAGGCGCTACAACGTTTGCCGTAACACCACGAGAAGCGACTTCTTTGGCTACCGCTTTGGTAAAGCCGATTAAACCAGCTTTCGACGCGGCATAACTCGCCTGACCCGCATTACCCATCTGTCCCACTACAGAACTGATCGTGATAATGCGACCGAATCGCTGCCGTATCATAGGCCGAAGGACTGCCTGGACACATGTGAAAACGGCCGTAAGATTCGTCGCCAGAACGTCGTCCCAATCCTTTCGCTGCAGACGAAGCAAAAGCTGGTCACGAGCGATTCCAGCATTCGCTACCAAAACATCAATTCTTCCTAACCTCTTCACCACATCACTAACCAGATTACGAACAGCATCAGGTTCAGTCACATCGAGACTCGCAAGTTCGGCTCGACCTCCTGACGCTAAAATCGTCGCTACCGTCTCCTCAGCATGTTGCGCGCGCGCCGCAGCGACAACCATACAGCCAGCCTCAGCGAGTTGTTCGGCGACCGCACGCCCAATACCACGCGATGCGCCCGTAACAATTGTCACACGGTCAATTATTTTCGTCATGCAATCACCCGGCAGTCTCTGGCAAGAGACCGTTCCCTCAACCGCTGGGACTATCCAATTAACTCCTTAGCGTGGTTCAACGTGGGTAACGTATCCACCGCAACCGCCCGAAGAGCACGGTCAATTTTCTTCATCAGCCCGGTTAACACCGAACCCGGCCCCACCTCAACATACGTACGACTACCATCCGATGCAAGACGTCTGACAACTTGCTCCCACAACACGGGCGAAGCGATCTGCTGAATAAGCGCATCAATCGAAGAACGAGCGTCGCGTTTAGGCTCAGCATCAACATTAGCTACAACCGGAATGCGCGGATCGGTCGCATTCAATCTTCGTAATTCCGGCGCCAGGCGATCTGCCACAGGCTGCATCAGGGCACAGTGAAATGGCGCGCTCACCGTCAACGAAATGACGCGTTTCGCGCCCATCCTTTTTGCCACTTCACCGGCACGATGTACTGCCTCACGGTCGCCAGCAATCACGATCTGCCGAGGAGCATTTAAGTTGGCGGGCGCGACAACCTCACCGTTGCTCGACTCATCGCACGCCTGCTTGACGCTATTAGCATCTAAACCCAGTATGGCAGCCATCGCACCATCACCAACAGGCACAGCCTCCTGCATATATCTACCCCGACGCTTCACGATGCCCAGTGCGTCTGCAAACGCTATCGTACCTGCAGCCACATGTGCGGAGTACTCACCTAGGCTATGCCCGGCCACGCACGTCGGCGTCAGGCCACGCTCAACTAATCCTCGATACATTGCGACGCTCACTGTCAGAATGGCCGGTTGAGCATTCTCAGTCAACGTTAAGTGTTCTTCTGGGCCATCAAAACAAAGCCTACTGAGTGACTCGCCGAGCACTTCATCAGCCTCCTCAAAAGTAGTGCGACACTCAGGATACGCGTTCGCAAGATCGCGGCCCATACCTACACATTGTGACCCCTGTCCTGGAAAGATAAACGACAACATCTCTAATTTCTCAACCAACCATTTACTGCTGTGAGTAGGTGTTTTCGAGCACGGTAATCTGAGAGCTGTTTCACGCCTACTGGACCGGTTACATTCACAACGCGCACATTCGGCGACTTATGACCTGCGTGCTACTTGATCTTGTCACGGGAGGCATTACTCCACGCTCAGACCTAGGAATGGTCCCCGCTTACGACTCATCGATCTCACGAATCTGGCGGCCTCTGTAATATCCACAGTGCGGACAGACCTTATGCGGCGGCTTCATTTCATGGCACTGCGGGCACTCTCCCACCGGAGGCACCGGCAGCGCATCGTGCGTTCGTCGTTTGGCGGTACGCGCCTTCGAATGTCTCCGTTTTGGATTCGGCATCATCGACTCCTTACTCGATCACTTACGTTATTTCGAAGACTTCTCTTTCAGTAGTCCATCAAGAGCAGCTAATCTCGGATCGCGCCATTTGATCGAGCACTCACAATCGGTAAAATTAAGATTCTTGCCGCAGGCAGCACAAAGCCCACGGCAGCCTTCCTGGCAAAGTGGCTTCATCGGCAATCCTAAATAGAACTGTTCGGACATAAGTTGTCGGAGATCGATCTGATCGTCGCGATAAAATGCTACCGTTAAATCTTCACCGTCGATCTCCACGTCATTCGTCCCAGTGTTCAGCGCTTCAGAGACGTAGCGAAGATTGAACGCCACGTCCAACTCTGCGTCATACAACTCTCCACACCGACAGCATTGCACTTGAAGCCTGGTAGCAAGATGACCTGCCAATTGATACCAACTACGGATCTTCTCTACATCGCACACTAGCTCCACGGGTTTGCCGACGGTGAATTCGTCAGTTGCCTCAAAAGCCGACGGTGGATAGGTCCGTTCAAGGCGAACACTAGGTTCGCTCAGAGCCTTTAGATTCAATAGCATCTGGCAACCTACACGAGCAATTCCGAACCCTGAATTTTAACACGAATGGCAGAATATTCACCGTGCTTGTACGTATCACGCCAACTCAACCCAAGGTTTCGGAATGAACAGTCGTTCGTAAAGACTCACCGCAAACCGATCGGTCATGCCGGCCAGGAAATCCCGCGCCGCAGTATCAATGCCCTCAGTCGCTACTATACCCTCATCAAGGAAGGCTTTAGGTTCCTCATGTACTTTTTCCCAAAGACCTCCAAGAATCCCCGATGCCTTCTTGAACTCGACTGTTGCATCGCTGTTCTCATACACCGCCTCGAATAGAAATGCTCGAAGGGCAAGCAGCGCATCCAAGACTTCTTCACTCATTCGTACCCGGTCGAGCCCTGACTGCATCGTTTGAAGTATTACATCGGTCACGAGTCGACTGATCCGCTTGGATGTGGTGCCCCCTAGAAGCGCTATCGGCTTGGCTGGAAGGTCCGCCTCCGCTAGAAGACCCGCACGTAGGGCATCGTCGATGTCGTGATTCACATATGCGATCATGTCAGCAACACGCGCTACCTGCCCCTCAAGCGCCGTTACCCGATCTGTATCCGCTGCACCTACCGGTGCACCATGCTTTCCCTTCGAGTGTTTGGCAATTCCGTCCCGCACTTCCCAAGTCAAATTGAGACCTTGACCATCGTTTTCTAGTCGATCCACGATGCGCAAACTTTGTTCGTAATGATTAAATCCGCCGGGAATAAGTTCTCGTAACACTCGCTCGCCAGCATGTCCAAATGGGGTGTGACCTAGGTCGTGTCCCAGTGCAATGGCCTCAGTCAGCTCTTCATGCAGACAAAGAGCTTTCGAAACAGTTCGCGCGATCTGGGAGACTTCAAGTGTGTGAGTCAGGCGTGTGCGGTAATGATCTCCGGCTGGCGAAAAGAACACCTGCGTCTTATGCTTCAATCGGCGAAACGCCTTACAATGCACGATACGGTCACGGTCGCGTTGAAATGCAGGCCGGATCGGATCCTCAGCTTCGTCTTGAGGCCGCCCTTTACTTGCATCACTCTTGGAGGCCTGAGGGGCAAGAAATTCATGTTCGCGCGCTTCAAGTCCTTCTCTTATCGTAGCCATCTTGTTCATCTCACACGCTTAAGCCCTAGCCGACTTACTGACTATGCCTCTAGCGCGATCTCACTGAGAAAGCTCACACCCGATGCGAGCGGTTTCAATCCAAGACCTTCAGCAATTGTTTGACCAACATCGGCGAAGCTCGATCGGGTTCCCACATTCGTGCCAGCACGGACCGACGATCCGGAAATAAGAACGGGCACATACTCACGTGAGTGATCCGTACTTGGAGTTGTCGGGTCATTCCCGTGGTCAGCGGTAATGATAAACAGATCGCCGGCCTGAACATGTGGAAGTAAACTGGCCAGCCGACGATCAAACTGCTCCAAATTAGCCGCATATCCCAACACGTCATTTCGGTGACCGTAAACAGTATCGAAGTCGACTAGGTTGGCCATAATGATGCCTTGTGGCGTCGACGTTAGCGTACGCTCAAGTGCATCCATTACGTCATCATCAGATGAAGTGTGGACCGCCTTTGAAATACCTCGGCCAGCGAAAAGGTCATCAACTTTCCCAATCGTTACCACTGGAACCCCAGCGGCTGTTGCCCGATCGAACAACGTGTCACCTGGCGCTGGGCACGTAAAATCTCGTCGCCTTGCTGTGCGCTGGAAGTCCCCAACTTCACCGGCGAAAGGACGGGCGATGATCCGACCTACACCCAACCCCTCAACCATGACCTCAAACGCAATCTCACAGCAACGATACAGCTCGGGCACTGACATTATGGATTCATGGGCAGCAATTTGGCAGACACTGTCAGCTGATGTGTAAACAATTGGTGAACCAGTCTCTAGGTGCTCTCTTCCAAGCCTCTCAATAATCTCAGTTCCTGAAGCTGTTAAATTACCTAAGGTCTTATAACCAATTCGGCGTTCGAGATCGGCAATGACGCGTAAAGGAAAACCGTCAACAAACAGAGGAAACGGACGGTCAAGGACCACTCCGGTCAACTCCCAGTGTCCCGTCACGGAATCTTTACCCGGTGAGGCCTCAGCCATCCGTCCGAATGCCGATAACGGCGCCGGCGACGAACCTCCAAGATCGACAACGTTCCCAAGCCCCATCGCGCGAAGCGTCGGAATTAAAAGGTCTACGTGCCGCGCAATGTTCCCAAGGGTATTACTACTCTCGTCCGCGTACTCCGACGCATCAGGCAGCGCACCAACCCCGGCGCCGTCAAGAACAACCACAATCGCACGGGAAAACGAAAAGGATGAGGATCGCACCGAACTTCCGGCACCCGCCATAATCATGGGCGCCGTTCGTCTCATAACACTGCAGACTCTGACCGAGCTACCACGTTGTCACGAACGATTTGTTCCGCCATCCTAAACGCGTGCACCGGTCCATCGTCAACTTGAATCCAGTGTAGATTAGGCTCTTTCCTAAACCAGATCAACTGACGCCGAGCGTATCGACGGTTGGCCCGTATGATGTCGTCACGCGTACTCTCCTCGGTGCCAACTCCATTTAAAAAAGCAAACACTTGCCGGTACACCATGCCACCGAATGGCAATGCCGAGTCAGGTACACCCATAGCACGTAACCGACGGACTTCGTCGATGAGTCCTTCGTTAAGCTGACTTTCTACACGCTGCGCCACTTTCACTGCTGTCAGTTCACTCGACTGACGTAACGCAATACCAACAATGCTATATCCAACTAGCGGTGAATGGGTCCCTTCGAAGTGGCGTGTCAGAGGCCGTCCGGTGAGATAGTAGACTTCCAAAGCCCGAATCAAGCGCTTTGCGTCTCTAGCATGGATCCGATCGGCTGATTCGGGATCGACATGTCGAACTAAACGGTGCAGCCGTTCCACGCCGTATCTGTCGCTCAAGGCCAACAACCGTTCCCGAAGAACGGAATCCCGCCCAGGACCAGGAAATAAACCTCGAGTGAGAGCGCGATAGTAGAGCCCCGTACCACCAACAAGTATCGGTAACCGCCCCCGTGCGATGGTCTCAAATACTGCGGCACTCGCATCGGTAGCATACCGCGCTGCCGAATAGTTCTCACGCGGATCGACAACGTCGATTAAGTGGTGCGGTATTCCTCGACGCCCTTCCAGAGGAACTTTATCAGTACCAATATCAAATCCTCTGTAGACAGCTGTCGAATCACAGCTGATTACCTCACCGCCAAAACGCTCAGCGATTTCGATTCCCAACGTGCTCTTGCCAGTTGCGGTTGGACCGACGATTGCGACCAAAATCTTGGTCTTGCTCGGCAGTCGGATGGACGGACGGCTCACTAATCGGCCACTCAAATACCGACCTCCACTACAGATTCGGGAACCACAACCTAAAGATTGACACTATTAGAGGGGCGGGCGTTCATTGTAATAAAAGGTGACCGTGAAGAACGCCTTGTCGGCCGGATATTCTGACGGCAACGGCTGCGTAGGGTCAGATGCCAACAGAGCGTTGCGTGCCGATAAATTAAACGAGTCGATTGTTGATGGCTGGATCACAGTCACATCGGTCAAGGTACCATTCTTATGAACGTTAAAGGTAACCACCGAGTGTCCCTTAAAAGCCATAGCCGCGTATGGCACCAGCCAGTTACGTTTGATCTGAGCGATAAAGCGACGAATCCATGGCCCAAATTCTACGCCCTTCGTGTCGAACTGAATCGATGGGCCGAACTGTCCGCCTCCTCCACTTGGATTATCGAAGGTCTCTTGATCGACATACCTCTCAAGATTGCGCATAACTTCACCTAACGAACCACCAGACAATGGCGCTTGGACTCCCGGCGGAGGAATTCTAGATGCTGTCCTCGGTGCGTCGTTACCAACTGTACCGGGATCATTTATGTCGACTTCACCAAGCTCTCTGTCGTCGATGACACCAGTCTCGGCCGCATTCGCCAACACCTCAGCCTCATTAACCACGGCATCTTCAGGACTAGCAAGTTCCTCAACAGTTTCACCATCCGGTGCACCATCGGCAGGATCCAGTCCTGGACCATCACCCCTTACCTCCTCGGCAAGTTCTGGAAGGATGACAAGCTCGGAAGAATTGCCACGCGCGAATGGAACCGGATTCAGTGGCTCAGCCGAACGTTCAGGCGCCATCGCCGTACGATCCCGGTCTGACAGCATGCCAATATCTGGCGGCTCTAGTGCCTCAGTATCAATGCGTGGTTGAACGAAGACAAAGCGTTCGGCTTGGCGCTCTTCTGCCAACCGCTCCTCAAGAAGCTCTGCATTGCGAGCCGCACGCTCTTGCGCCCGACGTTGAACTACCTCTTGGACAAACGGCAGCCCAGGAATCAGTAGTACAAGCACCAGTAGCAGGACATGGCCCAGAAGCGAAATCAGAATTCCCTCGCGGCGCGACATCGGACCGTCAAAGGACGGCGGGTCGGGACGCGATGCATCGAACTCAAAGTACATAAGTCAGTAGGAAGATTATAACAGCCAACAATTTCCCTATTGATCAGGCGCGGGTTGCCAGATGCAGATATACGACACCGCAGGTAAGTGGAATTGTCCGCACATTCGTGAAGCCCGACTCCACTAGCAGGGCCGACAACGCGGCCGGAGTTAAGAAGGACTGTACCGAGGCCGGCAAGTAGGAATAAGCCTCCGAATGACGCGAAACTAGGCGGCCGAGGCGTGGCAAGAAATGCGTAAAATACCACCGGTACAGTCCTCTGAGGACCGCGGTTGAAGGCATGCTAAATTCAAGAATTGCTAGACGTCCGCCGGAACGAAGTACACGACGGATTTCGGCACAAACCAATTTGCTATCTGAGACGTTTCGGATCCCAAAACCGATCGTCACCACGTCGGCTGACTCATCTGACAACGGAATGCACGACACGTCCCCGCGCATTAAGTGGACGGACGAGCTACTCGCGCAGCGTTGTACCTTTTGAGCTCCTAAGTGCAACATCGCACTGGCAAAATCAATCCCAACGACCTGCCGTGCCCCGGAACGACGGGAGTGGATTGCCGCGAGCGCCAGGTCACCAGTCCCTGTGCAGAGATCAACAAGCGTTTCCTGCCCACTTAATTCGAGTTCAGCAATTGCTCGAGCACGCCATCGTCTATCAAACCCAGCACTCAATAGATGATTCAGGATGTCATATCGTGGTGCGATAGCATTAAACATGCTCGCGATATGGTGAGCGTCCTTCTGAAGAGGTTTCGGACCGACGGTCATTCCTTCCATGCCGGGTACAGATCATGCTTCAGCCCAAGTGCTGCCAAAATTTTCCCTGCCATGAAATCCGCTAGATCACTTAGCTCTTTAGGTCCTTGGTAGAACGCAGGCATCGCAGGAAGAACCATCGCCCCTGCTTCAGCACAGGTAACCATGTTTCTCAACTGCGGTAGGCTCATTGGAGTCTCGCGTGGTACAAGGATTAACGGACGACGTTCCTTCAACATTACGTCGGCCGCCCGCTCGGCTAGATTCCGTGACAATCCGTGGGCTACCCCAGCCAACGTTTTCATCGAACACGGCACGATGACCATCCCGTCACAGCCATGGCTACCGCTCGCAATACCCGCACCGAGATCTTTGTTCGAATGTAGCTGCAAGCTTCCACGCTCAACAGTCGCACCATAAGTCTCTATAAGATGCGGCAATAGACGGTCAGCGGAAACACTGAGTTCCTCCATTAGTAGCCGGCGCCCAAAGTCACTCACGACCAATTCAACATGGAACGCTCGTTCAAGCAGAGCGGCTACGGTACGAACAGCGTATAGCGCACCGCTGGCACCAGTAATAGCAATGGTGATCGATCGACTAGATTCATCCGACATAGATTGCTGCCGAAGTGGTCGCTAAATAGAGAATGCCGACATAGCCATTCAAATCAAACGCCTGCTTAATACGCGACAAGTCATTAGCGCGCACGAGAGACTGCTCGTAGACTAACAGTGCCGCTACTAAACCCACACCGAAAAGATAAATCGGTCCTAAACTCGTTACCGCAGCAAGTGCTGTGAGCATGACGATCGTCACCACGTGCATACCGCGAGAGATCCACAACGATTTCAACACCCCGTATCGGACTGGAATGGAACGCAGGCCCTGGTTCCGGTCAAAGTCAACATCTTGGCATGCATACAGCACGTCGAAGCCCCCGACCCACATCCCGATCGCCACACCAAGCAACCATGGTTCCCAACCCGAACCCCCGCCAGCGGCGAGCCACCCCCCGACCGGTGCGACTGCCATTGCAAGCCCGAGAAATAGTTGCGAATAATTCGTATACCGCTTCGCCAGCGAATACCAAAAAGCGATTGCCAATGCAACAGGCGACAAGGCAAGACAGAGAACAGAAATCTGAGAGGTCACAGCAACGAACACCGACGACCAACACATTACAAACATCACTGCTTGGAAGCGTGAAATGACGCCTCGGGGTATTTCTCTCGCCTCGGTGCGAGGGTTCAACGCATCGTGTCTCGCATCCACTAGGCGGTTGAAGCCCATCGCCGCGGTGCGAGCAGCCACCATAGCAGCAACGACCCAGCCCACACGACTGAGTGTGACTTGCGTGTACCGTGACGCTAGCAGCATTCCCGCCAAAGCGAACGGCAACGCAAACACCGAGTGACTAAAACGGACGAATGAGGCGTAAGCTTGGATCCGCCCCAGCATCAATCCACCCTCCCTAGATTCGGGGACAATGACTAACTACTCCTCCCTCAGGACACGTCCTCGAGCCAAGTAATGTCTGAAGCACCGATACCGCAGACTAGATATTCTTCCACATCACTGACCGTCTCGGGAAGTGCCACAGTAATCAAGTCCGCTCTCTTCCCCGGCTCAATCGTGCCAAACTCATCCTCCCAGCGGAGCGCTCTCGCACCCTCAATCGTGGCGCTCATGAGTAAAGACGAGGCCGGAACGTCTGGTGAGATTTCCCGCAGTCTCGCAAGTTCGGCAAAAAGATTCAGGTCGGGTGCGCTGGCCAGGCTGTCCGTGCCGACCGCTAGGCTGACACCAGATTCTATAAAACGTTTAATGGGGGGCGGTCCGGCTCCTGTCCAGACATTACTTCGTGGACAGGTCACTAACGTTACGCCACTTTCCGAAAGTCCAAGAAGATCCTCAACACTTAAGTGTACGCCGTGTACGACAATGACCGAAGGGTCGTGCCAACCAACCCGCTTAAGAAACTCGGCCGGGCTGCACCGGGGAGGTTCCCAAGATGGATTCCATGCACCACGTCGCTCCAGTAACTGCCGCCAAGGACCTCCGCCATCGTCGAGAAACACTAATTCCTCAGCCGATTCGGCTAGATGCACGGTGATTGGCGCCATTGGACATTTGGCACTTAATTCTCGGCGTAATGCCTCAAATAATGTAGGTGACACCGAATAGGGCGCATGCGCAGCAACACTGACTCTGACGCCTTCGACTTCGCTCGACAAATCGGTTGCCTCTACCGCAGAACGAGCTTGGGCATCAGGGTCGGAGGAGTTGAACCCCAGAAGCTCGTGAAAGACCACCGCCGAAAGAGGCGCTCGCTTAAGTGGCTCGACCGTCGCCAAGGTGTTACTGATGTCCCCAACGAGAGCTGTGCCATGACGTCTTAACTCAACGATGGACGATTCAATAGCATTACGTTTCTCAATGTCAGTGCCAAGCTTTGAACTAAGGACCTCATCGACCCACTCAGGCATTGACTCAGTAGGTGCTACGCGGCCTCCTAGAAACGAAAGTTCGAGGTGCGTGTGCGCGTTAACTAGACCAGGCAATACTACGGCTGAACCGAGATCAATGTAGTCTTTGCTGGCTGTAGAAGTGTTTGAGGGAACCTGACCAATAGAAACAATGCGCCCACGATCGAGCGTAACACTGGCATTCTTAATTGGGGGAGCCGCGATGGGGAGAGCCCAAGCAGCGCGGTAACGACGCATCGGGAAGAGGACTCTCTATCGCTGGACGCGCTGCCGCTTTCCACTGGGCGTCCTGGCACGATATCGCACCAATTCTTCCGGCACCGAATGATCATTAGTAGCCCTGGCTTGGGCGAGCGTGGTCATCCTTGGAACGTCACGTTGCCGCACAATCGGATCACCAAGCACTTTATAGTGCATATTCCGCCGTTTCGGAATAAAACCGGCGTTTTCAATATTTCTAACAATTTCTAACTCGTCCATACAGAAGGCGGCACCCGCAGCCCGGACAACGTTCTCTTCAATCATAACGCTGCCCATATCATTCGCACCGTATGACAAGCTGAGCTGCCCGACTTTGCCTCCTTGGGTGACCCAAGACGCCTGCATGTTGTCAACGTTATCAAGTACAAGCCTTGCCAAGGCTAAGGTGCGTAGGTAGTCCACTCCAGTTGCTTCCCTGCCACCACGCTCAGTATTTGACGGCTGGAAGCTCCAAGTGATGAATGCCGTGAACCCGCCAGTCTCGTCCTGAAGATCACGCACGCGCATCAAATGCTCGATACGCTCATCTAGACTTTCGACCGTCCCGAACATCATTGTAACGGTGGTCCTTAGGCCCACACGGTGGGCGTCCCGCATTACACTTAACCATTCACTGGCTGAAGCTTTGCTGTAGCAGTTTAGCTCCCGCCTCACCCGATCAACGAGGATCTCAGCGCCACCCCCGGGGATACTATCCAAGCCGGCGCTGGTAAGCCGTTCAATGATTGACGGTACGTCCAATTGGCTAAGACGCGAAAGGTGGATGATTTCTGGTGGCGACAGTGCATGTAGTCGAAACGACGGATACCGCGTTTTGACTGCACGAAATAGATCTTCGTACCACTCAAGCGGAAGATCGGGATTATGCCCGCCCTGCAGTAGCAACTGTTCACCGCCGACTGCAATCGTCTCGTCGATCTTGGTAAACAATTCGTCAAAGCCGAGCACATAGCCTTCAGCAGATCCCACGGGTCGATAGAAAGCACAAAAATTGCACTTCGCCACACAGACATTGGTGTAGTTGACGTTTCGGTCGATGATATAGGTGACGATTCCAGACGGGTGACGACGAGCGCACGCCTCATCAGCTAGACAACCGAGCAGGTGCGTTGGTGCCTGTTCGTATAGGGTTAGAGCTTCCCCCCGGTTTAGGCGACCACCATCACCCACCTTACGAGCAATTTCGTCAACGGCCTGAGAGTTCACTGTCACGGCTCGTAGTAATTCAGTGGCGGCAGTAATTGCACAACACGCTGATCTTTCGCAGCTTCAAGGAATTTCTTGAGACCAGCTCGCGCAGAGTCATCGAGGGTGAAACTAATATTGTCACGAAGGTAATCCACCGCTATCTCAACCTTCTCCTCGTCCCCTTCACAGAACTTAGTTGCAATAGCGTCGCTAGCCTTCACGCCAGCATCTCGTGCAGCGGTCAAGGCCGCGATGTCCCCAGATTCGACCACTCCAGGCCGACCAGCCCAAAAAGCCCACACGAATGGAAGATTCGTCATTGCTGTCCACTCTTCACCGAGATCAATCTTCTCAATGCCGAGTGCGTCATGGTCGGTAAACAGAGCCGAATCACCGATGAGAAGTGCAGCGTCACAACGCTTAAGCATCGCCTTGATGTCTGGCTCCACAGTCACAAACTTCGGTTCAATGTCAAACGACTGGGCACAAAGAACACGTAACAACGCCACAGACGTACGGGAACTTCTATCAACGGCAATCGATCGCACCGCTGTAATTGGACGACTAGCAAAGACGGCCACCGAAGCCACGCGCCCTGTCGACGCGATCGCTACGTTAGGTACAACGTGATAGTCAGGCCGCTGAGTGACTTCAATTGATGGTATCAAGCCAAGGTCTACAGTCCCGTCGTGGAGAAGCGAGGCGCATCTCGACGGCACGTCGAAGCGTAACGAGAATCTGTTGGTCTGCTGATCGAGTCCGTGCACCAACGGCCGTGCGTTCAGGTAGGACACCGCCCCCAGACGAATCATCACATAACTCTCTCGAAGCAGCCGTTTCTTTCAACAGGCACAAACGACGCAGCGCGAATGTTCTGCCGGACTTCCTCCAACGATGTTCTTCGCGGACCCAAATCAACAGCGTCAACGGCGGGCACAGCGTCGATGTCATCGGCACCGAAAGCCAGAGCTACCTGAGCCAACTTCGGACCGTGCAATGCCCAGTCGACCTGAATCGAACCAATATTGTCAACCAGTAAACGCGCCAGCGCAACCTGCCGAACGTCGTCGTACCCAGTTGACGGCGACGCTTCGGAGTCGCTCACTACATCAGCGCGCGGTAGCGGAGCAAAAGCCCACACTCCGTTCGCAGGTAGCATCCAGCCAGCCACGGCCTTCACAAATCCGATCCTCTTATCACCGAGAGCCTCATGGATTGTAACGCGAGAAATTGCTAAACCTGCATCCACAACAGTGCAAATGACTGACTCGGGGTCAGGTGTACGGTCCACAACGAGCTCCGAAATGGCCGCCAGTCCTACCTCGAGTAGTTCATCCAATAAGTTTCTAAACAAAGCCATGTCACCATTGGACATTTCCAAGAGATCATGAACGGCGTATCCCGTAACAGGTCTACCGGCCTCGGCAGCTAGTCGGACTGCCGATACCATCACTTCCGACGAATCCGGAACACCGATGATCCGAAGCTCCATCGCCTCTCCTCTTAACTCCGGAGAAACCGATCCCTGCACAGGCACTTCAGCCACACGAACGAAAGTCGTAGAGTCCCCGTGTCGAGACCGTCGTACATCGTCAGCAAGCATGCCGAGAGAAAGTAGGTCAGTATTCAACGTCAGGTTTTCCACCTGCTCATCACTGAGTTGGCCACCTTCTGTCAACGTCGCGCGAAGGTCATCCAATGCCGCTTCATTAGACATAATCAGTGATCCGCTTTGTGATTTGCTCGGCAAGCGCTAGGGCGCGCCGTCCTTCCGCTCCTGATACACCTGGATTTCGGTTATCACGCACCGCAAGCACGAAATCAGCGAGCTCACGCTCAAGCGACTCCCCGGCCGTTACCTCAATTGGACCACCCTCGATCGTAGACTCTCCTTCTTCGTCAACCAAAAGACGCCAATGCTCAGCCTGTTGCTTGACATAATCCACTGACAAATAAGAGCCTGACTGAAAGAACCTGATCTTTCGCACACGTTCTCGGCTGATACGACTTGCGGTTAAGTTTACAACGCAACCGGACTCAAACCGGATTCGCGCATTCGCAATGTCAATACGATCACTCAGAATCGGTACGCCGACCGCCTCGATAGATACTACGTCAGAGTTAAGCACGTTGAGAATAACGTCAAGATCGTGAATCATGACATCGAATACGACATCGATATCCAAGCTCCGTGACGTGTGAGCACCAAGCCTATGGACCTCGATAAACCTCGGCTTGTCGACTAACGGTAAAGTCGTCGTCAACGCCGGATTGAAGCGCTCGGTGTGACCAACTGCAAGGCACGTACCAGAGTGCTTCGCTAAGGCTAGCATCTCGTCGGCCTCGGCGAGGTTACTCGCCATCGGCTTCTCAACGAGCACCGGAATGCCAGCGTTAAGAAGTGGCCTGGCAACCTCCAAGTGGTTCTTTGTGGGAACCGCCACGATCACAGCATCCACACGGCCCTTAAGTGCTTCGACGTCGGTCTCAGCCTTCGCCGAGGTCCCGCGAGCGGCTCTAATCGCGCTACCCTCATCGATGTCAACAGCGGCGACGAGTTCAGCGCCTGCTAGGGACGACAGAATACGGGCGTGGTGACTTCCTACGTGACCGACGCCGACAACTGCAACACGGAGTGAATGCTCTGTCACCGTGGCTACCCAGAACGTTCAATTATTCGTCCGACGACTGATAGTCCTGCCTCATCAGCCGCTTGCACGAACGCGTCGCCATCTACTATCAAAGTTCTACCCGCGTCGATCGACAGTGCCGACGCACCAGCACCTCGCATCGCCTCAATAGTCGATACCCCGACGACTGGTACATCGAACCGCATATCCTGATTCGGCTTTGCCACTTTCACAATACGGGTGCCGGGTCCCGCAAGCCGACCGGCTCGCCCAATGACCTTGTCCGTCCCTTCCATCGCCTCGACTGCGACTACGGTCCTATCTTTCACAACAACGGTTTGGCCAATATCAAGACCAGCAACGGTATCGGCTATCCGGTAACCGAACTCAAAATCGGCCAATTCATCAACAGTTGGTTCTCTGCGTGTCAACGTGCCGGACTCGGCTAGCAAGGACTCAAGAAAGGTTGTTGATTCAATTAACGTGATACCGTGCTCTCCGAGAACATCCGCAATCGCCGATAGTAAAGCGTCGGTGGACTGCACCTGAAGCCGTTTCAACACCGACAGTAAAGTCGAATCCGGTATTAGGCCAGAAAACAACTTGGAGTGTTTCACCTGACCGGCCATTACAGCCTCGCTAACACCAGACTTTTTTAGTAATGAGATGCATCTTCCCAATTGGCCTAGCGATACCCAATGGACAACAGCCTCAGGAACACCCTCCGCAGCTTGCTCAATACTGTGATCAGCCTCTTCTTGGATCGCCACAATGGTAACGTTTCGACCAAGTTGGCGTGCCCCATCGAGCACTAGGAATGGAAACCGGCCGTTGCCTGCAATGACACCAATAGGTGGAGTCTCGGAGACTGTGCGGCTAATCATCTACGATCAATTCATCAAAACGTCGACCAGGCCTACGTAAGCCAACACCACGTTCCGACGACCGGATGAAATTCACCAGATAGTCAACCTCGGCACAGAGTAGCGTCTGGTCAGCTTGAATTCTCGCCAGCGCCTGGCTGGTATTGAGTTTCGACTGGAGAAGGTAACGGTACACGCGTTTAAGCTGGGTGATAACCCCTGGTGAAAAGCCTCTCCGCACCAGACCAATCGTGTTGACTCCATAAACCCGAGCACGATTACCAACTGTTCGCGCATAAGGCAAGGCGTCACGGGTAACGACTGAAAACCCGCCTACAAATGCGTGTTCACCAACTCGGCAGAATTGGTGGACACCCGATAGAGCACTGATCGTCGCATAATCTTCAACCGACACATGTCCACCAAGCGTGGCACCGTTGCCGAAGATCGTATGGTTGCCGACTGTACAGTCGTGAGCAACGTGCGCATACGCCATAAAGAGGTTATCGTTACCGATCGTCGTAATACCCCCGCCACCTTTGGTGCCCCGATGGACTGTGACAAATTCGCGGAAGATGTTTCGTTGACCAATTACCAGACGACTCTCTTCCCCATGAAACTTAAGATCCTGTGGAATTAACCCTATGGAAGCACAGGGAAACACCTTCGTGTCATCGCCGATCTCAGTTATACCGTCGACTACAGCCGAAGCGCCTATGTGACAACGCCGCCCCAGTTTGACGTTCCCGCCAATGACCGCGTGAGAACCGATGACGCTACCAGCGCCAATCTCCGCGCTAGGGGCCACAAGAGCTGTGGGATCAATCTCAACATCGATCTCTTTTACGCCAAGCAAAAGTGTTGCAGCGGCAACGGGCTGACCTCCAACGTCCGCCAGGCAATCAACTTCAGTTAGTTCGCCATCCAATCCACGGAGCTTCACCTCGAGACGCAGGCGATCACCTGGTACAACCTGCCGACGAAACTTCGCTTGGTCTACACCTTTAAGAAAAATTCGCTGAGTAGAACGATCAGGGTCTTGTAACACTAGAATCGCCGCAACCTGTGCGAACGCCTCGATCATAAGCACGCCTGGCATCAAGGGCATACCAGGAAAGTGCCCTTGAAAGAATTCTTCGTTGAATGTGACGTTCTTGATCGCAACGATTGATCGGCCAGGCTCATGGTCGATAACCGAATCGACAAGGAAAGAGGGATACCGGTAACTGAACTTATCGAGCGTTGCCGGAATATTGATAGACACGGAGGCTTCGGAACACGCGGCCAAGACGCCGCCCTACGCGAACCAGCAAGCAGCGTCCAAGGTGCGGTCCGGTAGTCACATTGCGGCGAACGGGAGCGTTACGGTTATGGCTGGTCGTCGCCCCCTGACGCGGAATGCACGGCGTCAAATCGAGCAATCACATCAGCAGTGATGTTGAGACCTGGTAAAGTCCAGACCACCCCAGAATCGGTTACGCTGAATACAATATGCAACTGCTTCTCAGCAGCTATTTCTCCAATAATCGGCATTAGGCTATCTTGAAAATCGATCTGTAATTCTTCTGTCAGGGTTTGTACCTCGACTTGGGCGTCCTCGGTAGCACGTTGGATCTCAATCTGTAACCGCCCGATCTCGCGCTGAAGTTGCGCGGCGGCAAACTCACTCATCACAGTGCCACCCTGTTCGAGCTTCTGTTGGCTAGCCTGCAGCTCTGTGTTCATCGCGTTGATTTGGGCGATCTTCTCCTCATTGAGCGCCTGCACTTGTCCAGCAAGTTCTTGTCCACTGGCTGATTCGGCAGCGACCTGTGGAATATTGACCCAAGCTACCGGAGCCCCCTCAGGGAGCGCTACCTGCGCTTCTTGCCCAGCTGCCCAAACCTGACCGGTCCCCAAGCCAAGCGCAAACACGGACATCGCGACAACACACAATACTTTCATCGACTGCTTCCCCTTCAGGTATCCGAGCCTCAAAACCAACTCATATTCTTAACTGTGACCAAGCACTTTCGCTAGGCCAGCCATTACGCCAGAACAGCGTTCCATTCTACACCGTTACGACCATTATTTTCGCTTCTACGCATTCGATTCAACCCCATCCCTAAAACGGAGCGCCCACAGCGAACCGAAAATTGAACCGTCCTTCTGGCCTGAAATTATTATCGAGAACACCCGAACGCTGTGGGTTATAAGCAAAAATCAAACGCATCGGCACGTTCATAACGGGCATGAGAAACCGCACTTCAGCCCCAGTCGACGTCTTAAAATTATCATAGTTAAAATTCACGCCAGTTTCCTGGACCTGTCCAGTGTCGTAGAAGAGAACCAAACGCACAGGCTGCGCCAGTGTAATCAAATACTCGGCACTGAGGAGCACACTTTTGGTACCACCGAGCACGAGTCCAGACGCCTCGTCACGCGGCCCAACGGTGCGAAGGTCAAATCCACGAATACTGTACTCGCCGCCCAGATAAATCCGTTCAAAAAGCGGGATGTAGGTCGTTTCGCCATACGGCCTGATGTACTGTGAATCGACCCGAAAACCAAACGACGTCGACGCTGTGTGCGGAACGTAAAAGATAGTTTCGAGGCGCGGCCTATAAAATTTGGTGTTGCCACCAGCACCCGCGTACTCAAGCGAGGCAGTGATGCGTTTACCCGCGCTCGGAAAAATGGGGTGGTCAATCGTATTGTGAATTATGCCCGGGACCCACTTACTGACAGTGCGGGCACCATCCGTTCCAAGAAGCAACGAATCCGTCAGATACGGATTGTACTGTAGCAATCTCGGATTGTTGAAGGCCGGAGCGAGGTCGCTAACCTTTGTTTGCTCGTAGGCATACCCAAACGAAAACCGTGTGAACATCGCAATCGGTTTACTAAAGTTGAGGTTCGCCCCCTGCGATCTCTGCGTGAACTGCCCGATCCAATTCAGTTCCGTCTTATACAAACTGAAACCGGCGGCGATGTTACGGTCAAACAGGAACGGCTCAGTGAACCCGACCACATAACTTTTTGACCATTGGCCATGCTGCAATGAGAGGTTCACTGTCTCACCGCGGCCGATAAAGTTCGAGGTGCCGAACGACAACTGTCCAAAGAAACCATCCCATTCGGAGTAACCCATACCAAAACTGATTTGGTTACGATTCTGTTCCTCCAACGGGATGCTTAGGTTGACTTCGTTATCTTTTCCCTCACTCTTCTCAACGTCAACGGCATCCTCCTCAAGCGGTATGAAATAACCGAGTTGATTTAACCGCCGGACGCTTATCTTGAGCATTTCGGTATTGAACACTCCGCCTTCAAATACCCGAAGTTCGCGTCGAACCACTTTGTCCCGCGTCGTCGTGTTACCCGAGAAGTCAATCCGACCAACAAAGTACTGCTCACCCTCGTCGGCACGAATCGCTACGTCCACAATCGGCGGGGCGTCAATGCGGCGAACACTGCCATCATCTTCCACAACCTGGTCGCGAGGGGAAAGGTCCGGGAATGCCACAAACTCCATGTAACCGGAGGAGCCATACATCATTTGCGCTCGTTCAATCCCGTCTTGGATCACTTTTTGGTTGTAATAATCCCCTTCGTCGATATCGAACTGGCGTCGGACCGCGTCGAGGCGCATAATCTCCACGCCTTCAAACGTCAATTCTCCGAGCCGATATCGAGTCCCCTCTGAGATGGGAATCCGCATCTTCACGTACCGTTTTTTACCGTCTTCAGAATCCTCAAGGGTAGTTAATTCTGGTTGACCAACCTGGGCCCGCACGTAACCAAGTCTCCTGTAATGCTGAATGATCCCGTCCGCATCCTCAGCAAAACGGTGCTCCTTAAAGGTCCCGCGTCTGAAGAAAAAGTTTAGTGGCCAGAGTTTGACCGGCTCTTTATTTGCCTTCATCTGGCCTCGCAACACACGGTCACTTTGATCTTCGTTACCTGCGAATTCGATCTCCCTGATGCGCGTTTCTGGACCATCCTCGACATTAAAAGTAAGACGCACCCGCTTCGGTCCTCCAGCAACGGCTTCAACGGTGTGCGTCACTACAGGACTGTGGTGACCCTCTTCGGCAAGCATAATCTGCAGAATTGTTTTAGCTTTCTTGATTAATCCGGCGTCGATGAAGGTATCAAGTTGAATCGCAGCCTCAGCTTGTACCAACATTTCTTCAATCTTCGTGCGGTCGAGCTGATCAGAACCGTTGAATTCAACAATGCGAACCCGTTCACGCTCTTCCATGTTGTAGACGATGTTCCGGCCCACCACGCCATTGGGATAGGGTTCGTCGTTATACTCAATAGTTAGGTCGTCGAGGAATCCTGTCGCCCACAAATTGCGGAAGTCATCAAGCGCCCGTTGCTCGTCGTACTCCAACCACACATTTTCAGACGGACGACTCGGGCGTGTCTCGATATAGAACAGGTAAGTGGACGGCTCAATAGAGGGCACGTTCCCCTGCGTTGGAAAGGCAATCTGAATCGTCCGTACAACAGGAACTGACCCAGTCGGCGGCATTGCTTCAGACTGCTGTGCCTCCGCCACTGGTGGTAAAACCATCGTTACAGGCTCAGCCAGAGCTGCCATAGGCCACATGCCAGTGACCAGGACGACTGCAATCCTCCAGACCAACACCGCCCTCACCGTGGTCTGAACAATCCCTTCTAATCTTCTAGTCACAACAACCCGCATCGGTCGTTTCCCCAACCCCTTTCACGCATCGCTCTGGGAAAAGAACTGCCTCCACTACTTCTGACTCGAACTTGAATCGCCTCTCCCTTTGGAGAACCTATGTTTCGTTAACCAGTTGGCGACCATCAAGCTCACCGTCCACGGCCCGGTAAGCAAGAATGCCAGAGTCGACGTAGACCTCGATGTTACCCTCATTTATTCGGCCCCGGATTAGCTCGTCGGACAGCGGATCTTCAACATATCGTTGGATCGCCCGACGCAACGGCCGCGCCCCATAGGAACGGTCCTTACATGTCTGATCGATGATCCAGGCGATCGCTTCTTGTGTCAGTTCTATCCGCAAATGCCGGTTCACCAAGTGCTCGTTGAGCTGAAGAATCAAAAGCTGTGTAATTTTTGCTAAATCTTTGTTGGATAGTGCCTCAAACACGATAGTTTCGTCGATTCGATTGATAAATTCGGGGTTGAATGTACGCTTAACCTCTCCCAGCACCTTGTCGGTAACATTTTTACTAACCTCTTTCGCATCAGATGACTGAAATCCAAGCGACGCCTTCTTCTGGATGTACCGAGCCCCAATATTCGAGGTCATAATGAGAATCGTGTTCTTGAAATTGACACGATTACCAAGTCCATCGGTCAGGTGTCCATCCTCAAAGACCTGCAAAAGGATGTTGAAGAGGTCAGGGTGCGCCTTCTCTATTTCGTCGAGGAGTACCACAGAATAGGGGCTACGCTTCACTTTTTCGGTGAGCTGCCCGCCTTCCTCGTAACCAACGTAGCCAGGCGGCGAACCGATCAGTTTCGATACCGAATGCTTTTCCATATATTCAGACATGTCGAAACGAATAAGAGCTGTATCAGTCCCAAACAAAAAATTTGCGAGTGCCCGTGCTAGCTCGGTCTTGCCAACTCCAGTTGGCCCGAGGAACACAAAACTACCAACCGGCCGATTAGGGGCTTTCAAGCCAGCACGTGAGCGACGGATCGCGCGCGCTAGCGCGGAAATAGCCTTGCCCTGGCTAACAACACGACGGTGAAGTTCCTCCTCCATCTGCAAAAGTCTGTCACTCTCCTCTTGGTTAATGGACGTGAGTGGCACGCCAGTCCACTTGGAGACGACTTCATCAATTTGCTTTTTCTCAACAACAGCTTGCTGAGTATTCGACTTCACGTCGAATTTCTCTCGAACGAGCTGGAGATTCTCCCGCGCGATGACCTCCTGCTCTCGAAAGAACTGTGCCTTTTCATAATTCTTTTGAGCAGCAGCGTTTTCCATCTGTTCGACCGCAACTCGGATACTCTCATTGATTTCGCAAAATTCCTCACTACGCCCAGCGTTGCGTAGTTTAGCGCGAGCACCGGCCTCGTCCACAATATCGATCGCTTTATCCGGCAGGAACCGATCAGTGATGTAGCGACTCGACTGATACACAGCAGCCTCAAGCGCCTCCTGTGTGTATTTAACATTGTGGAACGACTCATAGCGCTCCTTCACACCATGCAGAATCTTGAGCGTCTCGCTCTCGCCTGGGGGATCCACCTTGACTGCCTGAAACCTCCGCTCTAAAGATCGATCCTTCTCTATGTATTTCCGGTACTCAGCTGGAGTGGTGGCTCCAATACAGCGAATTTCACCCCGTGAAAGTGCGGGCTTAAGGATATTCGCCGCGTCAAGAGATCCTTCAGCCGAGCCAGCGCCAACAAGCGTATGTAGTTCGTCGATGAAAACAATGACATTTGAGTTCTCGGCCAACTCTTTCATAATTGCCTTCAGGCGTTCTTCAAACTGCCCCCTGTACTTCGTTCCAGCAACGATGAGAGAGATGTCGAGCACCAAGAGCCGTTTGTCAGCGAGGAAATGCGGTACTTCCCCTTGGACGATTCTCTGAGCCAACCCCTCGACGATGGCAGTCTTCCCAACGCCGGGTTCACCGATGAGAACGGCGTTGTTTTTCGTCCGGCGAGAGAGTACCTGTTGAAGTCGTTCCAACTCGAGTTCGCGCCCAACGAGTGGGTCTAATTCTGTCTTCATAGCCGAGTCTGTAAGATCACGGGAAAATTCAGCGAGGAGCGGCGTTTCTTTTACCCGCGCAACCGTCGTCTTTTCATTCAGAAGGGCTATGATGTGTTCGCGGACACTATTAAGCCGCATTCCCTTTTCCATCAGGATCGACGCAGCTAAAGAGCGTTCTACCCGCAAGATCCCAAGCAAGAGATGCTCGGTACCGATGTAGTTGTGCAGTAAGCGATCAGCTTCCTCGGCCGCAAACTGAAGGAGACGCTTCGTTTCACCGCTAAAGGGAATCTCTACCGACGTCGACACCTTTTCCCGGAAGACGGTGCGGCCCTCAATCTGCTTCCTGATATTTTCAAGAGAAAGGTTAGAACGCGCAAAAATACGACTGGTTAGCCCCTTACCCTCACGGATCAAGCCAAGAAGTAAATGCTCGGTATCGATAGAAATGCTACCTAGTTGGCTCGCCTCATAACGTGCGAAGAACAACACCCGGCGAGCCCGTTCCGTATACCTTTCGAACATCCTGTTCTCAATCTGCGACCGCGCTGCCGCTCTCTAGAACATTATAAGCCATCAGACTTCCTGGTTAATTGCCTAGTGACCCGTAAACCTTTGATTTTTCTGAGTCTTACAGCCTGAGACGACATCACTTTGATTGAGGGTCATCCCAACTGCACGCTAATTCCATCAAACGACAAATCCTCGATGCTGGCGCTATTCCAAAGGTTACGTCGAATTCAGGTCAGTCGAAGTTGGCCCGCTTCTAAACGAAGCACACGATCACAGCCGGCCGCCAAACGCATGTTATGGGTTGCAATAATCGAGGTAAGTCTCCGCTCCCGGTGCATTTCGCGTAAAAGGTCATGGAGGACCTGGGCTGTCGCCTCGTCGAGGTCACCAGTGGGTTCGTCAGCCAATAGAAGGGTTGGCTCCATCGCAAGCGCTCTGGCAATCGCCACCCGCTGCTGCTCTCCACCAGACAACATCCCCGGACGGTGATCAAGTCGGTTATCCAAGCCCACCCGAACAAGAAGCGCCTTCGCCCGAGGACGGCCCTGTTCTGGATTAATCCGAGCGATTCGCAATGGCATCTCAGTATTTTCGAGCGCCGTGAATTCAGGGAGAAGATGGTGGAACTGAAAAACAAAACCAACTTGCGAATGCCGAAAAGTTATGCGCTCCCCATCTGAGAGGGTTGCGATGTCGACACCGCCAACAACAATACTTCCGCTGTCAGCGGAATCCAGGCCACCTAGCAACTGTAACAGCGTGCTCTTCCCTACTCCTGACGCGCCCACAATAGCAACCATCTCGCCCGTCTCAACGGCAAACTCGAGGTCACGGAGAACTGAAACGGGCCCACGTTGCGTTTGGAATGACTTCGATAACTGGGAAACCTCGATGTAAGACATGCCCTTCACTGGTAACGTAACGCCTGTGCAGGGTCAACACTAGAGGCCTGACGAGACGGATAGATAGTGGCAACGAAGCACACAGCAACCGCTGATAACAACACCATTGCAAGGTCGAGTGGTTCAAGAGTGAAAGGTACGTAGGTCACCTGGTACACATCACCTGGTAACTGCAATAATTTATGCCGGTCAAGAACCTGAGTTGCCACAACACCACCAATCGCGCCAACAGCTGTACCTACGAGCCCGATGATTAGTCCCTGCAACATGAAGATCGCCGTAATACTTCTAGTGCTTGTCCCCATAGTTTTGAGAATTGCGATGTCACGACTCTTATCCATAACGAGTAGAACGAGCGACGCAACGATATTTAGCGCAGCAACGAGCACGATCAGCCCTATGGTGATCGAGATCGCCATTTTCTCTAACCAAAGCGCTGAGAAGAGCGAGCGGTTTAGGTCCGACCAGTCTTGGGTTAGATAGCTCGCGCCAAGCTCCCGAGTGATTGACTCCGCGACATCAGGGGCTGCGTACAAATCGTCAACCTTGAGTTCTATAAAATCAGCACCCGTGCGGTCCAACAGCCTAGCAGCCACGTCGAGGCGAACGTAGGCATAACTGGTATCAAACTCGTGCAATCCCATATCAAAGAGACCGACAATGCGGAATTGCCGTGCTCGAGGCATTACACCCATCGGGGATAGCCGCCCCTGCGGCGTCAGCAACGTAACCTCATCGCCAACGAAGGCGCCAAGCTTGGCTGCAAGACCTTCGCCAATGACAAGCCCTTCGAGGGTCCCAGCGCCAGAAGGAGCGAGCGCATCAAGGCTCCCATCACGAATTGCGGAGCCGATTTCAGTAACATCGGCCTCAAGATTTGGATCAATCCCCTTAAGAGTAATAAACGCTTCGCTTGTGTCCGTCGTTGCTAGTGCCTGGCCCAAAATGACTGGGGCAGCCCGCGTGACCCTCGGCACCTGGCGAAGCCGCTCAAGTTCGACTTCGTATTCAGCCAGACCTGACTCGCCAAGTTTCCACACATAAATGTGTCCGGCCGAACCAACGATCCGATCGCGCAGCTCCTGCTGCAGTCCGGTCATAAGAGCTAGGGCAATGAGTAGAGCCATCACCCCCACCGCCACACCGACAGTGGAAATTACTGAAATTAAAGAAATGAACGCCTGTCGGCGCCGAGCTAACAGATACCGTAGCGCGATGTACAGTTCAAACGGCAGACGCATAATAATCGAAGGGTCACTCGCGACGCGGACGCATCAGCGGAAACAAGATAACGTCACGAATCGAATGACTATCGGTGAGTAGCATCACAAGACGGTCGATACCTAACCCTTCCCCAGCGGTTGGTGGAAGACCGTACTCCAATGCACGAAGGTAGTCCTCATCCATAGCGTGCGCTTCTAGATCACCTTGCTGACGATCCTGACGCTGGGCTTCGAAACGACGGCGTTGCTCCGCAGGGTCATTCAATTCACTGAAGGCATTGGCAATCTCAAGCCCACCAGCGTATAGCTCAAAGCGTTCAACGGTCTCCGGGTCATCAGCCCGCTGCTTTGACAGCGGTGAAATTTCAGTTGGATAGTCGTAAACAAACGTTGGCTGTATGAGCGTCCTCTCGCAAAGCTCCTCGAACAGAGTTAGAACAACCTTGCCAACCGTCGCTCCTGCCGGAACATCAACATCGAGCCGTTGCGCCAACTCGACAGCAGACTCGCGCACACGGAGTGTGCCATCTTGAATTGTCTGGCCGAGACGCACAGAAGCTGCCTCGCATACAGCATCCCGAAGTGCCACTCGCGCGTAGGGTGGAGCAAACGAGATCTGATGCTCACCATAAGAGACCTTATCTGAACCGGTTGAGTGTCGTGCGACTTCCGATAACATCTGCTCGGTAAGCCCCATCAAATCACGATAATCACTGAAAGCCTGGTAGAACTCTAGCATTGTGAACTCAGGATTGTGCTGGGTTGAAATCCCTTCGTTCCGAAAATTCCGGTTAATCTCATAAACTCTCTCAATACCACCTACGACCAAACGCTTGAGGTAAAGTTCAGGCGCGATACGAAGGTAGAGATCAAGATCGAGCGCGTTGTGATGAGTCTTGAACGGCCGCGCTAGGGCGCCGCCAGCGATTCGTTGCATCATCGGCGTCTCGACCTCAAGGTATTGTCGTGCATTCATAAAATTTCGTAGACCCTCAAGCACACGGCTACGTACTTCAAAAACGCGACGCGCTTCAGGATTTACAATGAGGTCAAGGTACCTCTGCCGGTACCGAATTTCGATATCGCTCAAGCCGTGCCATTTTTCTGGAAGCGGATTCAGGCACTTAGCCAAAAACTCAATCCTCGATGCCCAAATCGTGAGCTCATCGGTCCTCGTCCGGAAGAGCCGTCCCTCAACTCCAATTAAGTCTCCAAAGTCGAGCAGCTTGAACAAAGTGAAGTCATCAGGTGATATTCCATCCTTTCGTACATATACCTGGATCCGAACACGTCCATTGGATAGCACGAGAAAGTTGGCCTTGCCAAAACTTCGGATACTGAGAATCCGCCCTGCGGTCGTCGTATTGGGTTTTGTGACCTCCAGTGCATCGCCAGACTGTTGAGCATGGCGATCGACCAATTCCGCAATCGAGTCACTGCACAGAAATGAATTTGGGTACAACTTACGACCTAGACGACCAACTTCGACCATATTGCTGCGTCGCTGAGCGAGTTGATCGGTTTCGTTCGTCATGTCGTATTACCTATTTTCAAGCGACTGTTTCTCCATCGAGATGACGTTTAATGTCGTCGAGAATGCCGTTCACAAAAGGCACTGCTTCATGGGCACTGAACGTTCTGGCTAGCTCAATTGCTTCATTGATCACAACCGCTCGGGGAATGTCCTGTGCGTACAGAAACTCAAAAACGGCGATCCTCATAATCAAACGGTCAATCACAGCCATGCGCGTTAGGCGCCAATGTTGGGCACTCCTTGTAATGAGAGGGTCGATGTCTTTTAGGTGTGAAGCGGTACCTTTAGCGAGCCACGTGGTAAATTCCCGCTGCGATGGAATGAATTCCAGTCGATCAAATGTTTCGAGAGCAACGTCTATAGGAATCTTACCAATTTCACTCTGATACAGTAGCTGAAGAGCCGCCTCGCGACTCTGATGCCGCGTAGGTTCATCCGGAGTATCAGCTTTGCTCGAGCGACCCCGCCGTCGCACGATGTTCACCCGCCCTCCGGCGGTTCGAGGTGCGCTGGTATCTCACTTCCAATGGTGAGTGTCGTCAACGCGTCTACCAACCCAATAGCGGCCGCTGCTGCTTCCCACCCCTTGTTGGATGGACCGTCGTTTGTGAGGTCTTCGACCGAGGTACGTGCCATAGCCTCGTCAAGTGAGTTGGTCGTTAAAACACCAAAGGTCATCGGAACACCCGTCTCAGCCGAGGCGGCCGTAATGCCGTAAGCCACTGCCGAAGCGATGAACTCAAAGTGCGCGGTATCGCCTTTGATCACACATCCCAAGCAAACTATTGCATTAAATCGACCACTTTCGGCAGCACAGCGAGCGGCCAATGGAATTTCAAACGTTCCCGGGACCTCCACTACTTCCACGTCTTCCTCGTCAGCACCCGCCTGCTTAAGTCCAGCCATCGCACCCAGCCGCAACCGGTCTGTCACGTCACGATGATACTGCGACACGATCAGGGCCACATGAAGATTCCTGGCGTCTGGCAAGACCGATGAGTCGAATGAACGCGTCACTGGAATTGAACCTCACGAACCCTTAAAGACCGGCTTACGCTTTTCAAGAAACGCGCTAGTTCCTTCACGCATATCCTCGGTCGACGTAACTAAGCCAAACAAAACCGACTCATGGACCACGGCCTGGGAAAACGGCATCTCCAACCCTTCGTTAACTGCAGCAATGATCGCGCGGACCGCAACCGGTGCCTTGCCTGCCAATTCTCCAGCGAGCGCTCTAGCCTCAGTCATCAGCTCGTTAGCCGGCACGACGCGATTGACCAGGCCAATCAAGCGAGCCTCCTCGGCACTTATGTGAGCTCCCGTTAGTAACAATTCAAGGGCCCGCCCCTTACCAACCAGTCGGGGTAGGCGCTGCGAACCCGCGTAGCCTGGCATAATTCCAAGATTAATCTCAGGCTGGCCGAGCTTGGCAGTGTCCGAAGCCAGACGTAAGGTACACGCCATCGCGAGTTCACACCCGCCGCCTAAAGCGTAACCATTGATCGCCGCAATAACCGGCTTGCCCAGACTCTCAATCAACCCAAACAGCGCTTGGCCGCGCCGCGCATGCGCACTGCCATTCACCGGCGTTAGTTCAGCTAACTCGGCGATGTCAGCACCAGCCACGAACGCCTTGTCACCAGCCCCAGTCAGCACGACGCAACGGACAGACTCGCTACTAGAAGCCTCCGCCATGACCTGATGCAACTCGTCAATGGTCTGGCCATTAAGAGCGTTCAGCACCTTTGGGCGGTTGATCGTGACGATGACGACGGCATCCTCATGCTCATGCGCTACTTCAAGATTCTCAAAAGCCATACAGTTCTCTTGTCGCCTCGCGTGTCCGAGACGCCACCTGGCCAAACTACCTACCAAAGCGGAAGGACGCAGTCGGACGTCACGGGAGTCGTTCGGTGAAGGTCGGCTCGGCGTGGCCCGAGCAACGCGTGGCATGCGCTCGACGTGCCCTAATTATACTCCACACCCAAGTGCCTCCGACCACAGTAGCAGCACCGATCCCATCAACTATAAGGTCAATTGAATCTGGCGTTCGCCCTGGCACAAACGATTGGTGCCATTCATCAGAAATGCCGTAGGCAATCGTTAAGAAAATCGATGCAAGCGCAGACCTACCCCTTACACCAGCCCATCGCCCATCAGCGAGCGCACGGAGTAGGAGAGCCCCGAGAAGACCGTAGACGGCGAGGTGTACCGGTTTGTCAGGCACCGCGGACGGCACGGCCGACCCTGGCAGTGAGGACGAAATAAAAATTGCTGTCATATGCGCCCAAACCGGTCCCCACAACCACCAACGAGATTCAAGACGACGGTCGGGCATGCTCTTGGGCATCATCCGTCAGCATGCCGCCGATCACAGGGGAAAGGGATACATAAGCCAACCAAGGGTGACACCAGTAAGCAGAAATGCAGCAAAGAGCATTGCGCCAAAACGAATCTGGTCCTCGGGCTTATCACGCATCAACGCAGCAAACACCACAGACACAAAACACGAGAAAAGCACCATCAGGAAAAAGTGACTTGCCATGCACTGAGTCCCTACTTCCGACCGAGCGAGACGTCGTAAGCATCAACTACCACTAGGGCATTAAGAAGTCCCGCAACAATCAGAAAGGAATTGCCGTATTCGTAGGTCGCTGCGACGGCGTTCCCCGAGCCAAGGTCCATGACCCGCCCCAGTAAGTAGAGCAAGCCAATGCCGAAGTTAGCCACCGCGGCGAGGGCAACTAACGGCTCGGATGCATCAAAAAAAAAGATACGTCCCTCAAGCCAGAGTCCGGTCGCGAACATCAGAGGTAACATCACCATGAATACCAAGCCCTGACGAACTCGACCCTGCCACAAATGACCGGCGCCAGGCACTGCCCACGCCACTAAGCAGATCAAGGTTGTTAAACTTTCCACGTTGCCAGCTACCGGTGCCTGCGCACGGGACCGTCGTGAATACTTGGTCATAAGTTCAACAAGGTTCGAATTGCACTGCGGCCAATCCACTCCGCGCGACCAAACAGTATTGCACTGAATGACGGTCCTAGATCATCCACATCTCCCTTTTCGAAATAACAACATTCGCGCTCAGTTCGCCCGATGTGACGTTCCTCAACATCCGAGGAACAAGTCGCGAGTAGATTAAAGTTCATTGAAAGACGTGAGCCTCCTGAATTCTAGGAATCGCTGCTGAATCTCGTCAGACGTAACACATAGTAGCCGCTCGAGACCAAACGCCTCGACCGAAAACGACGCCATGGTGCTACCCGCGATGACGGCACGGGTTAGGGTGTCGTGATTAACAACCGAGCATCCTGCAAGATACCCGAGCAAGCCACCACCAAACGTGTCTCCCGCGCCGGTTGGGTCGCGGACGGTGTTGAGCGGTAAGCCAGGAACCGCAAAGAATCCATCAGGGCCAAACATAAGTACGCCGTGTTCTCCACGCTTGATAATGAGCAACCTTGGTCCCATTGCTTGAAGTTTCTGCACGGCCTTGACGAGATTCGATTCTTTACTTAACTGTCTGGCCTCTGCGTCATTAATTACCAACGCATCGACCCGAGTCAGCACCTGGTGAAGCTCTTCCGGAGTCTTCTCAATCCAATAGTTCATTGTGTCAGCGACAACGAACTCCGGTGACTCCACTTGATCGAGCACCTCAAGCTGTAATCTTGGGTGGATATTACCCAAGAATACGAAGGGCGAAGCCCGATACACCGGTGGAAGAATCGGTTGGAATTCTTCAAATACATTGAGAAAGGTGTAGATTGATTCGCGGTCATTCAAGTCTTCGCTGTACTTGCCCTTCCATCGAAATGTTTCTCCAGGCACTTGCTGTAAACCGGTCAAGTCGATTCGGCGACCCCGAAAGATACCCATCTGCTCATCAGTAAAATCTTCACCGACCACCGCCACCATCCGTACATCTGTGAAATGGGCAGCAGCAACAGCGAAATAAGTCGCTGCTCCACCTACGACACGACCGGCGACACCAAACGGCGTCTCAATCGAATCGAACGCTACCGAACCGACAACGAGAACTGGTTGCATAAGTCGATCTGTTCCACTCCCTCAAATGGTCATCACGCGTGGTCGGACTGTTTTAACTCGATAAGGACACCGTGAGTACTCGAGGGATGGATGAACGCAATCCGAGAGCCACCGACACCAATGCGGGGGGCCACATCGATGAGTTTAATACCTCGGGCTTGCAAGTCCTCCAGCACCGATTCTAGGTCGTCAACTGCCAAGGTAATATGGTGAAGGCCAGACCCACGCCGTTCTAGGAACCGAGCAACCGGCGAAGCCAGATCAGTTGCCTCTAGAAATTCGAGTGAAGCCCCACCAGTTTCGACGTGAGTAACACGAACCTGCTGGTCGGAAACGACCTCGGTCTGCGACACCTGTAACCCTAAAACGTCACGGAAGAAGCGAAGCGCCTCATTGAGGTCTCGAACGGCTATCCCGACGTGATCCAACGTCGCTTTCATTTCAGCGTGGTGTCAAGGCTTCCGATCAGCGTCGCGTCCGGCAAGGACGCGATCCATAATCGTATCAACTGCTGTGTAGGGGTCCAACTCTCGCCGTGCAAGCTGAGCCGTTACCTTGTCAAGCTCACTTGGACTTACGAGTTGTTCGACATGCCGCCAAAATGCTTCACCAAGCAAACGGCGCAGTTCGCTCACCTCCAACCGATACCGCCTCTGATACCGTAAATCATCGCCAGCATATTCGCGGAATCGATCGAGCGCACCCACGAAGTCATTCACGCCATCGCCGGTGGTCGCCTGCGTCTTAACAATCGGTGGCCGCCAATGCTCTTGCGACGGTTCGTCCAGTGAGAGCATCGCCTCAAGCTGAGCAACAGTACCCTCCGCGCCACTGTGGTCGGCTTTATTGACCACAAACACGTCGGCAATCTCTAAGATTCCAGCCTTGATCGCTTGCACATCATCACCGAACCCTGGCGCAACCATCACAACCGCAATATCGGCCGCATACGTAATGTCTACCTCGGCCTGTCCAACGCCCACAGTCTCGAGGAATACAACATCGTGACCAGCAGCGTCTAATACTAACGTCGCCTCACGTGTTGCTTGAGCCAAGCCTCCAAGTCGCCCCCGGGTTGCCATGCTCCTGATAAAGACACCGTCGTCACCAGCATGGGTTTGCATACGAACACGGTCACCCAATACCGCACCGCCGCTAAACGGACTGGTTGGATCAACAGCGACGATGCCGACACGGCGTCCTCCGGATCGAAACACCTTGGTAACACGATCAACCAGTGTGCTTTTTCCGACACCTGGTGGCCCAGTCACACCTACGACCCACGCGCGGCCAGTATGACTGAAGAGTGCACTTACGAGGCGTGCACCCTCTGGCACACCTTCTTCAATCAACGAAATCGCTCGGGACACCGCCCGCGGCTCTCCACCGAGTACTCGTGCAGCCAGCGCACGCTCGCTCTCTGCGTCCATCGACTCGGGCAGCACTCTATCACAGGGGCTGTGCATGATTTAGCGGCTCGCACGGAACATCATCAGCCTATTACTAGACAGATTGTGACCCCGAGGTGCGCTCCCGTCATATAATATTAGCCACGTCAGATCCGCCACTTCCACACGCAAGGGGTGACCCAATGTTCTCACGAGCAACGTTGTGCGTCGGATTGAGCATCATGCTCGTCAGCGCTTCAGTAGGCCATGCTCAAGATGAGCGGGTTTATGCCGGCGAAGGCGGCATGATGTTCCATCCAATCCTTCTGGAGAAGACTGCTGACTTTGAGGATGTGGTCACCCGCGTGCTCGATGCGATGAGTAACAGTGCCGACGAGACACGCCGTGCGCAGGCCGCAGGTTGGAAGATATATCGGGCTACAGAGCCTGGCCCGCCTGATCAAACTTCTGTTCTCTACGTATTCGTGATTGACCCCACTGTGGCTGAAGCTAATTATTCAATTGGTGAACTGCTTCGACAGGAATTACCCCTTGAAGCGCAGGAGCTTTGGGAGAAATTCGCAGCGTCCTACGCATATAGTCCAAGTCTGCTCAACCTGACGCTAGTCGCTGACTTCACGGAAACCGAGCTGCTATCAACCGCACCCGAGGTGCCATAGCCCGCTGGCGCAGCATGCGTGTTCCTATCGGTCTCACGTGTCGGACAGTACTGACCGCAATCTTCGCTATATTCATCGTAATCGTTCCGAATAAGGCGGTAGCGGACGCCACCATGTTTGTTGGCACGAACACGATGACCCCCCACGGCTGGGCACGCGGTTTCAGCGCGGGGCTAACCTTGCTGAACCTCGGGTTCGAGGTCGAGTACGCAAATGCTGGTGAAGATAAGTCGCAACGCTCACCTGGTCTCCAGACAGGCATGGTCAACGTTCTCGTGCAAACACCGATGACGTCTAACGGTTTTCAGTTTTACGCAACAACCGGCGGCGGCCTCTACCGCGAGAGGCTCACTGACGTACAAGAAACTCACGTGGGACTGAACGCAGGTGGTGGACTGAAAATTAGACTTACCGATCAAATCCGTGCACGAATCGACTACCGCGTGTTTAGTCTCCGTGGCGCGCCGATCCATTCTCGACCCCACCGGATCTACGCTGGACTCAACCTCGCATTCTGACTTGCAGATAACCGGTCTTCACTCGTAAGCACACACGCCTACAACAAATCGGCGGCTACGAACATCAAAAGCTCGTAGCCGCCGAGTATCACTATCGTAGGAGTTCGTGGAATTATTTGATTTGCACCGTGAGAAGTTAGCAGCGGCTAATTGCTGAAGTCGTTCACTAACTCCATATTAATTCTAGCCATTCCACCGGCGAACGAACCGCTGAACATACCGTAAAGCGATTGCGCCTCGCCACCGGACGGATATCCTTCTGACAGAATGGTCGAGATCGTGTAATTTGCATCTCTCACCGCTGGGTCGATAACCATAAAATAAAGTACATTCCCACCCTGTTGCGCCACATCTGTCCTGTATATTTTCCAACCCGCCGCTTGCTGCTGACGTGTCGAATTCTCACTGTTCTGCAAAGCTTCCTTGACCTTTTGCATAACGTTTTCGAAGTCGTCGGTCTTGTCCCCTTCGATGACCGCCTGGATAAACCCAGCACCCTCATTAAAATTCGCGACTGGGTTCTGGGCTTCTGCGCGAACCAACTCCTGCACCCCAAAGCCAAACACTGCCCCGATTAACACAGCTAGGACGACAGGTAACCCGATCCAAGCCGGGCGACGAAACGAAACTCCCTCAAGTGAACGCATCCGCGACCTCCTTCAGATCGAAAGGCGGTACTCTACCGTACTCGTGGGTCAGACGAAAACCGCCATAACCTCATTGGCCAACAACATCCCTTCGCGGCTCAAACGCAACTGATCACCCTCTTCGACGAGCTGTCCATCGTCGATAAAGGGCTGTAACTCTGCTCCATAACGTGTGGGAACGTCAACACCATAACGGTCACCAACAGCGGCAACATCAACACCCTCGGTGAGGCGGAGACCCATAAACAATGCCTCGGATAACTGTTGTTCAGAGGAGCGTTTTTGGTGGGCGCAACTCGGATCACTCCCTGCCTCGAGGCGGTCCAAATAGACAGAAGTTTCCGACGTATTACTCCACCGCTCCTCGCCAACAGTCGAGTGAGCTCCTGGGCCAAACCCGATCCACTGGCCGTCCATCCAGTACTTCAAATTGTGTCGAGACCGGTGGCCGGGCCGCGCAACATTCGAAATCTCGTATTGTTGAAAACCTGCCTGGTCAAGACGCACAAGCGCCGATAGATACATTTCCGCCGCCATATCATCTGGCGCTTGGGTCGAAGCGGACCGTATCATTTCGTCGCGTAGCGGCGCATTTGGGTACACCTCAAGCAGATAAAGCGAAGCGTGGTCAGGCTCAATTGCAATCAATTCTTCCACCGACTCAAGCCACTCAACAACCTTCTGACCTGGAAGCCACATCATGAGGTCAAGACTAACGTCCTTGAACCCAACCGCCCGAGCGAAAGTAAATGCCCGTCTGGCCGCGACGCTGCTATGCAAGCGACCGAGCATGACGAGCTCAGTATCACGAAAGGACTGAACGCCAAGGCTGAGGCGCGTAACGCCTGCAGCCCGATAACCAGCCAAGCGCTCCTTGGTCGCCGACTCAGGATTCGATTCCATCGTAATTTCGACATTCCCTGAGACGCTGAATGACGATCGGCATGTATCAATAATTCGAGTGACTTCCTCAGGCTCAAGTAGTGATGGCGTACCCCCGCCGAAGTAAATTGTATCCACCGACAGTGGCGCCGACGCCCGCCTAATCTCCTCCACCACGGCTGTCACGTAGCGGCGTGCGCGCGCGGCGTCAAACAGGCCGCGTGTAAAGTTGCAATAACTGCAGATCGCTTCGCAGAACGGAACGTGAATGTAGAGGCCGACGCGAGAATTGGCGCAGTGTCTCGTAAGAGATGCCGCTATCTTGAGCGGGGCAGTCACGACGTGCCTGCCTTTCCTCCTGGCCAACTAACGTCCGATTTGCTCTCACGAAATCTCGCCTTGAGTTGACCGGAGGCCCGCCGTCCGGTCTCTCGGGGCCGACTCGGCTGATTCTTGTACATGTTGAGAAGGTCCGCGGCGGTCGGAGGACCCTTCGAATGCTCAAAGTAACGGTAATCGGCGCCTCTAAACTCAAGAAACTCACACATTTCATGCAGACGCGACAGCATTCGGAAACCCACTTTGTCACCGAGTGACTCCCCGTGGCTTTCAGGGTACTCTTCATAATTTGAGGTAAAGATAGTAGGCCGGCGCTGGTTATACCGCGTATTGACAATTAAGTTCAGCGTTTCTAGAACCCATTCAGAGGTCTTTTCCGTGCCAATATCGTCTAGCACGAGAAGCTCAGATTCAATAACTGGCCGTAGGACACCAGATTCAGTCGGGCCAACCATCGGGTTATAAGTACCCCGGATTTCTTTGAGCAACTCCGAGGTGTTACGGAAGATTCCCCGCGCACCACACCGCCGGATAACCGCTCGCAGAACAGCGGCGGCTAGATGGGTCTTGCCAATGCCCGGCGGTCCGACAAAAAACAATCCCTGCTCAACCACTGGAAAGGCGTCAGCAAATGCCTGAGCCCGCACTACAGTCTTCTGCAACTTTTCGTTTGGGTACACGACAAAATTGTCAAAGCTACATTTCCGATACCGCGGCGGAATTCGTGCGTCGTCAAGCAACTTACCAGAAAGTGCTTCTCGCCAGCAGTCGCATCGAACGACCTGCTGAACACCCTCCACCTCGACGGGTTTCCAACCGGTATCACCACAGTGCAGACAAGCCATGAATTTCTGATCACTCTTCGCCGGTAGGTACCAAGGCGCGCCACATTGTAGCGCGAACGGCGTGGGAGGCAATACGGAGATACCTGGGAACCGAGGAACCAGTTTAGGAACGTGATCGACTTGAGCCCTGTTCGCCACGGACTGATGGGTCAGCAGGCCTCACTGAGGATGCACGGACAAGGTCAGTCGGCGATGCTTTGACCAAAGCCGTTCCAAGGCGCTGTTCCCAATCACCAAGACCTCTCTCGAGTTCCTGTTTCACATACGCGACGAATTCGTTAACCTCGAGCTGCATCTTTTCAATTTTTTCTCGCATGTTCAGAATAATTTCAACACCCGCCATGTTGACACCCAGGTCACGGGTCAAGGCGAGTATTGTTTCCAGCTGCTCGAGGTCTTCTTCACCATACAGCCTTGTGTTTCCATCAGTACGAGACGGCTTGAGGAGACCCTCGCGCTCATACAGACGAAGGGTTTGCGGATGAATGTTATATTTCTGCGCGACGGCACTGATCATGTAGTGTGCTTCACTTGCTTGTGTCTTTGGCATGTCTACTCACTCACACCGGACGCGTCATGCACCGGGGTTTTAAAAATCCTCACGCACATTGCCCTCGTTGAGTTCGGCGAATTCGCGTAACAATGCCTTCGATCGCTCATCTACAACTCGTGGCAACACCAACCGGACCTCCACCACAAGATCGCCAGCGTGGTCACGACCCCGAAAATCCGGCACACCCCGACCACGCAGCCGGAAGCGCTGCCCCGACTGAGTACCAGGCGGAATCCTGATATTTCCACGGCCATCCAAGGTAGGCACCTCAATCTTCGCCCCCAGTGCGGCCTCATGAACCGCAACGGGTAACACGAGATGTAGGTCATTTCCCTCGCGAGTAAACAGTGGGTGCGGCTCGACTTCAACCGTGAGATACAGGTCTCCGGGTCTTCCACCGCGACGACCCACATGCCCGCGCTTCGGCACTCTGACCCGTCCACCGTCGTCGACACCGGCTGGAATACGTACACGGACGGATTCCGAACCCTGGACCGCGCCGCTACCCTCGCACCGAAGACAAGCGCGATGCTCTTGCCGCCCTGAGCCTCCACAATGCACACAAGTCCGCGAAAAAACCATGTGCCCACGAACCCACCGTACCCTACCCGTACCACGACATGCAGCGCAGCGACCTTCGACCATTCGCAGCGCGCCAGAGCCCCGACAGTCATCGCATCGATTAAGTCGGGCCACCGTCACCGCTCGTTCAGTCCCGCGCATCGACTCGTTGAAGCTAATTCGAATGGACAAATGTAAATCGGTCCCATCGGCCGCTACCCCATCTGCCCGGTCGTCGGTCCGCAAAACATCGGCAAAAAGATCACCGAATGTTGAAGCTGCCTCACCCTCCGCAGAACCTGAGAAGTCAAATCCTTGAAACTCAAACGACGATTCGGGCAGGATGTCGGTCAAGCTGCCGCGGCTGTCATAGCGCTGTCGTTGCTCGGGATCGCTGAGGACCTGATAGGCCTCGGTAACACGGCTAAAGACACTCGCTGAATTACGGTCACCTGGATTGATACCGGGATGGTACTTGCGGGCAAGTCGGCGATACGCACGCCTAACGTCGCTCAGTGTTGCGCTCCGCTCAAGACCGAGGATGATGTAGAGGTCCATCAGTCAAGGCTCCCCTTTAGGCCTTAAAACCTTATTTCTTTTCGTCCTCAACGACTTCGGCGTCAATCACGTCTCCGTCGGAAGACGCATCAGCATTCGACGACGTGTCCGCCGTGGCCTCGGCATCAGGCGCCGGGGTCTCAGCCTCCTGACCTGCCTTATACAGCGTCTCAGCCGCTTTGTGCTGCGCTGTGTTCAATTTTTCCATTGCCTGCACAATTGCTTCAGTCTCACCACCCTCGAGCGCTTGTTTCACATCGGCGATCGCGGCTTCGACGGCGGACTTTTCAGTTTCTGAAAGTTTGTCACCACTGTCCTGCAGCATCCGCTCAGCCCCGTAAACGGCCTGATCAGCTTTGTTGCGAGTCTCGATTTCCTCATGCTGTTTCTTGTCTTCCTCAGCGTGCAACTCAGCCTCTTTCATCATCTGATCGACTTCTTCCTGCTTGAGGCCGCCAGACGACGTAATCGTAATCTTTTGTTCCTTTCCTGTGCCTCGATCTTTCGCCGAAACGTTGACTATGCCGTTCGCATCAATATCGAAAGCAACTTCAATCTGGGGTATGCCACGCGGTGCTGGTGGTAGGCCCACGAGATGAAACTTACCCAGTGTTCTATTATCGCGGGCCAAGGGCCGTTCTCCCTGCAGCACGTGCACCTCAACACTGGTTTGATTGTCAGCAGCCGTGGAGAACACCTCGCTCTTATGAGTAGGGATAGTAGTGTTCCGCGAAATCAACGATGTCAAAACCCCACCTAGCGTCTCTATGCCCAGAGAGAGCGGCGTCACATCAAGCAACAGGAGATCTTTAACTTCACCCGCTAACACACCTGCCTGGATAGCTGCGCCGACGGCCACTACTTCGTCCGGGTTGACACCTCGATGCGGCTCCTTGCCGAACAGCTCCTTAACTATCTCCTGAACCCTCGGCACGCGAGTCGACCCTCCAACCAGTACCACTTCGTCAATTTTCGACGCCTCCAAGCCGGCATCAGCAAGTGCCTGTTTGACAGGACCAACAGCCTTTTGAAGCAACTCCTCAACCAACTGTTCGAATTTCGCACGCGTTAACTTCATCGCTAAATGCTTAGGTCCAGACTGATCGGCCGTTATGAACGGCAAATTGATGTCGGTCTCCTTGACGGTCGAAAGTTCCGTCTTAGCCTTTTCTGCAGCCTCCTTGAGACGTTGGAGTGCCATACGATCCTTGCTTAGGTCAATCCCTGTTTCGTTCCTGAATTCGGTAACGATCCAGTCGATCACGCGGTGATCGAGATTGTCTCCACCTAGGTGAGTGTCACCGTTCGTCGCTTTGACCTCTACTACCCCCTCGCCTACCTCCAGAATCGAAATGTCGAAGGTACCGCCGCCAAAATCGAACACCGCGATCGTCTCGTCGGCCTTCTTGTCCAACCCGTAGGCCAAGGCGGCGGCTGTCGGCTCATTGACAATCCGCATCACCTCAAGACCAGCGATCTGGCCAGCATCTTTAGTGGCTTGCCGCTGGGCATCATTGAAGTAGGCGGGTACCGTGATGACAGCCTGCGTGACCTCCTGGCCAAGATACGCCTCGGCGGCTTGTCGCAGTTTTTGGAGGACCATCGCTGAAATTTGCGGCGGGGTATACGGTTCGTCTCGACCACTGATTTTGATACGCACGTCGCCGTTGGATCCCGCAACAACCGAGTAAGGGACCATTGTCATCTCCTCGGTCACCTCGTCGGCTTTGCGCCCCATAAACCTCTTGATCGAAAAAACCGTATTTTCCGGATTCGTCACGGCTTGGCGTTTCGCGACCTGTCCACTCACCCGCTCCTCAGCCGACGTGAAACCAACAACCGAGGGCGTCAGACGGCTCCCTTCGGGATTTGTGATAACTACAGGTTCGCCGCCTTCAATCACGGCGACAACCGAGTTGGTCGTGCCAAGGTCAATACCAATAATTTTGCTCATATCCGACACCCTTACCCTTCCCCGACGCCGACAGGTCTATTGTTTTAAACGGTCGAAGGTCAAATTAGTCAATTTATAGTAACGTTAGTATAAAATATGAGTATATCATTGTCAACTATTTTTAGTGTAAAATCACCTAAATCTCCTTAATTATATGTAAATCAATCACTTGTACCTCACGTGCTATAATTTGTCCTTAGAGCGCTAAGAATATTTTCAGCCTTGGCAAGGTGTTTCTCTCAAAGGATATCTGGTTGCCTCGTTATCTCATTCGCATCACTCGCAGGGCTGGCATAATCGCGATATTTGTTGGCATAGCGATTTTGGGGACTGTTAGCGGTGTCCTCTTCGCATTCGCTGGTGACCTTCCCCAGATCACTGCCCTTGACGATTACGCCCCGAGCGTCATCACGCGCGTCTACGCAGCCAATGGAGAAGTGGTGACCGAATTTGCCACTCAGAGAAGGGTCGTTATTGCCTATGAGGACATAGCCCCACGCCTCCGAGAGGCGATCGTGGCGTCAGAGGACGGTGGCTTCAACAGCCACTTCGGAATTAGCATTCCCCGCCTCGCCATCACGATTGTACGGGACATCATGAACCAGCGTCTTTATGGTGCGAGCACGATAACGCAGCAGCTAGCGCGCAATCTATTCCTAACCCTAGATAAAACCTGGGAGAGGAAAATTAAAGAACTCCTGCTCACCGTTCAGATCGAGAAGAGGTACACCAAGCGGGAAATTCTCACGCTGTATTGCAACCAGGTTCTCTTCGGCCATGGCGCTTTCGGCGTTGAAGCCGCATCTAGGATGTACTTCGACAAGTCAGCCGGTGAACTCGACCTCGCCGAAGCCTCACTCCTCGCTGGCATCATTCAATTACCGGCACGACAGAGTCCTTTCGTTAACCTCAAACTGGCAAGCTCGAGACGTAGCTACGTTTTAGGAAGGATGGAGGATGACGGATACATAACAGCTGAGGAGGCTGCCATCGTAAGAAACACACCGATCGAGGTCACCGACCGACGAGGCGAGGCATCGATTGCACCATACTTCGTCGAGGAAGTCAGGCAGCATCTCGAGAGTAATTACGGTGCTAAACAACTGTATGAGGGCGGTCTTTCAGTGCACACGACTCTAGACGTCGGCCTACAGCACGCCGCCAACGAAGCGGTACGTGCGGGCCTCCACCGTCTTGATAAGCGGCGTGGCTTCCGCGGACCGATAGAGAACGTACTCGAAACCACCGCTACATCGATCGAAGTCTATGAGAACCCTCAGTGGCGCCGCCCAACGACTCCTGGCGACCATGTGCCGGCCGTCGTTACCAGCGTTTCGGAAAACCAAATTGATTTTCGCCTCGGACGTTACAGCGGCACAATCGACCAAGATGGTTTTCGTTGGACTCGGAAATCAGCACCGCAGTTCCTCAAAGTCGGCGATCTCGTACTCGTCGAAGTCTTATCAGTCAACAACGACGCCCTGACGCTCTCTGCCTCTCTCGACCAAGAACCAGTTGCAGAAGCTGCACTGATTGCCATTGAGAACCGCACGGGTCGTATCTTGGCCATGGTCGGGGGCTATGACTTCGAGCGAAGCAAGTTCAATCGAGCCGTGCAGGCTCAACGCCAACTCGGGTCACTGTTCAAGCCACTCCTTTACGCAACAGCCATCGATCGAGGCTACACGCCGACATCAATTATCGTTGACGAACCTATCAGCTTTCCAGCCGGGCCGGACCAGCCTGAGTACGAGCCTCGCAATTACGACCTCGAGTTCGAAGGACCAGTAACACTCCGACATGCACTTGAAGATTCTCGAAACATTCCAGCGGTGCAAATGATGGCTGAATTGGGCCCTGAACAAGTCGTTGAGTATGCCAAACGGATGGGCTTCGCTTCCAATCTTCCACCGTTTCTCTCGGTCGCACTCGGTGCAGCTGAGAGTACACTCTTGGAAATTACGACCGCCTACGCAGTCTTCCCCAATCAGGGTGTTCGGCTCGAACCGTTTCAAGTGTTAAGGGTAATGGATCGGGATGGCAACACCATTGAAGACAATCGGCCGATCGCGTACGAGGCACTTCCCGCAGACACGTCATTCATCATGACCAGTCTGTTACGTGGCGTCGTGGAACGGGGAACGGGTCAGCAGGCAAAGGTGCTTGATTGGCCACTGGCTGGGAAAACTGGAACAGTCGACGAATACACTGACGCGTGGTTTGTAGGATATGACCCGGATGTGACTGTTGGCGTGTGGGTCGGCCACGATCAGAAGATGACCTTAGGGCCACAAGAAGAGGGTGCTCGCGCAGCACTGCCAATCTGGATCGACTTTATGCGAGCTTACATTGATGACAGAACTGATCGACCGGAATTCCTTCAACCCGTAAACATCGTTCACTTATCTGTTAATCGTCTGACTGGTGACATCACTGAACCTTCTGCGCCGGACGCCATCCGTGAAACGTTTATCGCGGGAACCGAGCCTAACATCACCTTCTAGCCCCAACCAACCTTCGGTCACGTTTACTCATCGTCTGCCGGCTTTCCTAGCGTTCCAGAGGCCTTCTGCATCAAATAGGCCTTGATAAAACCGTCGAGTTGCCCATCTAGCACACTGTCTACGTCGCCCACCTCCATCTTAGTCCTGTGGTCCTTGATCAACCGGTACGGATGTAGCACGTAGCTCCGGATCTGGTTGCCAAATGCAATCTCTTTTTTCTCTCCACCGATTTGTTCCAGTTTAGCTTGCTGTTCTTTTAACTTCTTATCGTAAAGTCGTGCGCGTAATACCTTCATGGCCGAGTCACGGTTGCGATGCTGCGACCGTTCGTTCTGACACGAAACAACAATGCCAGTTGGAATGTGGGTGATTCGCACAGCGGAATCAGTCACGTTCACGTGCTGACCACCGGCGCCGCTTGAACGATAGGTGTCAATACGAAGGTCCTTATCTTCGACCTCGACCTCAACGTCATCGGGTAATTCAGGCCAGACAAAAACAGAGGCGAACGAAGTATGTCGGCGGCCTGCCTGGTCGTACGGAGAGATCCGCACAAGTCGATGCACGCCGGCTTCGGCTAGTAGCAGGCCATAGGCATAATCACCGCTTACCGTCAACGTAACGCTTTTGATCCCAGCTTCGTCGCCCGGTTGGAGGTCGATCACTTCTCGGCTGAATCCACGCTGCTCAGTCCAACGCAGATAGAGTCGGAGCAGCATCTCAGCCCAATCCTGGGATTCAGTACCTCCAGCACCTGGATGGATTGTCAGGATGGCACTCTTACGATCGTGCTCGCCACCTAGCATCCGCTTTATCTCGACGGCCTCAACCTCAGCGTTCAGCTCATCGAGAGCTCGATTTAGATCATCATCAACAGGCTCACCTTGCTCGGCCCAGTCAATTAGTACCGAGAGATCCTCACTACGCTGCTGCAGTGAGTCGATGAGCACACGATCATCCTTGAGCCTCCGCTGGCGCTGAAGCACACGCTGGGCCGCCGCCTGGTCTTTCCAAAAGTCTGGCGCGGCCGCCTGGGATTCCAACTTAGCGAGTTCACCCGCTGAACTAGCAGCGTCAAAGATAACCCCGCAAATCCTTAGCCCGCTTAATTAAATCTTGATACCGAGAAAGTTGTTCTTCACGCGTTGCAGACACACTTGCTCCCTCTGGGTCTCACCAGCTCGCCCGCACACCAAATAGCAAAACACAAATCATTAGCATGAGACAAAGATAAACAAACAAATCACCCGTCCACCCGTATACCGTCTTTACATTAATCCATCGCACATCAGCTACGACTCTAGTATTTTCAAACAATTCGGTCTGTGCAAGCACACGGCCGTAGGGATCGACCACACCGCTTATACCGGTGTTCGCGGCACGTACAAGGTAGCGTCCCTGCTCGATGGCCCGCATGGCCGCCTGCGAAAAATGCTGATGCGGTGCTGATGTTCGCCCAAACCAAGCATCGTTCGTGATCGTTGTAAGGAGTTCGCTGCCCGCCAAAACAGCAGAACGCACCAAACTTGGATATACCACCTCGTAGCATATCGCGCTACTGAATCGATGCCCATTCATCGAAAAGGTGATGGTTTCGGTGCCAGGTGAAAAATCCGGCACACTTTCAACAAGCTTATCGGCAAAAAACAGAAGGCGCCTAAACGGCACATACTCTCCGAACGGCACAAGATGAATTTTCCGGTAGGTCGGTCGGTCAATCCCAGTAGGACCAACGTGAAAGGCTGAATTGTAGTAGTGAAAACCTTCGGTTTCTTCACTCTCTTCACTACCGAACAGGATATGGGATCCGGTTTCCTTGGCAAGATTTCGAATTGCTACAGCCGCGCCAACATCCTGATCAAACGGGAGTGGAAGCGCCGATTCCGGCCAAATCAAGAGCTTTGCACCATCCGCGGCCGCGGAGCGACTCGCCGACAGGTAAGTGTCCAGGATCGACGTCTGAAAACTGGGATCATGTTTTTGGTCTTGTGCCACGTTACCTTGGATCATCGCTACGCGAACTGGTTCACCTTCGTTAACCAATGTATTTTGACTAAGACGCCATTGGCCCCAACACGCAATTAAGACTGCAATGCCAAGAACAATGCCACCAGTAGTCAGCCGGCGGCGATCCGCACTAACGGCAATACTGGCCAAAGCTCCATTAACAAGGACGATGAGAAATGAAATACCGTAGACACCGAACACGCTCGCCAACTGGGCTACGGGTAGAACCTCAACCTGGGAATAGCCAAGAAATGCCCAAGGAAAACCGCCGAACAGGTAGCCTCGGCCAAACTCGCTAACGACCCACGCGGCCGATGTGGTAACAAGACCAACAGTTACGCTAATCGAGGTGCCGTAGGTCGCCATCACTGCGAACAGCCCTACAAAAATGGCTAAGTAAGATACGAGTAGAGCGTTCACAGCCAAGGCCGTCGGCCATGCCAAACCACCGTAAGTCATCATGACTTCACTAATCCAGTAGAGCGTTCCGGCAAATGCGACTGCACCCGTGGCTAAGCCGAGCCCGAATGCACGGTGGACTTGTATACCTTTCGCACTACCTAGCGCTGCAAGTAGGGGCACCAGCGCAACCCAAGCCAACGCGGATTGGCCGAATTTTGGAAAACTCAGTGCGAGAAGGACGCCGGAAAGAATGGCTAGCGGGTAATCCAGGGCTTGAACTTTTCTTCCTGCTCGAGACGACGACGAACGTGCTCGGCATCAGCACGGTCCTGATAACGGCCGACGCGGACACGAAACATCTCCCCTGGTACGCCAGACGGGGGATCGAGCAAATAAGCAGGGTATCCCTTATCCGAAAGTTTGTTTCGAATTACCTCGGCGCTAGCACGACCGGTTAGTGCTGCTACCTGTACCGTAAAAGGTTCCAATGGCAACACTGGCTCGCTGGGACCTATGGTCGCGGTACGTTCGTCTTCCAGGGACGATTCAGACGGTTCAGCGTATAACTCGTCTGCGATTTCCGTATTAGCCTCGTCAATAGGCTCGGTCCAATCAGGCAGTTCGTCCCCAATTACTTGGCCACCTCGACCGATACCATCCGCAATCGGTATTGACCCAGAAGCTTGGCGAGCACCAACACCGCGCCCGACGAGCACACCACACAGAAAGATCGCCACGGACACAACGGTCGTGGCCATAAAGAGGAAAACGAGTTGCTTGCCACTCAGCTGAATTTCACGAAAACCGTCATCCGACATGGTCTGACGCCTGTTATGTCGACGACTCACTCGCTCCGGAGGGCTTGCGCAGCATGTTCAACAACTCGACCGGTAACGGAAAGACAATCGTCGAGTTCTTCTCGGAGGCAATCTCGGTCAGAGTCTGCAGGTATCGGAGCGTAATTGCATTCGGCTCAGAGGCGAGTACGGCCGCCGCCTGCGAAAGTTGCTTAGACGCAGTGAATTCACCCTCGGCATGAATAATTTTAGCACGCTTCTCGCGTTCCGCCTCAGCCTGTCGAGCCATCGCTCGCTGCATGTCGGGTGGAAGATCGACGTGTTTAACCTCAACTGCTGACACCTTAATGCCCCACGCGTCGGTATTTTGATCGAGAATACCCTGGAGGTCTTGATTGAGACGTTCACGCTCGGACAACAGGCCATCAAGCTCCACCTGGCCAAGCACGCTGCGTAAGGTAGTCTGCGCTAACTGGGATGTCGCATAATGAAAATTTTCAACTTCGACAATCGCACGGCCAGGTTCCATTACCCGAAAATAGACAACTGCATTGACCTTCACCGAAACATTGTCCCGCGTGATAACGTCTTGTGGCGGTACGTCCATCACGATCGTGCGGAGGCTCACCCGAACAATACGATCAATCGGTGCAAAGACAAGGATTACGCCAGGACCCTTCGAATGCGGTAGCAGCTTGCCAAGACGGAAGATGACGCCACGCTCATACTCATTCAAAATCTTGATTGAGCTGATCAAGTACAACACCAAGATTAGACCGAATAGTGCAATAGGGGATACATTCATTGCTTATCTCCTCCTTGTAGGGCTGACTCCAGTCGACGGACAGTGAGAGTGAGACCGTTCACTCCGACCACTTTAACTTGGTCGCCCTCAGCGATTGGCTCCGTGCCTGTCGCCGACCAAATTTCACCGTGGGCCACGACTTGGCCAGAACCGCCTGCCTCAAACGTCGTGAGTGCGCGCCCAATCTCATCGATCATTCCCGCACGGCCTGTCACAGCTCGCCGACGCTGCGCCGCAACGCCCAGCCTCGCCAGGAAGAACACAATGCCTGAAAGCGCGAGCGTCATCGGAAGCACCATCGACAACCCAATTTGTAACTCTGGCATCGGTGAATCGATCAACATGAGCGAGCCTAAAGCGATACTGACAACGCCACCCAACGCTAACATCCCGAAACTGGTTACCATCGCTTCTAGGACCAGCAGCCCAAGACCGAATCCAATAAGAATAACACCAGCTAAATTCACCGGCAGCACCTGAAACGCGAAGAAAGCCAGTAAGAGACAGAGTCCGCCGACAACACCAGGTAGAATCGCACCAGGATTCCATAGTTCGATCGTTAGACCTAGAGTGCCGAGGCTGAAGAGAATGTAGGCCACCTCCGGCCGTGCAATCACGCTCAACACTTGCTGACGCCATGTCATCTGTAGCCGCTCGACCCGAGCATCGGCCGTCCGCAGCCTAACCTCACGTCCGTCAAACCTAGTAATCAAACGACCGTCGAGCACCTCTAAGAGACTGTCTAAGTCCGATGTGACGATATCGATCAGTGGTGGTTCAGCCTCAGCAGCTTCGTCTTCAGTAAACGCTCTACTCTCAATTACTGCCTGCTCAGCGAACTCAATATTACGATTGCGTTGAGTCGCTAGGGATCGGGCAAAAGCCGCTACATCTGATGCGGCCTTTTCGGATACGGCCCCGTCGAGTTGTTGTCCGCTACCGCTAACAGGATGGGCTGCCCCAATGTGGGTACCCGGCGCCATGGCAGCCACGTCTGCCGCAATCGTGATCAGAAAGCCAGCTGACGCGGCACGCGCACCACTTGGAGCTACGAACACAACAACTGGCGTCTTAGCCGAAATCATGCGTGACGTGATCGATCGTGTCGACTCAACCAACCCACCAGGTGTCCGTAGGGTGAATACGACTAGGTCGGCATTGGCCGCATCCGCACGGTCAATCACCTGCACCATGTACTCAGCCGAAACAGGATGGATTATGGCATCCACCTCAGCCACCAGCACGAGTGGACGATTTGATGTTGAAGGGGCTGCTGCCTGACGACTGAACACAGCCGTTGAACTCAATAACAACAGGGCAAACAGGATCGGACTCAGGCGCGCCAAGGCAGGCCGAACGAGGAGAGCCTGCATCCAGACCTTACGGGCCAACCTCTTCATAATCAAAAGCACTCAGGAATCCCCTAACTTCTGCAGCGCGCTCACTCTTCGTAAGCTAACGGAGCGCGCAGACTGTGTCAACGCATCAAATCGATGAAAACAGGCCAAGCTTAATCAACTCGGGAGACTACACCTTCCCCACTTTTTCCGAACCTCACGCGTTTTTTGATAAGGTTATCGCTGGCGCATGTGTACGGCGGCCATTATCGCCGGTGGTGAAGCGCGGCGACTTAACGGGCGAGTGAAAGGTACCCTACCATTTGGCACGACCAGTCTTGTCGAACGCCAGATCGCGGTTCTTCGAGCGATAACTGAGAAACTTCTGATTATCACTAACAACGAAAGCGCCTACACCGGACTGGGCATACCGGTGATCAACGACGAAATCCCAGGTTCTGGTGCGATCGGTGGAATCTATACGGCACTCGTGCACGCCACCGTGGACCCGGTGCTGGTCGTGGCATGTGACATGCCGTTCGTTAATGAACCGTTCTTACGTCTTCTCGTCAGTGCCGACCGGTCTGCTGATGTGACCATTCCGAAAACCGCCAACGGTTACGAGCCAATGTGTGCATGTTACTCCCGACGGTGCGCATCACGCTTGCGGCAGCAAATCAACAACGGTGCGCTCAAGATTCAGGAACTATTGCCGCACCTACGAGTCCGAGAGGTTGGAATAGACGAGATTGCACCGCATGATCCGAGCGGCCTACTCTTCTCCAACGTAAACACGCCCGATGATTACGCTAGGGCGCTTCAGCACCTAGACTCCGGTCATTCGATGTTATCGAGTCCAGAACTACCCAGGAAGTAAAACCAGACCACATGATTCTTCCGATTCACGAACTCATAAAGGCACAAATAAGAGCGGTGGCAAAACGGCTCTACGGTCTCGACGACACCACAATGCCATCGATTACTGTTCAGATACCGCCAAACCGTACCATTGGCGATCTAGCCGTACCGGTGGCGTTTGAACTGGCAAAGGTCGCGCGCAAAGCTCCACGAGTAATTACTACGGAGCTAGTTGATGCCCTGGGTGAGATTGATGGCATTACCACCATTGAGCCATCTCCGAACGGATACATTAACTTCTTTCTCGATCGTCAATCTTTTCTGACCAATCGAATCAACCTGCCTGTTCAGCAAGATTCCATAGACGTCAGTCGAGGTAAAACAATTGTTGAACACACGGCGATCAATCCTAACAAGGCCGCGCACATCGGGCACCTCCGGAACGCAGTGCTCGGAGATACGTTGAGCCAACTTCTACGTTTCCAAGGCCATCACGTCGAGGTTCAAAACTACATCGATGATACGGGAGTACAGGTCGCCGATATGGTCGTGGCTTTTCGTGAACTGGAATCGATGGGTCTGGACAAAGTCAAATCAGAAGCCAGGAAAACAAACTTCGATCACTACTGCTGGAATTTGTATACAAGAGTAACCGAGTGGTACGAAGCCGATTCAAGCCGACTCCGTCTGAGGTCCGAGGCCTTGCAGGCACTGGAGGCTGGCAACAATGAAATGGCCGACACAGCTGCCATAATCGCCGACCACATCGTCCGCTGCCATTTGGCGACGATGGCAAGACTGAAGATCAGCTACGACCTGCTTACCTGGGAAGGCGACATTCTCAGACTGCGCTTCTGGGCTCGCGCCTTCGACATCCTGACCAAAGCCGGCGTAATGTTTCAGTCGAAGGAAGGTAAACTCGCGGGCTGCTGGGTAATGCAATTGAGTGACGAAACCACTACTGCTTACGAAGACCCGTCGAACAATCCGGCTGTTGAACCAGAAGAAGCACGCCTAAAAGTGATTGTCCGATCGGACAACACAGTGACCTACGTTGGTAAGGATATCGCCTACCAGTTCTGGAAGTTTGGACTGCTTGGTGCCGACTTTTTCTACCGCCCGTTTAATACCTCGGAAAACGACCAACCGCTGTGGGCCACTAGTTCAAACCCGTCGGGCGAACCTACTGCAACTACTCCACCGGTGTTTGGATGTGCCGATACCGTCTACAACGTTATAGACACCCGTCAAGCCTATTTACAGCAACTACTTGCGCAGGCCCTAGGGGCTATGGGTTATACCGCCCAAGCCGAGCACTCAATTCATTTCTCATATGAGATGGTCACGTTGTCCCACAGCACGGCGCGAGCTTTAGGACTAGAAAACATCGACACGAACCGTCCATTCGTTGAAGTATCAGGCCGCAAAGGCCTCGGCGTAAAGGCTGATGAGCTGCTGGACCGCCTCGTTGAAGCCGCAAGCCGTGAAGTAACCAAGCGGAATCCGAATTTGCCTGCTGACGAGTCAGCAAATATCAGCCGCATGATTTCTACTGCAGCTGTGCGTTACTTCATGATCAAATTCTCGCGCAGTAAAGTCATTGTCTTCGACATTGATGAAGCTTTGAGTTTTGAAGGGGAAAGTGGTCCATATTTACAATACGCCGCAGTCCGTGCGAATAACATCTTCAAGAAACTGCACGAGCGGACAGACCTTGATGAGCCTACCATCATTGAAAAGCTCAGTTCGGTATCTGCAGATTGCCTAGCTCGCGGTGAAGGCGATGGCCTATGGGAACTCGTTCTCGAGTCTGCACGACTCGACGAGATTGTCGATCAGGCCGTGAGAAGTCTCGAGCCATCCATACTAGCCAAGTACTCTTTCGGACTGGCGCAACTCTTTAACACCTTCTACCACCATCACCCAATCGTGAACGAAGAACAGGCAGAGCTCCAACTCTGGCGGGCAGGAGCGACGCTCTACTTTAAGACGCAAATGACTCGTGCTTTGGGATTGATGGGGTGCGAGGTTCCTTCTCGAATGTAGGCCTGGCACTAACGTTCGAGCACTGCCATCAACTCAATGTGGGCCGTATTCGGGAAAAAGTCGAAGCCGTTTAACCGACGAAGACTGTAGCCCGCACCACCTAGTACGGACAGGTCGCGTGCAAGTGTAGCAATGTCACACGAAACATAGACAAGCCGGCATGGTCCAGTGTTCGCAATCAGAACCCGTGCTTCACGCGACAGCCCGGTTCGTGGAGGGTCGATAATCCAGACACCAGGCGAACCGCGCCGTTTCCCTCTTAGGTAGCGCTCGACTGTTCGTCTCACGACGCGTACCCGTCCCCCGGCGGATTGTGCATTGGCTACCAAATCTGCACCAGAAATCGGATCGTTTTCTACAGCTGTCACATCTTCCGCCCCACACGCTGCAGCTCCCAGCGCAAACACGCCAACCCCAGCGTAGAGGTCAACTACCGGGCCAGGCGTGAGCTCCATAAGAACGCGCTCGACGAGCGTAGCTAGGAGAAACCGATTGCCCTGAAAAAACGCGGGGGGACGTCGACGGAGAGGAACTTCAGGCACTTGTGACAGCGACGGAAGCATCGTGGACCAAGATTCGATAATTTCTGGCTCACCGATCACGTGCTGAACTGGTTCGGAGCGTCGCACGGAGGCTGAAACTCCTCCAATGCCCGATACAGCGCCAAGTGATGAGAGTGCTGTGATATCGGTCGGTCGCTCTCGGTCTAGCCAGCAATGGATTACTCGCTGTTCACCATCGACCGACTCGGCAAGGTCAATAGCTCTGATAGTAATGTCAGGGACGTGCGATGAAAGTAAAGATTGCAAGTCGGCGATAACTCTCCCAGTTTCGGTCGAAAGCTGTCCTGTCTTGGTCGCATCACATAGGTGATGCGACCCACTACGTAGAAATCCCACCAGTTTTCCCGCTGCATACAAGCGGGCTCGTAATCGATAACCCTGCTCAAAAGAAGGGGCAATCGTTATGTCTTTTGGAGGTGGAAGTCGCCCGATACGGGCGAACGCATCAGCAACAATTTCACGCTTCAGTGAGAGCTGCCGCGAATATGCAATATGGGAAAACACATTCCCGCCGCAGGAGGGATCGCATAACGCAGGACGGCGGTCTTGATCAGCAAGAATGACCTCTTCGGTCGAGGCTAACGATACGCCACGACGAAAGTGTGAGACCCGTGCCAGGACTCGCTCACCGGGGATCGCTCCGGACACCAATATTACACGGCCGTCGTGCCTTGCAATCATCCGGCCGCCAACGGCTGGCCGCTCAATCGCTAGCTCAAGTAGGGCTCCCGAGTCCATCTCGTAGCTCAACCGATTCAATTAGGTGGAACTCAAGCGCGGTAGGCCGAGCTGAACCCGTAAACGTTGTTCGACTGCAAGTTTGGTCGCTTCCTCGTACGCAGACTGTGACATCCTCTCTCGGAAAGCACCAAGTTCCGTCGCCACTTCAGCTTCCGCAGCTCTAATCGTGGCTTCGTCGGCCACGACCCGAATATCCTGCATCATGACTCCATCTAGATTTTGGAGACTCCTGAGGAGGTCGGAACGAACAGAACCGCGCGCTGTTTTAGCCTGTTCGCAAAGTTCATCAAGGGCACGAACAACGCGATTCAACACAACGTGAAGGCCTGGCCAAGGCTCTGGATTCATAAGACAAGCCGTCAGCCTCGACATCACAGTGGTCAGATGTTTTGGTAAGCTCTTAGCCGTAGGCCGACTATCATCGCGCCGGTCAACATCTATCGTGGGACCAACGGCCCGCCGCCAATCATCAAAAGCGCGAAGCACATCGTTCTCGCAGAACTCGATATGCAATGGATACCGTCGACTATTCTTACTCTTGGCCTCATGCCGTGTTACGCGCTCATCAATACCGCGCATGACTATTTTGAGTGGTAAGCCCTGTTCAGCCCAGCCGCGTACCAACTCAAAAGCTGGACCCACCAAACGGATGAGGTGGCCTCGGTTCTTCTGACAGAGGTAAGTTTCAACAGCTCGACAGTATTCGGCGTAGTCACTCACTTCGACATCTTGGCAAGAAAACGTTCCCAGACTATCCGGAGACCGCACAACGTGAGTTCTGGCACGACTGCCTCTATAACCGAAGTTTGCTCAGCAACGACGGCAGCCATTCCTCCAGTCGCAACACAAATCGGTGCACCCTCACCAGACGTAGGCTCAAATTCATCGCGTAGTCGAGCCTCGATACCCTCGACCATCGCAACATATCCGTAGAATAAACCTGACTGCATAGACTCGACCGTCGTTTGCCCGATGACGCGCTTGGGTTTGCAAACATCAACGCGTGGAAGTTGCGCTGCACGCTGAAATAGCGCATCAGCTGAAATGTGAACGCCTGGACAAATGACACCGCCAAGATACTCGCCACGCGAAGAGATGCAATCGAACGTCGTAGCAGTGCCAAAGTCGACGATGATAACCGGCCTACCGTCCACACGTCCGAAGCGCTCATAGGCAGCGATACCATTGACAAATCGGTCGGCGCCCACTTCGCTCGGCCGCTCGTAGCGTATAGGCATACCCGCGAATAAGGCGTCCTCGGCTGGATCGACGATCTTGGTTTGGTGATCGAAGTAACGTCTGATCATCTCGGCCATTGTGCCGGTTAGGGACGGAACAACCGACGCCATGATAACGCCGTCAATCTCTGCTTTATCGAGGCCCCTCGCTTCAAAGAGATCACTCACAAGAATACCGAGCTCATCAGCAGTGCGCTCTCGCAGCGTGGCGAGACGCCAACTTTGGGTGAGCATTTCACCTTTGAAGACCCCAAACACGAGATTCGTATTGCCCACGTCAACCGTTAGGAGCATGTCATACCGTTCCTTAGCAGAATGGTCTTCAGGTGAGCCTTAGACCCAGCGTACCTCACCAGAAACCACCCGTTCAGTCGTTCCATTGACGCGTACCAACAACGCCCCATCAGCGTCGATGCCAGCAGTCGTACCACGCCGCACTCCAGACGGCCCATCCAGTTCGACCGTAGAGGCAATGCTCGACGGGGACAGTGTGCGCCAACGATTCAGAATAGCATTCATCTGGCCGTCGACCATCCTTGCTCGCCATACCGACAGTGCAGCTAAAACTTCAACTAGGAGGTCTTCCAATGGCACAACTTCGCCACATTCAGACTCGATCGAAGTAGCCGTATCGGACAGTGCCGACAGATTCGACGCCGCTAGCAGATTAATACCAAACCCGACCACAACATACTCAAGACCTGTCGGCGAGGCTCCGGCTTCGGCAAGAATACCACCGAGCTTCCTAATAACACCTCGCTTAACCATTAAGTCATTCGGCCATTTGAGCACCACTGTAAGCCCTACCCGACAGTGTATCGCTTCGACCAACGCGACGCCGCTCATCAGCGTCAATACCGGAGACAATAGTGGAGGTCGGAACACGACCGAAGCGTAAAGGCCGGCACCTTGGGGAGACAACCAAGAACGTCCGCGGCGACCTCTCCCAGCGGTTTGGGCACCGGCAACCACAGTCGTGCCCTCTGGTGCACCAGCCAGAGCAAGTTTGATCGCCTTATCGTTTGTTGATCCGGTTTCTTCCAAGTAGGTAACTCGCCCCGCGAAACATCCGAGCCGGTCCCTATGTGTTCTAAACGCATCCACCATTGGCACCGGTAGACCGTAGTTACTCAATGATCTGACCGCTCAAGATCAAGACTAAAGTCAACCGACGGTGCTGAATGCGTTAGCGCACCGACCGAGACGTAATCTGCCCCCGTTGCGACCAGACCTGGCATCCTTTTCAATGTCACGCCTCCTGATATCTCGATCTCGGCTCGGCCCCGACTACGGCGCACCACTTCGCGGACATCAGCATCAGTCATGTTATCCACCAGCAACCTATCGGCACCCGCCTCCAGGGCATCGTCGGCTTCCTCGACGCTGTCAACCTCGACTTCTATCGACTTATCAAGCTTGGCCCCCCGCACCAGATCTAGCGCTACTGCCACGCCCCCAGCAAGCACAATATGATTATCCTTAATCAATATCCCGTCATCCAGTGCGAAGCGGTGATTAGACCCACCTCCTGCCCGTACAGCGTATTTTTCCAGCCTCCGTAGCGTCGGAGTCGTCTTACGTGTATCTAACACAGTCAAAACGCCCGCACTCGCATCAACAAACGCCCGCGTAAGGGTCGCGATACCAGACAGACGTTGTAGAAAATTCAGCGCAGTACGCTCGCCAGCCAAAATCGATCGCGCAGCTCCTGTCAAATTAGCTACAACCTCCCCAGCAACACAGCTGTCCCCGTCAGACCGATGGCACGTTAGCTTGACGCGGGAATCTACTTGCCTGAATACTTCAGTTGCGACCTCAAGTCCAGCCAAGATGCAGGTAGACCTTGAGAGAATGCGACCTTTGGCCCAACTGGTAGTTTCGACAACCGCTTCGCTCGTAATGTCACCAGTGCCGAGATCTTCTTTCAGTGCGCGTTGGACAAGCTTCCGGTAGACTGCCGGCTCCATTGCTTCAGTCATTACCGGGAAAGCTCCTCCAGAAGGCGTTTGAGCTTGTCACGCTGCTTAATCAGCCCCTGAACCCGCGCCTCAGTATCAGCCACGACCTCTGGCGCTGCGCGCTCCCTGAACTTGGGGTTCGCTAGCTTATTTTGGTCAGCGGCATGCTGTTTTTCAATCTTCAAGAGTTCCTTCGCAACACGATTAGCTTCGTCCTGACGATTAACGATGCCGGCAAGCGGGACATGTACCTGAAGGTCCCTGACAACCCGAACTACGGTTTCCGGGTGACGTTTTACGCGATCTTGAAACTCTACCTCGTCAAGCCCAGCGAGTCTGACGAGATGAGCTTCGCAACCGTCAAGAATCCGCTGTGACAGCTCGTCTGCACCTTCAATAAAAACCCTAATTTTTCGTGCGGGTGGCACCCCCCACTCAGCTCGAACGATGCGGATTGCAGTGATAACCTCTTGGATTAAGGTCATCTCGGCTGCAGCCGCGTCATCTTTCCACTTGGCTTCCGGACCAGGAAACGCGGCGAGTGTCAGTGTTTGGTGCTGGCCATCGTGGGAACGGCCATCGCCAGGTCGCTGTGGTAACTGCTGCCAAACTTCCTCCGTTATAAACGGAATAATTGGATGGAGAAGCCTTAAGGTCCGGTCGTGAACCTCCAGTAAAACAGAAATGGCGATCTCGCGCTCTGGACCAGTTTCTTGGAGAGAAGGTTTGACTAATTCAATGTACCAGTCCGCATACTCGTGCCAGAAAAAATGATATAGCCGATCAGCCGCAACGTCAAAACGGAACGTTTCAAGCGCTTCACCAACTTCGGCACTTAGCTCGTTGACGCGATGCAAAATCCATCGGTGTACGAGTTCTGATGGGCGTGCAGGGGGATTTGATCTGACCTCGCCCTCTTGGAGCTGCATTAGGACAAAACGTGAAGCGTTCCACAACTTGTTAATAAACTGCCGAGAACCTCGCAGACGGCCCTCGGACAGTGAAATGTCCATGCTGGGTGATGCGAGTGCCGTCAGAGTGAATCGCAGTGCATCAGCACCGATCTCATCCATAAGTTCAAGAGGGTTTACAACGTTACCCTTAGACTTACTCATCTTTTGCCCATGGGCATCTCGCACGAGTGAAGTAATGTAGACCGTCTTGAACGGCACTTCTTGCCCGAACTTCAACCCAAACATGATCATTCGTGCAACCCAGAAAAAGATAATGTCGAGACCAGTGAGCATGAGGGTTGTGGGATAGTACCGCTCAAGATCGACCGTCCTGTCCGGCCACCCCATCGTACTGAAAGGCCAGAGCCCTGAGCTAAACCAAGTATCCAGAACATCCGTATCCTGTCGAAGTGAACCACCGCACTCACACATCCCTGGGGCCTCTTCTGCGACCACAATCTGATCGCACGAATTGCAATACCACGCAGGGATGCGGTGCCCCCACCAGAGTTGTCTTGAGATACACCAGTCGTGGATGTTAGACATCCACTCAAAATAAGTCTTCGTCCAGTTCTCAGGAATAAACGTAATCTTTCCCTCTCGTACAACATCGATGGCAGGCTTAGCCAGTGGGCCAATACGTACGAACCACTGCGTCGACACGAGAGGCTCGACGACCGTACTACATCGTTGACAGTGGCCCACGGCATGCTCGTGATCCTTGACCTCGATGAGTGCGCCCTCACGTTCCAAACGATCGAGCACTGCACCGCGAGCTTCTAGGACCTTTAAGCCGGTAAAAGGGCCAGCCGTATCGGTCATTCGGCCGTCTTCGTTGATTACTGACACTTGCGGAAGATCGTGACGCTGACCTATAGCGAAATCGTTGGGATCATGCGCGGGAGTCACCTTAACAGCACCAGTTCCAAACTCCTGGTCGACGACCGCATCGGCAATGATCGGAAGCTCGCGATCGAGTAGCGGCAGTCGCAAACAGCTTCCAACTTCAGACCGATACCGCTCGTCATCTGGATGAACTGCCACAGCAACATCACCCAGCATCGTCTCTGGACGCGTGGTTGCCACGGTGACAGCACCGTCGCGACCAACGTAACGGTACTGAATGTAGTAGAGCTTGCCAGTCGTATTTCGGTGAACGACCTCTAAGTCAGATAACGCCGTACGACAGCGTGAGCACCAATTGACGATGTACTTACCACGATAGATTAAACCTTCTTTATAAAGTGCAACGAATACGCGCCGAACAGCACGTGATAAATTCTGATCGAGAGTGAACCGTTCGCGACTCCAGTCAACTGACGAGCCCAAGGTGCGCATCTGAGTAATAATCGTCGCCTTGCTCTTGCGCGCCCAAGCCCAGACGCGCTCTTCAAATGCCTCACGCCCGAGGTCGTGTCGAGATTTACCCTCCGCTGCGAGTTGTCCCTCTACAACATTCTGGGTCGCGATACCCGCATGGTCCGTCCCCGGCAGCCACAACACATCATCTCCGTGCATTCGTCGCCACCGGGCGATGATGTCTGGCAAAGTCTGGTTTAAGGCATGGCCGATATGAAGTTGGCCAGTCACATTCGGGGGAGGCAGTACCATGCTAAATGGCGGACGACCCGATTCGGGCATGGCGCGAAATGCCCCAATCGATTCCCAGAACGCATACCACTTGGGATCGACTTGGCGATGTTCAAATGTCTTGGACAGTAATACCTTAGGCATAGACGGCGTTGATCGTATCAGGCCCTAGCCTCCACCGGGCGTCGAAGTGAAGGTGCTTCAACCACAAAAGTCTGGGTCAGCGGGCCGATGCAGCGGGCCGAACGTGTTGCCGAATAAATTCAACAATGACCTGCATCAAGGTTCCAGGTGGGAAAATACCGGTAATCCCAATTTCGTTAAGCTTCGGCACATCGACATCAGGAATGATTCCACCAACGACCACGAGCACATCCGTGATGTCCTTCGCCTGTAACAACTCGATGACACGCGGACAGATGTGATTATGCGCTCCCGACAGGATTGAGAGTCCGATCACATCAGCATCTTCCTGCAGCGCCGCACCAACAATTTGTTCTGGCGTCTGGCGAAGTCCGGTATAAATCACCTCCATACCAGCATCACGAAGTGCTCTGGCGATGACCTTGGCTCCCCGGTCGTGCCCATCGAGTCCTGGCTTAGCTATGACGACGCGAATATTCCGCATAATGGACAACCCGCCTAGATCGTCGGGGTTTCCTCATACTCACCCCAGGCGTCTCTGAGTGCATCACATATCTCGCCGAGGGTCGCGTAGGCCCTGACCGCCTCAAGTAGTGAAGGCATGAGGTTAGTCTTGCCAAGCGCAACCTCGCGTACCGCTGCGAGTGAACGCTCCACTCTATTCGCATCCCGAGTGCGCCTCAGCTCATTTAGTTTCGCAATTTGCCGCTCAGAAACGTCTTCGTTGATATATAGCGTCTCGACGCCAAGTTCCTCGTTATCTCCATGCACATTCACTCCGACTATGTCTCGCTCGCCAAGCTCCACTTGCTTCTGGAACCGATAAGCGCTCTCGGCAATTTCCCTTTGCGGAAAACCTTGCTCAATCGCCTCAACCATGCCGCCGAAATCATCGATGGTTTGAAAGTACTCAACTGCGCCCGCCTCCATATCAGTGGTGAGCTTCTCGAGAAAATACGAGCCCCCTAAAGGGTCAACGGCGCCGGTTACCCCACTCTCATGTGCGATGATCTGTTGCGTGCGTAGCGCTAGGGTTGCCGCCTCAACAGTGGGTAAAGCGAGGGCTTCGTCTAACGAATTGGTGTGCAACGAATTTGCGCCACCCAGCACGGCAGCAAGCGCCTGAACGGCTGTTCGAATAACATTATTTCTGGGCTGCTGGGCCGTAAGTGATACACCAGCCGTCTGGGCGTGGAAGCGAAGCTTCCACGAGCGCTCGTCGCGGGCGCCAAACCGGTCCCGCATCACGTGGCTCCAAAGCTTACGGGCCGCACGATATTTGGCGATCTCCTCGAAAAACTCGTTGTGAGCGTTGAAGAAAAAGGACATCCGAGGTACAAATTTATCCGGATCAAGACCAGCATCAACTCCATACTGTACATACTCGATGCCGTTCCGTAACGTGAAGGCAAGTTCTTGAAGTGCCGTCGACCCGGCCTCGCGAATGTGGTAGCCACTCACCGAGATTGTGTTCCACCTCGGCACGCGCTCACCACAAAAAGCGAAGACATCCGTGACGAGCCGCATCGATGGGCCCGGCGGATAAATGTACTCCTTCTGCGCAATGTACTCTTTGAGAATGTCGTTCTGAATTGTCCCGGAAATTTCCTGCCAGTCCACACCCTGCTGTTCAGCAACCACTAAGTACATTGCCAGGAGCATAGCTGCAGGCGAGTTGATCGTCATCGACGTTGTGATCGCAGACAGTGGAATATTGTCGAATAGACGTTCCATGTCAGCCAACGAAGCAACGCTGACGCCACATTTACCAACTTCACCTAGCGATAACGGATGATCAGGATCTCGCCCCATGAGCGTTGGCAAGTCGAATGCCACGCTTAAACCGGTACCACCGGCTGCGAGTAGTTGTCGGTAACGCTCATTCGTCTCTTCAGGCGTACCAAAGCCGGCAAACTGACGCATCGTCCACATCTTGCCGGCGTAACCATTCTGATGAATTCCACGAGTGTACGGGAATTGACCCGGGTCATTCAGATCGCGGACATAATCGACCGCCTCAATGTGTGACGGGCCATATACCGGTTCGATCGGCACACCAGAAATCGTACGAATGCGCTCCGGACGCTGCACCTTCGAAGCAGATGGAATACCCTCGGACATCTTAGTTTCAGTGGAACACACGGTTGCAACGGTTAGTTATTGAACGGAGGCTCATGCGAATTCAGTAAACTCCAGTCGAAAACCATCACACCAAACTCAACAGCACCAAGGTTTTCGAAGTCAGTCTCGACGCCATGCCGAGGCATCAAGCGTCGCTCAGCCAAGCATAGGCACTAGAGGAGTTTAAATCAACGGCGACCGGGTCACCGATTGTTAGGCCTACGCATAACGACATCCATTAGAGTCAAACCGCCGGCTTTAGAATAACGCCGCTGTGTTTTTGGCCATTCATCTTGACAACAATTGGTGACGGACACCGAACGTGGCGAACGTAGTGCAATTCAGTCGTTGACGATTGGGCCGATAGCCACTCCCAGTCGATGAACCCCTTACCCGCCTGCGAATTGACCGTGAAGTAGCCAATCTGGCTTGCCGTAATGTTCTGGAAAAAATGGGAACCCTGCGACGGCGTAATGGCCATGTCCTCGAATCCCGCTTCTACAATGATACGGGCACCAGAAATCTGATCCCATCTCACTGGAATTCCTAGGTGTGGGTTTCTAGAACCCCAACGACCCAATCCAACAAGAATGTAAGGCTTTCCCTCATCCGCAAGGATTGCATTGAGTCGCATGATCTCCTCTGCAACCTCCCTTGTCTTTAATCGGTCGAAGGTCTCCGCATTGACCACAACCAGATCGCAAACATGCTCAACCAGCCCGTGTCCGAGTACCGCGTCGCTCGCGCACACCAAATCTTCGCGGTCGACGTCACCTATTTCCAGTTCGCTAAATTCGCGCGATAAGGCTAGAGGTCGAAGCTGTAGAAACGCAAACTCTCTTGGCTGGTCATCAGAGGGCTGTAAATTACAGGCAAACTCTATCTCCACCGGCCCGCCGGTGGCACGTTTGCCGACCTCGAGCAATGACTGTAGAAGCGGCGCCAGTGGAAACACCTTGTGCTTCAATATCGGAGCAAAACTCACAAGTCGGACGCCCGGCCGGGCAATGTCATCGTAGATCGTGTCGTTCTCCGGCGAGAAGGTCGATCCAACAAACTGGAGGCTCCCATCCCGCTCAGCGACATCCAACTCCATTTGCTGTAGCTCTGTAGATAAACCGTCCATCTCAGAGATTTCACGCTGTCCAAGCCGAAGTGCGTAGAACGACCGCTGCGAGTTTCGTAACATGTCATCAACCGAGGAAAACTGCACGACCTGCTGAGGGTACGCTGGAGAGAAGCGGAAGCAAGCCTCTCCATCGACCACAGTGGCGCCAAAACCTAACGCAACGGCAGCAATACCGTCCTCCGCGGCGATCGGCGCGATCGGGTAGAAATTGTGTGACCGTGCTACGCCGGCGATGTCCGGATAGAAACGATTAGCGTGCTGGACACCCGTCAACTTCTGGATAACCACCGCCATCTTCTCTTCTTCAAGACGATACGGCGACGCATTCAAATACAGTTTCGAACTCTGACGGAACATCGAGAGGTACACTGCCTTCACTGCATCAAGCAGCCGACGAACTCGATCAGGTTCGTCGTTTGGCAACATTACAGTCTCGTAGACACCCGCGAACGGCTGGTAAGGCGAGTCTTCCAGTAGACTCGATGATCGGACAGCCAGAGGATAGTTCATCATCTGAGCAAGATCGGCCAGCTGCTGCTGAATCGTCGCCGGAAACCCAGCAGATCTAAAGCGCTCGGCCAATGCGTCATCATCGCCACACTCGATGGCGAAGTCCCGCAACTCATTCGCTTCAAGGAATTGATCGAATACTTCTGTCGCCAGAACGACGGACGGTGGCACGCCAATGCGGATACCTGGAAATTTCGATTCAAGACGTTCATCAGCAAGGAGCGCATTAGCAAAGGCAAGCCCACGGCCCTTTCCACCGAGTGACCCAGCGCCGATCCGTCCGAAGGTTCGCACCGGATCAAAATGATCGCGAGCAAAATCAGCCACAATGCCACGGTGCCGCTGCTCGTTGTAGTCATGGATTGCTTGGACCAATACATCCCGCAAACCCTCTACCGTTTCATAATCGGAAAGCTTACGGGGCCGCAAGAAGTGCGCGAGATCAAATTCGGTGCGTGCCTTCAACCACCGTGAAAAATGATTCCTTGCACCGTGAAACGCCACACTCTCAGCAGGCGCCTCCCGCAATTGCGTTTCAAGTTGGCGAAGATCCTTCGCCACTGACACAATCGAACCATCCGGTCGACGGAAAACAAAATCACCAAAGCCGAAACCTTCCGTCATAAACTCCCGAAGGTTGTTTAATAGAAACGGGGACTCCTTTCGGACATAAGAGACATTAGCGGCTTTGGCTCGTGACACGTGGTCCGAAGAGCCAGAACCAGATTGCAACATAATTGGTACGTCTGGCTGAAACGTACGTACTTGCTCTGCAAACTCAAATCCAGCCTCAGAATCAATCACCCCGCCCTTCGGAAACGCAACATCGGAAATCACCCCGAGCACGTCTGACTGATATCGCTCGAAAAACTCCCAGGCTTCCTCATAGGAGGTACACAGTAGAATTTTCGGCCGCGCCTGAATACGTATCAACTTGTCTGCCCGATTCATCCCGTCAGGAAGCAGATTCTGTGTATGGCGGACGAGTTCGGTATAGATAACAGGTAGAAAAGATGAATAATAACGACGGCTATTTTCGATGA
>Ga0315336_1000441_pt1 | contig 117567 bp, 107 predicted proteins | sample ASW5metaG_FD_204512 | JGI IMG/M metagenome (GOLD analysis project Ga0315336, IMG submission 204512) | Ammonia-oxidizing marine archaeal communities from Monterey Bay, California, United States - ASW #5 | ecosystem: Environmental > Aquatic > Marine > Intertidal zone | place: USA: California... | reverse complement strand
CTCTTCGACCTTTTGCCCTTGGAAGTAGAGGTAGAACACGGTCCATCGGCCGCCGTCGGCCAGGCCCTCCGGTTGCGGCCGAAGACGGGTCTGAATAGTGGTGAGTTCCGACTTTATCGTCTCGTGCGCGTCGCAAAGCACCGGTATCCATTCAAAGTCTTCCGGCTCGTACCAGGATTTCGCGGTCAAGCCGGAGAAATAGTGCTCCGGTCGCTGCTGAGGATGCGTGTACTCGGGCTCCTGCAAATTCATGCTCACACGGAGATAATCTTGCACTCTTTGAAGATCGTAAGCATCAAACCCGGCACTTCGGACTCGGCTGCGTAGCAGCCACCAGGCCAGTTTTTCCTTGACCTGAGCCAGTACTCTGTCCGCTCGGCTTTTCATCTCATGCCTCTCGGTCCCGCGGCCAGAGCAGCACATACCGGATGGCGGCGCCGAATGGCCTGGCCAGCCTTGCAGGCAGAATTCCCTGCACAATGCACCAGGAAAAAGCCACGATACTCCCCACTATTTTGTCTCTTCGCGAACCAGCGAAATCGTCAAGATAGGAGTACAGCACGCGGCAGGCGTTTAGGCTTTGCCGAATGCTGAAGTGCCAATCAGCGCCCGTGCTGGTCCGATGGAAGCGTTTGATGCAGTGGCAGGACGGCACGCAACACAAACGTCCAACCAACGCGAGGCCGAAAACCCAATAGATGTCGGCCCTGATGTTGCCGTAGGTCTCGCGGATATACAAATTCGACTGCACCACGGATTGACGCCGGACGACGCCACGAAATGCGATCCATAGCTGCCAAAGGGTCAGTGCCCTGAGCGCGCTGCCGAATGTCCAGGCCTCATGGTCCGAGAACGGCGGCGGCACGTACGGGAAGGTCGGCAGAAATCCATCCAGCGAAACTTGTTCCACCTTGCCGAATGCCAGCACAGCGTCGGGGCGTTCTTCCAGAGCGGCGACCAATTCGCCGATGTAATTCGACGGGAACGTATCGTCGTGCGCCATCCACAGGAAGTACTTTCCGCTGGATCGGCGCAGCAACAGGTTGATGTTTTCAACCCAGTTCAAATTATCCCGCTCGCCGAGAAACATAAACCGAGGATCGGATCCGTAACGCTCTTTTAGAATGGCCAGCGTATCGTCGAACATGTGTCGATCGGAGATGATGATTTCCACGTTGGGATATTCGATCGCCTCGATGTTGTCGATGACAATATCGAGAAAGCGGCGCGACCGATAAAGCGGAAACCCCACCGAAACCAGCGGTGCCGTGTGATTTACGTCAGATGTTTCTTCACCCATGACGCTTGGCCCAACGCGGCATGCTAGGAAATTCCCAAAATTCGCTCGGCGGTCTTTAGCCCGAGATAGGGGATCATCGTAAATTTGCCGGTGTTGACTGAATGATAATTTCCATCGGTCTGAATGCCGATCTCGTCGCGCCTGTGCAATCCGCTGTCCCGGTTGTCGATATCTGTTGTGCCCCAGGCGAAAATCATGCCGCCGCACGGGTCGAGTATGCTGCCTTCTGGCTCAATGGATCGCAAACGCGGACACCGTTTCTGCAATTCATCGTAGCTTTGCCGCAGCATTCGCCGGCCCTGTTCCGGCGTCACTGATAGGTCCCAATCCGGCGGTTTCACCGCGCGTGAAGTGCCAACCAAACTGGTCGGGTACCACGAGAGGTACACTCCGTCGCGGCCGTAATTGACCAAGTCGCCATAGGGGCCGAGCACAATGGTCAGGGAAGGGACGGCCTCAGGCGCAATCGGCGTGTTTAGCCAGCCACCTGTTTTGTAGCGATGGATCCATCCGCGCTTCGGGGTCAACCCGAGCGTTGCGTCGATCTCGAGTCTGCCGTGCCAAAGCGAATTGACCACGTGATCGTAGGTTTCGAAGCATTCGGTGCCATCCAATTGAAATCCAACACGAAGACCGCTCGCCTTGGTTCGAGCAATGCTGAGAACCCGGGCGTTACCGATAAATCGAATGTGGGGTTTTTCACATACCGCTGCCCGAAGGAGATCGCAGAGGCGGCGCGGGTCAACGGCGCGCTCGGACGTGCGGAAGAGGCTCAGGAAATAGTCGCTAGAGACGAGCTGTTCCATTTCTTCAGTCGGCAAGCGCTCTGCAAGCAGACTATCGTCTTCACCCAGATATTTCAGTCCGCTGGCTGCGCAAGCGTCTTCCAGCAAAATTCGGCAACGGTCATAGTGCCGCGCCAAAGCGTCGGTATCTGTCATCGATCCCTTGTGGACGCCATAGTAAAACGGTTCGGACACCATCGTGCGTCCCGCGTGGACATCGATCCAGCGTTCCAGGCACGCCGTAAAATTGATGGCGCCCTGGATCATTGTCTTCGCCGAATTTAGCGAACCATCCCGAGCGTAAACGAGACCGAGGTGGATTTTTCCTTCGTTGTTTTGGCTGGCTCTCGTTATCGGCTGAGAATTCTCGTCATAGAGATCGACCGAATAGCCTCTGCCCGCCAATTCAAGCGCCGTGCAAACACCCGTGCCGCCGGCGCCGAGGATGGCAATTCTCATACCTCGCATTGGGTTCGGCAGATCGGCGTGGATGAGACCAAGACTTCGACCGCCGGCAATTCACTGAAGCGCGGCGATATTCTTGGCGATGTCGCGGCTCAATATGACCAAGGCGTCGCTCATCAATGCCGCCATGGCCTCGAAATCGCCGGGCGCCGCACCGTCGCGCTCGACCACGGTCTTGCCGTCGCCGAGGCGTTTCTTGTCGTCGCTGCCGATGATCTGCCAGCGTGCGACCAGGCTAACCGTGCCGTTGGGCGTCGGCTCGAAACGCGCGACGTCGATGACCACGCTGTAGTCGAGCGCCAGGCGCTGGCGCCGCGGCAAACTGTAGACCCGGTCGGTGACCAGCAGCACGCTCAGGTTTTCCGTGAGCACCCGTGGCACCGTGGTTTTCAACGGTTCGGCCCAGCGGTCGAATTCCGACGCTTCTAGCCTGTTAGCGCTCTGGCGGACGACTATTTGCGCGCGATCCAAATAGGCTGGCAGGGAGACCGGGCCGACACCCACGGCAATGCCGTTGGGCTTGTTGGGCGCGGTCTTGTTGGTGGTCAGATCGGACAAGGTATAGAGGCGCGAAGGCTGGGTCTGACCGCAGCCGAGCAGGGTCAACGCCATCGCAGCCGATATGGCGATGGCACCCCAATGTCGAAAATGCCGTACGGTCATGGCGATCACCCTCCTTTGCCCCGGACCAAAGCTTCCGGATGCTGTTCTAGATAGTTTGCCAGGTTTCGAATGGCGGCCGCAGCCTCGGATAGTTCGCCGAGCATGCTCTCCAGATTGTGGCGCACGACGGAATCGTCATCCAGGATCTCGTTGGCCGATGCCATGGTCGATTGGGCATTGATTACGGCATCGTGGGCGGCGTCGGACGTACGGCGCAAACTGTCGATCAATGGGCCGGCTTCTTGATCAATGTCTTGCACCAGGCTGTTGATACTTTGCATGGATTGATCGACCGAGATCAGCACCTTTTGAATTTCCGGCGCCGAGATCACCGTATCCGCCGATTTCACGGTTCTTCTGACCTCATTGACAAGATCTTCCAATGGCAGCGCCGACAACTTGGCTAAAACGCCATTCACCGATTGTGTGATCTGATCGAGATCGGTCGGCAAGGTTGGAATTTCCGGGTAGTCCCCGTCAGTTTTGAGAACCACCGGTTTGGCGTCGGCGTGAATATCAAGATCGACCAGCAATTGGCCGGTGATCAGACTGCCCGACCGGAGCTTGGCGCGCAGCCCGCGTTCGACCAATTTGGCCATGCGGCCATAGGGATCGTCGGTTTGCACTGCGCCCTTCACGCGCTCGGGTTCGATATCATACGTCACCGGGATGCGGGTGGTGATGCCCTTTTCGTTAAATTCCAGGCGGATATCGCTCACCGTGCCAACGCGGATGCCTCTGAATTCGACCGGCGCGCCGACGGCCAGACCGCGGACCGAGCCTTCGAAATAACTGATGAATCGAAAATCCTTGGTGAAACTTTCGTCCTGTTGGCGTTCGAAGGATTTGTACAGCCGAAACGCTGCTTCCTCCGGGCTGGGATCGCGCAACATGGCGGATGGAGGTGTCTCGAAGGCAATGCCGCCGGTCAGCAACGCGGTAACCGATTGCATAGAGACGCGAAAGCCGTCGGCGCCGACATCAGCACTGATACCGCTGGCGTTCCAAAACCGGGTGCCCGGCCGGATCAGTTTGCTGTGCGGATCGTTGACAAAGATCCGAATTTCGACTTCTGCGTTATCGTCCATCAATTCATGACCGAGGACTTCGCCGACGGCGATGCCGCGAAAGTAGATCGGACTGCCCCGGCTGATCGAGCCGAGGGTATCGGATTTGAGGACGAATTCGCGGCCGGCTTCGCCCGAGCGAACGACGGGCGGGTTTTCCAGGCCAACGAAGTGATCGACCGATGCTCCGGCGACCGGGTCGATTTCCACATACGAGCCGGATACCAGGGTCGAAAGGCCACTTACGCCGCTCGCCGACAGGCGCGGCTTGACCACCCAGAACCGGGTGTCCTTCGACAAGTGATCATCGACCTCCTTGGCGAATTCAGCGGTTACCACGACATGCGACAGATCGGGTCCCATATTCACATCCGTAATGGTGCCCACCTCGACGTCCTTGAACTTGATCTTGGTTTTGCCGGCTTCCAGGCCTTCCGCGGTTTTGAACGTGATCGTGGCGACCGGCCCCTTTTCGCCAAACGTCGTGTAAACCAGCCAACCGGCAACGACGGCGGCAACAATCGGAATGATCCAGACCAGCGACAGACCCCGCTTCTTGGTCAGGGTGACGTCGTCTTCTCGTTCGGGCAAGCGTGGCGCTTGGCCGTCAGTGTCTGCCATGAGCAATCTCCATTCGATCCCAGATCAAACGGGGATCAAAACTATGGGAAGCGATCATCGTAAGGATGACCACGCCGGCGAATGAAGTGGCCCCGACGCCTGGTTCGATGGTGGCGAGGTTGCCAAGCTTTACCAGGGCGATGAGGATGGAAATCATGAACACGTCGATCATCGACCACCTACCGACAGCCTCGATGATGCGATAGAGCTTGGTGCGGTCGCGTGGTCGCCAGTCCGAGCCGCGCTGCACGCTGATCAGCAGGAAGCTCAGTCCCAGGATTTTCATCACCGGTACCGTGATGCTGGCGAAGAAAACCAAAAGCGCGAGCGGCCACATGCCGGCATGGATCAATTCCTTGACACCGCTCAAGATGGTATCCGGCGTTCCTTTGCCGAAGGAGATGACCGTCATTACCGGGAACACATTGGCGGGGATGTAAAGCACCGTGGCTGTTATCAACAAGGCCCAGGTGCGGGTCAGGCTGTCGACTTTTCTATGGTGGAGCGGCGCCTCGCAACGCGGACAGTGGGCGCCATGGCTTGGTTGATCGCCAAACAACACGAAGCCGCAGGAATGGCAATCGACAAATTTAACCTGACGCGCACCAGCAATAGGTTGATCGGGACGCTTGCCGCCGTGTTCCGGCCCCAATGCGTTCCAAATTTCGCGGGGTTGGATGGCCGCTTCGCCGGCAGCCATTACAATGATTAGGGCGGCAAACGCAAACAGTGCCGGCCCCAGATCAAGGGTCGCCAGTTCAACCAACTTCACGTAGGCGACGATGACCCCGAGCAGGAAGACCTCCATCATGGCCCAGGGATGAAGCAGCTCGATATAGCGGAACAGAACGGCTGCCTTCAGCGGTCTGTAGCCCAGTCGAACCGGCACCAGAACATAAAGCGTCGCAAGCAATTTGATGAGTGGCACCGCGATGGTTACCGCAAAGACCACGACCGCCAGCAGCCAGAGGTCCTGCTCGATAAACGCCAGGACGCCCGAGATCAACGTGCTTGTCTGCTCACGCCCTTCCATTTTGAAGGTGATGAAAGGAAACGCGTTGGCGACGATAAACAGCACCAATCCGGTGAGATGCAGGGCGATGGCATAGTCGATGCTCCGCCGGCTTTTCGCATAAAGGCCCGCACCGCAACGGGGACAGAGCGCCGCGTAGCCTTCGGCGGCGCGATGGGCACGCAGCAGCAAGCCGCATTCGTGGCAAGCCACCATACGTGCGTCGTCTTTCGGCCCTCTTCCCTCTGTCGTCACCGACAATCGCTCTGCAAAGTGATGATTCTTTTCCCGTTTTGCGGACAAGGATGCCATATCCTTGAGCCGGTTTGATAGATATTCTTTTCGCATAGCCGATTCCACAATAATGCCGTTGCGCGAACCGGCCGTGCTTGGCACTCTTTGGAAATGACAGACTCCCCAGAAGACCGTATCGCTGCCGCTGGCCTTGCTTCATTGCTGGATAAGCACGGCGACACCCTGCGACGGGCCGTACGATCGGCCGACGGGATGAAACAGCGGTTGCCCAGGCCTACTGCGCCGGCGGACGAACCGGCCGCGGTATTTCGGCTTGACCCGAGGCCGGGCCGAAATGACTGAATTGGCCTTTATCAGCCTCAGAGAGGCGGCGCGATCGATCCGTGACGGCACGTTGTCGCCTACGGACTATGTGAACGCGCTGATCAATCGCATCGAACGCCATGATGGCGTTTTGTCGAGTTTCTTGTCGGTTTATGCTGAGCGAGCCGTTGAAAAAGCGCGTCTCGCTGAGGATGCATTGGCCAAAGACCAGTCGATCGGACCCATGCATGGCGTGCCCTACGGCTTGAAGGACATTATCGACGTAGCCGGACAGCCGACCACGGCGCATTCCCGTTTGTTGGCGGACAATGTCGCCGAAACCGATGCCGAGGTCGCGGCCCGCCTTGAAGCCGCCGGCGGGGTCTTGCTGGGCAAACTCGCGACCCATGAATTCGCGATTGGCGGGCCGTGTTTCGATCTGCCTTGGCCACCGGCGCGCAATCCGTGGGACCCGAGCCGGATGCCGGGCGGTTCGTCGAGCGGTGCCGGTGCCGCTGTTGCCGCCGGATTCCTGCCGGCGGCAATTGGCACCGATACGGGCGGGTCCGTACGCAATCCGGCGACCGCTTGCGGCATTGTCGGCTTGAAGCCGACATACGGCCTTGTTAGCCGGCGGGGCGTGTTCCCGTTGTCCTATTCGCTCGATCATGTTGGGCCGCTGACCCGGACAGTGGCGGACAACGCGGCCCTGTTGAACGCGATTGCCGGCCATGATCCCGGCGATCCCGGCAGCGCGGCGCGGTCGCCGGAAGATTATGGCCGGGATATTGGCCAGGATATCGCCGGATTCCGAATCGGACATATTGGCCATTTCTACTGCGACGACATGGTCGCGGAGCCGGAAATGGCAGCGGGGATCAGCGCCGCGCTGGCGCAGCTATCGGCGCTTGGCGCCGAGATCGAGGACATTGCCGTGCGCCCGCTCGACGAGCTGAACGCGATCAATCGGACGATCTTGCTTAGCGAAGCCTATGCCATCCACCGGCCTTGGATCACCACGCGGGCCGACGATTATGGGGCCCTGACATTGGAGCGCCTGTTACCTGGTGCGTTTATCAGTGGTCCGGACTATGTAGACGCGCAGCGCGCGCGGGCTGCGTTTGCGGCGGAATTCAACGGTTTATTCGATCGGTTTGACGCGATCGTAACGGCGTCAAGCATGCACGTACCTTTCGTAATCGACGACGCAGAGGCCAACGCCCGCGAATATCCCCGTCAGGCCCGCGCGCCATTCAATCTGACCGGTGGGCCGGTGGTGTCGGTACCGGTCGGTTTCAATACGCAAGGCCTGCCGTTGGCCATGCAAATCGCGGCGGCGCCGTTTGCCGAGGCGCGGCTCTACCGCATCGCCCATGCCTACGAGCAGGCGGCCGGATTTTGGCGAAAAAGGCCGCACCTCGGCACCGAATGATTGGTAGCGGCTATTAATGAAAGTCTAGTGGTATTCACAGTCATTCTATGTCTATGATAGAAAAGGATAAGCAATTGCCGCTTGCCCTCGGGCGCGTGCTGTAGAGGAGATTGAGAAGATGGCTACTTTGGTAAAGATAGCAGCGATAGCTGTTGCGTCATGGATGGTGGCTGGTTGTTCCGGTTTCGAACTTGGCAAGGCTGAGCGGATGGCGGCCAGTGGATCGACGTTCGATAAGGGCCTCTATGACGGCTACCTGAAGCTTTCGAAGAACGAATTTACCGAAGGCGACTACAAAGACTCCGACCACTTTGCACGCTCGGCGATGGCGGCCAGCGACGGCAACGCGTCGGGTCCCCAAGAGATCGGTTCGCGTAAGCTGCCGGCCGGCAGAGTCGATGATTTGACCGGTGCGCGGACCCGGTTGGTGGCTGCATTGGATAGTCAGGCGGCGCAGGATTTACCGGATCAGGCGGCCAATGCGCAAGTGATGTTCGATTGTTGGATGCAGGAGCAGGAAGAAAACTTCCAGCCCAAAGACATAGAAGCCTGCCGCGGCGCCTTCGATGCGGCGATGAACGAACTCGACGCGCGCAATTTGGCGTTGGCCGAAGCCGAAAAAGCGAAGATGGCAAAGGTCGCGCCGGCACCGGCGGCGGTAATGGCCAAGGAAGAAATGCGCTTCGTCGTTTACTTCGACACCAACAAAGCGAGCATCGGCGAAGCGGCGAGCGCCGTACTGGCCGAGGCCGAAGCGGCGGCGAAGAAACTGGGCGCGTCCAGCGTATTGGTTCTTGGCAATACGGATACCGTTGGCAAAGACGATTACAACGTGGGTCTCTCGGAACGGCGCGCCGACGCGGTTGCGAAGGAGCTGATCACCAAGGGCATTGCCGGAGCGGCGATCAAGCTTGAAGCACGAGGCGCATCCGATTTAGCTGTGCCGACCGCTGCGCAAGTCGACGAGCCGAAAAACCGCCGAGTGGAGATTATTGTCAAACCTTAGAACGCTGGAACGTGTTCAGAGGAATTGCCGGAGGGCCGCCGATTGGTGGCCCTTCTTCTTGCTGGCATCTCGTCGTGGCCAATGGGCGATGACCAGGCCGACGACGACGGCGGCCAAACCGGCAAGAAATCTGTGTGACAACGTCTCATCGAGCAACAGCCAGCCAAGGGCCGCGGCCGTCAGCGGACCCAGTGCCATGAACAGCGTAACGCGCGACGCCGTGGTATGCTGCAATGCCCAAAGCCAGAGATAATATCCGGCACCGCTGCTGGTGCCGATAAACAGAACGGCGAGCCAACCGCCGACGGTGAAGGCCGGCCAGGCGTCGAACAGGTTCTCCATGGCCGCGGCCGGCAACAGGAACAGCACCGATGCCGCCATGGCAATGGCGCCGATGCCAAGCGCGGAATAGCGCCGGAGATAAGGCCGGTAAAGCACGCCGCAGACAGCGCCGCAGATCGTGCTGCCGAAAACCGCCAGGTCACCGATCCATGGCGCGGTGACGCCGGCGGCGGGGGTGGCTTTTTCGCCGAGCGCCAAGGCCAGGCCGGCAATCGTTGCCAGCACGCCGGCGACCTTGGCCAGTGTCAAACGCTCTTGGCCAATCGCGGCCGCCAACATCAGGGTCAGCAGGGGCAATGTGGCAAATATCAACGCGGCCCGAGCCGGACCGATAAACTGCAATCCAAAGTTCAACAGCGCGATGAGGATGCCGAACTGGCCAATGCCGAGCAGGCAAATGGCGCCGATATCGCGTCGGCGAACGGCCCAGTGCCGGCCCGCAAGGAACGCCGGCGCCAGACAGAGGAAACCAATCACGTAGCGCATCAAGGCGAGCGACGCCGGGTCGGACTGATCGATAACGAATCGCGTCGCAACCATGGTCGTACCGACGAAGACGGCTGTGGCGATGGCGGCGAGGGTGGCCAGCAACGCGGTCATGGCGAATGGGTTTGGCCAACCAGAGCGACGTCACGCTGCCAAATCTCCCCGACCAAATCGTGGCCGAAGCTTCTATGCGGTGTGGATTCGATCAACTGGAATCCGGCGCGGCGGTAGACGGTGCGCGCCGCCAGCAGGTTGGCGTTGGTCCAAAGCGAGATCTTTCGATAGTTCGTACGGCCCGCAAACCGGAGTGCTTCATCGACCATTCTGGCACCGATGCCCAAGCCACGTGCCTTGGGATCGACCAGCATCAGCCGGAGTTGCGCGATCGTTTTCGATTTTTCCATAACGAAGGCGGAGCCGACGGGCTCGCCGTCCATCTCCGCGATCCAACAGCGTTCTCGGGCCGAATTGTTACGTTTGAGAAAGCCCGCGGCGACTTCGGCGACCAGGGTTTCGAAATCCTGGTTCCAGCCGAATTCCTCGGCATAGAGCGTGCCGTGGCGGTGGATGACCCAGCCGATGTCGCCGGGCTCGTGCAAGCGCAAAAGGTAGGATTGCGGCCGTGACCGGTACGGCGCCACCAGCGCTTCGATGGTTTCCATCGCCTTGATCATGCGAAACTGATCCGCATGGGAAATGGTGCCGAGCAACGCCGCAGTTTCCGCCCGCGAGCGGCTGTTTAGTAGTTGGAAAGCCTGCTGTCCCGATTCCGTCAACGACAGGATGCTTTGCCGGCCGTCGTCGGGGGACGGGCGTTTCTCCACCAGACCAAGCTTCGCCAAACGCCGGAGCAACCGGCTCAAATAGCCGCGATCCAGGCCGAGCTCACCGCGTAGCGCCGTTGCCGTACAGTCGCCGCGGTGCGCCATCTCATAGATTATCCGCGCCTCGGTCAGCGAATAGGGGCTATCCAATAGCCCTTCCCGTAAGGCGCCGACTCGCTTGGTGTAGAAGCGATTGAAACGACGCACCGCCTCGATGCGGTTAGGCAAATCATGATCAGCCAAAGTCGCCTCCTGAAGAGCCCGGTCAGATTAGGTGACATATTCAATAAATTAGTTGCTTATGTCAACTAATTTATTGCCGTCAACCTTCCGTTGACAGAGGCTGCGGCACCGACCATGTCCTTGGCATGAACATTCGTGATGAGACGCGCGATGACCTGGTGGCGGTGCGGCAAGTGCTCGAGGCCGCGTTCGGCCAGCCGGCGGAAGCCGACCTTGTCGAGGCGTTGCGACAGTCCGGTGACGCGGTGATATCGTTGGTGGCGGAGGCGGACGGGCAGGTCGTTGGCCAGGTGCTGTTTTCGACGCTTCAGGCGCCCGGCCGTTGCATCGCGCTTGCCCCGGTCTCAGTGCTGCCGGGCCGCCAAAATCAGGGCATCGGATCGGCGCTTGTCCGTCACGGTCTGACGCGGGCAAGATCCGACGGTTGGCAAGCCGTGTTCTTGCTCGGGGATCCGCAATTCTATGGGCGTTTCGGGTTTGGCGCTGCTATCGCCGACAAGTTTGAAACGCCCTATCCCAAAGCCTACGTTCAGGCGCTGGAATTGACGCCGGGCGCGCTTCAGCGGCGTTCCGGCGCGTTGGTCTATGCGCCGGCTTTCCTAGCGCTCGGCTGAGCGTCAAGGGCTCAATTTTCGAACGTCGCGAACACCTCTTCCAGCGCCTTGATTTGATTGCCGGCGGCGGACGAAGGCACCAGGATCGGGGTTCTGACACCGGCGTCGAACCAGGCTTCGACTTGGTCGCGGACATGCGATGGCGTCCCGAACAAGGTCACGTCGGCCAGCCATTCATCGGTCAGGCACTCGGGCACGGCGTCGCCGTCGCCGGCCTCGACGGCGGCCTCGACGGCGGTCATTTCCTCGACATAGCCGGCTTCTTTCCAGTAGTTGCGGTAATTCGGCAACAGCACATAGCGTGACAGGGTTCGCCGGTTGACCGCTTTTGCCGCATCGACATCGTCGGAAATGCAAGTCGGCGTCATGCACCCGATAAAGAAGCCCGGATCGTTGCGTTTGTCGTCGGGTAGGGCGGCGAGCGATTGCGCCATGTGGGAACGGGCGGCGTTGGCGAACACCATACCGTCGCCGATTTCGCCGGCCAACGCGATCATGCGTTTCCTTAGCGTCGCCAGCACGATCGGCGGCAGCTCACCAATTCTTTGAGTGGACCTCAGGTCCTCGACGAAATTTCGCGTGTCGGCGAGGGGTTTACCGGCGGCCAGCCCAAGGCGTTTCAGTGCCGGGCCGTGGCTGACGCCGATGCCGAAGCGGAAGCGTCCGCCCGACACTTCATGGATATAGGCGGCGGTCTGGGCGAAATCGTCGGCGGTACGGAAGTAGATCGGCGCGATCGACGTGCCGAACGGGATGTCGCTGGTGACGTGGGCCAGGGATTCGCAAAGCGCCATGCCGGCCATCGGGCTCGGGCTGAAAATGCCGGTGAAACCGCGGCGTTCGATTTCCTTGGCAAGATCAAGGGTGAGGCGTCGGCGGCCGGGGACCGCGGTCAGGCTTATGGCAGGCATGCGAGGGGCCATGGGCAATGCTCCGAGTGGGATTTCCAAGTCGGATCATGCTAGTGCAGATCGTTGCTTGCCGTAAGGCGGGGGCGGCCGATCAGCCGTCGATATCTTTCTTTATGGCGACGATTTCGGTGTGATCGGTGCGGTTGTTTTGCTGGTAGTCGCGCTTGCCGGCGCGGGCGTCGCGCAAACGCTCTTCGATGTTGGCGGTATTGATGCGGACGCCGACATCCGGTTTCGGTCGGGGAGCGGCGGTTTCGGTTCCCAATACGCGGTCGAGCAGGTAGTTGCCGAGGCTCTTCTTGAAATGCGAGGATTCCCAAAACCATGTCATTTGGTTTTTGTTGTCGCGCGGCCCGGGCACCGGCTCGGTCGAGACATGATTGAAGCCGGAGAAATCCCACATCGGATAGGCGTTGCCGCCATGTTCGTTAGCGTCCTCCGCGACGATCGCCACCACGGTTCGTTTCCAGCGCTCATACGCCGGCCAGAGCCCGGCAATATCGATCACCATCAACTGGCGGGCATGCACCGGTAGGATGGCAAGGCGCAGATCGATGTCGTGACGGCGGGCGAACCGGAGCACCTCGCGGAATATGGCAAAGCTCGATCGACCCGACGTCCGGCTGGTAAAATCGTATTTAGCATAGAGGTCCAACAAGAATTCCTGTTCCGAATCCAGGAACATTTTGCGGTGGCCGGTCCGGGCGACCTTGCACTGGTTGGCAGCGACGGTATCGACGCCGTAACCCGCCGGCGCGACCCGCGGCAGGCAGGTATCGTTGCGCACGATGAGCGTGCCCAGGCTGGCCGCCAGGACATCGATGGAATACAGCGTCGCGACCAAATCGGGCAACCGCCTAACCGCCCAATTGCGGCTGTTCGAGGCGAGCCGGCCGTCGTCAAAGTCGCCGACATACTCGCCGCCCGCTGCCTTGAAGGAAAGGAAATCGAGCCCCATGACGACTTGCTTTAGGGGCCGCACGGCTTGTGCGTGCTGCAGATAGCGAAGCAACTCGTACATACGCGCGGCCGGCATGTTTAGATTGTAGACCGGTTTGGCGGTGAAGCCCGGATGGTTTTCGTCAAGGCCTAGGCCGGCCCGCGACGTGCCGATGATAAGGGATTGCGGGGCGATCTTTTCGACTGCCACGGCCATATGCAGCCGCATGTGGTTGCTGATGGCGTATTTGGCGGTGTTGACGCCTTCAATGCTGACGCCATAGATGCCATAGGGGTCGACGGTCCAGTTGAGGATACCGACGAACATTGCCGTAACGACAAACCCAAGACTGAAATAACGCAAATTTTTGTGTCGATTACGCACGGTCCGGCCCTAGAACTGGAAGTACAAGAATTCGGAAACGCTGCTCATGCCGAGAATGGCGATGCAGGCGCAGGCACCACCGACCGCCGCCCAGCCTGGCGTAAGCCGCCATTGCAGCCGCAAGCCGGCGATCGTCGGGATTTTGCTGTGCGCATAGACTTCCATGGCCGGGCGGTAGCGCTGCATGATTTCGTAGGTATTCGGCAGATACCAAATAATCGTCATGAGCAGAGCCAAATAGCCGATCGAGCGCATGCCGTAGAAATGCGCCGGCGCTTCGGCGGTAAATTGCCAGCCCATGGCGGCCAGGCCGTCGCCGATCGGCCCTAGGGCCGCGCCGACTTGTTGCGGCAGGACGAAGCCGTTCATGCCGGCCATGCCTTCGAGTACGGCGAGGGCACCGGGGAAGGTTTCGGCGCGAAAGAAGACCCAGCCGACCACCACCGCGACGAAGGTCACGACGCGGGCGACGGCGCGGCCGGCCGCGCCGCCCTCGGCGGGTCGGCCGAACACCTCGACACGAACGTGATTGAAGCCGTGATTGATCACCAGATAGGTGCCGTGCAGCGCGCCCCAGATGACAAAGGTCCAGCCGGCGCCATGCCACAATCCACCCAACAGCATGGTGATCATCAAATTGACGTGCCGCCGCGACGGTCCGCGGCGGCTGCCGCCCAATGGAATGTAGACGTAGTCCCGCAAGAACCGGGACAGCGTCATGTGCCAGCGGCGCCAAAAATCGATAATGTTGTTCGCTTTGTATGGCGAAAAGAAGTTAAGCGGCAGACGGATGCCGAACATGCGGGCCAGGCCGATGGCCATGTCGGAATAGCCCGAAAAATCGAAATAAAGCTGGAACGTGTAGGCGAGGGCGCCGGTCCAGGCCTCGACGAACGTGAGTTCGACTCCGCTGTCGGCGGCGAAAAATACCGGTGTGGCGTAAACCGCGATGCCGTCGGCGATGACTGTTTTCTTGAACAGTCCAATGGCGAAAATAGTGGCGCCGATCAACAGCCGGTTTGACGCGAATTTGTAGATGTTGCCGAACTCGAACTGCGGCAGCATTTCCTTGTGATGCACGATCGGCCCGGCGATCAGCTGCGGAAAGAACGTTACGAACAGCGCGTAATGCAGAAAGTTGTATTCGCTGGTTTCGCCGGCGTAGGCATCAACCAAATAAGCGATTTGTTGAAAAGTGAAGAACGAAATTGCCAGCGGCAGGATGATGGTGTCGAAATTCCAGCCCGCGTCGAGTACGAAGTTCGCATTGTCGACAAAGAAATTGGCGTATTTGTAGTAGCCAATCGACACCAAGTTTGCCGCGACACCGAAGGCCAGTATCGATTTCGCCTTGGTCGTGCCGCGCTCGGTTTTGTTGAGCATCAAGCCGAGCGAGAAATTGAAGAAAATGGAAGCCAGAATCAAACCGAGGTTGGCCGGGTTCCACCAGCCGTAAAAGAACAGCGATGCGAGAACCAGCCAGGTGACGGCGAGCCGGCGGCCGCCTGATTGGCCGAGCAGATAAAACACCGCCAATACAATAGGCAGGAACGCAAATACAAAGACGTAGGAGTTAAATAGCATTATCGACTAGATACCAGTTGGGGACGCGTTGCGTATCGATGCTGGCTCCAGTCCTAGCCGAAGAATGTTTTAGACTCAGTTAAGGGTATATCGATCCGTGACCCGAACGCGGGCACGGATCGTCCCGGAAAACCGGCGGAAATCGGGGCCGGATGCCGCCATCGTAAAAATCCGATCACCTTACGCCGATGATGAATGACAGAAACCGTCGGCTTTGATATGTTTGTAGGGGCTTTAATTCAGTGGCTAGAGCAGATTATGAGTGACGTCGAAGAACTTCGAAGGCGGGTTGAAGCCGCAAGCGAACGTTTACTGAACAACGATCAGCGCCAGCGTGCGTCCAGCGATCGATTGTCGAAGCTTGTGCAGGGCATCGAAGAGCAGGTCGATGCCAAACAGGCCGAACTCGCCCAGAGAGAGGCGAAAATTAAGCTGGTCATGGAAGAAAACGATCGACTGATTGCGCTGGTTACGGAGCTGCTTGATATCGTCGATCGCATCGATGTGCCTGGGCTGGCCAATTTCGTTGACGATTTGGTCGCACGGCTGTCCGATAGAGTCCAAGACGCCGTCGCCGCGGCCCCGGCTCTGCCGGATGTCGTACCGGCGCCGGCCACCGTTGAGCCTAGCTTGGCATCCGAACCCGATAGTCCCGTCTCCGACGCCGCCGGCGACGAAGAAACACCCGCAACTGCTGCGGCACCCGTTGCCGCAGTACCGGAAACCGAACCGGCCGCGGACCAGCCAGACGGACCGCAGGAACCGGCCGAAGACACCAAAATTGCCCTGCGTTCAGTGGTCGCCAAAGCCAAACTCGGTAATAATCCAGGCTCTGGCCTTCGAACGGATCCCAACCGTAAACGCCCGGCGCTGCGGGCCGTGTCCGGCGGGCGCAGGCCGACACCCGGGCCAAATGCGGACTCCGTCTCAGCCGCGGGTGCGGGATGGCGCGATGAGCGCGATGAGCCGAACACTGACGGCAAGACGCTTTCCGTGGATCAGGCAGGATTGCAAAGTATCGAGGTCGACGCCTTGATTGATGGCCAGGTGTCGATCGATCAGCTCAAGCAACGGATAGACGCACGCCGTCGGCGTGGGAACGAGGACAATGAACCCGAGCAAGTCGAAGCCGAATCCGAACCCGATGTTTTGGAGCTGACGACGCCATTGCCGGAAGAGGACAGCGCCGCCCCGGTCACCGAAAACGATGAGCCGAAATCCGTACGCTCTGTCCTGGAAGGCATCATCGACGAACTCGAGGAAGCCGATTCCGGTCAACAAGATGACGAAAATACCGAAAATCAACGCGCCGATCCGGCCCCGCCGTCGCACGTTGACCCGACATTGACGACCAAGATCACGTCCGCGTTACGGCGGATCAGCGAACATGACGGCAACTGAAGCCGAAATTCGGCCTCTCGACGTATTATCCTAATGTTCTTGTGCCGATGGCCGAGTTATTCGGCCGCACACCGGTAGATGAAATATCTGTCGGCAGCGATACCGTCTGGCAACGGTATTTGATTGCAGCCTGGAATGGTCAGCGCCTGGTCTGATAAAATAACTGCATTGGGCGCCAGAAGCGCGCGCAACGGCAGCCCGATCGCGGCGGCAAGGGCCGCGGTTTGGTGTTTGTCGCCCGAACCGATGTCGCAATGGGCCATGATGGCTGTCGCTCCTAAGCGCTTAGAGGCGGCTTCCAGCGTTTCGCGAAAATCTCCCAGAAACAAGTGGCTATCATCCGGCACGCAATCCGGATGTGCGGCAACCTGTCGATCGAACACAAAAATGCCGCGATCGCCCGCATTTGCCCGCAAATGGTCGTAGGTCCGGCCATTGCCGAGGCCCAGCTCCAAGATGCTGCCGGACAAGCCCTCGATCAACCCGATGGCAAAATCCAGGCAGGTACGTTGTGCTTGCAACCGACGAATCGCGCTATCGAGCCGGCTCATTTCAAAACCATAACCATTTCTAAACCACGTTTGCCTAGAGTCCTGCCGTGACACGTGAAGCGTTGAGGCCAAAATGCGCAAATATGCTATTGAAATTTATATTCTTTCCCTCGTGGTATTGGCAACCGCGATCCTGGTGATTTCGGACTGGGACCGCGTTACGACCTTGTTCGCGGGAAAGACTGATCCGGACCTCAAGGCAACCGCCTTGTCGTATTTTTGTGGCGAAGGCCAGTTGGCTGGACCGGGCTGCGCCTACGCTGACGCATCAAGCTTTATTGATGGCGTCGGCCGTAGTGAGGATGAGCCGTTCGGTAGGTCCGCGTCGCAAGCGCAACCCGAAATCGATATCGAGCGGGCGCCGGACGTGACGTTGGCGTTGACCGGCATCGGCGAGGCTGGAAGTGCGCGCGACGGCGGTGCTGTGGCGATGATCAGAGGGCAATCACGATCCAACGGATCGGAGATGGCCGACACCGAGAACCGCGCCGCGACGGTAATCGCCGCCTTGCCCCGATCGATCCGGGCGGCGACCGAATCCGACCCGCTTAGCGGTCAACGCAGTGCGGCATCGGCTCAGCCAGTTCCGCCCGCGTCGTCTGTCTTGGCGTCATCCGAGGAGGCGCCGGCGGTCAAAGCAATAGAGCCCACTAAAACCGTCGTGGCGGCGGCCGATAAAGGCCAGGCCAAGCAAAGTTTGGCATCGCTCGACAAAGGCGCCGGGGTCAGCGAACCGGGCAGCATCGGCTACGTGGTGATCGGCAGCTTCGGCACGCCAAAGAACGCCAACAAATTCGCCGCCGCTAACAAGCACATCAACGCCCGCACGATCGCGCGGAAACGCAAGGGCCGGTTGATGCATTTGGTGGTTGCCGGCCCTGTACCGCGGGCGCGTCTGCATAGCCTTTGGAAAGAAGTTCTCGCGGCCGGCCACAGCCAGGCCTGGCAATTGCGTGAAAACAATTCGAGCGGCCAGGACGCATCGGTCAATCCTGGGTAATCGCCTTTCGGCTTCCGTAACAGCAAACCGCCGGTGTCATTTGTCGACGCCGGCGGTTTGTTTTGCATTATCTTTTGCGCCTGCCGGCACCTCCAATTCGACCCGCAAACCGCCGATGGCGGCGTGGCCCAGGCGTATGCTGCCGCCGTAGAGCTGGCAGATATCGCGGACGATGGCGAGGCCTAGGCCGGTCCCCGGCGTGGATTCGTCAAGCCGTTGGCCCCGTTCAAGAACGTGCGCCCGGGTTGCCGAAGACAGCCCGGGCCCGTCATCTTCGACGATGATCTCCAAGCGATTCGCTGACGGCACGGCCGCGACCGCAACGACGCCGTTAGCCCATTTACAGGCATTGTCCATGACATTGCCCAGCATCTCTTCGAGATCCTGACGCTCGCCGCGAAAGGCCGCGTCCGGGTCGCTTGAAAGCGTAATGGTCAAGGATTTATCGGCGTGAATCTTCAACAAAGTTCGTTTTAAGTCATCCAGCACGGGTGTTACCGGCGTCCGCGCACCGAGCACGCCGCCGGTTGCCGCCGTGCGCGCCCGCGCCAGATAGTGATCAACATTGCGGCGCATCAGGGCGGTTTGTCGCCCAACCAGGGCGCCGAAATCGCCGCTTTGGTCATCGGCCTCGTTGGTCAGCACAGCCAAGGGCGTTTTTAGCGCATGCGCGAGATTTCCGACATGCGTACGGGCGCGGTCGACGACGGCTTCATTTTCCGTCAGCAGCGCATTCAATTCATTGGCCATGGGCTCAATCTCGGCGGGAAAGCGACCCTCCAGCCGGCGCGCCTGGCCGGCGCGAATGGCGGCCAGCGATGATCGAATTTGCCGCAACGGGCGCAGGCCGAAACGAACCTGGATCAACATGGCCGAGATCAGGCTGATGCCAAGCAAGGCGAAGGACCAGGCCAACGTGTTGTTAAACGCGCCGATTTCGACTTCCACCGCGCCGAGATCGCCGGCCACGGTGAAAACGAACGGGGTCTTCGATCCGGGCAATTGGAAGGTCTGGGAAACCCGGCGGAGTTGCTGGCCTTCCATGGCTTCGAGCGACTGCCAGATCGGCGTACCGGCCTGGTCTGCGGGAATTTCCGCCAGTTCAGTGTCCCATAGCGATCGGGATCGCAACGGCTGTCCACCTTGGCGATCGATTTGCCAGTACCAGCCCGAATAGGGTTGCTCGAAGCGCGGCTCGCCGGGAACCCGTAGCAACTCCAGACGACCCTCGTCGTCAATCTCGCTCGCCGCGACGAGGCTTTCCAATAGAACGGAAAGGCGGGCGTCGAAATTACGTTGAACGGCGTCACGAAAGATTGCCGACAGCGCAATGCCACCGACCGCCAATGCCGCGACACAAAAAACCGCGGCGCCGGCGATTAGGCGAAAGGTGAGGGAATCAGTTCGCATCATCCTCTGGCAGCGCAAGTTTGTATCCGAGTCCGCGAACCGTATGGATGACACGAATACCGAGTTTGCGCCGCAGGCGGCCGACGAAAACTTCAATAATGTTGGAATCGCGATCGAAGTCCTGATCGTAAAGATGTTCGGTCAATTCGGTTCGTGACACCACGTCGCCTTGGTGATGCATCAGATACTGAAGCAGCCGAAACTCCTGCGCCGTCAGATTGACGGATTTGCCATGCACGGAGGCGTCTGCTCCCCGAATGTCGACAACCAGAGGACCGCATTCCAAGCGATCGCTGGCATGGCCGCCGGCGCGCCGCACTAGGGCGCGCAGCCGCGCCAGCAGTTCCTCGACATGAAACGGCTTTGCCAAGTAATCATCGGCACCGGCGTCGAAACCGGCAACTTTCTCGTTCCAGCGGTCGCGCGCGGTCAAAATCAGCACCGGCATGGTGCGGCCATCCTGTCGCCACTGCTTCAATACTGTGATGCCGTCCATCTCCGGTAACCCGAGATCGAGCACGGCGGCATCGTACGGCTCGGTGTCGCCTAGGAAATGGCCTTCTTCGCCGTCCAATGCTGCATCGACGGAATAGCCCGCCGCCTGCAAAGCCGTCACCAGCTGGCGGGACAGATCGGGGTCGTCTTCGACAACGAGAACCCGCATCCGACTACTTCCTTACCTGCAAAACGCGGCCGCTCTTGGCATCGACGACCAACTCCGTCACCTTGCCTTGGCCGGTTAGAATCCGAAGTCGGTAGATCCACTGATTCTTGTCGCCGCGATTTTTGAGTTGAGCATTCAATAACTTGCCGGGATACCGGGGCGAGACTTTCGCCATAATTTGGCTTAATGGCTGGGCATCGCCGCGGCTTACGGCGCGGCGCGCGGTGTCGTGGTCGCGCGACAGGGCCGGCGCGGCGTAGCCTGCTGACAGTGCTGCCAGAACCACGACAACAGCGAGGAGCGTCCGATGCATGGGCATCCCTATAGGCTACGGCGCCTGAACCGCTGGTGAATGCCGACGTTCAAAGACGCAAGCGACAGCGACGAATGATCATAAGGGAACTGCTAGAGGCTGCAAATCGGCATTTCACGCAGGCATGTCCGCCCGACATCGGCTGGCGCCCGCGTCGGTGTTCGGCTCGAGCCAAAAAATTTGCCTCCGGCTGTGGTGGCACCCGGAGGCGGAGTTTGTTGGGCTGAGGAATCAAAAGAGGGTATAATGACCATGTATGGTATTTGCCGGGGAAAGCCATAGGTTGGTGTTCACGTTTCGTTGATTTGTTAGGAAAAAAGCGACACCATTGGAGCGCGGTAATAGAGACTGAAAGAATGGATAAACGCAGCGCCGAAGGCCCAATTTCCGGCCATCCGGACCCCCTAAACGAAAGCCGCCGCGGTAGCCGGTTGGATGGCGTCAAGCTGCTCGCCTGTTTGTCCAATGCGGACCGGCAGGACTTGGAAAAGCGCTGCCATTGGCGCGAATATAAATCCGGCGAACAAGTTCTCGACCGCAACAGCGGTTCACGAGACGTCTACTTTGTGACTGCCGGCCGCTGCGAAATCGTCAATTTTTCCCTGACCGGCCGAGAGATCGCCTTTGCGACGATCGCTGAAGGCGGCTATTTCGGTGAGTTGTCGGCCATCGACGGTGAGCCGCGGTCGGCCAGCGTTGTCGCCGCTGGGCCTTGCGTGGTCGCATCGTTGGCGCCGGTTGATTTCCTCGGGTTGCTGGAACGCCATTCGCAAGCGGCATTGATGGTATTGGGCGGTCTTGCGCGGGTCATTCGCATTTGCGATGACCGGATCATGGATCTGTCGACCTTGGGCGCCGTTCAACGGGTTTATGTGGAACTGCTGCGCCGGGCTAAGCCGGATCCGGTGGTGGAAAATTCCTGGATCATTTATCCCAAACCGACACAAGTCGAGATCGCCGCGCGGGCCAGCACGACCCGTGAAACGGTCGCCCGGGTAATGAGCCAGCTCACCCAATCCGGCTTGCTGGCGCGCAAGGGCAAGACGCTCTATGTGCGCGATCGGGAGCGTCTAGAGACGCTGGTCGAGCGCCTTGCAACACCCAATGCGGACGACTTATCGCGTTAGACTTGTTCCGATTTTCATCGGATCAAGTCTCACCGGTTGCGCTCACGCCAATGCGCCTTCGGCGCATAGCTCCGCGGGGGCGGTGCTAAACGCACCGGGGCCACAGTCGTGGCCCCGACCCTGTATTCAGAATTGAAAGCGGTCTAGCCGTCGGATGTTTTCTGTTGGCGCGGACCCAGGCTGCGGCGGTCGATGGCGACGGCCTTGACCAGGGCGTAGACGGGTTGTCCAGGCTTCAGGTCGAGCTCCGCGACGGAGCGCCGGGTGATGCGGGCGCGAAGCGGGCAGCCGATGTCCAACAAGATGTCGACCTGCGGCCCGTCATCGTCGGCGATTTCGGTGATCACTCCGGAAAATTTGTTGAGCACGCTGGTTGCCTCTGGTTCGGTCAACGACAGGGCGACGTCGCGCGCACGGATGCGGACCCGCAGCCGAGAGCCGATTGCTAAATCAAGCAGGCTGACCAGCAAGGTGCCGCCGTCGATGCCAAGCGTGGTCAGCTGGTAATTCGGGTCATGGCCGAGCACGGTCGCGGCCAATACCGATCCCGCTTCCGCGCGTCCGGTCAACGGTCGCAGGTCGAGCCGGCTGGTTAGCTCCTGGAGCCCGCCGGCGGCAACGGTTTTGCCATTGTCGATGAGCACCAAAGTGTCGGCCAGGCGAATGATTTCATCCATGGCATGGCTGACATAGACGATGGTCATGCCGAGTTCGTCGCGCAGGCTTTCGATGAACGGCAGCAAATCGGCCTTGCGGTCGGCGTCGAGGCTGGCCAGCGGTTCGTCCATGAGCAGGGCGCGCGGCGCCGACAACAAGGCACGGCCGATAGCAACCCGCTGTTTCTCACCGCCCGACAGCGTGCCCGGACGCCGTGACAACAGTTTCTCCAGACCGAGCAGCGTGACGATGTGGTCGAAAGTGAAGCGGCGTTCCGAGGCCGGTTTCAGGCGTTCGCCATAGCGCAGATTGCCGTTGACCGAGAGGTGGGGAAACAACCGCGATTCTTGGAATACGAAGCCGAGGCGCCGGCGTTCCGGAGGCAGATCGACGATACCGGCTTCGAATAGGGTCTCGCCGTCCATGCGAATATGTCCCCGTTCGGGTCGCGCCAGGCCGGCCAGCATGTTGACCAACATGGTCTTGCCGGCGCCGGAGCGGCCGTACAAAACGGTAATTCCCTGCGGTGCCTCGAAGTTGGCGTCGAGCAGGAAACCGGGCCATTGCCGGCGTACGGCGACTTCCAGCATCCGTCAGTCCGCCATACGGGCGCGGCTGCGCCGTGCCAGCAATTCGGAAAAGCCGAGAGCCGCCAACGCCAAGACAATCGATAGCCCGGCGAGACGCGCGGCAATAAGCTCGCCGCCCGGTATTTGCAAGGCGTTATAGATGGCGATCGGCAGGGTTTGCGTTTCTCCAGGAATGTTTGAAACAAACGTAATGGTCGCGCCGAACTCGCCAAGGCAGCGGGCGAAGGCAAGCACCATGCCCGACAGGATACCGGGCGCCATCAGTGGCAACGTGATCGTCGCATAGACGCGCCAGGGCCGTGCGCCAAGGGTTCGTGCCGCCGTCTCAAGCCGACGGTCGACCGCTTCCAACGACAGGCGCATTGCCCGAACCATGAGCGGAAAGGCCATGATCGCCGCGGCTATAGCGGCACCCTTCCAGGTGAAAGCGATGGTCACGCCAAACACATCGAACAAAAAAGCCCCAAACCAACCTTGTTTGCCGAAAGCGACCAGAAGCAGGTAGCCGACAACGACCGGCGGCACCACGAGCGGCAGATGCACCAGGCCGTCAAGCAGCAGTCTGCCGGGAAATCGGCCTCTGGCGAGCAGGGCGGCGACACCTAACGCGAGCGGCAGGCTGCAGAGCACGGCAACCGACGCGACCCGTAGCGACAGTTGCAGCGCTTCCCATTCCGCCGGTGTAATTTCAGTCCAAGTCATGGCCACCATTTCTCACTAGCAGGCCATCATACATAGCCACGCGGTCCGGGATACGGCGCTAGCGTCCGACGACGGGCGTGAAGCCATTGGTTCGGATGATCGCGGCGGCGTCAGGCCCGGTCATATAGTCGCGAAGGGAGGCCATGGCCGGCGACGGCGGCGCCGTGGTCGCGGCCATGCTGTAGGCGATGGGGTCGTGGGCGTCGGCGGGAAACAAAACCAGTGTTCGAATTTTCGGGTCCGCGATGGCGTCGGAGCCGTAGCCGATGCCGAGCGGGGTTTCGTTTCGGGCGACGAAGATGACGACTTGACGGGCATTGGGCAGGCGGATCGTGCGGCCGGCGGCTCCAGACCATAGGCCGAGGCGCGTGAGCGCTTGTTTGGCGTAGATGCCGACCGGCACGTGATCGGGATCGCCGATGGCGAGCCGGTCGCCGGAGAGAAGCGTCGGTAGATCCAGGGCGGCGGTGCTTGCGACCGCGAGTTCGGTTTGCGCGGGAGCGATCAGCGCTAGCCGATTATGCATTAGGACCGTACGCGAGGCGCTATCGATCTGCCCGCGGGTATCCAGATAATCCATCCAAGCTCGGTTGGCGGACAGAAATAGTTGCGCCGGCGCGCCGCGTTCTATTTGCCGGGCGAGGGTCGAACTGGCGGCGAAGGTGAGGCGCAGACGATGGCCGGAGCGGCGGTTGAAATCCGCCGACAAATCCCGCATCACGACCATCGTGCTTGCGGCGGCAAACACGCCTATTTGGTCGGCGTGCCCGGCGCCGGTGGCAACCAAACCGAGCGCCGCAATTGACAGGGACAGTCCGGCGCGCCGGATGTTCAATGCCGTCCGTCCGAAAAGCGCCATTGTTTATTGCCCGGACGGTTGCTCGCTGTCGCCGTAGAGATCCTTCGGGTCGATATCGACATCCACGATGGTCTCCAATGCGTCGCCCCTGAAAGCCCGGAAGAAACAGGTCCGGCGCCCGGTGTGGCAGGCGACACCGGTCTGATCGACCAGGGCAAGCAAACAATCGCCATCGCAGTCCAATCGCAATTCGAGCAGCCTTTGGCGCTGACCCGATTGCTCGCCTTTACGCCACAGTTTTTGTCGAGAACGCGACCAATAACAGACCTGACCGGTTGCCAATGTCTCGGCGACCGCCTGCCTGTTCATCCATGCGACCATCAGTATTTCAGCGGTATCATGTTGCTGGGCGATAACCGGGACCAAACCGGCCCCGTCGAACAAAATGGCGTCGAGGGCCGCTTCTCCGATGTCGCTTTTCTCGGTCATGTTAGGCTTCCCCCGGATCGCCGCGGGCCGGTTTAGCGGCGGCGCAAACACTGGCCGATAGTGCCGATCAGCGCGCGCATGGTGGCAAAATAATTTTCTGCGCCCGGCGGCTGCAACAGCCCATAAGGATCCAATACAGCCAATTTGGCGCCGGTGTCACGCGTTAAGTCGGCGGCCAGTTTGTGATCGTAGCCGGGTTCCACGAAGACACAGCGTACGCCAAGGGAGAATATGGTTTGACGGAGCTCTGACACGCGGTACTCGTCGGGCTGTTCGCCATCTCTATCGAGGATCGAGCCTATGGCGTTGAGCCGATAGTGCCGCACCAGGTAGCCATAGACGTCGCGATAGACAATGAACGGCACGTTGCGCACCGGCGCTGTCCAGGACACCGCCCAGCGGTCAAGGGCGGCAAGGCGGGCATCCGTGGCCGCGGTGTTCTTTTTGTAGAGGTCGCCTCTGGCGGGGTTTTCGGCGATCAGGGCATTGGCCGTGACCCGTGCGATGCGGCGGGCATTGGCGACGCTGAGCCAAACGTTGGGATCCGGCTCGCCGCGGCCGCGCTGATTGCTTCGGCGGTATCGAACGACCCGCACGCTTTCCTGTTCCAGCAGGGATACCAACCGTGCCCTTCTCGACAACGGTACAAGGGGGCGGACCAGAAAACGTTCGAGGGCGCCGCCAATCCATAAAACGATGTCGGCATCGCGCAAGAGCACCGTGTCGGCTGGCGTCAATACGTAGCCGAAGGGCGTAACCGGTTTCTGGATCAGCAAGATAGGGTCGGCGACGTCGGTCATTAGACTGGCACTAAGAGAATGCAAAGGCCGAATGCTGGCCACGACCACCGGGGCTTCACTGTACGATGGATGGATCGTCGACAAAGCTCCCGCCAAAACTAGGAGCATAAATCGTATTGCGCCGAAATTTGGTGATTTCATCGATCAATCTCAGCGCTGCACAGGGGATGCCGGAAGTGCGCCAGACCATGCGTTCCAGAATTTCTGTATTCTTGTCGTGTCTTGAAAGGTCATTATCGATTTAGTGGCGTCGCAGATTTGCAACACTCGCCGCAATCCCATTCTGGCGTATCCGCCGTTCCAACGTATTTCTCTAAACTATTCAAAATCAATTTATTACACCATATTCTTAAGAAGAAATGAGTGTTTGGACAGGGCCTTCTGACCCGTAGAATCGACGATATCAAACGCCAAACATTCGTTTGCGTTGGGCAACAAGACTGTTTTTTTGAGTTTCGATCAGAACAATTCGATGTTACGGTCTTGTAAGTGCACGGTTTGCCGGTTCGTATGAGGCGGTCAATCATTGGCATGACTCCAAGATCGCCGTTGGCGACAAAAAAACCATAATCGAGTAGGAAGTGACTCTTCAGGGAGAATAAATCACATGAAGTATACAGGAACATTATTGGCCGCGGCCGCGGCAGTGACACTCGCCAGCGGCGCATCGGCCGGTATGCTGGACGATGTAAAAAGTCGAGGTGAACTCATCTGCGGTGTGACCACGGGTCTCGCCGGTTTCGCCGCGCCGGATGACAAGGGCGTATGGAAAGGCTTCGATGCCGAAATGTGCCGTGCTGTCGCCGCTGGCGTATTCGGTGATCCAAACAAGGTCAAATTCGTACCGACCACGGGTCAGAGCCGCTTTCCGGCATTGCAGTCCGGCGAAGTCGACATGCTGGCTCGGAACACGACCTGGACCTTCGACCGCGATGTCAAACTCGGCTTTGAGTTTGCCGGCATCAATTTCTATGACGGCCAGGGTTTCATCGTCCGCAAGAGCCTCGGCGTGAAGAGCGCCCTGGAACTTGACGGCGCCGCCATTTGCGTTGGCACCGGTTCGACGACCGAGCTCAACCTTGGTGACTATTTTACCGCCAACAACATGAGCTATACGCCGGTCGTCTACGTGACCTCCGACGAAATCCGCGCCGGTTATCTGGCCGGTCGTTGCGATGCCTATACTACGGACCGCTCAGGTCTGGCCGCGCAGCGTTCGGTCATGCCGAACCCGGACGAACATGTGGTGCTGCCGGAAGTGATTTCCAAAGAGCCGCTTGGTCCGTTGGTCCGTCACGGCGACAACCAGTGGGGCGATGTGGTTCGTTGGACGTTGAATGTGATGATCATAGCCGAAGAAAAAGGCATCACGTCGGCAAACGTCGATGACATGAAAGCCAATTCGAAAGACCCGGAAATCAAGCGCATGCTTGGCGTCGAGGGCGAATATGGTGCACGGCTCGGCCTGTCCAATGATTGGGCCTACAACATCATCAAAAAGGTCGGCAACTACGCCGAATCCTATAATCGCAATGTCGGCCCGGATACGCAGATCGCGCTGGTCCGTGGCGTGAATGCGCTGTGGTCGAGCGGCGGAATCCTTTATTCCCCGCCGTTCCGCTAGGAGACTGAGGCAGACGGGTTCGGTTGGTTTCGACCGGGCCCGTCGGTCTTTCAAGGGCAAGCATGCTTTCGCGCCACAACAGTAATTGGGACAACGTCGGGAACGGCGGCTCATACCCATTGTGCAGCACGGTCGGGTGATTGCGGCATGGATTCCTGTAGCCATGTCCCGATTTGGCGAAAGTCCAAGACAAGGATAAGGCGATGACGGATAGGGCAGAGACGTCTTCGGAAGCGGGTGGCCTCTCGTCGTGGCTATATGACAAGAAAAAACGGCAGATACTCTTTCAGATCATTACGATAGCCATCTTTCTTTCGTTGGTTGCGTACTTCGTAAACAACACCTTGAACAATCTCGAGAAACGGAACATCGCGACGGGTTTCACGTTCCTGTCCCATCCTGCCGGCTTCGGCGTACCGTTCTCGCTGATCGAATATAGTGAGGCTTCGTCCTATGGGCGGGCCTTCGTGGTCAGCGTTCTCAATACATTGTTTATATCATTTTGCGGGATTATTCTCGCAACCGTTCTAGGGTTTATCGTCGGCATTGCCCGGCTTTCCTCTAACTACATCATCGCCAAGATTGCGACGATCTACCTAGAGACCATGCGCAACATCCCATTGTTGCTGCAGATTCTTTTCTGGCATTCGATTTTGCTGATCACCTTGCCGGCAGTTCGGCAAGCGATGAGTATCGGCGACGTGGTGTTCCTGACCAACCGCGGTCTCTATGTGCCATGGCCGGTTCCGGAACCGGGCTTCATGGCCATTCCGATCGCCTTGGTCATCGGGCTTGTCGCGGCCTTTGTTGTCGCCCGTTGGGCGCGCATAAGGCGGGATGCGACGGGACAGCAATTCCCAACGATTTGGGCCGGCCTCGGCCTGATCTTCGGCTTGCCGCTGCTTGCCGCGATCGCCACGGGGTTTCCGTGGACTTGGGACATTCCTGAACTGAAAGGTTTCAATTTCCGCGGCGGCGGCGAGCTAATCCCCGAATTTGCGTCGCTGTTGTTTGCCTTGACGGTTTACACGGCTGCCTTCATCGGCGAAATCGTTCGCGCCGGCATCCAGGCTGTTTCGCACGGCCAAACCGAGGCGGCGGGGGCGCTGGGGCTGCGCCAAGGACCGACCATGCGGCTGGTGATCATTCCCCAGGCCATGCGCGTCATCATCCCACCGCTGACCAGCCAGTATCTGAACCTGACCAAGAATTCATCATTGGCGACCGCGGTCGGTTATCCGGAGGTCGTGCATTTGTTTACCGGCACGGTACTCAATCAAACCGGGCAGTCATTGGAATGCATAGCCATGATGATGGCTGTATATTTCACCATAAGTCTCAGTATCTCGGCAGTGATGAATTGGTACAATCGGCGCGTCGCGCTGGTGGAGAGGTAAGGCCATGTCAGACACCACCATGCGGGATTACCAATCCGATCCATTGGTCCATACGCCGGCACCGGATCTGCCGCCGCCGGCCACGTCAGTCGGCATTATCGGCTGGATGCGAAACAATTTGTTTTCTTCGCCGATGAATTCCCTGCTCACGGTCCTCGGCGTCGTCGCGCTCTATTACATCATCCCGCCGATCGTGAACTGGGCCATCGTCGACGCGACGATCTCAGGTACCACGCGGGAAGGCTGTGACGCCGCCGGTGGCGCCTGCTGGACGTTCATCAAAGTCCGGTTCTGGCTGTTCATTTACGGATTTTATCCGGAAGGTGAGTGGTGGCGTATCAATATTACGATGTTGCTGTTTTTCGGCCCGTTGCTCTATTGCCTGATCGAAACGACGCCCGGCAAAAAATGGGTGGTGCTGTTCCTTTGCATCCCGTACTGGCCGATCGGGGGGGCGTTGTTGTTGGGCGGTTTCTGGGGCATGCCGTTTGTCGACACCACGCAATGGAGCGGATTCTCCCTGACCCTGATCATTGCGGTCACGGGTATATCCTTCTCCTTGCCGCTTGGCATCCTGCTGGCGCTTGGACGGCGCTCGGACTTGCCGGTGCTGAGGATGATATGCATTGGTTTCATCGAGTTTATTCGCGCGGTGCCGCTGATCTCGATCCTGTTCATGTCGACAGTGATATTGCCGCTGTTCATGCCGGAAGGCGTGACCTTCGACAAACTGATGCGGGCGTTGATCGGCGTGACCTTGTTTTCCGCCGCCTACATGGCGGAGACCGTGCGCGGCGGCCTGCAGGCGATACCAAATGGCCAATATGAAGCGGCCGATGCCATGGGGCTCACCTATTGGCAGAGCATGCGGCTCATCGTGCTGCCGCAGGCGCTGAAAATCGTCATTCCGGCCTTGGTCTCGAGTTTCATCGGCTTGTTCAAGGATACGACGCTGGTCTTGATCATTGGCTTGGTCGATCTGGTGTCGATGATCCAGTCGTCCGGCGCTGATATTGCTTGGGCCGGCTACGCGCCGCATGGCTATGTTTTCGCTGCCCTCTTGTTCTTTGTTTTCTGTTTCGCGATGTCGCGCTACAGCATGTATTTGGAAGACAAGCTGCACACCGGGCATAAACGATAAGGCAGCATAACGGTTACACGGGAATTGGGAGACCCATCACATGTCAGATAGTGGCAACGGTAGTGGCAATGGCGCCGACCAGCCGAAATTCGAAATCGGCCAAGAAACCATGGTTCAAATGGACGGCGTGCATAAATGGTACGGCCAGTTCCATGTGCTCAAGGACATCAACCTAACGGTCAAGCACGGCGAGCGCATCGTCATCTGCGGGCCGTCAGGGTCAGGTAAATCGACATTGATCCGTTGCATCAACCGGTTGGAAGAGCATCAGCAAGGGTCCATCAGTGTCGACGGCATCGAACTGACCAATGACCTCAAGAAGATCGACGAAATTCGTCGTGAGGTCGGCATGGTGTTTCAGCACTTCAACCTGTTCCCGCATTTGACGGTTTTGGAAAATTGCGCATTGGCGCCAATTTGGGTGCGCAAAATGGCGCGCGCCGATGCCGAAGAAGAAGCGATGACCTTCTTGACGCGCGTGCAGATCGCCGATCAGGCGCTGAAATTTCCCGGCCAGCTTTCCGGTGGGCAGCAGCAACGCGTCGCCATCGCCCGCTCGCTCTGCATGAACCCGAAGATCATGCTGTTCGACGAGCCGACGTCGGCACTTGATCCGGAAATGATCAAGGAAGTGTTGGAAGTGATGGTTGGCCTCGCCGAAGGCGGCATGACCATGTTGTGCGTCACCCATGAGATGGGCTTTGCACGCCAGGTCGCCAATCGGGTCATTTTCATGGACGGCGGCGAAATCATCGAAGAGAACGAACCGACCGAGTTCTTCACCAATCCGCGCAACGAGCGGACGCAGCTGTTCCTAAGCCAGATCCTGCATTAGCCATCGCTCGGTTCGTTTGCAACCGGGACGAACCGCGCCTCGCGGCGATCGTAGGGGCGGAAGCCGAGTTTCTGATACATCGGCAGCGCGCTCGGATGGTCCAAAGTGCAGGTATTGACGGTCAGCTTTTCCGGCGCCCGGCCCCACATTTCATCGATCGCCCAATGCAGCAGCCATGGGCCGATGCCGAGGCCGATGAAATCCGGGACCAATCCGAAATAGGCGAGATCGGCGCGCTTCGCCAGGTCGCGGAAATCGAGCTCGGCGAAGCCTGCCGGCACGCCGTCCACATAGGCGACATAAATCTCGACGGCCGGATCTTGGATCACGCTGGCGAGTTCGTCGTCCGACAAGCGCTTGCGGTCGACCCAATGCCATGGCCTGCCGACCGCATCATAGAGGTAGCGGTAGTAATGCAGCGGCGGTTTGGCCGCGCGCATCACCGCATGACGCACGCTTGGCGGCGCTACGTGCGGGATGCCCGACGGCTCGGTCATCTCCAGATAGGTAATGGTGTAGGTGGTCGGAACGGCCGTCGTCATGGCTTGGTCGCCACCGGTGTGTCGTCGCGCGCGCCCCACTCGGACCAGGAACCGTCGTAGACCGCGACTTGGCGATGGCCGATCAAATGCAGCCCGAGTGCCAGCACGCAGGCGCTGACCCCGGAGCCGCAGGTCGCGACCACCGGCGCCTGCATATCGAGGCCGGCCGCAGCGAACGCGGCATGAAGCGTTTCGGCGTCGCGGAAGGTCTTGGTCTCTGGGTCGAGCATTTGACCGTGCGGCAGGTTTAGGCTGTTGGGGATATGGCCGCTGCGTAGACCGGCCCGCGGCTCCGGATCCTGGCCGGCGAAACGGCCGGCCGAACGGGCGTCGATCACCTGCTCGCGGCCGGTGTCGACGTTGGCTTTCATTTGTTCGACGTCGCGCACCATCATGGCATTTATGCGGGCGGTGAAATGCCGATCGCGTGGCATCAGCGCTAAGCTCTCGACCGGGCGGCCTTCCGCTAGCCATTTCGGCAGCCCGCCATCGAGTACGGCGACATCGCCGCCGAACACACGGAACATCCACCAGGCGCGTGCGGCACTCACGCAACCGGAACCGTCATAGACAATGATCCGATTGCCGTCGCCGAGGCCGAGACGGCGCACGCGGGAGGCAAATTTCTCCGGGCTTGGCAGCATATGCGGCAGCGGGTCGTCGGTGTCGGCGATGTCGTCGATATCGAAATAGACCGCTCCGGCAATGTGCCGCTCCGCGTATTCCGCCTTCGGGTCGCGGTTTTCGCTCGGCAAATACCAAGACGCGTCGACGATACGCACGTCTGGTGCGGATTGATGCTCGGCCAGCCACTCGGTGCTAACCAGCGCTTGTGGGTTTTTGTAAGCCATGGTGCGTGCCCGCCCTGTTAAGTGTCGTCCGGATCGAACACGATAATCACGCGTCGGTTCTGCTTGCCCTTGTTTTCGATCTTGCGGACCTTGAGACTGCCGATTTCACCGGTGCGCGAAACATGGGTGCCGCCGCAGGGCTGCAAGTCGTGGCCGTCAACGTCGATCAAGCGCACATGACCTGCGCCGCTCGGCGGTTTGACCGACATGGTTTTGACCAGCTCCGGTTGCGCGGCAAGCTCCGCATCGGTGATCCAGCGCGCCGCGACGGCGTGATCGGCAGCCACCAATGCGTTCAGCTGATCGGTTATCTGCTGCTTATCGAGGCCACTCGGGTCGGCGATGTTGAAATCGAGCCGGCCTTTGTCGGCGCCGATCTGGCCACCGGTGACCGGATAGGGCAGGACCGCCGACAGCAAATGCAATCCGGTGTGGATGCGCATTTGCCGATGGCGTCGGTCCCAGTCGATTTCCGCCACGACCGCACTGCCAACCGCCGGTACATCCGCGCCTTCGGCCGGCACATGCACGACGTCATCGGGCCCAACGCCCTTGACCGCTGTTGCAATGGCGATGTCCGGGCCGCCGTCCACATGCAAAACACCGCTGTCGCCGGGTTGGCCGCCGCCGGTCGGGTAAAACACGGTCCGGTCCAAAACAATGCCGCCGCGGTCGTTGATTTCCAGTACCGTGGCCGAGCACGACTGCGCATAGGCGTCGTCGCGAAACACCAGCTCGGTCATAATCTGGGCTCCCACCTAGTTATACGGTCCTATGCGGACCCCTTAGATGGTCATAGGACGCCGGCGCAGAGCTGTCCAGAGCAGGTTGTCCGGTTAGGCAATCCAATCGGGCACCGGCAAGTCCTTTTCCCTTAGAAATGCCGGATTGAACAATCGGCTGAGGTAGCGTGTACCGCTATCGCAGAGCATGGTGACGATGGTATGCCCTGGACCCAAATCGCGGGCCAGTCGGACGGCGCCGGCGACGTTGATGCCGCTTGATGTGCCAAGCACGAGGCCCTCATCCTTGAGCAGGTCGAAGACGTAGGGCACAAGTTCGGCGTCGGTGATCTGGTAGGGAAAGTCGACCTGTAACGCTTCGATGTTCTTGGTCACACGCCCCTGGCCGATGCCCTCGGTGATTGAGGATCCTTCGGCCTTGAGTTCGCCATGGGCATAGTAGTGGTAGAGCGCGGCGCCCATGGGATCGGCCAGGCCGATCTTGATGTCCGAATTCCGTTCTTTCAGGGCCGCGCTCGCGCCGGCGAGCGTGCCGCCGGTGCCAATCGCAGAGACAAATCCGTCAATCTTACCGCCGGTCTGATCCCAGATTTCCGGGCCGGTGGTTTCGTAATGTCCTTGGCGGTTGGCAACATTGTCGAATTGATTGGCCCAGATGGCGCCATGGTCGCTGGTTGCCGCGATCTCTTCGGCCAGTCGGGCGGAATATTTCACGTAATTGTTGGGATCCTTATAGGGCACCGCCGGAACCTCACGAAGGTCGGCGCCACAGAGCCGCAGCATATCCTTCTTTTCCTGACTCTGGGTGTCGGGGATAACGATGACCGTCTCATAACCCAGCGCCTGACCGACCAACGCCAGACCGATCCCGGTGTTGCCGGCGGTCCCTTCGACAATGACGCCGCCCGGCTCGAGTTGACCCTTCGCTTCGGCATCGCGAACGATGGCAAGGGCGGCGCGGTCCTTCACCGAACCACCGGGATTCAAGAACTCGGCTTTGCCGAGTATTTCGCATCCGGTTTCTTCGGAAAGCCTGCGCAAACGAATCAAGGGTGTGTTGCCGATGGTATCGACGAAGCCGTTTCGAATATTTTCCATGGTTTTTGTGTATTATCCGATTAAGTCCAATAATAGATCGTAATCTAATCATCGTCCTTAACCGATGCAACGGGCGGCCACGATCTCGTGTCTTCAGCGCCACGCAGCGCGAAGCCGATCACGATGACGATCGAGCCATTGCAGTGTTACCGCGGCCGGGCCGAATAAAATGGTGCCGGCCTCCAATCGATCGATCGCCTCACGGAAATCCAACACCAAAACCCGGATGTCCTCGCCTTCGTGGTCCAGGCCATGAATACCGCCAGCATTGCTGGCGTCTGTCCGGCCGATGAACGTATGAACAAACTCCGAGCTGCCGCCGGGGCTGGTAAAAAATTTGAGTGCCGGCTCCAATCGATCGATGATCACGCCGGCTTCTTCCTCTGCTTCTCTATGACAAAGCTGCTCCGGCGTCTCTCCGGGGTCCAATATGCCGGCGATGATTTCGATCAACCACGGGTCGCTGCCGTAGGCGTAGGCCCCGACCCGAAACTGCTCGATCAGCACAACCGTGTCGGCCGCAGGGTCATAAGGCAAAATCGCCGCCGCATGGCCCCGTTCAAACAGCTCTCGCGTGACTTCGGGACCAAGCCCGCCGGTGAACAACTCATGACGCAAGCGGTAACGATCGATGCGGAAATAGCCATCGAACGCCGTCTGTCGTTCGATCACGTCGACTAGGCGTTTCGGCGACACATTAAACTCCAGATGAAATTGGTTCCGCGCCCGGCCCGAGCGGTTGGCCAAAGGAGAATTCGACCATATTGCCGTCAGGGTCTCGCAGGCCGCAATAATAGCCGACCGGGTAAGGGGCGTTGCGCGGTGGCCAGGCCAGGATGCCTTCGGCGCGACCGCGTTCGGCCAAGCGGTCCACTGTGGCCTTGCTGTCGCAGGCAAAGCCGTAGTGGCTGTAGTCGTCGGTCGCCTGGTCGCGCCGCTTACCGTTGGACACCAACACGAACACGAAGTCGCGCTCGCGTCCCGGCTCGGCCAACCACATCACACGGCAGGTGCCATCACACCGTTCATGGACCGGCGCTAGGCCGCAAAATGATTCATAAAACGCCGCACAGGCGGCGATGTCCGCGACATGGAGCGCCATATGGGTGAGGGTGGGCAGGGTCGTCATGGTCTGCCTCCTGGGCTTCAATCAGGCGGATCCATTGTGCCGAAAAGTATTAACGATATCCAAAACAAACGCCGCCGTCGTTCTGCCGGCACGATTCGTAAAGCCGTAAGGGGCGTGTGTGTCGGAAATCGGGCGACGCGCTGATCTTTGTGGTGTGAAAGCCGGCGCAAAGACGTTGGCCGGCTTTCCGCGGCCGGATCAATAGCGGGTGGGAATTGACCTCTAGGCCGCGTCGGCCTTGGCCACGCCGCGCAAATCAGGGGCACGACGGTCACGGTTCAAAACCATGCGGTCATGGAGCTTGTTGATGATACCGCTGCCGGTTTTAACGAACAGAAACGGTAGGAACGCATGGACAAGACAGGCGATCGTGGCGAGCGCCATATTTGCCGTGAAACCCAATGCCGCGCCCATATGCTGGAAATAGCTTTCACCGACACTCGCCGGATGTTCGGTGAATAAGCGATTGAGCATGATTTCCTCCTGAAAGCCGAACGCCACGCGTTTTTTGTTACTGGTGACCAGAATATCCCATAAGTGCAGCAAATTTTTTCCAAAATTTGTTACTTTTTCCTATATATTAGAATATCATTCTCCAAATGGCCGACAATTGAAAAAGGTGTTTTGCCGTGGACAGCATCGACCGGAAGATTTTGCGCTGCTTACAGGAGGATTCGACCTTGCCGGTCGCCCAATTGGCTGACCGTGTTGGGTTGTCACAGACACCCTGCTGGCGGCGGGTGCAAAACCTTGAAAAAGCTGGCGTCATCCGCGGCCGCGTTGCGCTGCTGGAACGCAGCGCCATGAACGTTGGTGTCACGGTGTTCGTTTCGGTGCGGACCAGCCAGCACAATCAACAATGGCTCGCCCGGTTTTCACGTATCGTCGCCGCGTTTCCGGAAGTGGTGGAGTTTTACCGCATGAGCGGCGAGGTCGATTACCTGCTTAAGATCGTCGTGCCGGACATCGCGGCCTATGACGCGGTTTACCAACGCCTCATTGAGAGCATCGACTTGCACGATGTGAGCTCAAGTTTTGCAATGGAGGAACTCAAATGCACGACCGCTCTGCCGGTCGAGTATGCGAATTGAATCAAGTCTAGCCGGCGTCGGAAATCGCGGCACTGTCAAACCAACCGTTGTCGAGGGCGACGCGGACGGCTTGCGTGCGGTTGGTGACGTCGAGCTTGCGGAATACGCCGCCGAGATGGGCCTTGATCGTGACTTCGCGCAGATCCAGTTGCCGGGCGATTTCTTTGTTGGATAGGCCGTGCACAAGCAGGTTCAACACTTGTTTTTCCCGCGGCGTCAGCCGCGCGACTTCACCCGACCGATCGGTTGCCGCCGTCCGGCCTTGGCCGTTGTTCATGCTTGAGCGCATGTCGGACGGCTGCGGCCGGTAGACTTCGCCTGCCAATACTTGCCGAAGCGCGTCGATCAACCGACTACCGGTCAAGCCTTTGGGGATATATCCCTGAATATTGTGGCGCAGGGCGCTCGCGACTTTGGTCTCGTCATCAACCGCTGACACCACCACAAGAGGCACGTCGGCATTTAGCTTTCGTACCGCGTCCAGACCGGTCAGGCCGTTCATCCCCGGCATCAGTAAATCAAGCAGTATGAGGTCCGGGTGATCCTCGCGTGGATGGTCTTGCAGATAGGCTATGGCTTCGTGAAGGCTCTGGCCTTCCACGACGTCAACCCTCTCCGCCAGGGTCCTGACGTAGATTTTCAAACCCTCACGAGCGAGCTCGTGATCATCCGCGATTAGCACCTTCATTGGCTCAATCCGTCCATCGGCCAATTGATTGCATGGGTCAACCGACCTTTCCGCGCCTGTCAATTTTAGCTATCAGTCGAACGCTACAATTCCTGTTCTATGGTGTCACTAGCAAATTTCGAAACATAAATCACCCGTTGCTTGGCAACTTGTGTCATTTGCATCGGAAACTTGTCGATTTTCGTTCGTTCCAATTGTTCCCCACCCTTCGACATCGCGGATTAGTCGCGAACTGTCAATGCCGCCTGGCATTGATCGGCGATTTCGAAAACATACGATTCGCCGGCTCTGGCGAACTGAGTGCGGACGACGCTGCCCGTCATCAAGATCATCCCGGCCTTCAGGCTTTGGCCGCGGGCGGCCAGATGGTCGGCGAGCCAGGCCACCACTTTGAACGGGTGTCCCATGGCGTCACCCAGTACGCCGGCATCGGCCTCTCGATCGTTTATCGTCAAGCGGGCCGGCCATGCCGCCAAGTCGGTGTCGCGCCAGCCGTTCAATGGGGCCCCGACGACGATGCCGCCGTTCCAGGCGTTGTCGGCGATCAAGCTGCCGACCGCCAAGTTTTCATAGTCGGCATTGCGGTCTTCGACCAGCTCAAACGCGGGCCGTATCGCAGCGACTTTCGAAGCAACTTGCTCGATCGACAGCGGCAAGCTCGACAACGGCAAATCCTCGGCAAGCTCCACCGCCAACTCGCATTCGATACCGAGGTGTTGGAAAGCATCTGCCTTGAGCGTTGTCGGAGAATCGTATCGGCGGGTGTGTAGCAAAACGCCCGCGCTCGGTTGATTGGACCCGACCATTTCTTGCATGGCCTTCGATGTCAGGGCGATCTTGTAGCCGATAACCGGTCCGGCGCCGTCGGCCAACAGCAAGCCGACGAAGGCATCTTGCATCCGATAGGCCTCGGTATCGTCGTCGGGCGCCAAATCAGCCGGCAGCAGCCGAAAGGCCCGACCTTCGTGATGGTCTTCGTATAGCAGCCGAGCGGCTGCTTCGATCTTGTCGAGTGTCATGGTGTATGCACCAAAAGGACAACCAGTGCGCTTTGGCTGTCACTATGGCGCAGAACAGGCCCAAGGACAATCCGAAGGTCAAGTAGGGCAGACTTAGTTGACGGCGGCAAGACTATCGTAGGGGGCCAAACCATTGTCGCTCATGACCGCCTGTAATTTCGCGACGTAAGCATCGCGTTCTATCGAATAGGGGCTCAACGCCGGCGCCAGTGCGACACCGGATAGCACTTTGCCGCGCTGGCGAAGCCGCGCCCTTCGGCTACGGAATTGCTTGTACGCAGGCAGCCGATTTATGTTGGCCATATAGGCCTCGACGGAATCCAGTAGCGACGAGAATCGGCGAATGCCATAGCTCTTGCCGGGCTGTGGCCGAAGCGGCGTCATTTTGTTGTCGGATTGCCACGTCCATTCCCCAAACAACGCATTACCATGGTTGGCAAACCGAGAGGTGCCCCAACCCGATTCCAGCGCCGCCTGTGCCAAGGCGAGGGAAGGCGGGATGATGTCGACATGCTCAAGCAGAATATTGGCGCTGCTTTCGGTTTTGTATCGCTCGGCGAGGTGTTGCAGCCACCGTCGATCATTGGCCGTCGGTGCATTATTGCCGGCGAGCGCTTCCAGCCTTCTACGGTCACGAAGGATACCGGCGTTGACCTCGGTGATCAGCGGCAGCGTGACTTTGACAAAGAGCTGTTTTCTGGATTTGCCGCGGGTCGCGGTCGTCCAGTCCTCAGGCAACGATTTCAGCAACAATCCCGGTATTGGCCGGTCTTGCCGCAGAATGCCGGAAAGTTCGTAATCGTTGGTGCGAAAGCGAGCGCGCAACAGGGTCGCGCGATTGGCGGAGAAATGCGTTGCTGGCGTGGTGTTCGACAAGCCATCGCGCGGCCGTGGCTTCGGCACCGGCGGAATCGCGCGTGTCGGCGTTAGCTGTTTTCGGGCAACCGATTTCGATCGCGCGACAGGCAAGGGCGGCAGCTTTTTCTCGCCGGCGACCGCGGCGCCCCGATCGGCGGCCATTGGCCCCGCGGATTGCTGCCAGAGTTCGGCACCGAATAGAACCGCGGCAACGACATAATGTAAGCCGACGATCTCGATCAGCCTGCGTGGCAGATTTTCCGGTTTGACATACTGCTTGGTCGCCGCGACGAGCCAAACTGCGCCGTCGCGGCATCGGGCCGAAACCTTGGCGATGCCTGTCATTCAATCGGGCCTTATTGGGTTTATTGGATGGCGCGATTATGACGGGGACGGGCGCCGAATTCGTAAACGCGGCATGTCATATCTATGACAATAGTGGCCCTTTAAGCTAAGATTCCGGTAGGGTTAGTTGCCGGTTAGCTATGATCGTGCTGGCCGCGTGCGACGATCGCACGTTGGAGCCGTCCAGCCTGGCTCCAACGTGCAGACGCGACTATGACATTAATACTGATCGTCTTTACTGGTCTGGTGCCCCGATCGCGACCGGTCGCACCGGGGATCCGGCATGGCCCGTGGCTCGCAGCGGCAGGATAACGGCACAGCTCGTCCAGACCTTGTCGTTGGCCAGGGCCCCGAAGTTGCCGTTTTGAATCTGCAAGATGCCGGACTTCGACAGATTGTAATGGTGGATTACGAACGGCAGGCCGTCCGGTGCGCCGGCCGGCGGCGCCGCCTTGCCTTGGAAGAAGCCTTTCGCGACCGGATCGGTGAACGGATTATCAAGCGAAACAAGCACAACGGCTTTTTCCTTGAGATACTTGGCCGCGTCGAACGACAAGCCCGGTCCCATGGTGTAGTAGAATTTTTCCGTGTCCGGGTCTTTCCAATTGTCGCCCCAGCCGGTGTAGACAAACAATACGTCGCCCGGTAGCAGGCCGCGCCAACCGAGCCCTTGCGCCTTGATCATGTCTTCGATGTCCTTGGCCGTAACGAGTTGGCCGGGCTCCATCGCCTTGCCGCCTCCCAGATGAGCCTTGGCGTCCAGCAACACAGCCGACGTTACGATCGGCGGCACCTTGTCGACCCCGAGTTTCAGGAGCGGCGAGTCTTTCGTTGGTTTCACTTCACTCTGTTTGTAGCCACCGTAATAGGTCGCCCCGTCGACCGGTATGGCACCTTTGCCGTCCCACGCCTTGTCAAGCTCGGCAAAGTGACCGAGCGCATCCAGTTGGGTGCCTTGCGCACCGGGCTGGCCCTTTTCCAGATGCTCGTCGTTAAATGCGTGTTTCGTACCGGGGATGCTTGCGGTTGGCCGGTATACGTAATTCAACGGCACGCCGAAAGGCGATTGCGGCATGGAATTGGAACGGAGATGAGAAACCTCGTAGGACTTGGCTTTTGGATCGGTCAGATGCTGGGCACAGCGCAACCAGGTGCCGGCACCCAATGTGTTGGCCATGCCGCGCTCGTCGCCGGCCGGCCAGGGCGGCATCGGCACCATGGCTTTTGATTGCTCGATTGCCTGGCGCTGCGACGCGGATTGAGCCGCGGATTCAGTTGTGCCGACACTCAGGCCGATGGCGGAAATCGTCACCAAGGCTAGGATCGGAATTCGTTGTCGGGTCATTGTTCGTTTCCCTCCGAATTGTCGTTCAAATTGTTTGGGGCAAAGACTTGGGAGACACCCCTGTCGCACGCCTTACGCACATTTGTCCCGAGTAACTCAGGTTCCCGAGATAATGTTATCGAAATTACATCGTCGTTGGAAACGATTTGCGCCTCAACCATCCGGATGGCTCGATTTTGGTCGGCTGGCGATGCCATGACGCTTGTGCGGAATTGTCTTCACCTTGCACTCGGCGATTACTCGGCTGACCCACAAAGGGTCGCCATGCGATCAAGCAATGCCAAAGACGTGAACGGGGGAAGCCTGGAAAGGTTTTAGCGACAAGCGCGAAACAGAACTTGACTGAAGGCGCAACTGTTTTTTCGATGATGGCGGCGTGACGCCGCGCAGCCGGTGAGATATGCTCAAGGCGAGCTGCACCAAGTTCGACGTTGCCGATAATCAGATCCTATCGACTGTTGTGCGTTGCCCGCGGTGGGCTTGTTTTCAAACCCTAAAAATGAATACGGGGAGTCGTTGAGATGAATAGAATTATGAAGATCGTGACCCTTGCCTTGCTCACGGGCGGTTTCACGGTTGCCGCTGTGTCCAGCCAGGCGGCTGAATGCAAGCCTTCGAAGTGGGGCGCCGATGACGAACTCGGTGCAGCCAACTACGTCACACCAGAGCAGGTCTTGATGGCCACTAAACTGGTGAAGAAAGGCGAAAGCCATCCCTTGGGCATTGTCGTCGATCCGAATATGCCGGCATTTCCACCGCGTGGTATGATGTTGCAAATCGTTCAACCGGAGCAGCAGAGCGGCCGATTCCGGACCGAGTTTGGCTGGCCCGTGGTCTACAACGACGATATCGCCCAATTGTGGTTTGGCACCGGCCCGCAGATCGATGGCCTGGGCCATCTCGGTCAATCGGACGTCTATTACAACTGCAACAAGGGTGTAGACTTTGCCAAAATTACCGGCCTAACAAAGCTGGGCGTTGACAAAATCCCACCGATGATTGGGCGCGGTGTGATGATCGATATGGCGAAGCATGCCGGCATGGCTATTCTGCCGGCTGGGCATGCTTTCGGTGCTGACGATATCAAGGCAGCGGCGACCGCGCAAGGCGTGGAAATTCGTCAGGGCGACGTGGTGTTGTTCCACACCGGTTGGACAGACGGCATGCTGGAAAAGGAACCTCTCAAATGGGTTGCAGGTGAGCCCGGCATCACGAATGATGGCGCCACATACCTAGCCTCGATGAACGTCATGGCGGTTGGTTCGGATACCTGGGGAGTGGATGCGGTGCCGCCCAAGAAGGGTGACAAAGTCTTTTACGCCCATCAGATACTGATTGCGGAGCACGGAATTTATCTCCTGGAGACCATGAACACCGGCCGCCTGGCGAAGGAAGGTGTGCATGAGTTCATGTTTGTGCTTGGCCAAGCCCGAATTAAGGGCACGGTGCAAATGATTATCAATCCGGTTGCCATGTGGTGACAGGTTGGCCGGAACTGTTTGGTCGGGGAGCGGTTCGCCGTTCCCCGATCTTTCCGTCCCCCCAGCCGCTGGTCATTTTTACGTCGAAGATTGTCTATCCAGCGAGGCCATTGCGTTCATCTGCGCAAGCAGCAATATCTGCCGCGGATAATCTTATTTCGCTATGAAGAGTACGAATTAGATATTTCTATTATTTGGGCCCGCCGAGCGGTCGACGCCGACGCCATTCCAGAACAAGTCGAAAAGTCCGGCTGCCTTCGTCCGCAAATCGCTGGTGCCGCCGCGGTAGACGCCCATGGTGAAGGCTCGGTGGATCATGCCGTGCAGGACATCGAGCGCCAGGGACGCCGGTATGTCGGCGCGCAATTGGCCGGCCGCCTGCGCCTCCCTGACCAGCCCGAGGATCGTTTCCGTCAGATCGCGCTGTGAAAAGGTTTCGTTCTGCATCCAAGTTGTCATCGGCAGGGTTAGATACAGGATACGGCCGACATCCGGGTTGCGACCGTAGAAATCGAGGAACGACCAAAACACCTTGCGCAGTTTTTCCGACGGTTCGCTCAGGCCGTCGGTGTGTTCGCGCACCCGGTCGGCCAATTCGTCCTGCCAGCGCCGAACGAAATAGAACAACAGCCCTTCCTTGTCGCCAAAGTATTTGTATATCGTATTGAAGCCCATGCCGGCCTGGCGCGCGATCGTGCGCATATCGGCATCGTGAAAATTGCTTTCCGAAAATACCCGGCGCACGGCCGCCTCCAAATCACGCAGGCGGTCTGCGCCGAGTTTGGCCTCGGTCATGCTGCTTTTGGTCAGGGCGTCATTCATCGCAAAGGAGCCGCACTAGATGCCCCACAATTCCCGAACCGCATGCAGCGCCAGCTTGGTGGCGACAGAGCGCCGATAGGTGCTCGGGCTGAACGTGCTTTTCATCGGCCGGATTTGCTTGTTGGCGAGGCGCAGGATGCGCTCCTGGGTCGCCTCGGACAGGGTTTCGCCAATAACCTCTTCCAGGCCGTCGACCAACAGCGGCCGCGGATTGGTGCCGGTAAAGGCGAGGCAGAGGTGGCTCAGACGGTCGCCGTCGCGTCCCAGCGCAACGGCGACACCGGCCAACGGGAACTCGATGGATTCACGGACGCGGACCTTTTTGTAGAGCATGTCCCAAGCCGGCGGCGGCAAATACAACGCGACGACAAACTCGCCCTCGCCAAGGGTCAAATGGTCGGCGCCGTCGTCGGTATAGAGGTCCTGCAGCGGTATTCGCCGGACGCCATCCGGCCCGGCCAATTCGACCTCGGCGCCAAGCACCAGCATCGCCGGCGCCAGATCGCCGCTGAAAGCGGCAAAACAGATTTTGCTCTTGGGCGCGACATGGCAGATATCACCCTTGTATTTCAAACAGAAATCGTTGCTTTGCCGCCACCATTGGCTCTGATTGTAGTAGATGCACCGTGTGTCGAGACAAATGTTGCCGCCGACGGTGGCGAAACGCTGATGGGTCGGGCCGGCGATGGCCTTGGCCGCTTGCACGAGGATCGGGTAGTCGCGGGCGACCACGTCGTGACCGGCGAGATCGGCAAGCCGGACACCGGCGCCGACTTTCAGGCCGTCGGCGCTTACGGCGATCTCGGCAATCTCGCCAACCGCCGTCAGATCAATCAACGTGTCGGCCTCGCCGATGCCGCGGCGTCTGTTGACCAACAGATCGGTGCCGCCGGCCAGGTAATTCGCATTCGGGTTGTCCCGGCTGCAGCGCAAGGCATCCGCGACACTTTCCGGCCGCAACAGGGTAAAGTCGTTCATCACTTCCATGGTCGGGTTTCCTAGTTGTCGCGGGCGGCGAGAATGCGGTCGGGTGTCATCGGGGTTTCTTTCATGCGCAGGCCGATGGCGCGGTAGACGGCGCTCGCCACCGCCGGCGCCACGCAGGCGATGGCGCCTTCGCTTGCCTCTTTGGCACCGAACGGGCCGTTTGGATCGATGGATTCGATGATCTTGACCTCGATCGGCGGCGTGTCCTTGATCGTCGGCACCCGGTAATCGAGGATATTGGCGTGTACCGGCAGGCCTTTGGCGAACATCACCTCTTCCGACAGGGCCTGGCCGAGGCCCATCCAGACGGCGCCTTGTATTTGGCCTTCCACCGACAGCGGATTGATCGCGAAGCCGCAATCCATGGCGACCCAAATGCGGTCGACATTGACCCGCGATGTGATGTCGTCGACAGAGACTTCGACCGCGGCGGCGGCGTAGGAATAGGCCATCGACGGGCCGACCGCCGCGCCCCGGAATTTGACCGTGCCTTGATAGCTTTCGGGGGCGGAGAAATTGCCCTTGGTGGTGATCGTGCCGGATTCGCAAAGCGCCAGTTCGACAACCTTCTTAAACGGCAGGCCGGTATCCTGGTCGCCGCCAACCCGAAAGACTTCGTCGACGATTTCGATATCCTGTGGATCGGCTTCCAACTTCTCCGCCGCCGCGCGCACCAGGATGTCTTTCATCTCCGTTGCCGCCTCGACCGCGGCGTTGCCGCACATGAAGGTGACGCGGGAAGAGTAGGAGCCGTTGTCCTTCGGCGTGATGGCGCTGTCGTTGGCGATCACCCGAATGCGGCCCATCTTGGTACCGACGACCTCGGCGACGGCCTGGGCCAACATGGTCGACGACCCCTGGCCGATGTCGGCGGCGCCGGTGAATATGGTGATCGAGGAATCGAAATCCAACTTGAGGTTGATCGTTGCGTGGGGCTCACCGGTCCAATGCACGGGTTTCGGCGCGCCGCTAATATAATGCGAGCAGGCGACACCGATTGCGCGGTTGTCGCCGAGTTTGCCTTGATGGCTTTTCCAGCCGCTCGCCTCTTCGACCCAGTCGAGGCATTGCGGCAAGCCATATGAATGGAGCTTGACCCCGTTCAAGGTCTCGGTCGGCATGCTCAGCAAATTGCGGCGGCGCAGCTCGAACACGTCGATGTCCAACTTCTCCGCCATCATGTCCATCATGGATTCGAAAGCGAAGCGAATATTGACGGCGCCATGGCCGCGCATCGCCGTGCAGGCCGGCGTATTGGTGTAGACCCGGAAACCGTCATATTTTAGCGCCGGCAGATCGTAGATCGAGTTCAAGAAGGCGCCGTTATAGAGAATGGTAATGACGCCGTAGCAGGCATAGGCGCCGCCTTTCTGCACGGCCTCGCATTCGCAAGCCGTCAGCTTGCCGTCCTTGGTCATGCCGACTTTGAGCCGGAGCCAAGTCTCCGGGCGGCCGCCGCGGGTCAGGTAGGTCTCTTCCCGAGTCAATTTGAACAGCACTTTGCCGCCGGCGGCACGCGCCAGCAGGCCGGCGATCAATTCATGGTTGAGCGCGTCCGTGCGGGCGCCAAAGCCGCCGCCGATGAACGGCTTCACCACGCGGATCTGAGCGTGATCCATTTCCATGACCTGCGCCAGAGAACGATGCAGGTAATAGGGCACTTGGGTGCAGGAATGCACGGTCAGGCGTTCGCTGTTGGGATCGTATTCGGCGAGCGTCGCATTGGGCTCCATCTGCACGTGGGTCACTTCGGCGCAGTGGAAGCTGTCCTCATGGATGAGGTCGGCCGTGGCAAAGCCGCCGTCGACGTCGCCCAGGGCGTAATGCACCTCGCGTTCCAGGTTGCCGGCACGATCATCATGCAACAGCGCGGCGCCGGAGGCACGCGCGGCTTCCGGATCGAAATAGGCCGGCAGTTCCTTGATTTCGAGTTCGATCAGATTTAGTGCCCGCTCGGCGGTCACGTCGTCGATGGCGGCAACCGCGGCGACGGCATCGCCCTTGAAGCGAACCTTGTCGCGGGCCAAAGGAAACTCGTTCTGCGAGATCGGCAAGATACCGAACGATTGGCTGGTGACATCGCCGGTGATCACCGCCACGACGCCGGGCAAGGCCTCGGCCTTGGTGGTGTCGAGGCGGACGATGTCGCCATGGCTGGCCGGACTTCGCAAGACCCGGCCGACCAGGGTATCGACGCTCAGGATGTCGGCGGTGTAGTCGGCTTTACCGGTGACTTTGTCGATGCCGTCGATCAACGGCATTCGTGCGCCGACGGCGCGCCCGGTGGCGGTTCCCGCGGTCTTGATCATCATGCTTCTGCCCTCATTTCGGACGCTGCCTGTTCGACGGATTCGATAATCTTGGCGTATCCGGTACAGCGGCAAATGTTGCCGGCCAACGCGTCGCGGATGTCTTCGACGGTTGGGTCGGGATTTTCCCTGAGCAAGACTTCCGACGCCATGATCATGCCCGGCGTACAATAGCCGCATTGGGTGCCGAGCTTTTCGTGAAACGCCTTCTGCACCGGGTTCGGCCGGCCGTTGACGCTCAACCCTTCGACGGTTTCGACCGAGCGGCCTTCGCAGGCATGGGCAAGGGTCACGCAGGACAGCCGGGGCTCGCCGTCGACGATGATGGTACAGGCACCGCATTCGCCGCCGTCACAGCCCATTTTGGTACCGGTCAATTGGGCGACTTCGCGGAGGTAGTCGACCAGCAGCATCCTGTCCGGCACAATGTCGGCGCGCGGCCGGCCGTTGACCGTCATCTGAAGAATCTTGCTCATTCTGGGTTCTTTCCTTGGAGAGGAAGCGGCAGCATCGGTGCGCAGCTTGAAGCGTTGAATTTTGCCGGTCGCGGTTTGCGGCATTTCGTCGAGAAAACTCACGCGGCGCGGATATTTGTACGGCGCAATGGTTGCCTTGACGAAGTCTTGCAAGGCTGCGGCGAAAGCATCATTCCCTTCGCGATCCGGCCGCGGTACCACAAATGCGTGGACAACCTGGCCACGATCGACATCCGGGCTGCCGATGACGGCGCATTCGGCGACGTCGCCGTGGCTGAGAAGCGCTTGTTCGACTTCGGCCGCGGCGATGTTGTAGCCCGACGAGACGATCATGTCGTCGGTGCGGCCCGCATACCAGTAATAGCCGTCCTCGTCCTGGTGAAACAGGTCGCCGGTGACGTTCCAGCCGTCGCTGACATAGTCGCGCTGGCGCGGTTCGTTATCGAGATAGAGGCAGCCGACGGGACCCTGGACGCATAGCCGGCCAATGTCACCGGCCGCGACCGGTTCGCCGGCATCGTCGATAAGCTTGGCGACAAAACCGGTGACTGGGCGCCCGGTCGACCCGGGTTTGATGTCTTCCGGCGGCGTCGACATGAAATTGTGCAGCATCTCGGTGGAACCGATTTGGTCGACAATCGGCAAGCCGGTGGCTTTCTCCCAAGCCTGAAAGGTGTCGGTCGGCAGATGCTCGCCGGCCGAGTTGCAGCGCCTCAGGCCGGAAATGTCGTAGCGGTCGAGATGGTTGAGCAGGGTGCGATACATCGACGGCACGGTGTAGAGGTCGGTGACACTGTAATGCGCCACCGCGTCAAGCAAGGCGTCCGGCGAAGGTGAGGCGACCAACACCGAGGACGCGCCAAAGCGCATCGGGATCAGGATCAACGCGCCGAGGCCAAACGTGAAGGCGATCGGCGCGGTCCCGCAGAACACGTGATTGGGTTCGATTTGCCAAATGTCACGCGGAAAGCAATCCGTGATCGCCATGAGATCGCGATGAAAATGCACCGCGCCCTTCGGCGTGCCTGTGGTGCCGGAGGTAAACGCCACCATCACCGGGTCGTCGGCCGCGGTATCGACGGCGTTAAAGTCCGGATCGACGCTGTTCATCGACCGATCCAGGTCGGCTTGATCGTGATTGCCGTCGCCAAGCGCGGTGAACAGCGCAACGGTTTCCAAACAGTCTGAATCCTGGGCCGCGGCGACCAGTTCGTCGGCGGTCGCGGCCTCGCAGAGTGCCAGCCGCGGCCGGGCGCGATCGATGATCTGGCCGAGTTCCGTGGCGCGCAGCATCGGCATGGTGGCGACGGCGATGCCGCCGGCCTTGACCACGCCGAACCAACACGCCACCAGCATCGGTGTGTTGGCGCCGCGCAGCAGCACCCGGTTGCCCGGCACCAGGCCGTAGCGCTCGGTCAGCAGCCGGGCGATGCGGTTGGCCCGATCCTGCAGGTCGCGATAACGCCAGACCGACGATCCGAGCCTCAGCACTGGCCGCTCGCCGTGTCCGTCGACAATCGCTTGATCCAAAAGGGCAGCGGCGCAGTTCAGCCGGTCCGGATAGCGGATACCGTCGGCCATGGCTGAGAAATCCATGACCGGCCAAAGCGCCTTCGGCGGCAAATTGTCCAGCACGAACCGGTCGATATGGGCGGTCTTGCCGTCTCCTGGCGCGGTTGGACCCACACTATGCCTCTTTCGCCGGACGGAAATGGATGTCTCGATAACGATGTTATCCAGAATTTTCGGTCGAGGCAACAATTTTTTGCTGCAGAAGGATAACGGTGTTTTCGACGATCCGGGAGAATTTTCCGACGCCCAGTTGCTCGCGTTGCCGTCCGGGCCTTAAGGTCGAAATCGGGCCGCAACATTGGAGAAACGTTCAATGCGCGTGATGACGACGATACCGCAACATGACCTACGCCTGGTGCCGGATCGGGTTCGGGCAATCGAGGCGGCCGGTTACGACGGCATTACGACGTTGGAAAACCGCCATGATCCGTTCATGCCGTTGGCGGTGGCGGCGACAAATTCCGAACGTCTGCAGCTATCGACCGGCATCGCCATTGCCTTCGCGCGCAGCCCGATGAGCGTCGCCAATGTCGGCTGGGATTTGCAGGCCGCGTCCGGCGGCCGGTTCGTCGTCGGCATCGGCAGCCAGGTCAAGGGCCACAACGTTCGGCGGTTCAGCGTGAAATGGAGCGCCCCGGCGCCGCGCATGCGCGAATACGTCCAGGCGCTGCGCGCAATCTGGCGCACTTGGAAGACCGGAGAGCCGCTCGATTACCAGGGCGAGCACTACCGTTTCACCCTGATGACGCCGAACTTCACACCGGAACCGATAGAAGCGCCGCCGCCGCGGGTGACCATCGCCGCAGTGGGTCGGGCGATGATGCGGGTGGCCGGCGAGGAATGCGATGGCGTCCGCCTGCATCCCTTTTGCACACGAAAGTATCTGGAAGAGACGGTTCTGCCGCGGTTGCAACAGGCGTTGGATCGGTCCGGCCGGTCTCGCCGTGGGTTCGAGATCACCGGCGGCGGTTTCATCGCCACCGGCGCAGACGACGAGGCTGTCGACCGGATGGTTGAATGGGTGCGCATCCGCGTCGGTTTCTACGGCTCGACGCGCGCCTACTGGCCGGTGTTCGAGGCCCATGGCTTGGAGGATTTGGGCATGAAGCTCAATCACATGTCGAAGACCGACCAGTGGGACAAGATGGCCGGCGAAGTCTCTGATGACGTGGTTCGCCTGTTCGCCGCGGTCGGCCGCCACGACGAAATCGCCGGGGCGATCGCGACGCGCTTTGGTGGCGTCGCCGACGCCATATCGGCCAGTGCGTCGTCTGAAATATCAGCCGACCTGCCGGCCGGCGTAATTCAGGATATTCGGCGCATCGAGACGCCGTTCGAAGGACACATGGAAGCCGGGTGAGGGCGGCCTTTAGCCCACGGTGTGATCTCCTCGTCGGCCAGCCGCACTTGCGGACAAACTGGCCCGCCGCAAACTGTGGATGCGCAATGGGAATATTGTGTATTCTCATTTCGCATGGATCGGGCTAACGTGCTGGAAAATAGAGCAACGTGCGGCAACTGCAATCTAACGGCGCCGCGACGATTGCGGAGTTTATATTGACGTATCAGGCGAATTCCCTTCGGGGAAGACAGAAAAGCGTCGCACACAGGGAGACAACGATGCCCAACCACGCAAAACACACAATCAGATCTGGCTTTTCAGCTGGGCTCATGATGGCCGTCTGTTCGGCTGTTGCCTTTGCCGTGCCTGCACAAGCCGAGCCGGTCAAAGGCGGCACCTTGACGGTCGGGCTGGAGACCGATGTCCGCGGCTTCGATCCGGCGAAGGGCGGCGTCTACGGCATCTCCGGCCGCACCGTTGCCGGTGCCATCGAAGAGCCATTGCTGATGGTCGATCCTGACCGGAATTTCCAGCCGTTTTTGGCGACCTCTTGGCAGAACAGTGACGACGGCTTGGCCTGGACGCTGAAGCTGCGCAAAGGTGTCAAGTATCACGACGGCACCGACTTTGAAGCCAGCGACGTCGCCCATCACTTCAACCGTATCCTGGATCCCAAAACCAAGGCGCGGGCGCGGGCGTTCATTACCGCGATCAAGGACGCCCAGGTAATCGACGACCACACTGTGCAATTCAACCTAAAACATCCCTGGCACGGCTTCTTGCCGGCGATAGCCGGCCGTGACATGGCCGGCCTCATCGAATCGCCGGAACAGACCGCGGCAGGTAAGCAAAACCGGGAACCGATCGGCACTGGCCCTTACATCTTCCAGGAATGGCGCGGCGGCGACCGGATCATCGTCAACAAGAACCCGGACTATTGGGATAAAGACAAAATCAACTTCGATAAGATCGTCTACCGCATCTTGCCGGATCCGCAGACCCGCTTTCAAAGCTTGAAGGCCGGCGACGTCGATCTGATCTGGACCGATCGCGGTAATTCGATCCGGGCCGCGGAAAAGGACAAATCGGTCACCGTGTTCGCCCAAGATGGTGCCGGCAGCGGTTTGTTCCTGTTGAACGCCAGCAAGCCGCCGCTTGATAGCCAAGTCGTGCGCCAGGCGGTCCGGTTTGCCCTCAACCAAAAGGCGGTCAACAAGATATTGTGGAAGGACACCAAGAACTTCGCCGAGCATCCCTTGGGGATCGATTGCGGCGACGTGGCTTACCCCTTTCACAACATGGCAAAAGCCAAGGAATTGGTCGCGCAATACGGCAAGCCGATTAAGCTGGAAATGATCCACACGACGACTCCACGCGGCCGGGAATTGGGCGAAATCTACCAGCAGCTTTTGAAAAAGGCCGGCATGGAACTCGTTTTGGCCCCCGTCGACCAAAGCATCCTGGTCAAGCGGGTGTTCACCAATAAATATATGATGAGCGGTTGGCGGGTTGCCGACGCGCTGGATATCGGCCCGCAATTGTTCGGCCTGTCTTATTCGAAGAGCCCTTACAATATCACCCGCTATAAAAGCCCGGAGATGGACAAGCTGTCGCTCGGCATGCGGACCGCGAAAGATCCGAAAACCCGGATAAAGCTGCAATGTGAAATGGCCAAGCAAATCAACATCGCCAGCAACATGGCGTTTGGTGGGGCCAACCGCTACTACATCGTCATGCAGCCGAACATCAAAGGCATGCGTGGTTTCACCATGGGTACCGCCTACGTTTGGTATATGTGGCGGGAAAAGGGCTAAAAGCGAGCCGAAAGATGATTGGCCGCTGGCACGGGACCGCATAGGCCATGCGCTATCTCGTTGGCAGGTTCGGACACTTGATTACGGTGCTGTTCCTGGTCACGGTCCTGACCTTCCTTTTGGTCAACGTGCTGCCCGGCGATATTGCATATGATATCGCCGGGCTGGACGCGTCCGAGGCTGAGGTTCAGGCGATCCGCGAGGATCTGGGTCTCGAACGGCCGTTCGTGATCCGCTATTTCGATTGGCTTTCTGGTGTGTTGGTAGGGGATTGGGGAATTTCCTATCGCACCGGGGAGCCGGTTACCGAAGCGATCCTGACGCGCTTTCCGGTCTCGCTGGAGCTGATGATCGTGACCCAGTTGATAGCGGTGCTGCTTGCCGTGCCGCTTGGCGTCATCAGCGCGCTTCGGGCGAACAGCAAGGTCGATCGCGTAGTCACCGTGACCGGCTTTTTCTTCCTGTCGGTGCCCGCCTTCATGATGGCGATCATCCTGATCTATATCTTCGGCCTCTGGCTCAACTGGCTACCGGTGACCGGTTACGAGTCGATCTCCGAAGGCCTATGGACCAACGTGCGGACGTTCATCTTGCCGGCTCTCAGTATTGCGTTAGCCGAATGGACGCTGCTGACCCGTGTGCTCAGGGCCGATATGATCGGTGTGCTACAGGAGGACTACATCTCCATGGCGCGTGCCAAGGGCATGCCGATGGCCCGCATCTTGTGGGTACATGCCATGCGGCCGTCGTCGTTCTCGCTCATCACATTGCTCGGGCTGCAGGTCGGCAATTTGATCGGCGGCTCTATTATCATCGAATCCATATTTGCGTTGCCCGGCGTCGGCCGGCTGCTGATTACCGCCATCTACACCCGCGATTTCATGGTCATTCAGGGCTGCGTGACCTTCATCGCGTTGGGTTACGTGGTGATCAATTTTGGTGTCGACATGTGTTACGCCCTGCTCGATCCCAGGGTCAGGACGGCGCGAGCCCATGGCTAGCACAACCACCCAGGAAACCATCGACCACGGCACCGAACTGGCGCAAGAGAACCAGGCCGCGGAAGAGGCGGCCCGCAAACGGCGCCGGTATGGGCCGTTGTTCTGGCTGCCATTGGTGTGGCTTGGCGTTATCGTGTTCTGCGCCGTTTTCGCCGACATCTTGCCTCTGAACCCGAACGACGAAATGGACTTCACTGAACTGAGCCTGCCGCCCTGGGAAAGCAGCTATGTTTTGGGTACCGATCTGCAGGGCCGCGATATCCTGTCACGTCTTATATTCGGCGCCCGCGTGTCGCTTACTGTCGGCGTGGTCGCGACCACGATCGGAATGACATTCGGGTTGATGATCGGTTTGCTCGCCGGCTATTACCGCGGCCGTGTCGAAACCGTCATTACGCTTGGCCTCGATACGGTCTTGGCTTTGCCGGGGCTGGTGCTGTTGCTGCTGGCGTCGGTTACCTTTGGCGGCAGTTTGGCGTCGGTCTCCATTAGCCTAGGCCTGTTGTTGATCCCGGCCTTCGCCCGCGTCAGCCGAGCCAATACAATGAACTTCGCACAGCGCGAGTTCGTGGTCGCGGCCAAGGCCATGGGCGCGCGCGACCTGCGCATCATCCTTTTGGAGATCTTGCCAAACGTGGTTTTGCCGGTCGCCGCCTACGCGTTGGTCGTTATTGCGTTCGCGATTGTGATTGAAGGGGCGCTCAGCTTCCTCGGACTTTCCGTGCCGTCGCCGACACCAAGTTGGGGCGGCATGATCGCCGAGGGCCGCGAAACTCTTGGCGAAACGCCGCACATCAGTTTCATCGGCGCCGGTGTCATGTTCATGACGGTGTTGTCGTTCAATTTGGTCGGCGACACCCTGCGCAGCCGGCTAGCCGACCTACGGGAAGCAGCCGTCTAGTCGTTGGTTTCAAGTGGGAAATGACATGCGACCAAGTGGCGGTCGCCGATCTCCCCTAAAGTTGGAACCACCTCAGCACAAATCGCCTGCGCTTTTGGGCATCTCGTGTGGAAGCGGCAGCCCGGCGGCGGCGCCGTCGCCGACGGCAACTCGCCCTCTTTCATGGCGATCGGCTGCGGCGGGCGGGTCGGGTCGGCTTCCGGGATCGCGCTCAACAGGGCGGCGGTATAGGGGTGCGCCGGCCGTCGGTAGAGGGCCTCGGAATCGGCAAGCTCGCAGATCCGGCCGAGATACATCACTGCAACCCGGTCGCAGACGACTTTCACCACAGACAGATCATGCGAGATGAACAGCATGGTCAGGTCGTAGCGTTCCTTCATGTCTTGAAGGAGATTGATGATCTGGGCCTGGATCGAAACATCCAGGGCCGACACCGGCTCATCGCAGATCAGCATCTTCGGTTCCGAGACCAGCGCCCGGGCGATGCTGATGCGTTGGCATTGTCCGCCCGAGAACTGGAAAGGCCGCCGGTCGAGGGAAACGTCGGGGTCGAGCCCGACCGCCGCAAGCACCTCGCGGACCCGCGCGGCGCGTTCTTCCGGTGTGCCTTCGCGCATGATCACCAACGGCATTTCAATGATGTCGGCAATTTTCCGGCGCGGATTGAGCGAGGATATCGGGTCCTGGAAAATCATCTGGAACTGCTTACGCTGGCGGCGCAGCTCCTCGCCGCCGAGGCTGACGAGGTCGGTCCCGTTCAAGATCACCTTGCCCGACGTTGGCACCGGCAACTGCATCACCGCGCGCGCGGTGGTCGATTTGCCGCAGCCGGATTCGCCGACCAGCCCTAAGGTCTCGCCCGGATAAATCTCGAAGCTGACGCCGGAGACCGCATGCACGACCTCGCGCTTGCCGAGCGGGAATTCGACGACCAGGTCTTCGACCCGCAGCATCGGTTCAGGCTTTGCCAAGGGCTGATGCGCTGCTTCGGCCATCACGGGGCGCTCCCCGTTGCCGGTTGGCCGACCGGGTGCCAACAGGCGAAGGTGTGATCGGTATCGCCGTCGGAGCCCAATACCGGCTCGTCACTGTGGCAGGTGTCTTCGGCGCGGGTGCAGCGCGGCGCAAATCGGCAGCCGGGTGGCGGGTAGATCAGATTGGGCGGTTGCCCGGAGATGGTCCGGAGGCGAGTATGGGTCGGGTGGTCGAGATGGGGAATGCTCTCCATCAGCGCCTGGGTGTAAGGCATGCGCATGTTGGCGAACAGCGCTTCGGTCGAAGAGCGTTCGACCATCTTACCGGCATACATGACCGCGATTTCATCGGTCCGCCCGGCGACGACGCCGAGGTCATGGGTGATCAGGATCATCGACATTTGCCGTTCGCGCTGTTGTTCGCGCAACAGATCGAGGATGCCGGACTGCACGGTGACGTCGAGCGCCGTGGTCGGCTCGTCAGCGATCAGCAGCTTCGGCTCGCAGGCCAGCGCGATGGCGATGGCCACCCGCTGCCGGATGCCGCCCGATAGCTGATGGGGATACTCGTCGATCCGCCGTTCGGGGGCCGAAATGCCGACGGCACGCAACAGCTCGATGCCGCGTTCGCGCGCCTCCGCCTTCGACATGCCGAGATGATAGATCAAGGTCTCGGAAATCTGTGCGCCGACCTTCATGACCGGATTGAGCGAGGTCATGGGATCCTGGAAGATCATCGCCACTTCCCGGCCTCTGACGGCGCGCAGCTGCTTTTCGCTGAGGCGAGAGATGTCGCGGCCGTTGAACAGCACGCGGGCATTTTCGGAGATCTTGGCGCTCGGTGGCAGCAGCCCCATCAAGGTGCGGCACAGGATCGTCTTGCCACAGCCGGACTCGCCGACCAAGCCCAGTGTGATGCCGTGGCCCAACGTGAACGAGACCCCATCGACGGCACGAACCAGGCCGCGTTCCGTCATGAAATGGGTGTGCAGGTTCTCAACCTGTAGGATCGGATCCGCGGCGCTCATAGTGCTTTTTCAACATGTTCTTCCCCCAGTAGGGCAAGAAGTCTAGCGAAAGCGCGTGAGCATGGGAATAGGTTCCGGGCCGGTCGGAGCCGGCTTCACCGAGTCTTGTAGGCGTCTGATTTGGTCCCGTGTTGGACTTGATCAATCGATTCCCGCCAAACGGTGTAGCTGATCAATGAATCAGGCAGCGTCGAACCGGACCCTGTTCTCAGTCATCCAATTTTCCATGTCTTGCTTGGTCTTGCTCGAATCGCTCATGACGTCGGCATGCGCCTCGCCATAGTGGGGCCTGAGCGCCGCCATCCAGTCTTCGAATGTTGCCGCTTGGACTTCGTGATCGCACAGGTCGCAACTCAGTGTTTTCATAATATTGTCCTGATCAGGAACGCTGTGATCCGGCCGCCACGGATCGCCTGAAGTGCACAAGGGGCCGGGCCAGTCGGCCCAACCCCTTGCGGAAATTGGCTCCCCGGGTCGGATTCGAACCAACGACCTAGCGGTTAACAGCCGCTTGCTCTACCGCTGAGCTACCGAGGATCAGTGCGTATCGGCTCATATAGCAAAGCAATCGGGCTTTGCAAAGCACGGAAACAACGAAGCTCGATCAAATTCATTTCCAATGCGTTAGCGGCCGCTGAATTTGGCCGATTTCTGGCTCTCCGCTACGCATTACTGGACAGAAGCGAGCACAGCGTGTTAGGCGGCGCTTGCTATGGCACGGTTTTCCTTTCGACCATCCGGCGGCCTGAGATTGCCGCGCTCGCGTCTGTTGCGCATTGGCTTAGGCGTCGCGCTCGTTATCGGCGGCATTCTTGGTTTTCTGCCGATCCTCGGGTTTTGGATGATACCCCTGGGGCTTGCCGTGCTGTCGGTCGATATCGCCTGGGTTCGCCGGCGCCGGCGCCGCCTGGTGGTTTGGTGGGAACGGCGCCGACGGGCACGGCGCAATCCACTATCGAATTAGATAAAATTTTCCGTGTTTTGTAATATAATATTTGATTTTAGTGTGAAATAATTTTGTATTACTTCCGATTTATATGAAATCTTGTTTGAGTAATGTTGTCATTATATAGATTTTAATTTCTATCCCTTTAAATAGGCTTCCAATATTTCTCTGAACGTCTGTCCATCTACGGTCGGACTTCCAGCAAGAGTCGAGCCATGGTCTTGAAGAATATCGGGTCTTGGAGCCGTGCGCGCGCAGAGCTACGGCGCTTTTCCGAGTGCCGCCGCGGCGCGGCATTGGTGTGGGCCGGCCTGACGATGCCTTTGTTGCTTGGCATGTCGGGCCTCGGTGTTGATGCCACGCTTTGGTATATGGACCGGCGTGTCGTGCAAACCGTCGCCGACGCCAGCGCCATCGCCGGCGCCCATGTGGTCGCCCAATCGAGCACGGCGATCCAAAGCACCGTGGTTTCCGAAGCCGCCCGCAACAATTTCATGGCCGGTGGCGCCAAGGCGATCACGGTGAACGTACCGCCCTTGAGCGGCCCGTACACCGCCAACAACGGCTTCGTCGAAGTCATCGTGTCGCGGCAACGGACGTTGTTGCTTTCCCGGTTCTTCAAGTCCGAGCCGACCACGATCGCCGCACGGTCGGTCGCCGGCGTGGTATCAAGCGGCAGTCACTGCGTGCTGGGACTGGACGAGACCATGGATGCGGCTGTCGAATTCTCCGGCACCGCCGACGCCAATATCAGTTGCGGCGTGGCCGCCAATTCCTCAAGCTCCAGTGCCATTTCGATCACCGGCAACGCGTCATTGACCGCCGACCCGGCGCAAGCCTATGGCGACATCTACGTCGCCGGCAACGGCGCGTTGGTCACCGAACATCCGATCCAAAGTTTTTCCTCGCGTATTCCCGATCCCTACGGGCCCGATGGGCGCGATCTGCAGGTACCGGCGACGCCGGCCGCCTGTGCCCCGACCGGCCCGTCGTTCAGCGGCACCGTAACCCTCGACCCGGACCGATATTGCGGCGGGCTCAAATTCACCAATGCCACGGTGACGTTCAATCCCGGAATCTACATCCTCGATGCCGGCGATTTCGAAGTAAACGGGACATCGACCCTAAATGGCGTCGGCGTCACGTTCATCTTCACGGCGGCGGCGGCCGCCGATATCGGCAATCTGAAGCTGACCGGCGGTACCCAGGCGACGTTGGTCGCGCCCGGCCCGGGCAGCGGTCTTTTCGCTGGCGTTTTGTTCTACCAGGACCAACGGGCCTTGTCCTTTCAGGGCAGCAATCTGATCGACAACAAGTCTCAAGGCGGCTCGCTCACCGATCTGCGGGGGGCGATGTATTTTCCGAACCAGGAAATCGTATTTACCGGTGGCGCCGACACCGGCGACACTTGCCTGCAATTGGTCGGCCGCAAGGTGACGTTCAGCGGCAATGGCAGCATCAACAACACCGAACAGGCTTGCATCGATCAAGGCGTCGAGAGCATGGCGCAATTGAGAGTGAGGTTGACGGAATGAACGGATTGGCAATGAGATCCTGTCGGCTGTTCGTCGCGGCATTTGGGCGGTGCCGGCGCGGCACGGCAACTGTCGAGATGGCCTTCGCGTTGCCGGTTCTGGCCTTTTTGGTTTTAGGCATGTTCGACCAGGGCAGCAAAATCAGCCGCAACATGCAGCTCGCCAACGCGGTCCGGGCCGGCGCGCAATATGCGATGGTCCGAAAACCGGTCCAAGGCGATCTCAGCCAGATCGTCGGCGCCATCGCCAACACCGCGCCCTACGACGAAACCGGCACGCAGCAAATCACCGCGACGATGTTCTGCGAATGTCCGGACGGCACGCCGGTGGTCTGCACCGGCACCTGCGTTGGCGGCGACCGTGGCGCCTATGTGCGCATTGCCTTGCAGGAGGACTACACGACCTTGTTGAATTATCCGGGCCTCGACAACCCGATCCGCCTCGCGAACGAGGCGACGGTCCGCTTGAATTGATGGAGATAGCGATGGCGCGTTCAATCAAAGCGCTGTGGCGCCGGTGCCGGCAATCGCGGGACGGTACCGCGGCCATTGAGTTTGCCTTTGCCGTGCCGGTCATGGTCATGGTGACATACGGCATTATGGAAGTGGCCCGGATGATCTATACACAAGGTGTGTTGGTTTACGCGGCCGAAGAGGCGACCCGGTACGCCACCGTGCATTACGAAGAATCCGTCAGTCAGATCCAGTCCGTCGCCGAAAGTCACTTCGTGATGATCGACCCGGCGCGGATATCGCAATTTACCGTGACCGCGCCAATTGATCCGGACGATCAGACCAAACTGGTCACCGTCCAGATCCAGTACAACTTTCGACTGCTGGTGCCGTTTACCGATCAGCCGCTGGTCACGTTATCAGCGAGTTCTCGCGGCTTCCTGACCGAGGAAGTCTAACCCCGGCCGCTTGGTCAGCCTTCGACCATCACGTTGAGCAATACCGGTTCCGGCGCCGCCACGGCATCGGCCAAGGCGGCATCGAAGGCTGCCGGGTCGGCAATGGTTTCCGCCCGTACGCCGAGCGACCGGGCGAGGCCGGTGAAGTCGATCGGCGGGTTCTGGAAATCCATGGCGATCGGTTTGTCGTTGCCGTGGAAGGCCAGCAAACGCTGCTTCAGGATGCGATAGCCGCCGTTATTGGCGATGACGTAGGTTACCGGCAGGTCGAGATGGGCGGCGGTCCAGAGCGCCTGCACGGAGTACATGGCACTGCCGTCGCCGATGACCGCGACCACCGGGCGTTCGGGCTTGGCGAGCTGGACGCCGCCGGCGGCGGCGATCGCCCAACCGATGCCGCCGCTCACATTGCCGAAATAGCTATGGCGGTCGCGGTAGGCCATGAACTGGTTCAACAGCCGCGACGAGGTAATGCCTTCGTCGACGACGATGGCGTCCTCAGGCATCAAGTCGGCGATCCGCATCATCAGCCAGTCGGTGGCGATCGGTTGTTGGCCGGCCTTCGCCGTCGCCTGCTCGCGGCACTCTATCCGGCGCGCTGACCAGTTGCCGTCGGTGTTAATGACACGGCCGGTGCCGGCCTTGGCTTCAAGCAGCGGATTGAGTGCGGCCAAGGTTTCCTTGACGTCGCTGCGGATCGCCATCTCGGCCGGATAGTTTTTGCCCATCTCCCAGTCGCGCAGGCCGATCTGGATGATGGCGAGGTGCGGCGGCAGCGGCTCTGTCTCGCTCCAGACCGACATCTGTAAAACGTCGGAGCCGACGCAGATCATCAAGTCGTAGGGCGAAAGCGTGGCCCGCACGTCCGCTTGATCGCGGGTCAGGCCGCCGCGGAAGGCGGCATGAGTGGAGGGGAAGTGGGCGCCGTGCGGCACGGTTTGTTGATAGACCGGCGCGCCCAAGAGATCGGCAAAGCGGGCGGCCTCGGCGAAGGCGTCGCTGACGGCAATTTCGTGGCCGGCGATGATGACCGGACGCTCGGCCTTGAGTAGACGATCGGCCAGGACAGCGAGGCGGTGGTCTGCCGGCCGGCCGGCGGTGTCGACGCGGGTGACCGAGCCGAGCTCGAGGGCCGCTTGGGTGTTTAAGATGTCGCCTGGGAGCGAGATGAAGACCGGTCCGGTCGGTGGCGTCATCGCCACTTTGGCGGCCCGTCGCAGGATGCGCGGCAGGTCTTCGATGCGTGCTACTTCGACGGCCCATTTGACCAGCGGTTCGGCGATCGGCACCAGCGGCGCATAGAGCAACGGTTCTGTCAGGCCATGGCCCTGTTCTTGCTGGCCGGCGGTGACGATCATCGGCGAGCCGGTCATATAGGCGGTGTAGATGGCGCCCATGGCGTTGCCCAGTCCCGGCGCCACATGCACGTTGCACGCCGTCAGTTGGCCGGAGGCACGGGCGAAGCCGTCGGCCATGCCGATGACGATCGATTCTTGCAGACCGAGGACGTAGTTCAAATCCGGCTGCTCGGAAAGCGCATGCATGATCGGCAATTCGGTGGTGCCGGGATTGCCGAACAGGTGGGTGACGCCCTCATCCTTGAGGAGTGACAAAAACGCGCTGCGGCCCGTGATCGTATTCATGGCTGTCCTTTCCGGTTGCAGTCGGCCGATTGTGCAGACTATCGGGGCGGCATCAAGCGCCGGCGCCGACGGGCGCCTGGCACAACGGCTCAAAGCTTGCTTTCGCGGGCATCGAGGCGCTTGCGCACCACGTCGCCGACGAAGTTCAGCGACAGCACGGTCAGGAACAAGGTGCCGGCCGGGAAGCCCCAGACCCAAAGCGCGTCGTTCAGATCGTCGAGCCCCATGGCAATCATATTGCCCCAGGTCGGATCCGGCGGTGGTACGGAAAGGCCGAGAAAAGACAACGTTCCCTCGGCGACGATCATGCCCGAGACCGCCAGCATGGCGATGGAAATGAGCGGCAACGCCACGTTCGGCATCAGCTCGAAGACTATGATGCGAAAATTCGTGGCGCCAAGCGCCTTGGCCGCGGTGACGAAGTCGCGCTCCATAAAGGTCAGCGTGTTGGCCCGGGCAATGCGGATGGCGCCGCCATTGCCGCCGATGCCGAACAACAAGATCAGGACGACCAAGTCCGCACCGACCACCGCCAGCACCACCAAAAGCAGCACCAGGCCGGGAAAGGCAAAGGTGACGTTCACATAAAACAGGATCACCTGTTCGATCCAGCCCCTGTAGTAACCGGCAATGAGGCCGAGAGCCAAGCCAATACTTAGCGATATGGCCGGCACCAGCACGCCGATGATCAGCGACACACGGCTGCCGAAAATGACCCGCGAGAAGACGTCACGGCCCAACGCATCAGTACCGAACCAATATTGGCCGTTCGGCGCCACCCCGGTGCTGGTGAAATCGGTTGCCAGCGGGTCGATCAACGGCAGCAAGTCGGCACAAACTGCGGCCGTGGCCACGAGCCCGAGCCATCCGATGCAGAGCCAGAAAATCGCACCAAATGGCTGCCGGACAGGCAGAGCGGTGTCCGGCCAGGGCGCCGCGGCCGCGTCGATAAGTTTGCCTGCACCTGAGGCCGTCATTTGCGGACCCTCGGATCAATCAGCACGTAGAGGGAATCGACGGCCAGATTGATTGTCACGTAAAGCACGGCAAATAAGGTGACCGCACCCTGGACCATGAACAGGTCGCGGGCGATCACCGATTCATAAAGCAGCCGGCCGACGCCGGGCAGGGCGAAGATTACCTCGACCACCAAGACGCCGTTGAGCAGTCCGGCGACCTGCAAACCGATGATTGTGACAAGGGAAATGCAGGACGGCCGCAAAGCGTGCCTGAACAAGACGTAGGTCGGCGACAACCCTTTGCTGCGCGCCAACAGGATAAAATCTTCTTGCAGGGTGGCGATGATGTCGCTCCGCAACACCCGCATCAAGGCCGGCCATTCGGCCAGGCCGATGGCGAAGGCCGGCAGGATCAGGCTCCGCAAGCTGGCCCACGGATCCTCGCCGAACGCGACGTATCCGGTCGACGGCAACCAACGCAGAACCACGGCGAAGACGACCATCAACAACATGGATTTGACGAAGATCGGCAGTGAAATAATACCGAAGGCCGCGGTGGTCAGAATTTTGTCGACGATCCGGCCGGCGCGGTAGCCCGCCAGAATACCGGTCGGCAGCGCCAGGATCAGGGCGATGGCTTGCCCCATGGCCATGAGCTGGAACGACATTTTCAACCGCTCGCCCAAGGCTTCCCACACGCCCTGGCCGGTAATGTAGGACCGCCCCAGATCGCCGCCCAAAGCCGCCCACAGCCACCGGCCGTAGCGTACCAGCACTGGGTCGTCGAGGTGCAATGCCGCCCGGGTCTGGGCGATGGCTTCTTTCGGTGCATCGCCGCCAAGCATCAGCGCGGTGACGTCGCCGGGCAGCAGGTTGAGCAGCAAAAACGTAATCAGGGTGACCGTCAGGGCCACCGGGACCATATACAACGCCTTCAACGCAAGCCCGCGCATGGCAATTACGGTGTCAGTCGTTCAACCACACCTCGGCGGCGCGGAAATAGCCCTGGTGCATCATCGGCAAATTCATCACGCCTTTGCGGGCGATCACGAAGTAGGTGGCTCGGCCGCCGAGCAGGATGGGCATATGCCTGTTCATTTCCTTCATAAAGTCGCAGTAGGCCTGTCTGCGCTTGGCGATGTCGCGGCTGCGCCGGCCCGCGGTCAGGGCCTTGTCAATGGCGGCGTTCTTGGTCTTGGTGAAATTGCCGCCGCTGGTCGAGAAGAACGGCGTATAGACCTGATAGTCAGGGTCGATCAGATCTGCGACCCGCCAAAATGCCAAATCATACTGTCCGCGTACGACCTCGCCGATATATTGCGGGCCGACCTGGACTTGGCGAAACTCGACCTCCATGCCGACCTTTTGCCAAAAGCTTTGATAGAGCTGCGCCGCCAACAACCCGATCGCCGTGGTTGAGGTGGTCAAGGTGAATTTGACTGGCTTGCCATATTCCTTAAGCAGCGCCTTGGCCTTTTCCGGATCGTATTCGGGATAGCCGACGTCCGTACAGTGCCATTCCGTTGTCGGCCCAAACAGATCCGTTGCCATTTCCCGTTGGCCGGAATAGATCACCTTCTTGACCACCGCCCGATCGACGGCGTGGGCGATGGCGCGGCGCACGCGAACGTCATCCATTGGTGCCTTGGCCGTGTTCATATACGTAACGGAGGCGCCGCTTGCCGGATAGACCAGCACGTCAAACTCGCCTTCCTTCTTTGCCGCCGCCGCCTGCTTCTCCAACATGCCGACGGCGACGTCGATGTCGCCGGCCTTCAGTGCGTTCATACGGGCCTGCATGTTGGGGATCTGCTTGAAGACGATCTTGTCCACATATTGCTTCGACGTATCCCAGTAATGGGGATTGCGGACCAAGGTGACGGTGCTGGATTCCTGCCAATCGGCGATCATATAGGGGCCGGTGCCGATTGGCTCTCGGTTCACGTCACGGCCCATTTTCTCGACATAGTCGGGCGGCATCACTTGGCCGAGAAACGTGTTGGTACGCCCGGCTAGGTAGGATGGCGGGTAGGGGTAGTTGTAACGCGTCTCGTAGGTATGATCGTCAATGGCGACGATCTCTTTCACCATAGATAGATACTTGGCAAACGCAAAGTTGCGGCTCGGGTCCAGCATGCGGGTCCAATGCGCGGCAATGGCATGGGCGGTAACCGGTTCGCCGGTCGAGAATTTCAGATCCTTGCGTATCTGCCAGCGGGCACTCAGTCCGTCGTCGGAGATGGTGCGTTTGACCGTAGTGAACGGCAGCCATTTGCCGTTCCAAGTCGGCTGATAAGAGCGCTGCCACATTAGTGACGAGACCGAGCCGGTCGCCGCGTTCGGGCGCGAGATCGTGAACGGGTCGAAACCCTGGACTTGAGTGCTGTGGCCGATCCGCAAGACGCCACCGCGTTTCGGTGTTTCGGCGGCTTGAACGGAACTTCCGAGCATCAAGGCGACGGCCGCGGCCGTACCCAGGATCACTTTGGCCAATCGCTCAGGGGAACAAAAGGTGCCAGCCTCGCCGACGCGCACGGTGGACGTTGTTGTTGTCATTAATGCCTCCGTTGGATTGCCCGAGAGTCCTTGGTTGTGCTCGAAATGGATTGACAATCGTAACACGGAGAGATTTTTCGGGCCAGCACGGGCGTCCAGCCGAAGCAAATTTCGACGCGAGTGAGGCCAAGCGGGCGTCGGGTGGCCTTGCCGTACGCGGTGAGGTAGCATTCTCGCCCATAGGCTAGCTTTCGGGCTTCGTACCGGCATAGAGAACCGTGCAGAGGGACCTCTGGGAACGGTCGGGGAGTTGCGCATGGCACAAGGGCAGAGAAGTCGCTCTACGAAGGACGAACTGGAACGCGTTAGCCGCGAATTGCGGGAGGCTGTCGACCGGCAGGCCGCGACTAATGAAATCTTGCACCTTATCTCCAGCTCGCCCAACGGAACGCAGCCGGTTTTCGATGCAATCGTTCAAAGCGGGTCGAAGTTGTTTCCGGGCGCTGCTATCACCGTGGCGCTTCCCATTGGCGACAAGGTCGAAGCCGTCGCTGTCGCCGATGAGGACCCGGCCCGTGCAGAAGCGTGGCGCGGCCGTTTCCCATTTCCTTTGACGCATGACTATATGCATGGCGTTGCCGTGCTGGAGGCACGTGTCGTTGATGTCCCAGACGTTGCGAACGCGCCGAACAAGGACAGCGCAGGGGCGCAGAACTTCCTCGCCAGCGGCTATCGTGCTCTCACGTTGACGCCGTTGCTACGCGGCAAAGAAGCAATCGGTGTGCTCGGCATTGTTCGACTTTCGCCTGGCCCGCTTTCCAATGAACAGCTTGCCGTCTTGCATACCTTTGCCGCCCAGGCGGTCATTGCGATTGAGAATACACGGCTGGTCAATGAGTTGCGGCAAACCAACGCGATCCTGGAAAAGGTGTCCGACCAGTTGGCCAAATACATCTCGCCACAGCTCTATCATTCCATAACGACCGGCGAGCAGGACGTCGGCATTGAATCACAACGTAAAAAGCTGACAATCTTCTTCTCCGATATTGTCGGGTTCACGGAAATCACCGATCAACTGGAAGCAGAGGTACTGACCGGGCTTCTCAATGAATATCTCACCGTGATGTCCGAGATTGCAGAGCAATTTGGCGCCACGTTCGACAAATTCATCGGTGACGCCATCATGTGCTATTTCGGCGATCCGCAAAGCAACGGCGTTAAGGAAGACGCTGATGCGTGCGTTCATATGGCGCTGGAGATGCGGCGGCAGCTGTACAAGCTACAATCAGGTTGGCAGGCAAAGGGATTGATTGACCGTCCCTTCGAAGCACGCATGGGCATCAACACCGGCTATTGCACGGTGGGGAACTTCGGTAGCCAAGATCGCATGGACTACACCATCATCGGACATGAGGTAAATCTCGCCGCCAGGTTAGAATCCCACGCCGATGCCGGCGGCATCCTAATGGCCGCGGAAACCTATTCGCTGGTCAAAGACTGGCTGCTCGCCGAAGAGCAGGAAGCGATCACCATGAAGGGCTTTTCTCAGCCTGTGAGGACGTTCCGTGTGCAAGGCAAAATTGACGATCTCGAGAATGAATCCAACGATTTTCATTATGTGGGCGAAGGCGTGACAATTTCCATACAGCACCATCGCATTGACAAATCGAAGACGAAGCGGGCCCTGCAAGAAGCCATTGCACAACTTGACAAGTAGGCCGTGGCATAGGCCGCGTCGTGGCCTGCCTTGGTCAAAATAGCCAGTTCACCGTGAAGAAAAGTCTATCGCTACGATCAGTGTACTTTTCTTCAGTAGCAATACTGCGTTACCACATCTTGACGCGGCTCGGCGATGCGCTAACCCGGCCTAACTCTAAAGACCTGCAGCGAACCCCACTGTGTCATCGAGGGCAAGTTGGAATGCGTCGAACATGTCGTCGATCTGAGATTCATCAATGATAAGTGGCGGACAAAAAGCGATTGTGTCATTCACCAGCGCGCGAACGATTAGACCGCGTTCGGCGGCTCGGTTCATGATCCAGGGGCCAACTTTATGCGATGGATCGAAGTTGGCCTTTGCCGCTTTATCCTGAACCAGCTCCACGGCGCCGATCAAACCGATACCGCGCACCTCACCTACCATGGGATGATCCGCGAGCGCGCCAAGCCGTTGTTGGAAACGCACGGATACGTTTTTCACATGAGCACCGATATTTGTCTCTTCGTAGATTTTCTGAGTTTCCAATGCCACGGCCGCTGGAACGGGATGGCCGGAGTAAGTAAAACCCGTACCGAAGATACCGAATTTTCGGCTGCCTTCGACCAGGACGTTGTAGATTTTCTCGTTCATCATCACGGCGCCGATAGGCTGATAAGCGGCCGATAGGGCCTTGGCCATGGTGATCAGATCAGGTTTCAAATCAAAGGTCTGGGATGCGAACATTTCACCTGTCCGGTAGAATCCGCTGATGACCTCATCGGCGATAAACAGAATGTCGTATCGATCCAAAATCAGTTGAATTTTCTCGAAGTAGCCCTTTGGCGGCAGGATCACGCCACCGGCGCCGAGGAACGGTTCAGCGATAAAGGCGGCGACGGTATCGGCACCTTCCTCGATTATTAGGTTTTCAAGATTGGCCGCCAGACGGGAGGCAAAATCCTCTTCGTTCTCGTCGTCCGCGCCATAATGGTAGTAATGCGGACAGTCCGTGTGAAGGATGTTCTCGATCGGAACATCAAAAGCATTGTGTGCGTATTGCAGCCCGGTCAAGCTGGCCGCTGCGACGGTAATGCCGTGATAGGCCCCGCGCCGGGCAATGATCTTCTTCTTTTTCGGGCGGCCAAGAATATTGTTGTAATACCAAACCAGTTTGACCTGTGTGTCGTTGGCCTCGGAGCCTGAGTTGGTGAACAAAACCTTGGACATGGGCACGGGTGCCCGCTCGACCAGGAACTCCGCCAATTCCATGGCGGGCACCACCGCCTTGTGGGCGAAATTGTGATAGAATGGCAGGGTTTCAAGTTGCCGGGTCGCTGCCGCCACGAGCCGTGCGTTGCTAAATCCAAGCGAAGCGCACCAAAGCCCTGACAATCCTTCAATGTACTTCTTGCCTTGATCATCGAAGACGTAAATACCTTCGCCCCGTTCAAATAGGTGTGGGCCATTTTGCGCATGTGCGTCGAGGTCGGTAAAAGGATGAAGATGCGATGCGATGTCGCGTGCGTGGGGCGAATTGAGACGTTCAAGCATTATTACCTCTTAGTGGCATATTTCAGATCTTCACTCTGGCGCCGGTCGGGTCGTAAAACGGCTTCAATGACGCGTCCGCCGCATAGCGTTCACAGGCAATCTCGATTTCAAATTCTGCGTTGTGGATCAGATCAGCGGTAACGCCATCGCGGTGGGTGACGTAGCCCATGCCGACCGCGCTGCCCAAAGTGAAGCCATACGCCCCGGAACTTAGATGGCCGACGATGTCCCCATTCATTCGGATCAATTCATCATGGAACAGCGCGGGTTTGGGGTCCTTGAGTTTGAAATTGACCATCCGGCGGTTTAGTACCGGCCCGGCCTGGGGCAGCAAGGCCTCGCGGCCATAAAAGCCGCCGGGCTTGTCCATTTTCACGATAAATCCAAGCCCAGCCTCAAAAGGTGTGTTATCGGGTGCCAGATCAAGCCCGAACTCACGATACGCGCGTTCGCAGCGCAAATGCTCCAGCGCATGATAGCCGGCCTGCATGAGGCCGAACGGCTTGCCCGCTTCCGTGATGAGGTCGTAGACGTCCTGTACGAATTCGGAGGGTATTTGCAGTTCCCAACCCAGTTCGCCGATAAAGGTCTGGCGCTTTGCCAGCACTTGAGCGTACCCGATGCCAATTTCCTGTGCCGTCAAGAACGGGAAGGCTTGATTGGAAAGATCGGCATCTGTAATGGACCGCAGCAGGTCGCGCGATCTCGGCCCCTGCACATTGAGCACCGAATAGGCGGCGGTGATATCTGTAAGAGCGACGTGCTGATCAGGCCCTATATGCTTGGCAAACCAGTTCATGTCGCGGCTATGTACACCGGCCGATGAATAGATGACAAAGCGATCTTCCGCTCGGCGATCAATGGTAATATCGCATTCGATGCCGCCGGTGGAATTGAGCATGTGGGTATAGACTAGCTTGCCAACCGGAACGTCGACATTACTGACGCACAGCCATTGCAGATACGCTGGGGCATCGCGGCCCTGGATCATGGTTTTACCGAACGAACTGACATCCATAATCACCACGCCGTCACGGGCGGCACGGCATTCCCTCGCCGTGTGTTCGTACCAATTGGGGCTGGAAAACGAGTAGTCGTTTTTGGGCGCAATCCCGTCGGGGGCAAACCACAGGGGGCGCTCCCAGCCGGCGGTTTCGCCAAAGCAGGCGCCAGCGGCGGCAAGCCTATCGTGCAGATGGCTTTTGCGTACCGGACGTGAAGTCTCGTGATCTTTGAACGGCCAATTGATTTCGAATATGCCGCCAAGAGATTCCGCAGCGCGGTTCCGCAGGTACTTATTATTCATCTGGAAGGGGTGGAAACGCGCTACGTCATAGTCGAGGAGATCCATATCGGGTTCGCCATTGATAATCCAGTACGACAGCGCCCGCGATATGCCGGGACTGATCTCGAACCCTTCGGAATTGAGGCCGGCGGCGATAAAACAGTTTGGTAAGCCCGGCGCTTCACCGAGGCACGGCAGGCCATCGGGGGTGAAACTTTCCGGGCCATTCATAAACTTCAAGATGCCGATATGTTCCAACGCCGGAACCATTTCGATTGCCTTCGAGTAGGGCAGTTCAAAGTGTTCCCAGTCTTCCTGCATCTCGATGAACTGCTGTTCGGCGGGTAACTTCTCGACAGGCAACGGCTTACCGCGCGGCTCAAAGGAGCCGATCAGCAGTTTGCCGGCATCTTCTTTCATATATGTATAGCCGTCGGCATCACGTAACACCGGTAGATTCGGCACCGCGAAATCCATGGCTTCGGTGACGACATACATGTGCTCGCAAGCATGCAGCGGCACGCGCGCACCGAGTTGGGCGGCAAAATCACGGGTCCACAAACCACAGGCCAGCACCAAAGTTTCACATATTATCGCACCGCTTTCGGTGTCGAGCCGATACGCGCCCGATGCCAGGCGCTCCAGCCCATCGACAGATGAATTTTCAAATACTCTTGCACCCCGCGACCTGGCGCCCGTGATCAGTGCGTTGATGGTATCGACCGGGTTAAGTTGGCCATCCCTAGGAATAAACAATCCGCCAGTGACGATGTCCGCGTCGAGAGCCGGGTAGAGGTCTTCGACTTCATTGGGGGTCAGAACGTGAGCATCGATATCGAAACTCTTGGCGAGGCTGGCACGACGTTTCAATTCATGGACACGGTCCATGTTTCGCGCGACGGCGAGCGTGCCGTTTTGCTTGAAGCCCGTTGCCATGCCTGTTTCAGCTTCAAGATCGGGATAGAATTCTGCGTTGAATTTGGCGATATCCGTAGTTGCGTGACTGCCACGGAGTTGCATGATCAATCCCGCAGCGTGCCAGGATGTACCGCAGGAAAGCACGCCGCGTTCCAACAATACGACGTCCGATACACCCGCTTTCGTGAGTTGATAGGCAATCGAACAGCCGACGACACCGCCGCCGATGATGACGATACGTGCGTGGCTCGGTAATTTCTTAGAGGATTGAGTCATATGGAATTGCCGTCTTGGATGAGGGACGCGAAAGTCGCTTCACGTGCTTTCTTGGGCCGTCACGCCGGAGCGCCATAACCGCCACCACCACTGGTCCGTATGGTAATCCGATCACCGGTTTGCAGACGAACGTGGGATTTCCCGGCGAGGCGGCTGGTTTCTCCCGATGCCCGTTGCAAGGTGATCTGAAAGGTTTTGCCGGCTTCACCACCCTGCAAACCAAATGGCGGAATGACACAGCGCTCGACCATGGACGTCATGACGACGTCCGGTCCGGTAATCAGGTAGGTACGAACCTGTCCATCGCCGCCGCTATGAAATCCAGCGCCGCCGGAGCCACGACGCAGCGCCTGACACTCGATTATAATGGGATAGTTGGCTTCGATCACCTCGGCTGGCGTATTCATCACGTTGGACATATGTGGACGAACGGCGGACATGCCGCCGCGGTCGTGCCGCGCGCCTTCGCCGCCGCCGTGTACTTCATAAAGCGTGGTCCAACGTCCGGTGCGCGGATCGCGGCCGCTGAACAACAGTAAACCGGATGTGGTCGAACCGCCCGCCGTCAGCCGTTCAGGCATTACATTTTCAAAAGCTTTGAAAATGGCATCGACGATTCGTTGCGAGGTTTCGTGATTGCCGCCGACCACCGGCTTCTCCAAGGGCGGATGCAGCAGAGACCCTTCTCGGGTGATAATTCTGAGTGGCCGTGTGCATCCTGCATTGGGCTGGATGTCGGGGCCGGCGATTGCCTTCATGGCATAGAACACACTAGCCGACGCGGTGAAAGGCGTCGCATTGAGCGGCCCTGCCGCGGCATCGTCCGTCGCCGAGAAATCAAAAGTGGCTTCGTCTTCGTTGACTTCAATACGGGCGCGCACGGCAATGGGCTCGCCGCCATGACCGTCGTCGTCAAGCCAGTCTTCTCCTTCATAAACACCGTTGGGAATGGTGCGAATGGCTGCGCGCATCTCCGTTTCCGACTGATCGTACAGATCGGCGATCGCGGTGCGCACGGTCGCGGCGCCATAGCGCGAGAATACTTCCTGTATGCGCTCTTCGGCGGAATAGGTAGAGGCCATCTGGGCCAAGATGTCGCCTTCGCGTTCCTCCGCGCCACGTACATTGGCGAGGATCACATTGAGCTTTTCACGATCGGGCCCTTCTTTGGTGAAAACGCGAAGGGGCGGAATGCGAAGACCTTCCTGCCATGCGTCACGGGCGTCAGGCACGTAGCTGCCGGGCATCGCCCCACCAATGTCCGCCCAGTGGGCGAGGCTTACGGCAAAAATCTGAACGGCGCCTTCGGCAAAGACCGGCCGAATTGCCTTTACGTCAGGCAGATGGTTGCCGCCGGCCTCCGGCAGGTTCATGAACCATACGTCGCCGGGTTGAAGTGTCTCCACCGGGACGCGTTTCAGGAATTCCTGCACGGTGGATTCCATTACGCCCAAATGCGCTGGAATGTCGCGGCCTTGCGCAACCAGGTTGCCTGCACTGTCCGTCAAGGCCGACGACAAATCACCGGCCTCGCGCAATAACGGAGAGCGCGCCGAACGCATGACGATCAGCGACATTTCTTCCGCGATGGCAGTTAAGGCATTCCGGATGACTTCCACGGTAAAGGGATCGAGCACTTGGTCTGATGTCTGATTCATGAGCCTGTCCCCGCTTCGATGATCAGATGCCCGGTGGATTCGATCCAAGCCGACGCTCCGGGCGGCACGACGATGGTCGACCAATCATTTTCGATGATGGCGGGGCCTTCGACTTTCCAGTCCGTTGGCAGAGCGGCACGTTCATAGCGCGCGGTTGAAACCGGACCGCTGGCGTCAAACCAGCATTCACCGATGGAAATCGGTTGTGACGTTGCCTCCTGCGCGGTTTCGTTGAGGTCGGCGATATGACTTTCCGCGTGGCCGGTCACGGTTATGCGCAGGGTTTCAAACTGCCAAGGCTCGTCCGTGGCGAAGCCATAGAGTTTCTTGTGTTGCGCCTTGAAATCCTGCCCTAGTTTGTCCGGATCGCAGGGTGGATCGAATGATACTTCGACCGTGTCGCTTTGCCCCGCATAACGGATCAAGGCAACAAAGCGCGTACTAACGGTGTCTTCAGCATGGCCGGCGGCAATTATGGGCGCCGTCAGGCGATCCTTCATCGACTGGCATTGCTCATTCAGCCGCTCGCCATTCCAGGCTGTGACGGGCATTTTCACAGTATGCTGCTCGGCGTAGCTCAGTCCCGCAGTCAGGCAGCCAAGGGCGGAAAACACACTGGAAAACTTCGGCACTACGATTTTCTCGATGCCGAATTCCCGCGCTAGGGCTACGGCATGCATGGGGCCGGCGCCGCCAAAAGCGATGAGAGAGCACGAGCGCGCGTCGACACCCCGCTCCACGGTGACCCTGCGCAGGGCGCGGGCCATGGCGGCATTGGCGATCCGGTAAATGCCAAGAGCGGTTTCATGCACAGATGTGCCGAATGCGCTGCCGAGCGTTTTGACGGCCGTTTTCGCATTCTCTTCACTCAAGCGAATGGTGCCGCCGAGCAGACGATCCGTGTTGAGAAAACCCAACACCATGTTGGCATCGGTTACCGTTGGGTGCTCACCCCCCAAACCATAACAGGCCGGTCCCGGCTCGGCGCCCGAACTCTGGGGACCGACGCGAACCGCGGCGCCTTCCGCGCGGGCGATGGATCCGCCTCCGGCGCCGATGGATTCAACGGCGACCATGAGCTGGCGGATGGGGCGCCCGGCAAGGCGCTGGTCGCTGCCGACTTGGACCTTGCCGTCGACAACGACGCAGGTATCGGTCGTGGTGCCGCCCATGTCAAAGCCGATGGCGTCGCCCAAACATAGCTCACTGGCGATTTTGCCGGCGGCGGCCACCCCGGCCGCGGGTCCGGATAGAGCCAACGTCAACGGGCGCGATTTAGCGGCATCAACAGATGCCATGCCGCCGGCGGAATGAAACAAGTGAAGGTTTGTGGTTTCGCCGGCGCAGGCTTGCAACCTGTTCAGATATCCCGCCGTCAAGGGCATGAGAGCGGCATTTAGGATCGTCGTGTTCGTACGTTCGAACTCTCGCGGCTCCGGGCTCATTTCATGGGAGAGGGCGACGTACTCAACTCTATCCGAAAGTCGATTACCCAGTTTCTGTTCGTGATCGGAATTGGCGTAGCAATGCTGCAACGCGACGGCGACGGCGTCGACGTTCAGGTCGCCGATAACATTGGCGAGGCGGCAAACTTCCTCATCGCTCAAATGCTCAAGAACTTGGCCTTCGGGACCGATCCGCTCCTTAGCTTCGACGCGCCGATGCTCGGGGACCAGGGGCGGCAGCTTTGGCGTGACATGTAGGCGATAAAGTTCACGTCTATTCTGACGACCAATGTCGATGGTGTCTCGAAACCCTTGGGTTGCAATCAAGGCAATGGGGGAGAGATTGCCCTCGACAATCGCATTCGTTGCCATGGTTGTTCCGTGCATGAGATCGGTAACACTGTCCCAATCGACATCGATCGCATCGTAGGCAGAAAAGACGCTGGCGACCGGGTCGCTTGCCTGGCTTCGGACCTTCGCGGTTCTTACTTCACCGTTGGTGGTGTTGATGGCGATGACGTCGGTGAACGTGCCGCCTATGTCAATACCAACTTTCCAAGTGCCACTCATGGCGCGTGTTTCCTTGGCTTCCTATTTGGTTTCAATCCGTGTTCACAGGGAGTGTGGGCTAATTCGTGGATGAAATAAAATTCAATTTATCTCTCCTATGAATAACAATAAGCTATTTAAGAATGCGATGCTCAGCTACCGAATGTCGAAACCGTGGTCGGCGCAACAAACCGCAAAGGACACAAACATGCTGAGGTATTCATTGCGGCAACTGGAATATTTCGTTGCAACCGCGGAGCATTTATCCGTGGTGGGCGCGGCACGACAACTTAACGTGTCTCAACCTTCCGTATCTAAAGCCATAACCAAACTAGAGGCGCAGTTCTCCGTTCAGTTGTTTGTGCGCCACCACGCGCGCGGCATGTCGCTAACCAACGCTGGTGAGCGGTTGCTGATCGATGCCCGTGGCCTGTTACGCTATGCCACGGACCTTCAAGAAAACGCGCGAGAATCGAGTGATACCGTCAAAGGCACACTGGAAGTCGCCTGTTTCGTAGCCGTCTCGCCGGTGTTCATGCCGGCAATTCTGACCGATTTTACAATGCAGTTTCCCGGCGTTGATATCAGGCTGCATGAAGGCGATCAGGAGGCGTTGATCTCAGGATTGTCGAGTGGACGGTTTGAACTGGCGATCATGTATGATTCCGTTCTTCCAGCCGACATTGTTACGATTGAACTGGCATCGTTCGAACCATACGTCCTGTTGCCTGCCGGACATCCGCTGGCGGCAAAAAGAGAAATTTCGCTGGCAAGCCTGCAAGACGAGAGCTTCATATTGTTGGACGTACCACCCAGCGGATTTTTCATGAACATGTTTCGACAGAACGGACTAGAAGAACCACAGGTCGCTTTCAGCTCACCATCCCTTGAAATGGTGCGGGGATTGGTCGGCAGAAACCGAGGCTATTCCTTGCTGGTCACACGCCCCTATCATGATCGAACCTATGACGGTCAAAAGATCGTAACGCGTCCGATAAAAGACAATGTCGCCAACGGTATCCTGGAAATTTCCCGGCTTGAACAGATCCGTCCCACGCGTGTTATGGAACTGTTTTCAGACTTTTGTGTGCAATGGTTTGCCAACGTTACCAAAACATAGATGCGGACCGCCCGTCGCCCGTCGCTAGTCATCGCTTAGAATGGCGTCGATACGCTCCGCCGGAACCGCGACTTCGACGCCGGCGCGTTCTTCCTGCAACAGCATGGCGGTGCGTGAATCCCGGCTGCCCCAGCCGCGGTTCATAGCCTCGGTCATCTCTTCGAGGGTCATGTTGGCGAGCCGCATGGGCACGTCGAGTTCGCGGCCGAGCGCGACGGCCAGGCCAACGTCTTTACGCGCCAACGCCAAGGCAAAATCCGCCGGATCGAAACGCCGGGGCAGATACTGGCGCGCCATGTGATCGAACGTTCGCCGGCGGCCCAAGGCACCTTGGCGCACCGCCTGCCAAAGCGCCTCGGCGTCGAGCCCGGCTTTGACGCCGAGGCTGAACGTCTCGGCCAACGCGGTCTGTATGATGTAGCCGCTGCAATTGTGGACTAGCTTGGCGATCGAACCGGCGCCGATCGGGCCGACATAGGTGGGTTGGTCGCTAAAGGCCCGCAGTACCGGCAAACAGCGGTCATAGGTCGCCTGATCGCCGCCGATCCAGATCGCCAATTTGCCGGAGCGGGCGCCGTCCGGACCGCCGCTCACCGGCGCGTCCAGGACTTGCGTGTCATGCTCGGCAAAGGTCGCGTGGATTTCGCGCATCACGGTTGGCGAATTGGTCGAGAGGTCGAAATAGGCCTTGCCCGGCGACAGGCCGGCCCGCAAACCATCGGCGCCGAGGGTAACGGCCTCAACCTCGGCCGGGCCGGGCAGGGAGGTGAAAATGACGTCCGCAACGGCGGCAACGGCACGCGGGCTTTCCGCCCAGTCGGCGCCGGCGTCGAGGTGTGGGGCGGCACGTGCCTTATCCAAGTCATGCACAGTAAGCGCGAGGCCGCCGTGAATGGCGTTCATGGCGATGCTGCTGCCCATTGTGCCGAGGCCGATAAACCCGATTTTCATAAATTCCTCCTGTCTTTGCCTGCATCAATTGTCGATTGATGCCTAGGATTGGGCATTCAAGCGAACACTAAACGTGCTGTTTGGGTGCCAGTGGCCCGCTTCGAACTCGACCGGTCCGTCGCCGATCACCTCGAAGTCGTACCGACCGAACAATTCCTCGAGAAACAAGCGACCGACATCGGCAACGATGGTTTGGCCAATGCAGCGTCTATTGAAAAGTCCAAATGGCGCGTAGTCAGCGCGATCATAGGCTCGGTCGAGGAAGCGGTCCGGATTGAATTGGTTTGGTTGCTCGAACGTCGCATTGGTCCTGTGTCCTTCGCGGACGCAGACACGGATGTTCCAGTCCTTTGGAACGGTGTAGGGGCCAATGCGAATATCGGCCAATGCGTGGCGCATCAGATATTCGCTTCGTTCGAGGCGTAGTGCTTCCATGATGACGCGATCCGCCAACGTCGTCTTCCGGGCGTCGCGAACCGGCTGACTTTGACCGGTTAAACTATTGCGGAGGCGTTCGACCCACGGGCGGTTATCGCTTAACAGTTTGATTACCCAGGTCAACAGACCGGCAACATCGCGATGTCCGGTTTCCAGCATATAGACCAAGTTTCGCCGAACCGTCGCGTCTTCGATGGCGTGCTGATCTTCTTGCAGGATACCGTCCAAGACGGATGCGACCTTACCCGTCGCTGCTGCTGCGGCAGTCTGTCCGAACACCAGGCGTTCAATTTCAGCTAATGCCGGCTCTGCCTGCCGGTGGTCATATTGATCTTTATCGCCGAAGGAAATTCGGTCGCATAGGTCGCGCAGCCTGTCATAGCGCGCATCGTCGGTGCCGATATTGAAAAACAATTTGACCATGACCGTATACATCATGGTGGTGACCGCCGGTTCGAGCGGTGCAGAAGCGACGGTCCAGCGCGCCAGGGCCGTGCGCATGATTTCCTTTATGGCGGCGTGGTTTTCGGCAACAAGAGGTCGCGTCGTGGCGGCCTGGAAAAGTCTGCGATAGGCGCGATGATCGGTCTCATTCATGTATCGGAGAAAGCCCTTGGGAATATGTTTGTTATAGGCCGCGGGCGACGGCGCCAAGTCGCGATCGTGGCTACGGAACATGTCCAAGGCGACGCGATGTCCAACCACGCACACGACCGGGTAAAACAGACCGGGAGAGGTCTTGAACACCGGGCCGTGTTTGGCGTGCTGTCTAAGATAAAAATCCTGATCGGTGAATATTGGTCCCGACACTGGTGCCAGCGAACCAGGCGGTAGGCCGCGCGATCGTCCATAAGTGCTTCGCGCCCGCCAAATTACCATACCGATCGCGATCGCACTGCCGGCGGCAACGACGCGCAGGGCGATCGGCAGGAAAAACGCGCAAACGCCGACAAAGACCGCATAGGCCAAGATGACAATGGCGCTCGCCACATGTTTGGCAGGCCACCGATCCTGGCGGTTGCGCTGCACGAGGTGACGTGCCGCGGGCCATGCCGCGGCAAGCGAAACGATGACCTCGATTAGGCGTTCAGCAACGGTTTCGACCATCGGTCTCCCGACAAGACGCGGCGGCGCGTATCCCGCCTTCAGCGGCGCATCGAAACCGTAGCACGGCCAATGAACCGACGGAACAGAGCGGCCGGCGGGGCAGCGGCCCGACCGATCGTGGATATTTAGGTTTGCGTCGTTTTCACCGCGATCGGCGGGGCGGCCTTGAGCGTCTGGTAAACCACGCAGTAGCGCTCCGTCAGGCCTATCAGGGTCGTCAATTGTTCATCGCTCAAGTCGCCATCAATGTCGAAGGCTAGGCGGATGTCGCGGAATCCGACGGAGGCTTTCTTGTCGACGCCGAGTGTTCCCTTGACGTCGAGGTCGCCTTCGGCGCTGACCCGGGCATCCCGAACCGTCAGCTCGAGCGCCGTCGCCACTGCGTTGAGCGTGACGCCGGCACAGGCCACTAAGGCTTCAAGCAGCATGTCGCCGGAACAGGCATGCAGGCCGGTGCCACCGGTCGCCGGATGCAAGCCCGCCTCAACCAGCGCGCGGCCGGTATCCACCGAACACGTAACGCCTTCGCCAAGCCGGCCCTCAGCCTTGAGGGTAATGACCGCGGCGTTGGGATCGTTCCGATACTGTGCCTTGATCGGCGCTTGAATGGTCTTGAGTTCCGTTGCGTCCATGTCTTGTGGCCTCTCTGCGATAATGATCGATAAGACAGCGCAAATGCACTGAACGGCAACAACGCTTACGGAGCAGGTAGTTTACGGAAGGCAATAATCGATCATTGCGGATAAGTGGCGGGCCGCCAAGTCACGCGACAAAATTGTGATCGCCGTCCGGTCGCGGCGGCGCCGCACATTCGTCAGTGGTTCGTCTATCCACTGTAGAATCGCTTTGGAGGCCTGGGCCGGAATCGAACCGGCGTACACGGATTTGCAGTCCGCTGCGTAGCCACTCCGCCACCAGGCCGTGAAGCGGTCGGCGCTATATATCGTTGCCGATAGCCCAGGGTCAAGCGGTCGCGCCAATGCCGGGGCAGCGGAATTGGCCGTTGTCTGGCGCCGCCTGTCCCATTATAAGGTCGACGAAACTTCGCCCAATCGGCTTGAAGAGGTGCTGGAATGGCAACGACCAATGGCGACCATTTCACCGTGGCGCGCCGCCATATGGTGGACAGTCAATTGCGGCCGAACAAGGTCACCAACGATCGCTTGGCACAGGCCATGGAACAGGTGCCGCGGGAATTGTTCGTGCCCAAGTCGCTGCGCGGCGTTGCCTATTTGGATGAGGATATCGAAATTGCCGATGGCCGGCATTTGATGGAACCGATGGTGTTGGCGCGGCTGCTGCAGGCGGCCGACGTGCGCGGCGATGACATCGTGCTCGATGTCGCCTGCGGCAGCGGTTATTCAACGGCTGTCATCGCGCGCCTGGCCGGTACTGTTGTGGGTGTCGAAAGCGATGTGGCGTTGGCGGAACGCGCGACGGCGTTGTTGACTGACCTCGAAGTCGACAACGCTGCCGTGGTCGAAGGCGCTTTCGACGCCGGACTTCCGGATCAGGGGCCGTACGATGTCATTCTTCTCAACGGCGCGGTGCCGGCACCGCCGCCGGCATTGTTGGATCAACTGGCTGACGGCGGCCGGTTGGTCGCCGTGATTCGAGGCGATCGTCCGACCGGCCAGGCGATTCGTTTTTCGCGGCACGGCGACGGCGTTACCCGCAAGGTTTTGTTCGACGCCACCTGTCCGCCATTGCCGGGATTTGCGGCGCCGGCCGGGTTTGTGTTTTAGGGTTTAGTGGCTTGTCGCCGGCGATCCAGCCGACGCATTTTGGCAACACCTGCGCCGGAATCGGTGCTTGGGACGAAGCCATGGGAATCTCAAAGCTTTTCAGGGTATTTTCGACAAGGTATGGTCGCTGTTCGAAACGCTTCGTTGCGTCGGGCCTGGGGCGTGGTGTGTAAGTATTCCGTAGACACTGGATGGCCGCTGCGGTTGCGTTCCTTAGAGATTTCCGAAGGTCGATCGGCCGGAGTATGGCGGAGAGGACAAAAATGACACGAGCAAGCCATTTGGTTTTGGCGATTACCGGCATGTGGGCTTTGGTGGGGTCGCAAGCGGCCTTGGCCGAGACGCTGGAGGAGGCCTTTGTCGCGGCCTATCAAACCAGCCCTGTATTGGATGCCCAGCGGGCCGATCTCCGGGCGACGGACGAGGGCGTGTCGCAGGCCCTGTCCGGCTGGCGTCCGAGTGTCAGCGTCACTGGCGAGCTGGCCAGCGAACACCGAAATAGGGACAATGCCCGAAGCGATACCTTCAACCCGAAATCGGCTGATCTGACAGCCACGCAACCGCTCTATCGCGGTGGCCGCACGGTCGCCGGCACGCAAGCCGCCGAGGAAAGCGTGCTTGCCGGCCGTGCCAACCTGCAATCGTCGGAACAGACAGTGTTCTTCGACGTTGTGCGTGCCTTCATGGACGTGCTGCGCGACGAGGCTGTGGTGCAGCTGACCGGAAACAACGAGCGCGTGCTCATGCGTCATCTCGATGCCGCGAACGACCGGTTCCGCGTCGGCGAGGTGACCCGCACCGACGTTGCCCAATCCGAAGCCCGTCTCGCTCGGGCGGTGTCTGAGCGCGTCGAAGCGGAAGGCGACTTGGAATCGTCCCGCGCCACCTACGTACGGGTGGTCGGTCACGCGCCGGTTGAACTGCAGCCGCCGCCGCCGGTGAAAGGCCTGCCGAAATCCAAGGACGAAGCGACTGCCGTTGCCTTGGAAGAGAATCCTGATCTCGATTCTGCCATTCACAACGAAGCGTCGTCGCGCCACACCATTCGTACGGTGTCCGGTGAGTTGTTGCCGACGGTGGCCCTCGAAGGTGAATTGACCAAGGCCGATGACCAGATTTCGAGCAATGACGGCACCGATGGCCGGCGCATTGCCGTGCAAGTCTCGGTGCCGCTGTATCAATCGGGTTCGGTCTACAGCCGCGTTCGCGAAGCGCGCCAGATCAACAACTTGCGGCGCGTGCAAATCGAAGATGCGCGCCGCAGCGTGCGTGAAACGGCGTCACAAGCTTGGGACGCCTTCGTGACGTCGCAATCCAAGATCAAGGCAAACCGGGAACAAGTGCGCGCCAACCAAGTGGCGCTCGAAGGCGTCGAGCAGGAAGCCCAGGTCGGTTCACGGACCACATTGGACGTGTTGGATGCCGAGCAGGAATTGCTGGATTCGCAAGTCGCACTGGTGCAGGACGAACGCGACGAATATGTCGCGGCCATGGGCCTGTTGTTGGCGGTCGGCCGGCTCACGGCGGAAGACATGAAGCTGCCCGTCGAAACCTATGATGCGACGGCGAATTATCGCCGCGTGCGCAACAAGTGGTTCGGCACCGACGGCGGCTTGGATTAGAGCAACCTGCGTTCATTCGAACGCAGATAACTTGATCTAGCGTGACTGTGCCGGCAAGGCGCCGGTCGCCCGTCGGGATGGTTACGCGGATCGCCGAAAAGCGGTGGATTTGCGGTTTGGTAAGATTTCTGGCGTAAGCCAGTGTAGAATGCTGGCGATGGGTCGGATTCGGCCAATGTCAAAGCGTTCTTTGAAGCTTTTGGAACAACAAGACAATTTTGAGCCCGAGCGCGGTCATGAGCGAGGCGACACAAGCAAAAGAGACGGAAGAAGGCGCCGAAGACGGGCAAGAACCGTCGATGGAGGAAATTCTAGCTTCTATCCGGCGCATTATTTCCGAAGACGGCGAGGATGAGGCCGGCGAGGGCGATGACGGCCCGCCGGAAGCCGCCGCACCGGAACCTGAGCCCGAACCGGCGGCGCCTGAGCCCGATCCGGATCCTGAGCCCGAACCGGAGCCCGAGCCGGAGCCGGAGCCGGAGCCGGAACTGGTGGCGGAAGCCGGCGACGCGGCCGAGGACGACGTGCTCGAACTGACCAACATGGTCACCGACGAAGGTGACGTCATCGACCTCACGGACAGCGAAGTCGAGTTGGACGACATTATGGTCGATCCTGAGCCGGCACCGCCGCCGCCGGTCGTGGTCAATCATTCCGGTGGATTGGTATCGGACACGACAGCAGATGCCACAACCAGTGCCTTTACCGGCATGGCCATGACAATGGCCGAAACCCGTGGCATGGCGCTCGGCTCGAACCAAACATTGGAAGGCATCGTCAAGGAACTGCTGCGGCCGATGCTGAAAGAATGGCTCGACGACAACTTGGCGCCGCTGGTAACCCGGATTGTCGAGCGCGAAGTCGCCAAGCTTGCCGGACGCGCGGAAGAGACTGACGACAATCGCTAGGCGCCCCAAGCCCAAGACTCTTTGAATAGACTTGAACCAATGGCCGTCGAAAGGCTATATCGCTCGACGTTCGAATTTGGCGTGTAGGCGACGGAAGTATTGTCGATGTTGGAAAAGACCTATCGGCCGCAAGAGGCCGAACACCAAACCTATGACGATTGGGAGCGCACCGGCGCCTTTGCTAGCGGCCGGTCGGCGAACGCCAAGCCGTACACCATCGTCATCCCACCGCCGAATGTAACCGGCAGCCTGCATATCGGCCACGCGCTGAACAGCACCTTGCAAGACGTGCTGATCCGCTATCAGCGCATGCGCGGCCGCGACGCGTTGTGGCAACCGGGAACGGACCACGCCGGGATTGCCACCCAGATGGTCATCGAGCGCCAGCTGGCGGAAGAAGGCAAGACCCGCCACGACCTCGGCCGCCAAGGCTTCATCGATCGGGTCTGGCAGTGGCGCGAAGAATCCGGCGGCACGATCACCCAGCAACTGCGGCGCCTGGGCGCCTCCTGCGACTGGTCGCGCGAGCGTTTCACCATGGACGACGGCCTGTCGGCAGCGGTGCTCAAGGTGTTCGTCGATCTGTACAAGCAAAACCTGATCTACCGCGACAAGCGGCTGGTCAATTGGGATTGCAAACTGCACACCGCGATTTCGGATCTGGAGGTCGAACAACGCGACGTTCAGGGCCATATGTGGCACTTTAAGTACCCGGTTGAAGGCTCTGATAATACGTATATTACCGTCGGTACGACCCGGCCGGAGACAATGCTGGGCGACACCGGTGTCGCGGTCCATCCCGACGACGAGCGATATCGTCATCTGATCGGCAAGTTCGCTGTCCTGCCCTTGGTCGGCCGCCGCATTCCGATCTTCGCCGATGACTATGCCGACCCTGAACAAGGCTCCGGCGCGGTGAAAATCACGCCGGCCCACGACTTCAACGACTTCGATGTCGGCCGGCGCCACGACCTTGAGGTCATCAATATTTTCGACGCGAACGCCCATCTCAACGACGCGGTGCCCGAGCCGTACCGCGGCATCGACCGGTTCGATGCCCGCAAGCAGGTGGTGGCCGATCTGGAAGCACTGGGTCTGGTCGAAAAAGTCGACGACATCAGCCACGTTTTGCCGTTTGGCGACCGCTCCGGCGTAGTCGTCGAGCCGTGGCTCACCGACCAATGGTTCGTCGATGCCAAGACCATGGCCGCGCCCGCCATCAAGGCTGTCGAGGACGGCCGCATTCAGTTCGTGCCGAAGCAATGGGAAGCGACCTACTTCGAATGGATGCGCAACATCCAACCCTGGTGCGTGTCCCGCCAGATCTGGTGGGGCCATCAGATTCCGGCGTGGTACGGGCCGGACGGCGAGATATTCGTTGAATTGTCGGAGACCGAGGCCGTGGCCGCCGCGAGCGCCCATTATGGCCGCGACGACGTTGAACTCAGGCGCGACGAGGATGTGCTGGATACCTGGTTTTCCTCGGCGTTGTGGCCGTTTTCGACCCTGGGCTGGCCGGAAGAGACCCCGGTGCTCGAGCGGTACTACCCGACTGACGTACTGGTCACGGGCTTTGACATCATTTTCTTCTGGGTTGCCCGGATGATCATGATGGGCCTGCATTTCATGGAAGAGGTGCCGTTTCACACGGTCTATGTGCACGCCCTGGTGCGTGACGAGCACGGCCAGAAGATGTCGAAGTCGAAAGGCAACGTCATCGATCCGTTGGAGCTGATCGACGAATACGGTGCCGACGCGTTGCGCTTCACCCTGACGGCGATGGCCGCCCAGGGCCGCGACATCAAGCTCTCCAAGAACCGCATCGAGGGCTATCGAAATTTCGGCACCAAGCTCTGGAACGCAGCCCGGCTCTGCGAGATGAACGAATGTAGTGTGCCGCCGGGCTTCGACGCCTACGTTGCCGACCACCGTCTGAACCGCTGGATCGTCGGCGCCACGGCGCGGGCGGAAAAATCCGTGCGCGGCGCGCTCGAAGACTACCGCTTCAACGAGGCGGCTAACGAGGTCTATCAGTTCGCTTGGCATGTGTTTTGTGATTGGTATTTGGAGTTCGCCAAACCGCTGCTGCAAAGCGACGACGCGGCCCTGCAGGCAGAGACCCGGGCGGTGGCCGGCTGGGTGCTGGAGCAGGTCCTGATCATGCTGCACCCGGTCATGCCCTTCATTACCACCGATCTGGCGCGGCAGTTGGGTGGCGCCGAGGCGCTGCAACTGGACACCGCCGTCTGGCCGGATCACCCCGACGACGCCGGCGATGCCGAGGCCGACGCAGAAATTGGCTGGATGATCGATCTGATTTCCGACATTCGCTCGGTGCGGGCCGAGATGCGGGTGCCGCCGGGCGCCAAGACCGGTCTGGCGCTGATCGATGCCGGCGACGGGGTCAAATCCTGGCTCGAAAACAATTGGACGCTGGTGTCCCGGATGGCCCGGCTCGACGGCTACGACTTCGTCGATACGCCGCCAGAGGGCTCAGTGCAACTGGTCTCGGGCGAGACGACGATCGCCTTGCCGATCGCTGAAATCATCGATATCGCCCAAGAGCGCCAGCGCCTGGAGAAGGAAATCGACAAGGCCGATCGCGACATCGGCAAGATTGACGGCAAATTGGCCAACGCCGGGTTCCTCGCCAAGGCGCCGGAACATGTCGTCGCGCTGCAACACGAACGCCGCGCCGACGCCGCCGGTGCCCGCGCCAAACTGGCCGCGGCCTTAGGCCGTCTGCCGGCGGCCTAAAATGCTCTTGCTGCCGCTGATCAAAGGTTGAATTCGGCCCAGACGCAGCCGTGATCCGAGGCGCTGTTGGCGTCGCTTGTGATCGACGGGAATCGTTTTTCATTCGCGGTCGTGTGCTTTGCAATGTCGAACATGCCGCGACGGAGGACACCAGCCTTGTCCAGCGTTTGCTGTAGCGGTGTGGACACCAGAACGTAGTCGATCTGCTCGTTTTTCTTGAAATGGTAGGTCCAGCGGTCCGCCACCGGCAGGCCGGACAACACGTCATGAAGATTGCCGATGCCCAGCAACGGTGCCAGCGGGTCGCTGCCCGGCGTGTCGTTTAAGTCGCCGGCGACGATCACCAGATCCTGGGTGAGGTCATAGCCCGACAAGATGGTCTTGATCTGCTCGGCTTGGCTCTTGCGCCGGGCATTGGATGTCGCCTGGGCGCCAAAGCCCTTGCTTTTCAGATGATTGAGCAGCACCCAAACCGATCGGCCGTTGGCCAGCTTGACCTCCATTTCGGGGCAGTCGCGGGAAAAGATTGTCTTGCCGTTGTTGGCATCGTCGATGTGGCTGCGCACGCCGCCGATCGGCAGCTTGCTGATCAGGCCGACGTCGATGCCGCGGCGGTCGTTGCCGTCGATCAGCATGTTGTAATCGTAGCGTTGTTTTTGCCCGTTCTTGGTCCATTTGAGGCGTTCGGCACAGAAGCGGTCCAGTACGACACGGTTCTCGATCTCGACCAGGCAACAGACGTCGGCATTGACGTCCTTGAGGACTTTTGCCGTGTTCTTCACCGTTTTGTCGTTGAACTTCCGGCGCCTCAGCTTCAAGAATCCGAACCAGCTGCCACGGCCGCTGGCCGTTACTTTCTTTTTCGCCCGGTTCATCAGTTTGCCGTGGGATTCAACAATCTCCACGCAATCCTTCACGCCCTGATAGAGCGACACCATTTTGGTTTTGTCGGCGGCGCTGTACGACGGCTTGTTGATCAACGCCTGCAGCTGCCGGATCTTCGCGAGCTTGTCGTCGCCGGCAGCAAAATCGTCCATCAGGAAGATTTTCGGCCGGTCGAACAGGTTCTCTACATTAAAAGACGCAAATTTGAAGGTCATGGCGCTTCGCCTTCAAGGTGTGTTGAAAAATGGTTGTGCATCTGATCTTGACATATACCACAGGCGCCGATCAATACGCATGATCGGCGGATGGTGCGCCTTGCTTGCCCCGCGGCGGCTTACCCCGGGGGCTATACGCTTACTTCCGCCGATAGATACCGGTGACGTCGCGGACCGCGCCTTGGGCGGCGCTGGTGGTCAGTGCTGCGTAGGCTTTCAGCGCGGTCGTGACCTTGCGTTTGCGCGGCCCCGGGTGCCAGCCCTCGGCTCCCTTGGCGTCCATCGCTTCGCGGCGGCCAGCGATCACATCGTCGGCGACGTTGAGCGAGATGCTGCGGCTCCGGATATCGATGCGGATCTCGTCGCCCGGCTCGACCAGGCCGATCAGGCCGCCTTCGGCAGCCTCAGGCGAGAGATGGCCGATACTGAGGCCCGACGATCCGCCGGAAAAACGGCCATCGGTGACCAACGCGCACTTTTTGTCTATCCCCATGGATTTGAGATAGCTGGTCGGATAGAGCATCTCTTGCATGCCCGGGCCGCCGCGTGGGCCCTCATAGCGCACGATGACCACGTCGCCGGGCTGCACGGTGCCGTCGAGGATGCCGATGCAGGCGTCGTCCTGGGAATTGAATATGCGCGCCGGCCCGGAGAATTTTAGGATCGACGCATCGACGCCTGCCGTCTTCACGATGCAGCCTTCTTCGGCCAGATTGCCGTAGAGCACCGCCAGGCCGCCGTCCTGGGAATAGGCGTGGGCGCGGTCCCGCAAACAGCCGTTCTCGCGGTCGAGATCGAGCTCTTTGTAGCGCCGCGCCTGGCTGAAGGCGACCGTGGTCGGCACGCCGCCGGGGGCGGCGCGGTAGAATTCCTGCACCTGCTCGTTGTCACTTTGCTTGATGTCCCACTGCGCCAGCGCCTCGGCCAGGGACGCGGAATGTACCGTCGGCACCGATGTGTCGATCAAGCCGCTGCGGTCCATTTCACCGAGGATCGCCATGATGCCGCCGGCGCGGTGAACGTCCTCCATGTGGAAATCCGGCGTCGACGGCGCGACCTTGCAGAAATGCGGTATTTCGCGTGACAGCCGGTCGATGTCGGCCATGGTGAAATCGATCTCGCCTTCGTGCGCCGCCGCCAACAGATGCAGCACCGTGTTGGTCGAGCCGCCCATGGCGATGTCCATTTTCATGGCATTTTCGAAGGCGCGCCGGCTGGCGATCTCGCGCGGCAGCACGTCCTTGTCGTCCAATTCGTAGTGCCGCCGGGTGATATCGACGATGCGCCGGGCCGCTTCCAGGAACAGCTCCTTGCGGTCGGCGTGGGTGGCGAGCAGGCTGCCGTTGCCGGGCAGTGCCAGGCCAAGCGCCTCGGCCAGGCAGTTCATGGAATTGGCGGTGAACATGCCGGAACACGACCCGCAAGTCGGGCAGGCCGAGCGTTCCATGGCGAGGCTCTGTTCGTCGTCGACGTTGGGATTGGCGCCGGCGACCATGGCGTCGATCAGGTCGATGGCGCGTTCCTTGTCGTCAACCACGATCTTGCCGGCCTCCATCGGTCCGCCCGAGACGAAGATCGCCGGGATATTGAGCCGCATGGCAGCCATCAGCATGCCGGGTGTGATCTTGTCGCAATTGGAAATGCAGACAAGCGCGTCGGCGCAATGGGCGTTGACCATGTATTCAACGGCATCGGCGATGAGCTCGCGCGAGGGCAGGCTATAGAGCATGCCGTCATGGCCCATGGCGATGCCGTCATCGACGGCGATGGTGTTGAACTCGCGGCCGACGCCGCCGACCCGTTCGACTTCCGCCGCCACCATCTGGCCGAGGTCCTTCAAATGGACATGGCCCGGCACGAACTGGGTGAAGCTGTTGGCGATGGCGATGATCGGCTTTTCGAAATCGTCTTCGCCCATGCCGGTGGCGCGCCAGAGCGCGCGGGCACCGGCCATGTTGCGGCCGTGGGTGGTTGTTCTGGACCGATATTCCGGCATGGCTCCGAACCCTTTTTGCTCAGCAGAAACGCTGCATGACATGATAGTGGTGAAGGTGTGGTGTCAAGGCAAGTTTCACCCACCGACTTGCCGCACCTGGTGCTGCGGCCTAACGTGGCGCGACCGCGAATTGCAACAGGGAAAAACACTCATGGCCACCATTGCCGTTGCCGGATTCATGCACGAAACCAATACCTTCGCGCCGATCAAGGCGGGATGGGAGGATTTTCTGCGCCACGAGTCGTCGCCTGGCCTCAGTCAGGGCACGGAGATTCTGGAGCGCTTTCCCGGACGCAATGTCGGCATTGGCGGGTTCATCGAAGAAATCAACAGGCTTGGTCATGAGGTCGTGCCAATCGCCTGGGCCGCAGCGGTGCCGTCGGCCCATGTCACGGTCGAGGCGTTCGAAAACATGTCGGAAATCATCTTGGCCGGCGTCAAGGCGGCCGGCCGCCTTGACGCGGTTTATCTCGATTTGCACGGTGCCATGGTGTCGGAGCACTTAGAGGATGCCGAAGGCGAGTTGATCCGCCGGGTACGGGCGGACGTCGGGCCGGACATGCCTATCGTCGTCAGTCTCGACCTGCACTCCAACACCACCGATTTGATGCTGTCGGATTGCGACGGCCTAATCGCCTACCGGACCTATCCGCATCTGGATCGCGCCGACACCGGCGTGCGCTCCGCCGGCTATCTGGACCAAATCTTGCGCGCCGGCAAAAGCCCGGCCAAGGCGCGCCGCGCCCTGCCGTTCCTCATGCCGTTGACCGGACAATGCACCATGGTCGACCCGACCAAGGGCGTTTATGCCTTCCTGGAAGAAATCGAACGCCGGGCCGGTGTCGCCCATGTCTCCTTCACACCCGGCTTTCCGCCGGCCGATATTCATGATTGCGGCCCGGTCGTGGTTGCCTATGGCGACGATCAGGCGGCCGCGGACGGTGCCGTCGACCAGCTTTACGACTACATCATGGAGCGCGAGGGTGCGTTCTCCGTGCCGTTTCTGGACCCGGACGCGGCCGTGCTGCAGGGCATGGCAGCGCCCGACGGTCATCTGACCGTGTTGGCCGATGTCCAGGACAACAGCGGTGCCGGCGCGACGTCGGACACCACCGGCGTGTTGGCCGCGCTGGTGCGCAACAACGCTGAGCAAGCGGTTATCGGCGCCCTGGTCGATCCGGCGGCTGCCGCCGCCGCCCACGCGGCCGGCATGGGGGCGGAGATCGATCTCACCGTCGGTGGCAAGCTCTATACGGAAGGCGATCCGCCGTTTGAAGGGCGCTTTACGGTAACGGGGCTGTCCGACGGCCGCTTTATTTGCCGCGGCCCGTTCTACGGTGGCAGCGAAGCCAATCTCGGTCCCTGCGCCGTGCTCGCCATCGGCGGTGTCTCCGTCCTGGTCAGCACCAACCGTATGCAGGCGGCAGACAAGGACATATTCCGCCATATTGGCGTCGAGCCGACGGAGCAGAAAATTCTTGGCCTGAAAAGCGCGGTGCATTTTCGCGGCGATTTTACCGATATCGCCGACGACATCCTGGTGGTGTTTGCGCCTGGCGCCTTCATCGATCAGCCGGAGAAGTTGCCGTTTCAGAATCTCCGGCCTGGTGTCAGGCTTTGCCCGAACGGTCCGGTGTCGGGTTGACCGGTAGAGAGTCCGCGGTGATCTTTCGACGCATGAAGTCTAATACAGGAGCAGTGTCTCGTGTCCCTCAACCGCGATGAGTTTGGTTTCGACGCACCAGTGCCGCTCGGCCATCCGATCCGAAGCGGCCTGCCGGACGGCCAGTCGACCGGCCCGGAGATCGGCGACCGCTTGCCGGACTTCGTATTGCCGGATGCTTCCGGCACCGATATTGCGTTTCATGCCGATAGGGGTACGGCCAAAGCGGTGCTGCTGTTCTACCGTTCCGCCGTGTGGTGACCGCCCTGCTGGACGCAGCTCGGGGAGCTGCGCGATTCCTTTGAGAAATTTACCGCCGCCGGGATCAAGGTCTATGGGATTTCCTATGATGACCAGGAAGTGCTGGCGGCGTTCACGGAAAAGCAGCGGATACCCTTTCCCTTGCTTTCCGATATCGATTCCGAAGTCATCCGACGCTACGGCATCTTGAATACGCAGATTAAGCCTGATGACGGATTCTTCTATGGCATTCCCTTTCCTGGCGCCTATGTGACCGACGGCGACGGTCGCGTGATCGCCAAGTTCTTCCATGACACGTACAAGATTCGCGACAGCGCGGAACTGCTGATTGACGCGGCGCTCGGCCGGGTGACATTGGCGGAAGGAGCGCCAAAGGCGGCAAGTCCGGACGGTGACGTCAAGGTCAGCGCTGTGCTGCATGGTGGTCAGGGGACACTCAGGCAGGGCATACGACGCAGCGTCGTGGTGCGGTTCGAACTCGGTGACGGTCTGCACATTTACGGCGAGCCGGTGCCGGGCGGCATGGTGGCGACCACTGTCGCCGTTACCGGCCCACCGGGCCTCGTCGTGGAACAGGCGATCTTGCCGCCGACCAAGCCGCTCGTCCTCGCCGGCATGGACGTCACCTTGCAGGTCTGGAGCGGGACCGTCGACATCGTCGTGCCGATTTATCCGACCAGCGAACTGGCCAGCGAAGTGCGGCCGCTCGATAGCAACAACGCGACGATCGAGGTTGCGGTTCGCTACCAGGCTTGCGACAGCGATGCCTGTCTGTTGCCGCAATCCGCACGCTTCGCGCTCACCGTACCGATCGACGTCACCGAGGTGCCGGCCATCGACGTCCATATGGGCCACGGCCAACGTGAAGGCGCCTATGACGGCAACCCGCATTTCAAGCGTTTGATTGCGCGCAAGTCCAAAAAACTAGAAGACTGGATGAAGACGGACGGGTGAGGGGTCGGCGTGGGCCCCTACATCTCCAAATCGCACCAAACCGGCGTATGGTCGGACGCCTTTGGCTTGCCGCGGGGCTTGCGGTCGATGCCGCTGTCCGTGGCGATATCGGCGGCCTGGGGTGACAGCAGCAGATGGTCGATGCGAACACCGAAATCCTTCTGCCAGGCGCCACGCTGATAGTCCCAATAGCTGTAGAGGTGGGGCGCGCTGTTGAAGGCGCGGAAGGCGTCGGTCAGGCCGAGATTGCATAATGTCCGGTAGCGTTGGCGGCTTTCCGGCCGGGCCAGAGCGTCGTCGGCAAAGCCTGCCGGGTCGAAGACGTCGTCGTCGGTTGGGATGATGTTGTAATCGCCGGCCATGACGAACGGCTCTTCGTTGGCGAGCAGCTGTTCGGCGCGGGCGACGAGGCGGTCCATCCAGGCGAGCTTGTAGGGGAACTTGTCGCTGTCGATTGGGTTGCCGTTCGGCAGGTAGAGACCGCAGAACCGCACGCCGCTCACCACCGCCTCGATATAACGCGCCTGATCGTCGTCCGGGTCGCCGGCGAGGCCGGCGGTCCATTCATCGAAGGGCCGTTTGGAGAGGATGGCGACGCCGTTGTAGGACTTCTGGCCGTGTACGGCGACATTGTACCCCAGCGCCTCGATCGGTTCGGCGGGAAAGTCCTTATCCTGGCACTTCAGCTCTTGCAGCATGACCAGGTCGGGGTTGGCCTCTTGCAGCCACTCGGTCGCGGCATTGAGCCGCGCCTTGATCGAATTGACATTCCAGGTGGCGATGCGCATCGGCGGATTCCGTAACCTTCAGAGAGAGCACTTTGCAGCAACAAGTATAGCGAGGTGTTTCGATAAGTTCATAGTCTTGCCTGGCATCAATCGTTCGTTGGCGGTTTGGGCATGCCGGGAAACTGGGCCAACGTCGCTATCGGAGACAGCCAGGGCACGCGTGAGTCGCCGAAGATTTCGCGAACCGGCTGAATTTTGTGGAAATTGTCCGCCGTTGCGATTCGAAGAGATACGAAGCCGCTGTCTGCGCCGGGGCCAACCGGCAAGGAACAAAGGTGGGTACCGCAGTCGCCGCAAAAAGCCATGCGGCGTACCTTGCCGCTGTCGGCCGTCTTATCGAAGTGTCTCGGTTCGCCCTTAGTAAACCCAAAACTCGACGGCGCCGCGGGGCAGGCCATGCGAAACGCGGAACCTGAAAAGACTTGGCAATCGCGACAATGACAGACTGCGACGCGGTTCTCGTCAATGTCCGCGTCGTAGCGAATGCCACCACAGAAACAGCCACCTGAGATTTTCATATTCTTGGTTTCCTTATGTTCCTTAACTTGACTCGGCTCGCGGTAGGAGAAACACGCCCGCGCTGTACGGTCGGGACGGCATCCCCAGCGCGCAGAGTCCAGCCACCAGCCCGAAGCCCGCCGCAACCAGGATCGGCACGTCGTACGAACCCCAAAGATCAAACGCGTAGCCGGCGAACCATGGGCCCAGGACGCCGCCGAGCGAGACACTGGACATGAACCACCCGAGAACGCTGCCGATGCGTTCGGTTCCGAAATTCTCGGCGATGATTGGCGCAATCATGGCGACGTAGCCGCCATAACAAATCCCGAATAGGATCGCGAAGAGGGACAAGACCGCCAAGGTCATCATCGCGGCGCGCCAATCGCGCCAGTCGATCAACGCCGCGACCACCCAACTCCAGGCCCTATCAAGGCGGCGGTCAAACTGCTTCATTGAAGCTTCCTCAATCGCCAACGGCGAGGAGTTTAGCAAACCGATCCGTCCCGCTCTACGGATCATCAGGTGGCCGGATTGGGATTATCTGCGACTACTTCTTGAAATGATCAAGGATCTTGGTCATCGCGTGAGTGCGATAGTCATCCTTTTCCACCAGGATTTCATGCTTGGCGCCGACAATCGACTCCAACCGGCACCGTCCCGGCGTTGCCTCGTTGACGGCAGCGCAAAAGACATTGTGTGCCTCACCGCTCACGATGGAATCTTCCGAGGCCTGCAGGATCAGCAACTTTGTGCGGATCTGCCCGGCTTCCTTAGGCAGGCGATCCGCCAACTTGCAGGCCTCCACAATCCAGCGATTGCTGACCGGACCGATGCGGATTTTCGGAATAGTTTCGGTAAACTCATTGAACCAATTGACCCGGATCGCGCTTTGGCTCAGAGAATTTTCCTTCGGGTCGGTTTTTTTGAAAGCACTGCTGCCGATCGTCGACCACCGACCCATTCCTAGAGAAGCAATGGCGCGGACCGCACCACAGCTTAGCCAAGTCATACCGTTTGGCCGGTGCATCGGTGAGGTCATGGCGGCCGCGTCGAAAACATCGGGATGGCGAATCAAGTACAGGCTGGCGATGCCGCCGCCCATGGAATGGGCCAGCAGAAACAGTTTGGACGGCTCGGTTGGCATGACCACGGAATCGACGAACAGCTTTAAGTCATCGACATAGTGATCGAAATTCTTCACATCACCGATTTGCCACGCCTCGTCGCTCGGGTCCGAAGCCAGGTCCGGCTCACGGTCAGAAAACCCTTGGCCGCGGTGGTCCAGGATGAAGACCTGGTAACCGTTATTGTACAGGTCGTAGATCACCTCTTGATACTTGATCATGCTTTCCGTGCGGCCGTTCGAAATGACCACCGCCGGCCCGCCGTCTGGCTTGGTAAAGGTGCGGTAGAATATTGTAACGTCGCGACGCCCAGTGAAATGACCCTCGACACCTCGATCCCATAGATCCTGAAAAGCGGCGCGGTTGGCGTCGAATTCGGTTTCGCTAGAAATTTGATACGTGCTGTCGGCCACCGCCACCCCCATCGTAAAGATCACAGTGCAGAGCGCGGCTATCTTAGCAGCAAAACAGTGCCATGGCTCACGGGTCGCCCAGGTTGAGGGGCTAAACCGGCTACCGGGATCGGCAAGGCTTGGGCGATCTTTTGTTATGGGAACAGGCAGATCAGATCGAAAACGACGTGCCGCAGCCGCACGAGGCGGTAGCGTTCGGATTATTGATGCGGAACGCCGAGCCGATCAATTCATCGACATAGTCGATTTCGCTGCCACCGATATACATTAGCGACATCGAATCGATCAGCACCGTGACGCCATCGCGCTCGATGCTGATATCGTCGTCGGTTTGGCTGTCGTCGAGCGCGAAATCATATTGAAACCCGGAACAGCCGCCGCCGTTCACCGTCACCCGCAATTTCAGGTTTGGTTTGCCGTCGTCGCGGATGATCTCGCCGATGCGCTTGGCGGCATTGGCGGTCACCGTCACGGATGCGGGCATATTCGGGTCTGCATTCATCTAATAATTGCCAGTCGCTCGGTTTCGATAGCCGTGTTTAATGTAGGGTCTAAGCCGACGATGTCAATTTATCCGCATTTCGTGACTGAATTATTGATCGCCGTGGCCGGGCCGAGTAGGTTGCGGCTGAACCAGCCCCAGTACGTTGATGATTCATGAACTTTTTCCGCCATTTTCGCGATCAAGTGGAAGATGCCGTTGACAGTCTGTCCGCCGCGGGGGTGCTTCCGAAGGACTTGAACGTCGCGAATGTGACCCTCGAGCCGCCACGGGACACCAGTCACGGTGACGTTTCGACCAATGTGGCAATGGTGCTGGCCAAGCCGGCGGCGATGAAGCCGCGGGATATCGCCGATCGCCTGGCGCCGATGCTGGCCGCCGACGCGCAAGTGGCCGCGGCCGACGTGGCCGGTCCCGGATTCATCAACCTTCGCCTGGCGCCGTCATTCTGGCACGGCCAACTGGCCGACATCCTCGGGGCTGGGACCGATTACGGCCGCTCTGACATTGGTGCCGGCGAGAAGGTCAATGTCGAATATGTGTCCGCCAATCCGACCGGGCCGTTGCATGTCGGCCATGGCCGCGGTGCGGTGTTCGGCGACGCCTTGGCCAATTTGCTTGAAAAAGCCGGTTTCGACGTCACCCGGGAATATTACATCAACGATGCCGGCGCGCAGATCGACGCGCTCGCCCGATCGGTGCACCACCGCTACCGCGAATTGTTGGGCGAGGCGGTCGGCGCCATGCCGGACGGTCTCTATCCCGGCGCCTATGTCAAGGACATGGCAAAGGCTTTGGCCGATCGCGACGGAGACCAGTGGAAATCGGCGCCGGAAAGCGATTGGCTGGAACCGGTCCGCGGCTTCTCCACCGACTATTTGATGGATGTTGTTCGTGCCGACCTTAAGGCCGTCGGTATCGATCAGTCGGTCTTCACCTCGGAGCTGGCGCTGCACCGGGCCGGCGGCATCGGTCGCGCGGTCGATGCCCTGGCGGAACGGGACCTGGTCTATACCGGCGTGCTGGAGCCGCCCAAGGGCAGAAAGCCGGAAGACTGGGAGCCGCGGCCACAGTTGTTGTTTCGTGCCACCGAATTTGGCGACGACGTCGATCGGCCGCTCAAGAAGTCCGACGGCAGCTGGACCTACTTCGCCGCCGACATTGCCTATCACAACGACAAGTACCAGCGTGGTTTCGGCACAATGATCGATGTTTGGGGCGCTGATCACGGCGGTTACGTCAAACGTATGAAGGCGGCGACCAAGGCGGTTACCGAAGGCGCCGGCGCGCTTGATGTCAAGATCTGCCAGCTGGTCACGTTTTTGGATGGCGGCGAGCCGGTCCGCATGTCCAAACGGGCCGGCACCTTCGTCAGCCTGCGCGAAGTCGTCGAGCACGAAGGCATCGGCAAGGATATTTTCCGCTTCATCATGCTGACACGCAAAAACGACGCGCCGTTGGATTTCGATTTCGCCAAGGTAACCGAGCAGTCGAAGGACAACGCGGTTTTTTACGTACAGTACGCCCATGCGCGGGCGAAATCGGTGTTTCGCAATGCCGCTCGTGAATTGCCTGATCTGGCTATGGATCGCGCGGCCTTGAAGGCAGCGGCGCTCGATCGGCTGGACGGCGAGGCCGAACTCGGCCTGATCAAGCTCTTGGCCAATTGGCCGCGCATTGTCGAGACGGCGGCGGCGGCGCACGAGCCGCATCGGATCGCCTTCTATCTCTATGATTTGGCCGGCGCCTTCCACGGCTTGTGGACGAAGGGCCGGGACAGCGGGCTGCGCTTCATCGTTGTCGACGACCCTGGACTGACTCAAGCGCGGTTGGCCTTGGTCGAAGCTGTTGCCATCGTTGTGGCAAGCGGATTGGCGATTATCGGGGTCGAACCATTGGACGAACTTCGCTCATGACCGACGACACTGAAATCGGGAACGGCAGCGGCCGCAGGATCTTAATCCGGCATGTCATCGCCGGGTCCGCGGTGATGGTCGTGGCGGCATTCGCGGCAATCCTGTGGTACGTCTATGATGAAGGCATCAACAAAGGCGCGACCTTGGCGCCGCCGTTGATCAAGGCGCCGACCGGCGCCAATAAGATCAAGCCGAGCGAGCCCGGCGGCATGCGCGTTCCCGATCAGGATAAGCGTGTGTACGAAACCATGGAGAAGGCGCCGGACAAACAGCAAAGCGAATACCTGCTGCCGCCGACAGAGACGCCCAAGTCGGAGCCCGAGGTGGCGCCGAAGGACGATGCGGCCGGAGTCCGGATCACCGGATCCGACGGTCCGAAAATGCCGGCCAGACCGGTCGCCCGGATCAGCGAGGCACCGCTGCCGGACGCACCGGCCGGTGGTGCGGCGTCCGTCGACGCGGCACCCGCCGCCGGCGCGACGCCGGAGCCTGATGCCACTCCGGCCGAAAATCCATCGGCCGAAAAGCCATCGACCGAGACCCAAACCGCAGCCGTTCGCGCCCCAAAACCGGTCGCGCCGCCGGCGACGGCGCCATCGCCAAAGCCCGGCGATTATGCCGTGCAACTGGGTTCCTATCGCAGCCGAGAAGCGGCGGAACGCGGCTGGAGCAAGATATCGACCAAAAACGCCGGTCAGCTCGATGGACTCGGTCACCGCGTCATCGAAGTCGACCTCGGCAAGGACAAAGGCATCTTTTTCCGGTTGCAAGCCATTTCCGGCGCGTTCGCCAACCGGGTCGCGCCGCAAATGATCTGCGACCAACTCAAAGCGCGCAAACAGGGGTGTTTGGTTGTCAAACAGTGATCCGAAGCGGCCGAAGGCGGTTATCTTCGGCTGCGCCGGCACCGAACTCACCGATGAGGAGCGGCGGTTTTTTGCCGCTGCCGATCCTTTGGGTTTCATTCTGTTCGCCCGCAATTGCGATCATCCGGCGCAAGTCAGGGCGTTGACCGAGGCGTTGCGGCAGAGCGTCGGGCGGGCGGATGCGCCTGTTCTGATCGATCAGGAAGGCGGCCGCGTCCGCCGCTTGCGGCCGCCGCATTGGCGCGACGTGCCGGCGCCGGGCCGCTTTGGCGAGGTCTATGGGCGCGATGCCGCCGCGGCCACCGAGGCGGTGCGGATCAATGCGCGGCTGATCGCTGCCGAGTTGGTTGATCTCGGGATCGACGTGAATTGCTTGCCGGTGTTGGATCTGCCGATCGACGGTGCCCATCAGGCGATCGGCGACCGCGCCTTTTCCGGCGACCCGGCCATCGCCACCCGGCTTGGCGAAGCAGCCCTTGCCGGGCTTACCGATCAAGGTGTCACGGGTGTCATCAAACACATGCCGGGCCAGGGGCGGGCGCGGGTCGATTCACATCACGAGCTGCCGGTCGTGGACGCCGGCTTGGACGACCTCGCGGCACATGATTTGGCGCCATTTCGGGCCTTGTCGGGGCACGCCTGGGGCATGACCGGTCACGTGCTTTATCCGGCCGTCGACGCCGACCTGCCGGCGACGTTGTCGCCCCGGGTCATTGCGACGCTGATCCGCGGCGCCATTGGCTTCGACGGCTTGTTGCTGACCGACGACCTCAACATGTCGGCGCTGTCGGGGGCGTTGGAGGATCGTGCCGCGGCCGCCGTTGCCGCGGGCTGCGATATCGCCTTGCATTGTTCCGGCGTGCTGGCGGAAATGCGGCGCGTGGCCGCCAAAGTGCCGGGCTTGTCCGAAGACGGCGAGCGGCGCTGTCGCCGCAATCGACGCCCGATGGTGCAGAGCCAAGCGGCCGAACGGCAGCAGCTGACCGATCGCCTGGCGGAGCTATTGGCGTGAGCGGCCGTCGAAAAGCCGGTCACGCGTCGCCGTCGCCAGCGGCGTCGGGAGGCGCTATGATAATGGTTTCCGTGGAGGCGGCGAGGCGGTGAGCGAACAAGATCAGGTAGCGGACTTCGAAGACGCGAAGACGGCGTCGGACGATCCCGACGGCGCGTTTGTCGTCGATGTCGACGGCTATGAAGGGCCGCTCGACCTGCTGCTGAACCTGGCGCGCGAGCAAAAAGTCGATCTCACGCGCATTTCAATTTTGGAATTGGCCAACCAGTATCTCGAATTCGTCGAACAGGCACGCCATGTGCGCCTGGAATTGGCGGCTGAATATTTGGTCATGGCGGCATGGCTTGCCTATCTGAAATCCAGGTTGCTGCTGCCGGAGCCGGATACGGAGGAGCCGAGCGGCGAGGAAATGGCGGCGCGGCTGTCCTTCCAGTTGCAGCGCCTTGACGCCATGCGGGAAGCCGCCGAGGCCTTGATGGGAAATTCGCGTGTCGGTATCGACGTGTTCCAGCGCGGTGCCCCTGAAGGCGTGACTGTCATCCGCAACACCGCCTTCGAATGCAGCCTGTTCGATCTGCTGAAGGCCTATGCGACCCATCGTGAGAGCCGGGGCAGTTCTCAGCCTCTGCGCTTGCGTCGCGACCAAGTTTTTGCCATTGAGCGCGCATTGGGTAATTTGCGGGATATGTTGGGCGCCATGCCTGATTGGACAACATTGCAGACGTTCCTGCCGCCCGGTCTTGTGGAGCCTTTTGCCATGCGCTCGGCGACCGCGTCGACGTTTGCGGCGAGCCTGGAAATGGTCAAACAAGGGCAAGTGGAAATTCGTCAATCCGAAACCTTTGGTCCGATTTATTTACGGCGGAACAAGAACAAGAAATGAGCATCGAACGGCAGCATCTCAGAATGGCTGAAGCGCTTTTGTTCGCGGCCAAGGAACCGCTGGACAAAGCGACTTTGGAGCGGCGGTTGCCTGACGACGTCGATGTCGAAGCCGTAATGGGCGCGCTGGCCGGAGAATTCGAGGGCCATGGCATCGAACTGGTGGCGCGCGCCGGGCGCTGGTCCTTTCAAACCGCGGCTGATCTCGGATTTTTGATGTCGGAGGAACGGCAGGTTGCGCGTCGTTTGTCGCGAGCAGCCACCGAAACACTGGCCATTATCGCCTATCACCAGCCGATGACCCGGGCCGAAATTGAAGAGGTGCGCGGCGTATCGCTGTCAAAGGGAACGCTGGACGTGTTGTTCGAGGCCGGCTGGATTAGGCCGCGCGGCCGGCGCCGGACGCCGGGGCGACCGGTGACCTATGGCACCACGGATGATTTTTTGATCCATTTCGGGCTGGAAAGTGTACAGGACCTGCCGGGCCTCGATGAATTGCGGGCCACGGGATTGTTGAGCGTTACGCCGCCGGCCAGCCCGCCGCGGCCAGTGTCCGATGATGACGAAGAGGATGACGCCGAAGCGGAGGAGGATCCCTGGGACGACGAACACGACGGCCCGGGGGATGCCGCGGCCGATGGCGGCAGTCGTAGCGACGGAACCGGCTGAGGCGTTGGATTGTGGCCGGTCTCGTCCTCGAGGATCTCTACCACGCCTTTCACGGCATAGAGGCGGTGAGCGGTGTGTCGCTGACCGTCGAGCCGGGGGAAATTTTTTGTTTATTGGGGCCGTCTGGTTGCGGCAAAACAACGACGTTGCGCGTCGCCGCCGGCCTCGAGACTTTGCAGCGCGGGCGGGTGTTCGTCGGCGACCGCCTGGTCGCTGAGCCCGGCCGGTCGGTACCGCCGGAGCGCCGAAATGTCGGCATGGTGTTTCAGGATTATGCGTTGTTCCCGCATTTGACGGCGATTGAAAACGTCGCCTTCGGCTTGACCAACCTGCCGGCCTCGGAGCGTCAGGCCAAGGCCATGGACCTGTTGGCGCGGGTTGGATTGGAAGCCTACGCGACGCAGTATCCGCACGCCTTGTCCGGTGGCGAACAGCAACGGGTCGCGCTGGCCCGCGCGCTGGCGCCGAGCCCCGGGGTGATGTTGCTGGATGAGCCGTTCGCCAATTTGGACGTTCGTTTGCGCAACCGCGTGCGCGACGACAGCCTGGCGCTGTTGAAGGAAACCGGGGCCGCGATGTTGCTGGTCACTCACGATCCGGAGGAAGCGATGCTCATGGCCGACCGCATCGCGGTCATGCGCAAGGGCCATATCGTTCAATCCGGCGCACCGGAAGACCTCTATGACCATCCCGTCGATGGCTTCATGGTGCGGTTTTTCAATGACGTGAACGTGCTGCACGGTGTCGTCGAACAGGCCTTGGTGACGACATCCATTGGTCAATTTCCGGCGCCGGGGTTTCGTGACGGCACCGCGGTCGAGGTCTTGGTAAGGCCCGAGGGCCTCTCATTCGATGGCGCCGACACCGGTTCGCGCGTCGAAGTCCGGAGCGCGCGAACCATGGGGCCGTACGCGCTGACGCATATGGAGGTGTGCGACGGCGGCGAGCATTTGACCGCGCGCGTGACCGGCGGCCGGCCGCAACCCGGCCAACATGCCACCGTGCATGTTGATGACACGCAAGTCTTTGTTTTCCCGAGAGGACCGGCTTAATCCCGCCGGTCGCGGCGTTGAGGCCTCGGGAGATGAAGAAAAGAGTATATAAGACAGTAATAACACGTATTACAAGGTAATTCCAGCGATTCGCATCGCGTTGCGGCGACGACCGCTTTCTGGCATGATGCGCTAGCCATCTCGCTGGCGCTTAAGACAAGGAGTTTTATAATGAGTATCGGGCCTTGGCAGGTAATATTAGTCCTGGTGATCGTGCTGATCATCTTTGGCGCCGGCAAGCTTCCACGGGTGGCTTCCGACATCGCCAAGGGCGTAAAGAATTTCAAGAAAGGCATGGCCGAAGAAGATGGACCGGAGACCGCTGAGGTCAACAAGGCCATCAACGACGACGGCAAAGCCGCGGAACGCAACGTCAATCAGGATAAGGCAGCCCAGGGTTGATCGGCGCCGGGGCGACCCGGCATCGGCAGGGCTGGACGCGGGGTAATGTTCGACATCGGCTGGTCGGAAATGCTGGTGATCGTCGCGCTGGCGGTCGTAGTGGTCGGTCCTCGGGATATTCCCAAGGTCGTGCGCACGGTTGGCCAGTGGGTTCGTAAGGCCCGGTCGCTGGCCCGTGATTTTCAGGGCAGCCTGGAAGACATGGCCCGCGAAGCCGAACTCGACGAGTTGAAGAAAACCGTCACGGACGCGACCAACTTCGACGTCAAGAAGGAAATCGAAAACGCCGTCGACCCGACCGGCAGTCTGGATGGCGCCTTGGATTTTCCATCACCCAACGAGATCCTCGATCGCCATTCGGAAACGATTGCCGAACCAAGTCAGGAAGCCGGCCCGACCGGCCCGCCGGACTCGTGGTCGAGCAGCGATGACGAGCCGGCGCCGCTCACGACCGGATTGACGGACATGGCACCGCCCGTGGCAGACGACGGCGCGGACGCGGAAACCGGTGGCGACGACACGCCGGAACCGGATCGTAGCGATGACGGCCAGCAACGGGCCGCCAGCGCCGGCCGCGCGACCTGACGGCCATGACGACCGTCGAAGAACCCGATGAAATAGAAGCCAGCAAGGCGCCGCTGATCGATCACATCGTCGAACTGCGCAACCGGCTGATGTACGCCGGTATCGCCTTGGTCGTCGCCTTTATCGGCTGTTATATCGTCGCCGACGATATCTACGGCTTTTTGACCAGGCCGCTTGCCGACGCCCTTGGCGACCAAGAGGGCCGGCGTATGATCTACACGGCGCTGCACGAAGCCTTTTTCACCTACATAAAGGTGTCGTTTTGGGCGGCCTGTTTCATCGCTTTTCCGGTTGTCGCCGGGCAATTGTATATGTTCGCCGCGCCTGGGCTCTATAAGCACGAGCGCCGCGCGTTTTTGCCGTTCTTGATCGCGACACCGTTCCTGTTCTTCACCGGCGGCGCCATGGTCTACTACCTGATCATGCCGCTCGCCTGGAAATTCTTCCTTGGCTTCGAGACCCAGGCAGTGGCCGGCGGGCTGGCAATCCAGCTGGAGCCTAAGGTCAACGAGTATCTCTCGTTGGTGATGAAGCTGATTTTTGCCTTTGGCATATGCTTCCAGCTGCCGGTGCTGTTGACCCTGTTGGCGCGCGCCGGCATTGCGACTTCAGAGGGCATGAAGGCGAAAAGAAAATATGCCATCGTTGCCGTTTTCATCGTCGCCGCAGTGCTCACGCCGCCCGATCCGATCAGTCAAATCAGTCTCGCCGTGCCGATCCTGGTGCTTTACGAAATTTCGATCCTGTGTGCCCGTGTGGTCGAGCGCAAAAAAAGGGAGCGTGAGGCAGCCGAAGACGCGGCCGAGGATTGATCACGCCGCGGCCGCGTTAAAGCGGCACATAGCGGAAATTCTTAACATCTTATTCTCCATTTCATGCGGCAATTGCCGTGGAAAGAGGCGTGCGAGGGCAAGATGACACTCCAAGACCGCAAGCGGTTGCAGGATGCTCCGGCGGCCGGGTCTATCGCGCTTGTCCAAGGCATCGAAAACACGGGCTCCGAATTGTTGGAGATGCTCGCCCGCCACCATACGGTCTACACCACGACAGCATCGGCGCTGGACCCGAGTAGCACAGGCGACACCCTGCTGTACGTCTTCGACCTCGACCTCGGCGACCAAGCGATCGTGGCTGATCTGCGACAGCGCTTTCAGACGAACACGGGAATTCCGCGGCTGTTCGTGCTCAATACGGCGGCACGTCGCGACATCGTGCAAGCCTACAATCTCGGCGCTGATGACTACCTGGTGCGCCCGCTTACCCACGCCTCCGTTTCCGCGGCTTTGGCGGGGCTGGTCAACCAGGTCGTCGAACGCCGATGGGAAAGCCTCAACCCGGTTCAATCGGCGGCGCTAAAAACCAGCCTCAAAGTGATCGAAGACAGCCTTACTTGCGTCAAGAAAGGCGGTTCCTTGCCTTTGGAAGCGATAAAGGAAAGTTGCGACTTAGTGGTCCGCGCCACCGCTGAACATAGCTTGGCGGAGTGGATGCAGGCTGTGCGCGCCCACCATAACTACACATACCGCCACAGCATGATGGTTTGCGGATTGTTGGTGGCATTCGGTAGAGACATTGGCATCGGCGGCGAAGAATTACAGCGTCTAACCGTTGGCGGCATGTTGCACGATATCGGGAAGGCCTTCGTGCCGCTCGAATTGCTCGACAAGCCAACTCGGCTGGAACCGCATGAATGGCAGGTCATGCAAAGCCATCCGCAACATGCGTGCGAATTTTTCAGCTCCGAGCTGGACCTGCACCCGGACATTGTCGATGCGGCTGTCCATCATCACGAAAAACTCGACGGTACCGGGTACCCTGACGGCTTGAAGGGCAGTGAAATTTGCGATGTCGCGCGCATGGTGGCGGTCTGCGATGTGTATTCCGGACTGACGGACAAGCGCGCGTACAAGCCGGCCATGTCGGCGGAACAGGCATGGACCATCATGCAGTCGCTCGACGGGCACTTGGATCAGGCGCTGGTTGCGGCCTTCAGGCCAATCGCCATGGGTGGCCAATCCGCGCCCTAGGCACTGGGCGTCGCTGGTAAGGCGCGCGCCGCTCCTTGCTGGACGTATCTAGGCCCAGGGCGTATAAACGGCGCGTCTTTCCTCCCTTTCGATGCGAACGATCCGCCATGATTGATTTGAGATGGATTCGCGAAAATCCGGACGCGTTGGACGCCGGATTGCGCAAACGCGCCGCCCAACCGATGGCGGCGGCGTTGTTGGATTTGGATACCCGCCGCCGGGCCGTTCAGACCGAGCTGCAAAAGGTGCAGGCGCGGCGCAACGAGGCGTCACGGGAAATCGGCAAAGCCAAGGCGAGCGGCGACGAAACGACGGCGGCAGGCCTGATGGCCGAGGTCGCCGATTTGAAAATCAAGCTCGGTGAACTCGAGGAACGCGACCGTGCGCTCGGTACGGACCTGGACGCACACTTGGCCGGCTTGCCGAACATGCCGTTTGACGACGTGCCGGAAGGCGCCGACGAGGACGCCAATGTCGAGCTCCGCCGGGTCGGCGAGCCCCGGTCCTTTAACTTTGAACCTAAGCAGCATTTTGAACTTGGCGAGGCGCTTGGCCTGATGGATTTCGAGGCGGCTTCGCGGCTGTCCGGTGCCCGTTTCGTAGTCCTGCGCGGCGCCTTGGCGCGGCTCGAACGGGCGCTCTACAATTTCATGCTGGACACCCACACCGGCGAATTCGGCTATCAGGAAACCGTACCGCCGCTGTTGGTGCGCGATCATGCGCTGTTTGGTACCAGTCAGTTGCCGAAATTTGCCGAGGACCAGTTCCGCACCACCGACGGCCTTTGGCTGATCCCGACGGCGGAAGTGCCGCTCACCAACCTGGCGCGCGACACCATATGGTCGGAAGACGATCTGCCGATGCGCTTTACCGCGGTTACGCCGTGTTTTCGCTCCGAGGCCGGCGCGGCCGGCCGCGATACCCGCGGCATGATCCGCCAGCATCAGTTCACCAAGGTCGAAATGGTGTCGGTTACCACGCCTGAGACCTCGGCGGCGGAACATGAACGCATGACCGAATGCGCAGAGGCCATTCTGCAGCGCCTGGAGTTGCCGTACCGGGTCATGAGCCTGGCAACCGGCGATCTCGGCTTCGCCGCTCACAAGACGTACGATTTGGAAGTTTGGCTGCCAGGGCAGGGGCGATATCGTGAGATCTCGTCTTGCTCCAACTGCGGTGAGTTCCAAGCGCGGCGCATGCAGGCGCGCTACCGCCCGGCCGGGGCTAAGGGCACGCGCTTTGTCCATAGCTTGAATGGGTCCGGCCTGGCGGTCGGCCGGACCCTGATCGCCATCATCGAAAACTGCCAGCAGGCCGATGGCTCGGTACCGTTGCCCGAGGTGCTGAAGCCCTATATGGGTGGCATCGAGGTAATCTCACCAAAGGGCGGTGCATGAAGAATCCGAGAATTCTCTTGTCGAACGACGACGGCATCCATGCGCCTGGCTTGAAAGTGTTGCAGCGGATCGCGCGCAAGCTGTCGGACGACGTCTGGATCGTCGCGCCGGAGACCGAACAAAGCGGTGCGTCCCACTCCCTGACATTGACCGAACCGTTGCGGCTTAGGCGCATTTCGCCGCGAAAGTTCGCGGTGCGCGGCACGCCGACGGATTGCGTCATGCTGGCGATTAGCGAAGTTGTCACAGGCCGGCGTCCGGATCTGCTGTTGTCCGGCGTCAACCGCGGCGCCAACCTGGGTGAGGACGTGACTTATTCTGGAACCATCGCGGCTGCCATGGAGGGGACGCTGCTGCAGATTCCCTCGATCGCGCTCAGCCAGGTCTTTCGCTCCGGCGGCAATCCCCATTGGGCGACGGCCGAGCATCATGGGCCGGACCTGATCCGTAAATTGCTGGACGCCGGCTGGGCCAAGGATACCCTGATCAACGTCAATTTTCCGGACGTCGTGCATACGGCGGTAACCGGCGTCAGGGTTGGCAGCCAAGGGCGCCGCGATTTCAGCAGTTCGGTGATCGAAAAACGCATCGACGCCCGCGGCGTGCCGTATTTTTGGATCGGCTTTCGCCGCGACGAAAGTGCCCCCGATCCGAAAACCGATTTGGGCGTGGTCGAGCGCCATGGCATCGCGGTGACGCCGTTGCATTTGGACCTGGCCCATCGGCGATCGATGACTGAATTACGCAAGGTGCTCGAGGCTTGACCAACGCGTCGCGCAAAATTCGTCTGATCATGGAACTGCGCCGCAACGGCATTACCGATACCACGGTGCTGTCGGCGTTGGAGCGGATCCCGCGCGACGTTTTCGTCCCCGATGCGTTCCAGGACCAGGCCTACGAAAACATCGCCTTGCCGATCCATCATGGCCAAACCATTTCGCAGCCCTACGTGGTCGCCTTCATGACCGAAGCGTTGAAAGTCGGGCCGCGCATGAAGGTGCTGGAGGTCGGGACGGGGTCCGGTTACCAGGCGGCGGTGTTGTCGCAACTCTGCCGCCGGGTCTACACCATCGAGCGCTACCGCAGCCTGCTGCGTGATGCCGAGCGCCAATTCGAAGCCTTGCGCCTCACCAACATCACCACGAAAGTCGGTGACGGCTATCTCGGGTGGCCCGAACAGGCGCCGTTCGACCGCATATTGGTGACCGCGGCGGCGACGGATTTGCCGCCGGTCTTGGTCGAACAGCTTGGCGTCGGCGGCATCATGGTGCTGCCCATGGGGTCGAGCAGCGTGGATCAGCAGATTGTCCGTGTCGTCAAGCTCGAAGATGGCCGGATCGACTGCGAGGATCTGCTGGGCGTACGCTTCGTGCCGTTGGTCGACGGCATTCCGTCGGATGACTGAGGCGCGCCAGCGTCGAACGAAATATCACATACTTGGCGCAGAGTTTACTTGAAGTTTGGGTTCCAAGCCCTTAGGCTGCATCCATGATTCCAAACGCTGTAAGGGCGCCGTTTGCCGTCGGGCTGGCTGTGGCGCTGTTGACTGGTGGCTGTGTCCGATCGACCCCGGCGCCGGTCGAATATCACGGCGTTGCGCTGACCCAGCCGCCCACATTCCGAACCGCACCGACGCCGCGCAGTGGCCGGACGGCGACCTCCTGGTCCGCTTCCCGGTCGCCGAGCGACCAGAGCCAACCCCCGTCGTCCAGTGGCGGCGTTTGGTCGAGCGCGCGGTCCGCACCGCCGCCTGGCGCCGCGGCGCCCGTGGCCAACGTTAGCGCTGCCGCGGTGTCACCGCCGCCGCCGAGCGCCGTAAGCCTGTTCCCGGCACCACCACGAAAAACCGTTCAGGCCGCTTCACCTGCTTCGACCGCTTCGCCCAATGACGCCACCATTCGGGTGCGGCGTGGCGATACTGTCTATGGCATCGCCAATCGCTTGGGCGTCGCGCCGTCGGCGCTGATCCAGGCCAATGGGATGCGGCCGCCTTACGCGCTGGCGGTTGGTCAGCGCCTGGTGGTTCCCGATTCGCGCGTGCATGTGGTTCGCGCCGGCGAAAGCTTGAGCATGATCGCGCGTACCAATGATGTTTCCTTCGCGGCGCTGGCCCACAAAAACGCCATCACGCGGCCCTATCGCCTGCGCCAGGGACAGCGCCTGATCATACCGAATGGTGCGGCTCCCGCAGCGCGGCGGCAGACCGTCACCAGCCGCGCTTCGGTGAAACCAACGGCGCGGCCGGCAAAGGCACCGCCTCGGTCCACACGCACGGCAAGTGCCAACGCCGCGGCCATGAAAAAGCCGGCGGCGCGGCCGATCGCGTCCGCTCCGCCGCCGCGCAGCGGTAGCCGGTTCGCTTGGCCGGTGCAGGGAACGGTGATTTCCGGTTTTGGCGGCAAGCAGGGCGGCCTGCACAATGACGGCATCAATATCGCGGTGCCGTCGGGCACGCGGGTCAAGGCCGCGGAAAACGGTGTGGTTGCTTACGCCGGCAATGAATTACCGGGTTTCGGAAATCTGTTGTTGATCCGCCATGACGGCGGTTTCACGACGGCCTACGCCCACACTCAGGCGCTGCTGGTGAAGGCCGGCGAGAAAGTGCGGCGCGGTCAGGTTGTTGCCAAGTCCGGCAGCAGCGGCAACGTTGCCAAACCGCAGTTGCACTTTGAGATCCGCCGCGACGCCAAAGCGGTCAATCCAATGAAATTTCTCGGTAGCCGGCAGCAGGCGCGCGGCCCCAATCAAGGCGCTAAACCAGCGGGGTCTTGAGCCGGCCGGCGAGATCTTGGACATATTGCCAAGCGACGCGACCGGAGCGGGCGCCACGGGTCATGGCCCATTCCACCGCCTCGGCGCGCAATGTTTCCTGGTCGATGTCCAAGCCGTAGCGGGCGACATAACCCTCTAGCATGGCGAAATAATCATCCTGGCTGCAGGAATGGAAGCCCAGCCACAGGCCGAACCGGTCCGAGAGCGAAACTTTCTCCTCGACCGCTTCCGCCGGATTGATTGCCGTCGAGCGCTCGTTCTCCATCATGTCCCGCGGCATGAGATGGCGCCGGTTGGAGGTGGCGTAGAAAATGACATTCGTCGGCCGGCCTTCGATGCCGCCTTCCAGCACTGCCTTCAAGGACTTATAGCTCGAATCGTCGTTGTCGAAAGACAGGTCGTCACAGAACAGGATAAAGCGGTGATCGTCGTGGCCACGGAGCGCGCCGAGCAACGTGGGCAAGGTCGGGATGTCCTCGCGATGAATTTCAATGAGCGTTAACGGTCGGCTCTGTTCGGTGTTGATGGTCGCGTGCACGGCTTTGACCAAAGAGCTTTTGCCCATGCCGCGCGCGCCCCACAACAAGGCGTTGTTGGCCGGCAGTCCGGCGGCGAAACGCCGGGTGTTGTCGAGCAGAATATCGCGCACCCGGCCGATGCCGCGGAGCAGGTCCAGGGCGACGTGGTTGACGGCGGCGACCGGCTGCAGACGGCCGGTTTCGGCCTGCCAGATAAACGCGTCAGCGCCGGTCAGATCGACTGTTGTGTCGGATGGCGGCGCCAGCCGATCCAGCGCATCGGCGATACGGCTCAGCACCGGCAACAGATCCGGATTGTCCGGCATGATCAACTTACCTCGCAATTACACTTGATAGACACCACATGGACCCGTACTGGTCGCGGCGCGGCGCAAACTACCATGACCTGTCACAGACGCAAGAGACTCCGGCCCGTCAATAAGGGCTTGATCTTCAAGTTGTTTGCATTCGCCATCGGGATCGCTATATTCCGCGCTGGCTTCGAGGATCACGTTTGAGGAGAGGTTGATGTTCATTTCCCCGGCCTATGCACAGGATGCAGGCGGACAAGACATGTTCGTATCGTTCCTGCCGCTGGTATTGATCTTCGTTGTTTTCTATTTTCTGCTCATTCGGCCCCAGCAAAAGCGCGCCAAGGACCACAAGGCAATGATTGCCGCCGTGCGGCGCGGCGATACCGTGGTGACGGCCGGCGGCGTGATCGGCAAGGTGACCAAGGTCAAGGAAGATGGCAACTTGCAAGTCGAAATTGCTGATAATATCCGCGTCAACGTGGTCGGCGGCACTTTGAGCGAGGTTCGGGCCAAGAGCGAACCGGCGGACGGCAAGTCGGCACCGAAATCCGGTGGCGACGGTGCCACTGAAAGCCAACAGGGCGTCGGCGGCGTCGTTGGCGGCTTGCTGTCGAAACTGAAGCGTTAAGCGGCCCGGCCGCGCATGCTCTATTTCGCCAAGTGGAAAATCACGGTGGTCGCATTGATTTGCGCGGCCGGGCTGGTTTTTACGCTGCCGAACTTTTTAGACAGCAAATTGGCGGATAGCCTACCGGAATGGCTGCCCAACGATCAGATCAATCTCGGCCTGGATCTGCAGGGCGGCTCGCATCTGCTGCTTGAGGTCGACATTGCCGCGGTCATCAAGGAACATTTGGATGGCCTTGAGGACGCAGTGCGCACTGTGTTGGTGGACGCGCGTCCGCGCATCCGCTATCGCCACCTTCGCGCCCAGGCCGACCATGTGTCGGTCACCATTCTGAAGCCTGAGCAACGGGAAAAAGCCTTCGAACTGCTGCGAGAACTGGCGGTGCCGCTCACTGCCAACCCGCTTAGGGGCATTGCCGGCGGCGGCCTGAACCTGACCATTGAAGATGCGGGTAATGGGCTGATTACGCTGACCCCGACCGAGGAAGCGATCAACGACCTCGTTGATTCCGCGGTCAAGCAATCGATTGAAATCGTCCGCCGGCGCGTCAACGAGACCGGCGTCAATGAACCGTCGATCCAACGCCAAGGCGCCGAACGCATTCTGATCCAGCTGCCTGGTGTCGACGATCCCGATCGAATCAAACGGTTGCTCGGCAAGACCGCCAAGATGACCTTCCGCCTGGTGGACGTGAACGCCGATCCGTCGACGGGACGGGCGCCGCCGGGTGCGGAATTGCTGAAAAGCGAAGACCCTCAGGATCCCCAGACCTATGTGGTGAAGAAACGGATCGAGGTTTCCGGCGAAAATTTGACGGATTCGCAACCGACCTACGATCGCGGTCAACCGGTGGTTTCCTTCCGTTTTGACGCCGTCGGCGCCAAACGCTTCGCCAACACGACTTCCAAGAATGTTGGCCGCCCGTTCGCCATCGTGCTGGATGGCAAGGTTATTTCGGCACCGGTGATCCGCGATGCCATCCTCGGCGGCAGCGGCATCATCAGCGGCAGTTTCACGCCGAAGAGCGCCAACGACCTGGCGCTGCTGTTGCGGGCTGGCGCCTTGCCTGCGCCGCTGCAAATTTTGGAGGAGCGCACGGTCGGGCCCGATCTCGGCGCGGATTCGATCGCCGCCGGCAAAATCGCCTGTTTGTTGGGCTTCTTGTTCGTCATCGTGTTCATGATCGCCGGCTATGGCCTGTTTGGTATTGTTGCCAATGCCGCGTTGATCACCAACTTGTTCTTGATCATGGGCGCGCTTTCGGTGTTGCAAGCGACCCTGACCTTGCCGGGCATTGCCGGTATCGTGCTGACAATCGGCATGGCGGTGGATGCCAACGTCCTGATCTTCGAACGCATTCGCGAAGAGCTGAGCGCCGGCAAGTCGCCGTTCAACGCGGTCGAAGCCGGGTTCAAGCGCGCTTTCACCACCATTGTCGACGCCAACGTCACCACATTCATCGCTGCCCTGATTTTGTTTGCCTTTGGCTCCGGTCCGGTACGCGGCTTCGCGGTGACCCTTGGCATCGGCATAATCAGCTCCATGTTCACCGCCACCATGTTGAGCCGGCTACTGATATCCGTATGGCTGCGGCGCACCCGGCCAGTGCAGCTGGTCATTTGAAGAGGCGTTGAGTATGGCATTCCGGCTGCGACTGGTTTCGGGAAAGACCAAGATTCCCTTCGTGCGCGTTCACAAGCTGGCCTTCATGCTGTCAGGGCTGCTGGCAATCGCCTCGATCGTTTTGTTCTTTGTTGTCGGGGTGAACAAAGGCATCGACTTCGAAGGCGGTATTCTGATCGAAGTCGGCACCGAACAGGCCGCCAACATCGGCGGTATGCGGAACGCGCTATCCGGGCTCGGGCTCGGCGAAGTGGCGCTGCAGGAATTCGGCAGCCCGAATGAAGTGCTAATCCGGGTTGAGCGGCAGCCGGGCGGCGAGAAAGCCCAGCAAACGGCGGTTGACGTCGTCAAAAAGGCCCTGAACGAGTCTATTGCCGCGCTGTCGTACCGGCGCGTCGAATTCGTCGGCCCGAAAGTCAGCGCCGAATTGGTTTGGGCGGCCATGGAGGCAATCGGCATCGCCGTGATCGCCATGCTGGCCTACATCTGGTTCCGCTTCGAATGGCAATTCAGCGTCGGCGCCGTGTTGGCTTTGGTCCACGACGTGGTGCTGACCGTCGGCATGTTCGCGGTGACCCGCATTGAGTTCAACTTGGCCAGTGTCGCGGCGATCCTGACCATCGTCGGCTATTCGATCAACGATACGGTGGTGGTCTATGATCGGATCCGCGAGAATCTGCGCCGCTATAAGCAATTGCCGATTCCGGATCTGCTGAACCAGTCGATCAACGAAACCTTGGCGCGCACGACCATGACCTCGGTGACCACTTTGCTGGCACTGTTGGCGTTGTTCTTTTTCGGCGGCGAAGTCATCCGCGGCTTTTCCTTCGCCATGATTTGGGGCGTTTTGGTCGGTACCTATTCGTCGATTTTCGTGGCGGCGCCGATCCTCATTCATCTCAAGCTCCAACGCGGCGCGCTCGGCGCCGATAAGGAAGAAGAAGAGGCAGACGCCGCGGGCGCCTGAGCGTCGAAAACCTGGACGTAACCCCGCAGATCCCTCTCGGCCGACAGCTCATCCAGTCCTATGGCAACGGCGGTTTCCGCATTGCCGATACCGCTCACGTTGGCTCGGTGTTGGTGTTTCCCGAGCAAACCTTGGTTTGGGGCCCGGCATCCTGGGAAGAAGCCGATCTTGCTGGATTGGATCCAGTCATCAATGCGGCACCGAAGATCGAAGTCTTGCTGATTGGCTGCGGACCTGAGCTGTTGTGGGTGCCTGACGACATCCGCGCCGGCTTGCGGGCCGCGGGAATTGTCGTCGACGGCATGGATACCGGGGCAGCCTGCCGGACCTACAATGTGTTGTTGTCCGAGGAACGCCGCGTCGCCGCCGCGTTGATCGCCGTCGACTAGATGAACCGCAAAAAAAAGGCCGGAGCCCGAAGGCCCCGGCCGGTTTCGACGCGTTGAAGCGCGGCTTAGTAAAAGTTGTTCTGCGCCGACACCATGGCATAAAGCATGGGAAACGACAGCAATGTGTTGGTCCGGCTGAACAGCATCGCGGTGCGTGCCGACTTGGCCTTGCTGTCGGCGTCCGCGTCGACGATGCCGAGCGCCCGCTTTTGGTTCGGCCAAATGATGAACCAGACGTTGAACCACATGATGGTACCAAGCCACATGCCAATGCCGATGGCTGTGTCGGTGGAGGAACCACCTTCCATCAAGCCGATGGTAATCGCATTGACGAGGTAGCCGTTCATCCAGGCCAGGATCAGTCCAGTCACGATGGTGGCCATGGCGCCCCAGCGAAACCAAAACAGCGCCGCCGGTGCGATCACTTTGCCAATCGCCGGCTTCTGTTCGTCCGGGATGTTGGGCATGTTGGGGATTTGCACGAAGTTGAAATACCACAGAATGCCAATCCACATGACGCCGCTCAGCACATGCAGCCAGCGCATGATGAACAGCCCCCATGTATGACCAAACGGGTTCCCCTCGCTATGCCAACCGGCGACGATCAACGTCATGATGATCGTCAAGACGATGCCGGCGATCACCGTGTTCCTTAAGTTCGACAGTATTGCAGCCACTGTTCGACCCCTCCAATCTCGTGAATTCATTTCCGTCGATTCGCCAATCCAAGACCCGAAGCGAATCGCTCATTGTCATAGTAAGCCATTTGCCCTTTGATCGGCCAGCCGATCAAGTGACGGACATGGTGCCGAGGGAAAGTAGTGACTCACGATCAATTTGTGAAGAGTGAAGCGCCAGGATCGTTCTCAATCACCCGGAAACCGCCAATTCGATGACGCAATCTCTGTCCCCTTGCGCCGAAATCGTGCGCCAGGAAGATCACGACCGATTCCTGACCGCGTTGTTCGCGCCGGACACGGGCCGCGAAGACCTGTTCGCGCTTTACGCCTTCAATTTTGAGATCGCGGCGACCCGAGAAAAGGTCTCCGAGGCGATGATCGGCGAGATCCGCCTGCAATGGTGGCGGGATGCGATCGGCGAAATTTATAACGGCCGGCCGCGCGACCATCCGGTTGTTGCCGCGCTTGCACAAGCCGTCGCGCGGCATGGTCTGAGCCGCGACCTCTTCGACCGGTCGATCGATGCGCGAAGTGCGGATTTCGCCGAAGCACCGCCCGAAAACTTGGCTGAACTCCGCCATTACGCGATTGAAACGTCCGCGACGGTGATGCAGTTGGCGCTCGAGGTTCTGGGCGCCCGCAACGATCAGTCCGATCTAGCCGCCCATGAGGCCGGCATCGCCTGGGCGTTGGCGGGCTTGGTGCGCGCGGCACCTGTGCACGGGCGCCAAGGCCGCATGCATCTGCCGCGAGACGTCTTGGACGCGGCGAGTGTCGACCCGCACGCGGCCATGCAATGGCGCGACGCCGATGCCATGCGCGCCGTCGTGCGCGGTCTCGTCGATGCGGCGACCGAGCATGCCGCCGAAGCCCGGCGCCTGGCCCGGGCGGCGCCCCGCCACGCTTTACCGGCGCTGTTGCCGCTCAGCCTCGCCAGCCTGTATCTGACACGGCTCCGGCGCAACGGCGGCGACGTGACGGATACCGGATTGAACATCGGTGGTTTCCGGCGCCAGCTATATTTGACGTGGCGGGTGATGCTGCGGCGGCCCTGAACGAAGCGTGGTTATTCGGCGGCCTGTTGGTCCGTTGCTAGATCAAACTGCATAAAAATGGAATAATTTTGATGCAGATAATTTGATCTACTTCAAAGTGTAAGAGCAACTTGTCTGCGTTCGAATGAACGCAGGTTGCTCTTGGCGCCAAGTATCGAGGTCGGCCAGGGCGCGGGCGGTGTAGGCGCGTTTGCGGTCGCGGCCCTTCAGGCGGCGCTTTTTGCCTTCCGTGGGGGCGGCGGGCGGTGGAAACAGGCCGAAATTGACGTTCATCGGCTGGAACGTTTCGGCGTCGGCGCCAAGCGTGATATGGCCGAGCAGGGCGCCGAGGGCGGTGGTCGGCGGCGGCGGCGGCAAGGCTTGGCCGGCGCGCTCGGCGGCGGCGAAGCGGCCGGCCAACAGGCCGATGGCGGCACTTTCGATATAACCTTCAACGCCGGTGACTTGTCCGGCGAACCGCAGCGCCGGCCGGGATTTCAGCCGCAATTGCGGATCGAGCAGTTTCGGCGCGTTCAAGAAGGTGTTGCGGTGGATGCCGCCCAAGCGGGCGAAGCGGGCGTTCTCCAGCCCGGGGATGGTGCGGAAGATCTCGGTCTGGGCGCCGTGCTTCAGTTTGGTCTGGAAGCCGACGATGTTGTAGAGCGTGCCGAGCGCATTGTCCTGCCGAAGCTGCACGACCGCGTGCGACTTCTCTGGCCGATGGGGATTGGTCAGCCCGACAGGCTTCATCGGCCCGAAGCGCAACGTCTCCGGCCCGCGCTCGGCCATCACTTCGATCGGCAGGCAGCCTTCGAAATAGGGCGTGTCCCGTTCCCAATCCTTGAAATCCGTTTTCTCGCCGGCGCCGAGGGCGGCGATGAAGGCGGCGTACTGGTCGGCGTCCAAGGGACAGTTGATGTAATCCTTGCCGTCGCCGCCCGGACCCGGCTTGTCGTAGCGCGATTGATACCAGGCGACCGAAAAATCGATGCTGTCGGTGTAGATGATCGGCGCGATCGCGTCGAAAAAGGCGAGGGCGGCCTCGCCGGTCTCTTGGCCGATCGCCTGGGCGAGCGACGGCGAGGTCAGCGGCCCGGTGGCCAGGATGACGCTGTCCCAGTCTTCCGGCGGCAGGTCGGTCACCTCTTGCCGTTCGATGGTGATCAACGGCTCGTCCTCGATGGCTCGGGTGACGGCGCCGGCGAAGCCGTCGCGGTCGACGGCGAGCGCACCGCCCGCCGGCACCTGGTGGCGGTCGGCGGCGCTGAGGATGAGCGAGCCGAGGCGGCGCATCTCCTCATGCAGCAAGCCGATCGCCGAGGCTTCGGCGTCGTCCGACCTAAACGAGTTGGAACAGACCAGTTCCGCCAAATCGGCGCCGTGATGGGCCTCGGTTTCGCGGGTCGGCCGCATTTCGTGGAGCACCACGGGCTGGCCGGCGCGCGCGGCCTGCCAGGCGGCTTCCGAGCCGGCGAGGCCGCCGCCGATTACGTGAATGGGATTAGGTCTCGTCATGCACGCTAAATAGAGTGCGCCGGTGGCCGGTGCAAGTTCGGCGGCAATTGATTTGGTTCCAACCGCGACGCCGCCATGGCAAGATGACGCAAGACGATGGCCGATAACAGGTGACTGGGGGCAGACATGCTGGAGCCGGCGGAAACCTATGCCCAAGTCTACGACGCGTTCGCGTGGCGCATTCCGGAGCGCTACAACATCGTGGCCGACGTCGTGGACCGACATGTCTTGGCCAGGCCGGAGGCACCGGCGCTGATTTACGACAACGGTGCCGACACCGTGACCTCCTACAGCTTCCTCGACCTGTACCGGCTCGCCGGGCAATGCGCCAATCTGTTCAAGGGCCATGGCGTCGAGCCGGGCGACCGGGTCGCACTGCTGCTTGGCCAGACGCCGGAAACCGCAATCTGTCACCTTGGCGCCTGGAAGATCGGCGCCATTACCGTGCCCCTTTTCACCCTGTTCGAGGAACAGGCGCTGGCGTTTCGGCTGGCCGACAGCGGCGCCCGCGTCGTCGTCACCGACCATGCCAATTACGGCAAGATCCTGGCGCTCCGCGACCAATTGCCGATGCTAGCGCGGGTCTTTCTGATCGATGGACTGGAACCCGATGCACACGACTTCTGGGTAGAGATGGAGCATGCCGACGACGATTGCGCGACCACTTCGACCCGGGCCGACGATCCGTCACTGCTGACCTATACGTCGGGCACCACCGGCCCGCCAAAGGGCGCTTTGCATGGCCATCGTACCATGTTGGGCCACATGCCGGGCTTCGACATTCTGCATAATTTCTATGGTCAGCCGGGCGACCTCTGTTGGTCGCCGGCCGACTGGGCCTGGATCGCCGGCCTGATGGACGTGCTGATGCCATCATTGTGGCATGGCAAACCGGTGCTGGCGTTCCGCGCCAAAGGCGCATTCGACCCGGAACAGGCGTTCCATATGATGGCCAAGCACCGGGTGCGCAACGCCATGCTGGTGCCGACCATGTTGAAACTCATGCGCCAGGTCGGCGATCCGCCTAACGTTGATCTGCGCAGTGTCATCACCGGCGGTGAACCGGTTGGGCCTGAGATCTTGGAATGGGGTGAGCGCCGGTTCGGCGTGTCCGTCAACGAAGGCTACGGCCAGACGGAATGCAATCTGGTCACCGCCCATGTGCCGGCGCTGATGGTCGCCAAACCCGGCTCGCTCGGCCAGGCGGCACCCGGCCACATCGCCGCCATCGTCGACACCGACGGCGAGGAACTGCCCGCCGGTATGGAAGGCCATTTGGCGTTTCACCGGCCGGATCCGGTGATGATGCTGGAATATTGGCGCAATCCGGAGGCGACCCGCGACAAGTTCGCCGGCGACTGGCTGCTGACCGGCGACCTCGCGACCCGCGATGAGGACGGCTATTTCTGGTTCGTCGGTCGCGCCGACGACGTCATCACCTCGGCCGGTTTCCGCATCGGCCCGGGTGAAATCGAGGATTGTTTGAGCCGCCATCCGGCGGTGCTGATGGCGGCGGCGATCGGCGTGCCGGACCCGATCCGCACCGAAGTGATCAAAGCCTTCATCATCCCGCGCGACACCGGCGACGCCGGCCCCGACCTGGAAGCCGATATCCGCGATTTCGTGCGCACCAAGCTGGCGCGCCACGCCTATCCGCGGCAGATCGAATTCGTCGACAGCCTGCCGATGACAGCGACCGGCAAGGTCATGCGCCGGGTGCTGCGCGAGCGCCAAGGTGAGGGGACCGCCTAACCGCCGCCGCGGGGCTTAGTCCATCGTAAAAGAGTTCCTCGGCTCTGCCTCGGTCACAAACAACCAAAGTTGCGGTGAAGGATTTGGCGATAGAGCTTACCTGTTCCTGCAGCCAATCGCAGGTGCGTCTGCTCTCAGGGGTATCGCCGACAGTCAGCCGATCAGCCCGAATCGACGCGAAGTGCCATGAACGGTCATAGCTCCTCATTTCTTCCCCCGTGGATTTAGATTTGTTTGGGCGCTAAACTTTGGGCATGAGCGAGGGTGTTGAAAGACGGCTGGCCGCCATCGTAATCGCCGACGTGGTTGGCTATTCTAAGCTCGTCCGGGAGGACGAGGAAGGCACTCGCGCCCGTTTCCGCCACCTGCGCGACAACGTTTTCCAGCCCCACATTGCTAGCCAGGGTGGACGCTTAGTCAAGACTATGGGCGATGCCTTTTTGCTGGAATTCCCTAGCGCCGTAGCCGCCCTGCGCTGCCTAATCAAAATCCGCCAAGACCTGCCTGCAGCGGCGGAAGACATCGAGCCTGCGAAACAGCTTCGCTTTCGCACCGGCGTCAACGTCGGCGACGTGGTAGTAGAAGAAGACGATCTGCATGGCGATGGGGTCAACATCGCCGCGCGTCTGGAAAAACTGGCCAAGCCCGGCGAAATCCTTGTCTCGCAGGCGGTCTACGACCAGGTCCGCCGGCAGATTGATACCGGTTTCGAAGACCTGGGCGAACAGACGCTGAAAAACATCGACGAAACGGTAAGGGTCTACCGCCTGCTGTCGGATGGCCAAACCAGCACGGAGTTGATCGGACCGTCGCACCGATCAACTCCCAAAGCCCAGAGTGCGCTCAACGAGATTGGCGAGCAAACGCCCATCGCAGTGCTGCCCTTCGATAACATGTCGCAAGATCCGGAATTGTCGCATTTTGCTGATGGGTTGGCAGAAGACTTGATTACCGCCTTATCGTACTACAAAACGAACTTAGTGATTTCGCGCAATTCGGCATTCGCCTATCGCGGCAGCAACAAAGACATCCGCGAGATTGCCCAGAAGCTCGGCGTTCGCTATGTGTTCGAAGGTAGCGTACGCAAGGTCGGCAAACGGCTCCGCACGACGGTGCAACTGATCGAGGCGGAACAAGGCGGCCATCTTTGGGCGCAGCGCTTCGACCGACCGATGGAAGACATTTTCGAAGATCTGGACGAGGTCGTCGCGGCAATTGTGACGCCTATTGTGCCGGTCTTGAGGGTCGCCGAAATCAAACACCGTCGGCGAAATGGCGGTGACGCATTAAGCGCCACGGACTATTGGTACCTCGCTAACGCGGCCTTGAGTGATCTAAATCAAGGGACCTTCACGACAGCGGAGCAGCATCTTCAAAAAGCGATCGAGATCGAACCGAAATTCAGCAACGCTTATGCCAATTACGCCCAGCTGATCAGCTATGGTCTGTACCTGTACCTCGATCTTGATGTCGAAAAACGCATGGCGCAGACAAATGATCTCGCCGAGCAAGCGGTGCGGTTCGATAACAATAACTATTATGGTCATGTGGCATTGGGGAACGCAAAAATCTTGCGAGGAGATCACCAAGCCGC
>Ga0315336_1000440_pt1 | contig 118199 bp, 97 predicted proteins | sample ASW5metaG_FD_204512 | JGI IMG/M metagenome (GOLD analysis project Ga0315336, IMG submission 204512) | Ammonia-oxidizing marine archaeal communities from Monterey Bay, California, United States - ASW #5 | ecosystem: Environmental > Aquatic > Marine > Intertidal zone | place: USA: California... | reverse complement strand
GCGGCGGTGCGGTGAGAAAAGGCGGCGGTACTTGCGCTCCTTCAGCGCCCGGTGAAACGTCAGTAAGGTCGCGGGCTTGAGCACGGCCGCCACCTTTCGGATCCGGCTCGGGTTCATGAACAACGTGCATAAACCCATTACGATGCGGTCCGTGGATGTCAGATTGGGTGCCCTTCGCCGGGATCGATTCAGGACCACCAGCTGATGTTTGATCAGCAACGTCTCCGCAATGACGGCTCGCGTTCCACCCGGCCCTAACAGTCGGGCCATGGTCGTTAAAAAATGCAGGAAGAGAGCCAAAAGGTCACGCATGGACCCAGATCGTACCGTTACCGCCTGGGTTTACAAGTCTATGAAATAAGGGCGATTTGTAGACATAATAGGATTTCGCCAGGCACACCTCAACCGCCGCGACCTGTTCAAGCAGAAGCGCTCAGCTGCCATGGCCGAATGGCGGCAATTAACTGTCTGATTGTCGCAACCTCGGGTGATTTGGAGACTGGTTCGCATTGGTCTGACAGCACCGCCAGATTGTCTTGGGTCCGGCGCCCAGGACAATACTCAATGCACCCGCCGCCCTCGAATGCTTTCAACATTCTACCCGAATCGGATTGTTGTCGATCGGCGGCGTGGCGCGCCTGACATGACACCCACAGAGTTGTCATGCTACCGCTTCGCTGCTCATATCCAGCGTTGAAAGGCAATTCTCAGCCATTGGTTCGATCGGCGTGAAATCGCGGTGGGCGATCCAGGCCGGCCGCTTGAACTGACGAATGTGATTGCTCACTTCACAGAGGCTGAGATAGACGATGGTACGGGGCCAAGGCGAGATGTTCGCCGGGCTGGCATGGACGATGTTGCCGTGGAACATCAGCACCGAACCGGGCCCGCCCGTCGGCGCGACGATGCCACCAGCGTCGGCTAGGCGCTTGACCGTTTCACGGTCGAGTGTCCAGAGCGGATAAGACGTGGTTTCCAGATCGTGACCGGCTTCCAGCACGCCTTCGCGATGGCTTTTCGGGATGACCATCAACGGCCCGTTGACTGCCGAGACCTCGTCAAGGAACAGCGCGATGTTCATGGCCCGAGGCTCCGGCATCTGGTCGTCCCGCGACCAGGTGCCGTAATCCTGATGCCATTGCCAGACCGCGCCATCGAAGGCGGCTTTGGCGTTTATCTTGAACTGGTGCATGTAGACCTCACCACCCAGCAGCAGGCGTACCGGATCGATCAATCGCGGATGCGCGGCCAGGCGGCGATAAGGCTCGCTGAAGGTCTGCGCGGCAAAGACCGTGCGCGGCGCGCCGTTGTCTTCGCGCCAAACTTCCTCGCGATCCAAGTCGAACAGCTGCATCGCTTCGCGTTTTAGAATGGCGGCTTCGGTCTCGGAAAATCGGTTCGGAAAAAACAGATATCCCTGGTCACGGAATTGCGCCTGTTCGGCTTCGGTCAACGACATGACGGCCTTCCTCTCATGGCCCAAGTCTGAACCTAGGTCGCAGACGATGCAAGAAATTAGCTGCGTCTTAGTCCGTGTGCCAGGGTTCGAGCAAACGCCAGACCGCCTCGACGGCGCGCATCCAGTCATCGAGCCCGCGCTGGCGCGGCTCAAGCACTAATCCGTTGACGCCGGCCGCCGTATAGCCGTCGAGCGCGCGTTTCATCTCGTCTGTGTCGTCTTCCAGCGCGTCCCAAAACAACCGAAGCGTGATGCGGAAATCAGCCGCGGTCTGCTGCCGCAGGTCGGCGACCACCGGCCGCACCTCATCGGGTGTCATGCGGGTGCCGTGCCAGCCATCGCCTTTGGCGACAGCGCGACGCAGCGCTGGTTCGGAATTGCCGCCGATCCAGATCGGGATCGCCCGACCCGGCTGCGGCAAGGTTCGCACGCCGTCAAGCGTGGCCGTAACCACCGCGGACGAATGCGTGACCGGGTCTTGCGACCAGCATGCGCGCAAGATATCGATCGATTCGTCGGTGCGCGCGCCGCGATCGCCGTAGGGCACGCCAAGGGCCGAGAATTCGCCTTCCAGCCAGCCGACGCCGGCGCCGAGAATGACCCGGCCGCCACTCAACAGGTCGAGGGTGGCGATCTCCTTGGCCATGTGGACGGGATGACGGAGCGGCAACACCAGCACCGAGGTGCCAAGCGCCACCCGTCGCGTTGCCGCGGCCGCCCAGGTCAAGGTGATCAGCGGCTCGTAGAAACTGGCGGACGGCGGATAGGGCGCGTCGGCCGGAACCGCCAGATGGTCGTTCACCCAAATGCTGTCGAAGCCAAGGTCTTCGGCTTGCCGCGCCGCGTCGCTGACGGCGTCAGGGCCGGCCTTACGGCCGATCTGGGGCACGTGGATGCCGAATTTCAAGACCGATCTCCGTTCCTCAAGACCGCAAGTACGCGCCCCCGATTAGGCCGCGACGGATTGGCCGAGCCAATCGATCGCCGCCTGGGCGCCGCCTTTGCCGTGGGGCAAGCCGACGGCTTGCATGCCGATCTCGACGCCGCTTAAGGTGCCCATGATCATCGGCGCGTTGACGTAGCCCATATGGGCGATGCGAAACGCTTTGCCGCCGAGCTCGCCAATGCCGATGCCAAGCACGACACCACATTTGTGCTCACAAAAATCAAGCAACGGCTTCGGCTTGTGGCCATTGCGCATCAGCACCGTGGTGACGGAATTGGACCGTTCCGACGCTTCCGGTACATTGAAATCGATCGCGCCGCCTTCCGCCCAAACCGCGACCGCGCGGCGCACCGCCTCGGCCAACAAGCGATGGCGTTCGAACACATTATCAAGGCCCTCTTCCAACAGCATGTCCATCGCCTTGCGTAAGCCGAACAGCATATGCTCCGGCGGCGTGCCGCAATATTTCATGTAATGAACTTCGCCTTCGCGCCGGGTCCAATCCCAATAGACCGTGCGCAGCCCGGCCGACTGATGTGCCGCCTTGGCTTTGTCGCTGGCGGCGATGAAACTCAGGCCCGGCGGGGTCATCAGGCCTTTTTGCGCGCCTGACACGGCGACGTCGACGCCCCATTCGTCCATTTCGAACGGCATGGTGCCGAGCGAGGCGATGGTATCGACCATCAACAAGGCGCCATGACCGGCCGCGTCCATGGCCTTGCGGATGGCACCAATATCGTTGACTACACCCGACGCGGTATCGACCTGGACCACCAGCACTGCCCTGAACTCGCCATCGCTATCGGCGCGGAGCCTCGCTTCAACCGCGGCCGGATCGACCGCCCGACAAGGCGTGGCGTGCAGGATTTCCGATTCGACCCCGAGCATGGTCGCCATTTCGCCCCAGCCAATGGCGAACCGGCCGCTTTCCAGGATCAGGATCTTGTCGCCGCGGGAGAGCACGTTGGTGACCGCCGCCTCCCAGGCGCCATGACCGTTGGCGGCATATATGTAGGTTTTGCCCGACGTGCGGAAAATTTTCTTCAGGTCATCGAGGCAGGAATGGGTGGTCTTTTCCAAGACCCCTGAATAGATTTCGATCGCCGGTCGGTGCATCGCGTTGAGGACTTCGTCGGGTACGGTGGTCGGCCCCGGGATGCTCAAGAACTCCCGGCCATTTCGAACAGTCATGGCGTTGAAATCTCCTTGAAGAAACACTGTACGACATTTGCCGAACCGGCCCGTTGGTCAGTGGATCGGGCGGTCGGCTTCACGCTTGTTGAATAGGTCAAGATTTAATACCGGCCACGGGGCCGCATTTCAAGCCGGTCGTCCGACGCCGCCCTCAATCATCGGTGAAGGCATCGGCGGCCCTGGGCCAATACGGGTCGGTGAATTTGCGATACGGGATCGTCGCGAAGTCGGTATTGAGCGTGCCTTCGCCGGTGATGTAAATGACCTTGGAAGCGATCGGCGCGAAGCCAGCGTAGAAATGCTGTGACGACTTGACCACGACCATCGCTTTCTCGGCCAAGGTGATGCCCATTTGCGCGAACGCGTCCGGGTGGAAGGTCTGCGTCCGCACCGTGTTGAGGATCAAATCGAGGCCATTGTCCGCCTGGACCCAGACCGCGTCACCGATCGGCATGGTTACGGTGCCGAAGGGCTGGATCGCGCCTTCAAGGATGCGTTTGACCGTTACTGTCAGATCCACCGGCGGACCCGACTCGCGGCAGCATTTGCCGCCGATGCGGAGCTCGAGCGTCGCCCCTTCGCCCGCCTCCTTACAGAACCGAACCGCCGTCGGATCCCAATAGAGGCCGCTCGCGACGTTGGAAATACCACGCGCCAACAGGCCTTCCAGAACATAGGTCGCATCCGACGGCGCGCCGCCGCCGGCGTTGTCGGCGACGTCGGCGAGCACGACCGGGCCGAATCCGACCGCCAGGGCTTCGTCCAGAGCCGCCTCCAGCGTGGTTAGCTGCGGCGCCGTCTCTTGGCGCATATCCCAAACCTTACGGGCGAGCGTCGCGGCCAGCGCCGCCGCCTGGTCGCCGTCGCCATCGGCAACGACAATCGTCTTGGCGCTGGTATAGGGCACGTCGCCCCAGGGGAAGCCGTGGGCGAAGGAAACCGAGAGAATTCCATCCTTACCTTCCAGGTCCTTCATGTGCTGCACAAAACCCGCCATCGGCTCGATCGGGGTTCGCCAGGTGCTGATCATGCGGCAATCGTGGGTGGCGATCACCGGATGCGTGGCACCGCGCGCCCGGTCGCGGCAGAGCCGGTAGAGCTCTTCGCCGCGTTCGCGGGAATCGACATGCGGATATTCCTTGAACGTGACAATGGCGTCGGCGGCGCCGGTAATCGCCGGGGTGATCGAACAATGCAGGTCGAATTCGGCGCCGATCGCAACCGCGGCACCCACGAGATCGCGGGCACGGCTCAACAAATCGCCTTCGCAATCGTCGTAGCCGTCGGCGACCATGGCGCCATGCATGCTGAACAGCACCATGTCGACCGGCAGGGCTGCCGCCAGATCGGCCAAGATTTCGTCGCGGAAACCTTCATAGAGGCTGCGTACGGTGAGACCCGCGGGCTGTGCGAACGCCGACAGGCTTTCGACGACGTCGGCGCCGTCGGCCTCCGCCATCTCACGCCAAGCATGCAACGGCGCCGAAAACAGGTTGGCCGTATGCCGCGTGGCATCGCCGCGATACAGCATGGTTTCCTCAAACGTACGCAACCCGGTCGGGATCGGCGAGAAGGTGTTGGTTTCGGTGCCGAGGCAGGCAATGAAGACTTTCATGATCGATTCCTTGATCTTCCGGCGAGCGCACGCTCTGATCCTAGTGTGGTGGATTTGAAGTTCCTATGATTATTGCAGCACGCACCGAGAGGAACTTCAAATCCTTAAACCACACTAGATTCAATAGTTTCTAGTGTCGGCTTTGAATCTGAAATTCGCCCCGAGTCCTGCAGCATTCTCATACGAATTTCAGATTCACGACACTAGAACAGTTTCGAACAAGGATGGCACAGGGCATGAATTCGGCAAACCACATCGTGCGCAGACTTTTGCGGATGGCGGTATCCGACCGGACACCGCGCCATGCGCTCATCGTCGCCGCCATCGTCGGCAGCATTCTGACCGTCATCAATCATGGCGACCTCCTGTTAGCCGGCCAATGGCCGAACGAAATCAAGGTCATCTTGACCTATGTAGTGCCTTACTGCGTCGCTACTTATGGCGCGGTCTCGGCCAAATGGGCCTACGCCAAGCACATGGCGGCCTTGGGCGTGTCTGGTTCGCATTGACCATGAACCTGCTCGGCCTGGTCTGTGCGACGGCCTCCGCCACCGGGTTGGGCCTGGCGATCGCCGTGAGCCGCTTTGCCTATCTGGGCGGCACGGACGGCATCACCATCGCCACGGTACGGGCGGTGTTGCTGGCCATCGGCATTTGGATCTTTTGTTGGTCGACGGGGCGTGCAACCCGGTTGCCTAAATCGTTGCGCCGCCACACGATCGGCCTCGGCTTGCTGCTGGCATTGATGTTCTACGGCAATGTCGGCGCCGTTCAGTTCATTCCGATCGGCCTGACGGCCCTGCTATTTTTCACCTTCCCGCCGGTCATCGCCATGATCGATGCGGTGCTAGACCGAAAAATGCCACCGCCGCTGAAGATCACGGCGGTCACCATCGCTTTCATCGGCATCCTGTTGATGCTCGGCGTCTCGCTGAACAAAGTGCATCCGTTTGGCGTCGGCCTGGCGTTGGCGGCGTCGGTGGCGGCGGCGTGCAATGCGGTCTGGGTGGCGCGGCGCATGGCGGCAATCGATCCGATCGTGTTGACCGCGCACATGGCCCGGGTTGCCGCCATCGGCATGATCGTGCTCTGCGCCCTGCAAGGCGGCCCACAATGGCCGGTCGCACCGGTGGGTTGGTTCGGGCTGTTCAGTGTCGTGGCGCTGCAATGCGCCGGCCTGCCGCTCTACTATATGGCGATTTCGTTGATGGGCGCCCTGCCGAGCGCCATGGTGTCGAATATCCAGCCGCTGGTCACCATCCTCGCCGCGTTCCTGTTGTTCGGCGAACTGTTGACCCTGGTGCAGCTCGCCGGCGGCGCCATGGTGCTAATTGGAATTTGGCTGATTCAGCGGGCTAATACACCACCTCGCCGTTGATATAACGGCGGCCGCCGACGTCGGAGACCGACACCCGATGGCGGCCGAGCCCATCGGTGAGCATGCGCTCGGCGCAGTCCGCGTCGAAGAGATCGACATCGGCGAGCGCCGCCGCCAACACCCGGCCCTGGACCGTTTCCGGCACCGGCAGGCCGAGGACGTCCAACACCGTCGGCAAGACGTCCGGGATGCCGCAGGGCGCTTGGTCCACGTGGCCGGCGCGGAACGCGCTGCCGCCGGCGGCAAACCAATTGTGCAGTTCCGCCCGGTGCAGACCGCCGTGATTGCCGGCCCCGGCCGGCAGCCGCGCGGCGCCGCTTATCGCCAGCCCCGGCCAGCCGAATTCATTGTCGCCATGGTCCGAGGTCGTGGAAAACACCACGTCCGGCACGCGCCGGTGGCCAATGCGAAAGTCGTCGAAATGCAAGGTATCGCGATGATCGCGGGTCAGCACCGGCCCGACCCAGGGCTGGGCATGCAGCCAATCGACGACGCCGTTTCGGAGGCCCGGGTCGCCATCCCTGACGGTGATGCCGCCGACCCGCGACAGGTTGACGACCATGTCGATATCGTCGGCAAAGGCTCGGCCAGCGCGAAACCCGGCAGCGCACAACGCTTCCAGGACATCGATCGGCTCGCCAGCCATGGTGACGTGGCCATGATCCGACAGCGTAACGATCTGGAGCTCCGGATCGCCTTGCCAGCGTTCCAGAACGCGGCCGAATTGCCGGTCGGCATGCGTCAACGCGGCGACAGAATCCGGTGTGCCGACACCTTTGTAGTGATAAACTAGGTCCGGTTCGAAAAACCAAAGGATGCACACATCAGGCCGCAGCATCGGTTCGACGTAATCGAGATAGACGTCGGTCGCATAGGTCAGGCGGTCAAGCGCCGGGATGGTTTCCTCTGGAATCACCCCAATTTGGTCCAACACCGCGTCGATGCGCGTCGGCGGAACCGAGCGGTCCGGCCGGTAAAGCGACAGCCGGAAGCCGTCGAGTGCCTCGGCGCGGTGGTGCAGAATACGCGTGCCGCCGGCGGTACCGGAACCGACCACGGCAAGCGTCCGGTCGTGGTCAGCCAATATCTCGCCGAGGACCGGCACATCAACCAGCTTGCCGTCCAAGGCGCCCATCAAGGCCAGCAGATCGTCGTCATCACCGGAATTGGTGAGCCCATCGAGCCCCGCATCCGGGTCCCTGAACACGTTGGCGACGATGCCATGGCGCTCCGGCCAACAGCCGGTCACCAAAGACGCCTGATTAACCCGCGTCTCGGTCGGAAACACCGCCCGGCTCCCGGCCATGCGCACGCCGCGCTCGGCAAACGCGGTGAGGTTCGGCATGATGGCCGGATCGACCATGTCGGGCCGCAAGCCGTCGAAAGTGACGATCAGGACGCGGTTGCGGGTGGATGGATTATGGGTTGGCATGAATACCTCCACCGGAAGCCTAACCCGACGCCTCTGCCCGCCTCAACAGCAGGATCAGCGGCAGTACCAACAGAGACGTGATGCCGGCGGCGTAGAAGACGTCGATGTAGCCGATCATCCAGGCCTGGCGGGTGACTTCGCTTTCGATCATGGCCAGGCTGTTTTGGCTGCCCGCGGCGACCGGCGATTGCAGCCGGTTGGCGACGAAGGGGGTGATGTGTTCGGCCAAGAGGGCGCGGTTGACGCCGGTCATGCGGACCAGCACGGTGGTCGCCGCGGCGATGCCGATGGCACTGCCGACGCTGCGGATCAGGTTCCAGATCGCCGAGGCCTCGGTACGGTGGCGGATGTCGAGGGTGGCGAAGGTGACCGCACCCAAAGGCACAACGATGGCGCCGGCGCCGATGCCTTGCACGAAGCCGGTCCAGGCGACGTCGGCCACGGCGACCTCGAGAGTCCAGCCGGCCATGACGAAATTCGACACTGCCAGCAACGAGAAGCCAACGGAGATGGTAAGCCGCGGATCAAAGCGGTCGCCGAAGCGGCCGAAAAAGATCATCGACAGCATCATGCCGATGCCGCGCGGCGACAGCAGCAGGCCGACCTGGGTGATCGGATAGCCCTGCAGGGTCTGCAGAAACGGCGGCAGCAGCACCATCGGCGCCAAGGTCAGCAGGCCGTACAGGAAAATGAACGCCATGCCGAGGCTGTAATTGCGGTCGGCCAAAATGCGCAGATTGACCAGCGGATTGCGGGCCATCGCCGAATGCACCAAGAACAGATAGAAGCCAAGTGCCATCAGAGAGGCCTCGATCACGACTTCGCCGGATTCGAGCCAGTCGAGGCGTTCGCCGCGGTCGAGCATGACCTGAAGGCTGCCGATGGCAAGGCTGAGATAGGCAAAGCCCGGCCAGTCGAAGCCCGGCGTCTCCCGGTCCGCCGCCGCCTTGGGCAGGAACAGGACGGCGCCGAGCAACGCCAGCACGCCAAGCGGCAAGTTGATGTAGAACACCCAGCGCCAGTTATGGAGGTCGGTCAGATAGCCACCGACCGTCGGCCCGATGACCGGCCCCATCATCACGCCGACCCCCCATAGCGCCATGGCCCGGGCATGCTGGTTCCGGGGATAGCTGTCGAGCATGATCGATTGCGACAATGGAATTAGAAACGCGCCGCTGGCGCCTTGGCCGATGCGGAAAAAGATCTCCGCCGGTAGGGATTGAGCAGCGCCGCACAGCACCGAAAACAAGGTGAAGCCGATGACCGCGAACATGAACAGATTGCGCCGGCCGAACCGCGCCGCCAGCCACGAGGTGGTCGGCAGAACGATGGCGCTGACCACGATGTAGGAGGTAATGACCCAGGAAATCTGGTCCTGAGTGACCGAGAACGTGCCCTGCATATGCGGCAAGGCGACAGAGGCGATGGTCCAATCGAGCGCGTAGATGCTGCTCGCCAGCATCACCGTGACGGTGATCGCCCCGCGATGGCGGACAATTGTGGTTTCTTGGTTCTCAGTCACGGAATGATCGGCCCTCACGCAGCGTCATTCTACGACACGGTTGCGGAAACGCGAGGGTTCTAACGGTTAGCGTCGGGCCAGCCAGGCATCGAGCGACCAATGGTCATGACGCCGCAACAGCCAGAGCGCCGCAAACCCGGCAAGTGCTGCCAACGCCACCGATTGATTGCGATTGACCGGAAAGCCGTCGTCGATGACGAACGGCGCGATCAGGCTCGGCAGCACGACGATGACCGTAACGAAGTGCATGAGGAAACCGAGGCCATAGGAAACCTTCCGCCAAAGGCCAAGCGCCATGGCGACACAAATGACGATCTGTGCACCGCCCATGAAATAGGGCATGGCCGCGCCGATTTCGATGCCGTGGAAATAGCCCCAGATCCGGACATATTGGTCCGGCGCCAAAATCTTATTGACCGCCCAGACGAACAGGAACCAGGCGAGCCCTATGCGCAACACCAACAAGCCGAGCGCGTCCGGCCAGGACGCGCCGGCAGTGCTAGTGGAAGACCGATCCGTCAAGCCCGGGCGGCGTCGATCGCCTTGAGAATCTTCGGCGGCGACATCGGCAATTCATAGAGCCGCAACCCAAGCGCGTCGGAAACCGCATTGGCGACGGCGGCCATGGCCGGTACGATCGGCGTCTCACCCACGCCGCGCACGCCATAGGGGTGATTGGGATTGGGCACTTCGACGATCACCGTATCGATCATCGGCAAATCGGAGGCGACCGGCATGCGATAATCCAGCAGGCCGCGATTTTCCAACCGGCCATCCTTGTCGTAGATATATTCCTCGTTCAAGGCCCAGCCGATGCCTTGCGCCGCGCCGCCCTGATACTGGCCTTCGACATAATCGGGATGGATCGCCTTGCCGGCGTCCTGTAGCACGGTGTAGCGCAGCACGGTCACCTTGCCGGTTTCCTCGTCGACTTCGACGTCGGCGATATGGGTGCCGAAGCTCGGCCCGGCGCCTTGCGGGTTGACCGACGTGCTGCTTTGGATGGTGCCGCCGGTCTTGCCGGCCATGGCGGCAATGGCGGCCAGCGATAACGGCTCGTGGTCGCCGCCACCGGCGCCATTGGCTTTGGCCATGCCGTCTTCCCAATCCACCTGCTCGACCGGGATTTCCCAGATCTTCGCGGCGCGGTTCTTCAGCTCGGCCACGACTTCGCGCGCCGCCTCGACCACGGCCATGCCGCTGGCGAAGGTTGCCCGGCTACCGCCGGTCAGGAAGGTGTAACCGATCGAAGCGGTGTCGCCGATCTGCGGCCGCACAGCTTCATATTCGATGCCAAGTTCTTCCGCCGCCATCAAGCAAAGCGAGGCACGCGAACCGCCGATATCCGGCGTGCCCGCAGTCAGCATTACGGTGCCGTCTTCATTGACGTTGATCGTGGCGCAGGATTCGCCGCCGATGTTGAACCAAAAGCCGGAGGCAACGCCACGGCCCTGATGCTTGCCGAGTTTGGTTTTGTATTGTTTGTGCGCCTTGGCCTCCAACAGGGTTTCGACCAGGCCGACGGGTCCGAATTTCACGCCGTAAGCGGCACGGGTGCCTTCCTTGGCGGCGTTCTTGAGCCGGAAGTCGATCGGGTCCATGCCGATCTTGGCGGCCAGTTCATCGATCGCACATTCCGCCGCATATTCGGAGATCGGCGCGCCGGGCGCCCGGTAGGCGGCGACTTTCGGCCGGTTGACCACGACGTCGTATCCGACCACGGAAACGTTCTCCAAGTCGTAGGGCGCGTAGGTGCACATCACGCCGGGCTGTACCGGCGAGCCTTGGAAGGCGCCGGCCTGATATTTCAGGGTGGCTTCCGCCGCGGTGATCTTGCCGTCTTTAGTGGCGCCGATCTTGACGTGAATGTTGGCGCCCGAGGTCGGGCCGCTGGCGGTCATAACCTCTTCACGGGTCATGACAACTCTGACCGGCCGGCCGGACTTTTTCGACAGCGCCAACGCCAACGGTTCGACATAGACAACGGTCTTGCCGCCGAAACCGCCGCCGATTTCCGATGCCGCTACCTTGATTTGCGACATCTCCATGCCAAGCAGCTTGGCGCAATGGGCACGCACCAAAAAATGCCCTTGCGTGGTGCACCAAAGCGTCGACTGTCCGTCTTCGCTGACGTTGGCAACACAGGCATGGGGTTCGATGTAGCCTTGATGCACCGGCTTGGTGTTGAATTCGCGTTCGACGATTTCGTCGGCTTCTGCAAAACCGGCGGCGACGTCGCCCATGCCGATTTCCAGGCGCTTGACCACGTTGGACGGCTTGTCCGGCTTCGGATCGACGCCTTCGGTAAAGATCGTGTCGTCGAGCACCGGCGCGTCGGGCTGCATCGCCTCGACCACATCAATGACATGCGGCAGCACGTCGTAATCGACTTCGATCAGATCCAGAGCCTCGGCGGCAACGGCGGCGCTGGTCGCGGCCACGGCGGCGACGGGGTGGCCATCATAGAGCGCCTTCTCGCGCGCCATGACGTTGCGGGTCATATCGCGATAATTGACCATCATTTCGCCGGCCGGCACGAATTCCGAGGCAAGATCAGTGAAGTCATCTCGGGTGATCACCGCTTTGACACCGGCCAAGGCCTCCGCCTTCGAGGTATCGATACCGCGGATCCGGGCATGGGCATGGGGGCTGCGCAAAACCCGGCCGACCAACATGCCGGGCAGGCTCACGTCGGCACCAAATTGTGCACGTCCGGTTACCTTGTCGACGCCATCAGGCCTTACCTGGCGGGTGCCCACCCATTTGAACTGTTCTTTGTTCACCAACATTTCGGTCTTCGCTTCAGCTGACATGGTCATCCCATCCTGATTGCGCGGACATGCGCCGCCTTAAATGCTAGGGGATTTTGTCACAGCCGGCACCACCGGGCAACGGATCCCCGCCGTTTTGTGTCTTTTGTCGCCGTCACCGACCGTCGCGAATGCCTGGATGATCGGTAATTTGCGCCCGACGGCGCACCGCCCAACTGTACTGCTCCGGCCAAAGCTTGAAGTCCGGATCGGCATCCAAGGCTTGGGCGGCATGCAGCGGCCAAAACGGATTGTACATGATCTCCCGGCCTAGAGCCACGAGATCGGCGCGGCCGTCGGCCAAAATCGCTTCCGCCTGATGCGGATCGATAATTACCCCGACCGCCATGGTCTTGACCCCGGCGTCGGCGCGCACACGCTCTGCATAAGGCACCTGAAATCCCGGTGGCCGCTCGCCGCCTTTGAGTGGTGTACCGGAGTCAGTTGCCCGAAAGGCCGGCGCGCCGGCGATGCCACCGGCAGAACAATCGATGACGTCGACGCCCAAATCGGCCAAACATCGCGACAGCACCACCGAATCGTCGATCGACCAGCCGGCGGCCGGGCCATCGACCGCCGAAATGCGGCAGAACAACGGCAATTCTTCAGGCCAGGCGGCACGCACCGCCTCCGTGACCTCCAAGGCAAAGCGCATGCGGCCCTGGATATCGCCGCCATAGGCGTCATTGCGCGTGTTGGCGAGCGGCGACAGGAACGAGTGGATCAAGTAGCCGTGGGCGGCATGGATTTCCAACACCTTGAAGCCCGCCGTCAGCGCCCGTTTTGCGGCGGCGGCGAAGGCGTCGACAATCTCGGCAATGTCGCCAACACCGAGCGCATCCGGCGCCGGCCAGCCGTCGCCGACCGGTGTTGCCGAGGGGCCGACGGTCGGCCAGGCCGCTTCGCCGCGCTTGGCATCTTCGTCATCCAATGGCGTGCCGCCCATGAACGGCGGTTTGGCTGATGCCTTGCGTCCGGCGTGGGCGATTTGAATGCCGGGGACCGCGCCCATGGACGTGATGAACCGGGTAATCGGCTTCAACGCTTCGGCATGGTCATCGCTCCAGATGCCGAGACAGCGCGGCGTGATGCGGCCGCGCGGCTCAACTGCCGTCGCCTCGGCGAACACCAGTCCGGCGCCACCCCTGGCAAAGGTGCTGAGGTGGGCAAATTGCCAATCCGTGGCAACGCCATCCTTGGCCGAATACATACAAAGCGGCGACACCACCACGCGATTGGGCAAGGTCACGCCGCGCAACGCGAGCGGAGAAAACAACAACTGGGATTTCGACAAGATGGGCTGCTCTCAATGGATTGGTGGCAGAAAACCATGCAGTATGGCGCAGCCGTGCGGCTGTCAACCAGCCGGCCGTCCGCCAAGACCAAACTGCATCAAAATGGAATCATTTTCATGCAGAGAATTTGATCTATTTCAAGGTGTTAGAGCAACTTATCTGCGTTCGAATGAACGCAGGCTGCTCTAGCCCCAAACCGCCTTTTGGTTTAGGAGCGCAGGCCGGTGAGGTTGGCGATCAGAGCGACGTTCTTTAGCCGGATTTCCTCGGAAATTTTGTGCGCCAAATCCCGGTCGGCCGGACAGCAAGCTTCGACCGCGTGGGAATGCTCCTTCGCGGTCTCCCGCAGGACGTCAATCATGGCCCGCTCGATGACATCGGACACTTGCTTGGCCTGGGCATCGTCCAAACTTGCCGATAGCGCCTGGCAGGCTTCCACCACGGCATTTTCCGCGCGTTTCCTAACGTCCATCGCCTTAGATCCTCCTGGTGCACAAGCGTGGATCGGTGCTTCGCGGATACTCTACGCGATTTCGCCAAAAAGCAGAAATACGGCGTTCGCCTACAACACCAATTCGATCAGATAGGGGCCTTGGTTTTGCAGCCCGGCCTCGAAGCCGCGCGCCAGGCTTTCACAGTCCGTCGCCCGCATCGCTTCGACCCCCATGCCCTTGGCCATGCTGACCCAGTTCAAGTCAGGCCGATCGAGGTTCAACATGTCGACGGCACGCGGGCCGGGGTTGCCGACGCCGACGTTGGTCAACTCGCCACGCAAAATGTTGTATGAGCGGTTGGCGAATATGACCACGGTCACGTCCAAGCTCTCGCGCGCCATGGTCCAAAGCGACTGCACCGTATACATGGCGCTGCCGTCGCCTTCGAAGGCAATGACCTTGCGATCGGGGCAAGCGATGGCGGCACCGATCGATACCGGCATGCCGTAGCCGATGGCACCACCCATGCCGTTCATCCATTCGTGCGGCGGCGCGCCCGCGGTATAGGGGAAAAAACCGCGGCCGCTGGTCACCGCCTCATCGACGACGATCGCCTGCTCCGGCAGCATGGCACCGAACACGGTGGCGATGTTGTCGAGGGTCGCGTCGCCGGTGGCCATCGCGGGCCGTTCGCTGGCGGCGACGTCGGCCGGATCGACGCCCAAGGCGCCCAGTTCCGCGGCCAGAGCTTCGAGCGCCGCTTCCAGATCGTCCTCTACGCCGGCCAACCGCGAGACTTCACAGGCCTCTGGCGTCAAGATGCTGGGCTTTTCCGGATAGGCGAAAAACGCCACCGGCGGCTTGGCGCCAACCAACACCAAATTTCGGACATCCTTGAAGACGCCAAGCGCCTGTTCCACCACATAGGGCACGCGGTTGATTTTCACCCGGCCGGCGCCGCGCTGCAGGCGCGCGTTCTGGCCTTCCGACAACAACCGGCAGCCGGTCTTGGCGGCAATACGGCCGGCCAATTCCAAGGCGCGTTCGCGCAGGGCAACCCCGCCGAGCAGCAGCATCGCCGGTTCACCGCCGCTTAAGGCCTGAGCCGCGGCTTTGACGGCGTCCTCGGACACCGTGGGCCGCGGTGCAGGCGCCGCCGTCGTCGCGACGCCGTCGGCAGGACTCCACGCCGTGTCCGCCGGCAATATTAGGGTCGCGATTTGGCCGGGCGGCTCAAGCGCCGCCTGTATGGCAAGCGCACCATCGCCGGCAATGGTTTTGGACGTCGGCGAGGTTTTGACCCAGTCCGACATCGGCCGAGCGACGCCTTCGATATCAGAGGTCAGCGGCGCGTCATACTCAAGGTGATAAGTTGCATGATCGCCGACGATGTTGACGATGCCGGAGCGCGCCTTCTTGGCGTTGTGCAGGTTGGCAAGACCATTGGCGAGCCCGGGCCCCAAATGCAACAACGTCGATGCTGGCCGGTCTGACAACCGGTAGAATCCGTCCGCCGCGCCGGTCACTACGCCTTCGAACAGCCCGAGGACGCAGCGCATGCCTGGCACCGAATCCAAAGCGGCGACGAAATGCATTTCCGAGGTGCCGGGGTTGGTAAAACAAACGTCCACGCCACCTTTGACAAGGGTTCTGACGAGACTTTCAGCTCCGTTCATTATGTCTTCCATTCTTAACGTTACGAAATCAGCGCGGCGTATTCATCGAGGATCGGCAACAACGTGTCACGATCGGCCGACGGTAAAGCGAACAACGCCCGGTCGATGCCGGCGTCACGGTAGTCGGCGAGCGTCGCCTGATCGGCCGGCGCCCGGAACACGGTGACCGACAGCTCGGCGGCATCGCGGCCGGCCTCTTCGGCAACGCGCTTGAGGCGCGTCATCGCTTCAGCGGCGACGAAGCCCGGTGTGGCGCGGGGCAGCCAGCCATCGCAATACTCGACGACCCGGCGCAGGGTGTAATCGGTCTCGCCGCCCAAGATGATCGGCGGATGCGGCTTCTGGACCGGTTTCGGATAGGACCAGACAGGATCGAAATCGACCATGTCGCCGTGGAACGCCGCTTCGTCTTCGGTCCACAGCGCCTTCATCGCCAGGACGCGATCCCGCAACAGCTTGAACCGGGTTTTGTAATGCGCTCCGTGATTTTCCATTTCTTCGACATTCCAGCCGCCGCCGAGGCCGAACACGAAGCGGCCGCCGGACAGCATGTCGAGGCTGGCCACGGACTTCGCGGTGACAATCGGATCGCGCTGCGGCAACAGGCAGATGCCGGTGCCGAGGGTCAATGTCTTCGTCGCCGCGGCGGCAAAGGATAGCGCCACGAACGGGTCATGGGTGTGGGAATATTCTTTCGGCAACTCGCCACCCGCCGGCCACGGCGACCGCCGGCTGGTCGGAATATGGGTGTGCTCCGGCAAGAACAGCGAACCGAAGCCGCGTTCCTCCAGCGCCGGCGCCAGTTCGTTGATGGGCATGCCGTAGTCGGTGACGAAATTGAAAACGCCGATATCCATGGTGTTTGGTCCTCCCGGCCGGTGGGATGAGCGGCCACCCGCGCACCGTACGCGGCGGCCACGATAAATCAAGCCGGGAGACTTAAAACGGCGGAGCGACGCTCAGGCGCGATGCCGAACGGGACGGCCGGATCCGCTTGCCCCGAGGTACAGTGCGGCGACGGCGACAGTAGCAATTTGGCCGGCCAAGCCGAGCACGCGATGCACCAGGACGAACGACGCTGCGGCTGCCATGGGCGCGCCGAGCCAGGCGAGCGCGCCGGACCAGCCCCATTCCGTGATGCCAAGGTTGCCTGGTGTCACGGCCAGTAAGGTCGACAATTGCGCCAGCGGCAGGGTCATCGCCGGCATCCACCAGACCAGCGGCAGGACGGCGCACCAAACAACCAACGCGGCCCGCGTCGCCAGCACCAGATACCGCAGGCTGGAAAGCAGCAGCAAGGCCATGCCCAAGCCCGGCGTCACACCGAACGGCCGCCACCGCCCCCCGATCAGGCCAGCGCACACCATCACCGTCGCCATTATCAGGGACACGGCCCAAGGCCAATGCGGCGGCGCCAGCACCCCGGTCATGACCATCACCGTTACGGCAGCAAGCAACAGCCCGACGACCAGATCGAACGACTGTTCGACGACCGCGGTTCCGGCACCAGCCATAGCGGATCTTTCGGTATGGAGCCGGGCAGCCAGCCCGCGCAACAGCGTGGTTGACAGCTGCGGCAGCATGATCTGCCCCAACAACGCCCCGAGCGCGGTATAGAAAAAGGCGACCGGGTGGTCGACGGATTGCGTCGGCGTCTCGGCCCGGACAGCCATGATCAGCCGCCACTTTTCCGCACTGATTAGAATATTGAGCGCGGTCAGCCCGACGATCGCCGCCAACCATGTTGGGTTGAGGTCGCCGAGATGGCTCAAGACTGCTCCCGGTGTAACACCGACAACGTCGAACAACGCCCACAAAAGGCCAATGGCGGCGAAAGTTGACAACCCGCCCAACAACGCCAGCCGGACTGTCGACGGCCGTTTCCTGGCGTTACCCGGCATCGGCAACCTCGCGCCAACTGTTTGGAAGCGACCGGCCGATCAGATCTTCGAGAGCGGTGTATTCCGTCCGGGCCAACCGGCGAATATCCCGCAACACACCCTGATCGCCGTCACTCAGTGACCCTGAAGTCCGCGTCATCGGCTGGTACAACAGCCGGTCAAAAACCGGGTTGCGCTTGACCGTGCCCACTAGGTTGGCAAAGCCTAACCGCCTGAGCGCGCCGGCGGTGCCATAGGCGATCTGGGCCAAGCCCGGCGACCGGGCAGCCTTCGCTGCATTGACCGGGGCGCCGGCGATCGGCGCTATCGGATCGTCGCGAACACCGAGAAAGCGGCAGACGTCGGTAAAATACCGATGCGGATCGGCGCGAAGCTCGTCGAAAAACGTGACGTACAAGGCGTCGGCCGGAAAGCAGGCATAGTATCGTCGTAGATTGCTCACGTAGTCGACATAGCCGCGCGCGACCGGCAAAGCACGATAGTCCGCGAAGCCGATATCGTAGTCACGATGGTGATTGCGGGCGTAGCGGTAGGCCGATAGTAGGAAGTCGCCGGGTTCCCGCAGGCAGCAAATCAGGCGAACGTCGGGAATATGACGCCGAATGCGTGCTGGCGCCTCCGGGCAGGCGTAATAGTCATGGGAGATCTCGCCACTCGTCGACTCCTTGGTTTGTGCCTTGAAGTAATGCTGATACCACGGCCAGCCGCGGGCATAGTGCTTATCGAAAAAATGGATGTCCTTGGCCGGCGGCACGAATATGTCCGGGTGAGCGCGGAAGGCTTCGAACAGCCAGCTGGACCCGGCTTTCGGCGCGCCGATATAGAGAAAGCTCGGCGTCGGCGCTCCGCTAGGCATGGGAACCGGCCCGAACCGCGCGTGCCGATGACTTCCCGGCCGCGATTTCCTCAAGCATCGCAGCGTAGCGCTCCGCCGCCACGGACCACGAATAGTGGTGCCGCGCAAAGGCCGCCAATTCCGACGCCTGTTCGGCCTTGCCCTCTCGATCGACCATCGCTTCGTCGATCGCCGCCAGCCATTCGCCGATTGGCGCCAACATATCGGCGGGCTCGACCGGCCGGTGGTTCAGCAAAGCCGCCGCCGCGGCGTCGGCCGTGGCGACATCGTCGCTGCACAGCACCGGGAGACCAACGGCCAGCGCTTCCTGTATGACTAACGGATAACCCTCACCGTAGCTTGGCAAAACCAACAGGTCGGCCGCCTGATAAAGCGGCGCCAATGTCTCACCTTGGCGGTCGCCCAAGACCGTCACGTTCGGTAAATTCCAGTGCCGCGGATCGTCTGGACCGCTGCCGGCGAAAACCCACGTAATCTCCGGCCGCCGCCGCGCCAACTCAGCCAACAGCGGCAGTCCTTTCTTTTCCACGAAACGGCCAACGAACAGTGCCATGGGAGAATCTATGGGCAGACCGAGATCTCGGCGCACTATCCGCCTGTCGCCACGCAGCGGCTGAAACAGGTCGGTATCGACACCGTTGAAGATCAGGACCGGCGGCCGCCGATAGCGCAAAGCGGCAAAATGTCGTTCCGTCGTCGCACTGATGAACACCACCTGATCCGCCTGCCGCAACATGGTCCGAGTCGCCAAGGCGTTGCCGAGCGCCATGACGGACCGGATCAGCGGATTGCTGTAGGGCACGGCGGCGATGTGCTGAATGACGACAATCGGCCGACGCCGGCACTTTGCCATGACGAATGCCGCGATATTGGAAAGGTACAAACAATCATGAACCAGCAGCACGTCGACGGACGCCAACCGGCGCCACAAGGCGCGCAGTGCCCGGAAGCGCGGGATCGGCATTGGCAAGCCGACGCGGCGGTGGATCCAGTCCCAGGACGGCAGCAGCAGGCGCTCGATTTTGCCCTCGCTCACCGCCGGCAGGCCATCGGCGGCCGCCCAGGCCACGGACATCCCCGACCGCTCGGTGAGTGCCGCGGCGAGCGCATGCGCCACACTTTGAATGCCGCCGTCGATGCCCTCGAAATAGTGGGTCGCCATGAGGACCTTCATGGCTTGACCCCATGCACGAGCAGGCAACCGGCATTCCGTTCGTCCAGCCAGCGGCCGCTTTCGGCACGAAAATCCATGCCGGCGGCCAGCCACTTCGCCACCATAACCGCCAGCGCTCGCGGCATACGGTGTTTGTTCTGCAATTGCCTGGCACCGAAGCGCCGCTGGATTTCGATAGGCCTGGCGCGATTGCCGAACACCGCATAGAGCAGGCCTCCGGTAAAGCGTGACAAGGTCTCCCAGCGGCGCACTTCCGGTGGCGCCATGTAGCCGAGGCAGGTCTCGACACGCAGGCCAACTTTATCGCAGATCCCGATCCATTCCTCGGCGCTCAAATAATGGATATGGGCAAGTCGATCGTCGATGATGCGCAAGTAGCGATCCCGCGTGACACCCGGCACGACACCGCCTTTGAGGGCTTGATGAAAGCCGATGCCGGGAACGGTGAAGGTGAATTGGCCGCCCGGCCGCAACAGTCGCGCCGTCTCCCGCAGTACCGCTTCCAGGTCGGGAATGTGTTCCAGAACGGAATTCGAAACGGCGAAGTCAAACGATTCGGATTGCTCAGGAATGCTATCTGCCGATGCGGTATGGACCGCCTCGTAGAAGTCGTAGGCCGCCGCCGCCTCGGTTTCCTGCGCATCCAGATCGACACCGACCAAGCGGCGGTCGCCGATCGATCGCAATAGAATTTCCGTGAGCTTACCGTCGCCACAGCCGATATCGAGGCCGCGGCCCGCGGGCATGCCGAGCCGCTGTATGGCGTCCAGTTCGATGGCCCGCCAAAACGCGGTCGCCGGCTGCGCCACATAGACACCGATCAATGAAGTCAACAATTCAAGCCGATCCATTGTCCGCCTCATAAGTTTTCGATTGCGCGATAATTTCATGCTGACGGCGCAGCACCGACAGTGCCGCCGCATCGCCGATCGGCGCCATCCTGTCCGGCTGGCCGGCGATACCGTCGGCGAAGCGGGCAAAGACTTCATCGGTGCCGTAGAACAGATCGCCCCGCATCAAGCCGATGCCGCTCGGCACGTGTTGCGACCAATGCTGCCAGGTCGCATTCACGCTGGTGCGTAGAATGGTCGCCGCGGTATGCGCCTCGTCGTTCGGCAAACGCACATAGATATCGCGGAACAAATCGACAATGCCGAGCGCCCGGTCGCCGTGAACCAGCAGGTACCACTCGCTCACCGGGCTGTCGAAATTGCAGCGCACGGTGACCGGAATGTTTTGGCCCTGGGCGCGATAAAGGATGTCGATCAACGCCGGCGTGGTTTGACCTTGACGATCAGCGAAACAATCGGCGCGCAGCAAAGTCAGATCGTCGCCGACGATTTTGTGAACGAGATAGAGCAGGTGCGGGCTTTCGTCGTAGAACAGCCCCAACGGCAATTGTTCATACCATGTCGGCAGCCGCCGCCGCGGATTGCCGAGCTGCACTCCTTCCACCGATCGCAGTTCGCCGATCAAGCCATCCGCCATGTCGTCCAGCAACCGCCGGGTCGAGCGGGCAAATTGAAAATTGTGGACGATGCCGAGGCCAAGGCCGAGGCACCGCGCTTTGTCGGCCAATGCCTCGCCCTCGCCGACCGCCATGGCGAAGGGTTTTTCCGTCAGCACATGCTTGCCGAGCGCCAGAGCCTGACTGACCAGGTCGTAATGCGCCATCGGCGCGGCGCCGACAACCACGACATCGACATCGGCAAGCCAGTCGACGTCGGCCAACCGATCGGTTTCGGCGAAGTTCTTGTAGCCGCGGCACTGGGCAACTTCGCGCGCCCGTCCCGGATGGCGATCGATGACACCAGCGACGTCATAGGCCGTGCTGCGGTCCATGATCGGCAAGTGCCGTTGACAACAGACCCAGCCGAGTCCAACCGCCGCGGCACGCAGCACGCGCCTTTGACCATTGTTGCCCCGCCTAGTCATAGCGCGCGCCAACAATCGGCGTGGTTTCTCGCGGGTCGGCATGGTTGTCGGCGATGATGGAAAGAAAGAATCCTGCAAAGAAATTCTGTAGGCCGACGGTTACCATGGTGAGGCCCAGTATGGCGGGCACGATATCCACGATCGGCGAAAATCCCGCGGCTGACCAGGTTACAAAAATGCGTGCCAGGACGGCGGCACCGGCTAGCGCAATTAGGATGCCGACGACCAGCATGCGGTCCAACTGACAGATACTAAGGACTTTCGACAGTCCCGGGCCAATTCGCCGATAACCGTTGCGCACCGCGTAAAGCTGACCGGCGATGCCGAAAACCGCCATCTGATGGCCGAGCACCAGTCCGCTGCCACCGAGCAAGGCCCAGTGATCGCCGAACACGCGCGAAATGCCCAAAAATTCTTTCAACAGACTGCCGGACGCGGCCGCCAACAGCACCGTGGCGCCACAGGACAGAAAAAACGCTGCCGGAACCAAGAACAGCCAGAGCGGGCTCAGCATCAACAGGTAACGCAAATGATGCCAGCCGTCGCGCCAAGGCCGCAGATGCGGGCGTCCGGTTCGAAGATCCGGCGACAACGTGATCGGGAACTCCGCGACCCGGAGCTTGAGCAACGCCGCCTTGACGATCATCTCGCTCGCGAATTCCATGCCGGTCGATGACAGGCGCAATTGACCAAGGGCTTGTTTGCGAACCGCACGGAGACCGCAATGGGCGTCGCTGAGGCCCGATCGAAACAGGATGTTGAGCATGCCGGTCAGCGCCGGATTGCCGAGGTAGCGGTTCTTCCAAGGCATTGCGCCGGACTTGATCTCGCCCTGGAATCGCGATCCCATCGCCAGATCGGCACCATCCATAAGCGCCATCACCATTGGCTCGGCCTGGAGAAAGTCGTAAGAACCGTCGGCATCGCCCATGATCAGGAAGCGGCCCTCGGCGGCGGCGAATCCGCCGCGAATAGCCGACCCGTAGCCGCGCTGATCGACGTCGACCACGCGCGCACCAAGGGCGCGTGCAATGGCCTGGCTGTTGTCGCTGCTGCCGTTGTCGGCCACCACGATTTCGCCGCTCAAGCCGTGGCGCAGCCGCAACCGGTCGAGCAGCGCCCGCGCCCGATTAATGCAGGCGGCCAACGACACTGCCTCATTAAGGCACGGCATGACCACGCTGACGTCGACACCGGCAGCCGATACCGCCTCAGTCGCGTCGGGCGTTTGATTGGTGGCTATGGGGTTTGCGTTCATCGGATCATTCGCTTCAGCTGACGTCACAGCCCAATGTCGTCAAATAGTCTTTCAAGACCGCTTTACGCTCCTTTGGCTGACGGCCGTCTCGCACTATCTGCTGGACATTGAGGTGCTTGAGGTCGTCGTAAGTGACGATGGCGACCCGTTTGTTACGACAGAGATAAGGCCCGTCTTCGGCCCGCATCTTGGCGATCGATACGACGAACGGACCGTCATGCAGGAACGGGTCGTTGCGCACCAAGTCGATGCCAAACCAAATCTGACCGGTGTCGACCAATACGACGTCGGCGGGGAGGGCTTGGACGAACCGATGGGCCGCGGCCTTCGGCGCAACCTTTGCTACAACCTGATACGCGCGAAGCGGCAACCCGACGAACACCGTAAACAGGGTCAAACATGCGACCACCCGAACCAGGCGCGCCGTGCCGGCCGCATCCCGATCCGGCGCCGTCAGCCGGACCCAACCAGCGGCGGCGATCAATGCGATGAGGCCGAGATGGCCGTGGAAATAGCGATAGCCCCAGCCATGCATCTGGTTAGGCATCAACACGCTGTACGCTGCGGCATTGAGGGCCAGAGCCACCATCGCAAGCCGTATGATCGCCGGCATGTCTTTCCAGTACCGAACGGCAACGAACGCAAGCCCGATGGCCGCGACGTTGACCCAACCGAACAAGCGCCAGATGTTAAATGTCATCAAAACAGGCGAGAGATCGGCATCGAAGCCACCCAAGTCGCCGTGCGACCGGCTATGGAGAAAGTTCTTGAGGTAGTCGGGCGCCAGCAGGTCGATGTCGGCAAGCACGCCGGTACCGCGTTCAAGCACTAAGCTGATTTCATGCCAGTAGACCCACACCAGCAACGCCAGACTGTAGAGGACGGCGAACCCCAGGGCGGCGGACAGCCGGCGTGCCGATCGGCCGCCCAACAACAGCATTAGAAAAGGCGCAGCGAACAACAAATGCGCGTGGACTTGATGCAAGCCGATCGCCAGAAAACCGACGCATGCCGCGGCCGCATAGCCGCGCGGCGTGTCTTGCACGAACAGATAAAGCCAAAGCAAATTGAAGAAAAGATGCGCTGGCCAGGAGAATCCGCTTGTCGCCATGACCAGCAATTGCGGCGAGCTGGCAAGCAATATGGCGGCAACCCACTTGGCGTCGGGTCGCGCCGGGAACAGATCCCGAGCAATCAGCCAAACCAATACGATACTGCCGGCAGCCATCATCGGGTTGAGCAATTGCCCGGACCCGGCCAGCGAAAAGACCGCCCAAAGCGCGGCAAAAACCGGCCGATAATGGGCACCCCATAGGGCGTTTTGCAGATCATGAAAGACGAAAAATGGTTGCAGAAGCGCCGCACGGTCGTTCCAGTCGGTCGGCAACTGGGCCAACAGATGGCCTTGGCGAAACACCGCCGCCTGGAAGCCGACCATGAACTCGTCCAGCGAATAGGCGTAGGCCTGGTGCAGATAAAGCGTGCCGGCGACACACAAGACGAACACGCCGGCCGCCAGCGCGAATAGCCAGCCAACGGACATGCGGTCCCGACGCCGATTCCGTGGCCCGTTCAGCAATGTCACGACTTGGCCGCCCATCCACCGCCAGCGTTCGGCGCCGGCAAATAGCGCAATGCCGCACCCAATGATCGCCAATCCGAACCACGGCAGGTCTTGATTCTGGAAGTCGAGCAGGGACACCGACCGTTCGATGCCGAGAAAAACTGCCTCGTCGGTTTGCTGCAGCATGGCGCCGAGCCCAAGCCCGATGATCGAGACGCTCATGGAAATGCCGGCGATCCAGCGACTAGAGCAAATTTCGACCATATTCGCGCTTGGCTCCCCGGGATCCTTGGATCGCCGTAATCGCGCGAATCCTCAAAGGACCGCCGCATTGCGGCAGTCCGTTAATCAAACCTGAATTGAATTAAGGAGTGGTTACGCGGACTGTCGCCGCGGAAGCCAAATCAACGGCCGGTCGACGGCATCAAATGCCGCATCTGCTCGGCGCGTTTCGACAACCAGTAGCGATAGGGACTTGGTGTCAGGTCATAGGGTTGATCAACCTCAAGTTTACGTGCCGCATCCATCGGCCAGTTCGGATTGTAGAGCGCCTCCCGGGCCAAGGCGATCAGATCGGCGCGGCCGTGTTGCAGGATGTCTTCGGCCTGGTCGGCGTGCACAATCAAGCCGACCGCCATGGTCATCATTTCGGCTTCGGAACGAATTTTCTCCGCATACGGCACTTGGTAGCCGTAGCCGATATGGCCGGCACCGACCACCGGCGCCCCACGCATGCCACCCGACGAGCAATCAATGACGTCGACGCCTTTCGGTTTGACGATGCGTGATAAAGCAACGCTTTCGTCTGGACCCCAACCGGCATCGTCTTCCACGGACAAGCGCATGAACAAGGGCTTTTCCGCCGGCCAGTTAGCCCGCACGGATTCGACGACTTCGATCGCGAAACGCCGACGATTGGCCTCGGTGCCGCCGTATTCATCGTTGCGCACGTTGGCGGCGGGCGACAGAAATTGATGAATCAAGTAGCCGTGGGCACCGTGGATTTCGAGCACCTCGAAGCCGGCCTGATCGGCCCGTGCCGCCGCCTTGCCCCAGGCGTCGACCAGGTTACGTACTTCGGTCAACGTCAGCATGCGCGGTTCCGGGTCGCCCTTGGCGGCGACAGCACTTGGCGCCACCAGTTCCCATTCATCCCAATCGGCGATCTCGGCACTCTGCTGCAAGGGACGGCCGCCTTCCCATGGCCGCTGGCGACGCGCCTTGCGGCCACTATGGCCGAGCTGAATGCCCGGCACCGACCCGTGACGTCGGATGAACCCGGCCAAACGCTCGAAGTGGGGAATGAAGTCGTCGTGCCAGAGCCCCAGGTCGCCGACCGTGCCACAGCCGCGGCGTTCGACCTTGGTCGATTCAACAATCACCAGCCCGGCGCCACCGGTGGCGAAGCGGCCGGCGTTCATCAGATGCCAATCGGTCGGATAGCCGGCCTCGCCGGAATATTGATGCATCGGCGCGATGACGACCCGATTTTTGAGGGTCACACTGCGCAACGGGATTGACGAGACCAATAGCGGGCCTGTCATTGAACGGCGTCCTTTTAGAGTGTCTTCGGGCGCGGCGCCCGGGCCACAGGGTGGTCGGGCCGCGCCGCAGCGTCAATGGCGCGCCTTGTTGCCGCGGCCCGGACCTTCGATAATCGGGAAAACGGAGGTCAGACCATGTCTGAGTTACGCACCATGATGGCCGGCGACAAGCCGGTTTGCGCGCCTTTGGTACTCAATCCCCTGATGGCCAAGCTGGCCGAACAGGCCGGTTTTTCGGCGCTCTATCTCGGCGGCGGTGCCAGCGGCTACATGAAGGTGCATCTGGAGGCCAATCTGACATTGACGGAGATGGTGCAGGCCGGCATCGACATTCGAACCGTGTCGACACTGCCGCTTATTCTCGATGCCGCGGCCGGCTGGGGCGATCCCATGCACATCGAGCGAACCATGGCGATGACAGAAGCCGCCGGCTTTGCGGCCATCGAAATCGAGGATCAGATCCTGCCGAAGCGCGCTCATCACCATGTCGGCATAGAGCACATGGTGCCAGTCGATCTGATGACGGCGAAACTCAGGCAGGCGGTCGCCGTGCGGCGCGATCCCGGGACCGTGATCATCGGCCGCAGCAATGGCATCCGGTCGAGTACAATGGACGACGCGCTCTGCCGCGGCGAGGCCTATCGCGAGGCCGGCGCCGACGTTGTGTTGCTCAGTCCGCGAACACCGGACGAGGCCCGGCATGTCGGCGAGCGGTTGGCCGGGCCACTCATGCTGCTGCTGCCGCCGGTCGGACTTGCCCATTTCGATATGACAATGACCGACATGCACGACCTGGGCTACCGCATCCTCGTGGTACCGACGACGCCGCTGCTGGCAGCTTACGAAGCCGTGCGTTCCGTCTATGCCGAGCTCGCCGACGGTTTCGCCATACGCAACCGGTCGGCGGATCATTGGGCGGTGCTGCAGGACGATCTGCATGAAACCATCGACCTCGAGCGCTTGCTGGACATTGAACGCAATACCGTGGAACCGCCGCCTTGACTCGGTCAAATGAATCCTGGGACAATTTCCGCACAACAAAAACCAACAACAATAAACAATAATAAAGTCGACGCTCTGCACGACGGAGCGAGCAAACTGAAGGGCGCGTGCATGAAGAAAGTAGGGCCGGCACGAATTTCGACTTGGATTTCAGTATTTGCCTTTTTCTTGGTGATTTTAACCGCTGGTGGTGAATCGTGGGCGCAAAGGGTTCCCGGCGGCGGCGGACTACAGCAGCCGCGTCCGGGCGATCGCCGACTGGAATTGCCGGATATCGAACCGCTGCCCAAAGGACCGGACTTCAAGCTGCCGACGGTGCCGAAGGTGAAGCCGGAGGCACCGCTTTCCACCGGCCCACAGTTTGTTCTGAAGGGCGTCCAATTCCAAGGCAACTCGGTGTTTTCCGATGCCGACCTGCTTGCGGTCGCCGCGCCGTTTTTGGATCGGCCGGTGTCGACCGAGGATATCGAGCGCCTAAGGCGTGCATTGACCTTGTATTACATCGACGCCGGCTATGTGAATTCCGGCTTGGTTCTGCCGGATCAGCGCGTCATTGATGGCGTTGTCCTGTTCCAGGTTGTCGAAGGCGAGCTGACGAACATTGAAATCACCGGCACCGAGCGCATGAAGTCGTTCTATGTGCGTGACCGCCTTGCCCTTGGCGCGGGCCCGCCGTTGAATGTGAAACGGCTGCAGGAACGCTTCCGGATTCTGATGGAAGATCCGCTGATCGATCGATTGGACGCGGAATTGGGGCCGGGCGAGCAACCGGGCGAAAGCGTGCTTAAAGTCGACGTCAACGAGCCACCGGTCCTGCGCACGTTTATCGGCTTTGACAATGCACGCTCCCCAAGCGTCGGCGCCGAGGGCGGCACGATCGATATCGGCTTTCGCAATTTGATCGGCATTGGCGAAACCATGTCCTTCGGCGCGACCAAGTCGGAAGGTCTGTTCGACACCACGATTCGCGCCTCGGTGCCGCTCAACGCCCATGACACACGGCTCAGCTTCAATTTCGAACGGAGCCAGTCGGACGTCGTCGAACGGCCCTTCAATATTGTCGACATCGAAAACGAGTCCGACGACTACGAGCTCGAAATCCGCCACCCGTTTTATCGCGCACCGGGCCAGGAATTCGCCACCGGTTTGCAGATTGCCTACCGCACCAGCACGACCTCGCTGTTGGGCGAGCGGTTTTCTTTCTCGCCCGGCGTTGACGACGGACGGAGCCGGGTTTGGGTTGCCCGAATGGTATCCGATTGGCTCGACCGCAGCGCCGATGCGGTGTTTGCGGTACGCTCCACAGTCAGTCTCGGACTGGATATTTTCAACGCCACCAGCAATTCAGGCTCTACCCCGGACGGCCAATTCGTAAGTTGGCTCGGTCAAGCCCAATGGGTGCGCCGGCTCGGCGACGGCGGTACTCGATTAGTACTGCGCGGCGATACGCAATTGACTCCGGATCGGCTGCTGCCGCTCGAGAAATTCTCCGTCGGCGGCATCGACACGGTGCGCGGCTATCGCGAGAACCTGCTGACCCGCGATAATGGCTGGGCCGCTTCGATCGAAGTTCGTATCCCGATTTTCGAGCTTCGCATTCCCCATCTGAGTAGCGATCCGGCATTCGGCCAGGTCGAACTGGCGCCGTTCTTCGATGCCGGCAGGTCGTGGGACAACGATATCAAAGATGCCAAGCCCAAAGGCATCTATTCGGTCGGCGCCGGGCTGCGCTGGGCGCCCTCGCCGGACATGTTTTTCAACGTCTATTACGGCATGCAGATGCGCGACGTGAACGACCCGCCAGACTCCGACTTGCAAGACGACGGCATTCATTTCCGTATGGGCGGCAGCGTATTTTTCTAACGACGTGTTTCGCTGACAGGACCGTGACCCGCGGCCCGGCGCGGCGAGAGCAACAGAATTCAGATCCAATTGCCGATCAACAGAAACGGCGCCCAATAGCCGGGATGGCGGTGGCGCCGATCGGCCATGATCCCGCGCTGTGCGGCTTGCAGCGCCTTGGCTTTGGTGAGCCCACCTTTAGTCAGGTTTTGATAGAATTGCCCAACCAGGTCGGCGCTGGTCTGATCGTTGATCGACCAAAGGCTGGCAAGCGCGCTGCGGGCGCCGGCCTTGATCGCAATACCGGCCAGTCCCAATGCGGCGCGCTCGTCGCCGGCCGCAGTTTCGCAGGCGCTCAAAGTCAGCAGTTCAAGTGGCTCATCGCGAAACAGGCTCGGTTTCACGAACTGTTCGAGCTTGTCCATGGTCATGCGTTCGTCGAATGTCAGCAGAAAGCTGTTTTTCGCGTCGGCCCGGATCTCGGCATGGGATGCAATATGGACAATCGTGTGCGACTTTTCGACCAGTTGCACGCGAAACGAATCCAAAAGAAAATTTTCGTCGAGGAACACCGTGCCGCCGACGATCGATTCAATGGTCTGAATCTCCGAAGCGACGGCCGGCAGGGCGGGAAACCCTTGAACCGATTGCGTGATTCCGGTCAACATGATATTGGCGTCGGATTTGGCAATCCCCGGCGATTCAATCAAGGTGAGCCCCGGCGTTATCGCCACCGCAAAATCTTCGATCACGTGACGTTTGCCATCATGCAACGCGGCAAACGGGATGGTATTGAGAATGCCGCTCGGGATGATAACTAACGTATCGGTTTTTTGCGCCCGCAGTTCGTCTAAGATCGGCGCAATCAGCCAGCCGTGCAAAATTTTGGCTGGCCGCAAATATTGCCGCGTCGTTCGCTTTTCAAGGTTGTGGCGGAATGCCGCGACCTGGGCACGCAGGGTCACTTCGTCCACGGCGACGCTTTTGCGGATCATTTTGTCGCCAATGCTGACCAGCAACTCGACGCGATCGGGCAGTACGATCGGGTAGATCGCGGCGGTACCGGCGGACAAGTCCTCAACGGAACGCTCTTTGGCGCGCAATGCCGCGACGCAGCTGTCCTGATAGTAGTCTTCGAGTTCCGCCGCCTTCAGCAGTTCCACGGTCTGCCGGGCATCGCGCAACCGCGCCAGGCGTTCCTCGCCATCAGAAATGTCGCCGGACGTTTCAAGCAACAGGTCGGCCAAGCCTAGGATTAGTGGCCGAACCGTGGTTTGGAATGGCGAGCGGCCGCCGCCGAAACCGACCAGCATATCGCCCCTGATCGTCCGCACCGTATCGACCGCACCGCGATAAGCCGCCAACGCGGCGGTGGTGTCACCGAGTTGCTTCTTTATCCGGCCGACCTGCCATTGCCAGAGAAACAGAATTTCAGGCGCGTCCAAGCGCTGGGACAGATGCAACGCCCGCCGCGTCAGCCGCAAGGCACCGTCGAGCCGTCCGGCGCGCTCGTAGAGTTCGCCCATATATCCGACCGCGTAAGCCTCAGATCGTTGATTGTCGATCGCATAGGCCGTTTTCAGTGCGTCCTGCAGGACGCCATAAGCAAGCCGCCGGCGCGCCGGATCCGTTTGCTGAGCGGTTTCTTCAAGTTGCATCACCAACCGGGCGATCGACGTCAGGCCGGTGGCCTTGCGCGCGCTCGCCGGCAGGGCGGCAAAGCCTTTGGCCGCATTGCGCAGCAGGGTTTCCGCCTGTTCCGCGTCGCCGCGGCGCACATAGAGCCGCGCGGTGTTGAGCACGGACACCCATTCCAGCTCGCCGTTGCCGGTTGCCACCGCCAATAGGCCGGTCCGCTTGAATGCCGCCTCGGCTTGCTTGAATTGATCCTGAGCGCCTAGCAAGTTGCCGAGATTGTTCAGCATGACGGCTTCCAACTGCTGGTTTTCGGCCTTGACGGCAAAATCCAACCCGGCCTGAAGCTCGGCAATTGCCAATTCGGCGGATCCCGCGGTCGCGTAGGTCGCCCCCAGGCTGCCGCGCAACCGCGCTTCCAACTCGCCGCCCGAGCCCTTGATCATTGCCAACGCGGCTTTGAGATCCTCTTCGGACCGGGCCGGGAAACCAAGCGCCCGGTACGCTTCGGCCCGGCGCGCCAGGGCGTTGACCAAGGATTCCTGGTTACCGGCGGCGCTGGCAGCCTCGACCGCCCGGGTCCATTCCACGGTCGCGGTTTCGAATTTACCGCTGTGAAAGGCGAAATCACCGGCCTGGATGGCGTCGATCGGTGCATCGGTTACCGCCTTGTCGCTGGCTGCCGCCGCAACCCGCGCCGAACCGACCGAGGTGCAAAAAACGGCTATCAATACCGCCAACGGGGCGACAAAATGCCGATACAAACGTCTTTTTGTCATCACTTCAGGCTCCTAAAGACAACGGCAACGGTGCGAAAAACACCGAAAACCCGCCGTTATCCTTGCCCCAATTGGCATCATAGCGCGGATGATCCGTATTGCCGAGAGCCACCGGCCAACGCCGGTCCGGAAAACCCTCAGTCCGGGAATAATCTTTTCCGAACGCCCGTCAATTCTTGGAGCTGACGAAATCCAGCCCGACTTGCGCCAGGAGATCTCCGTAGTGGCCGCGCCAATCCGCCCTGCCGTCGGCTGCATTCATGCGGCCAACGACCAATTCAACAGCGTCGTACCAGTAGCCATTTTCCAAATGGTCGGCATAGGCCGCGATGGTGTCCCCGGCGGCAGCGCCTTTCGGTTTCCGATACATCACCGTGCCGGTCGATATGATGTCCTTTGAGCGATTGTCCGCGTCGACGACGACCGCGACCGACCATTCGTAGATAACATCCGGCTGCAACGCGAGGCCGCGCTTGGACAGCGACAGAGCCTGCAACCCGGCCTTGCCGCCGCCATCGACTTCGAGCTCCGCAAGCGGGTCGATGGCATTGTCGGCGATGATGGTGACGGTCACGCCCGCGGTGATCGGAGTTTCAGAGTACCAGTAAAGCGTCGGATCCGCCCGCCCCGCGAGACCGGTGGTCTCCGGCGCCAATACCGCGACGACGGCATTGGCATCGCCGCTGCCGCGGGTTGCTCCGCCGACACGACGACTGGGTGCGCCACGCAACGGCGGCCGGTACAGGACCCGTTTTCTGGTATGTTCTGAGACCGAAACGAGCAAGGCATTCGCGATTCCCGTATCGGACTTGAAAAGACCGGCTGCGCTAACTGGCTCAGCCACTAACATGACGGCGGAAACCAGGCCGATCGCCACAGTGTGAAACTTCTTATCGATTCTCATTGCTCCGCATGCTCCCTATAGTCATTGTCGTGTTGATTTTCCCAGCAGACGAAAGGCCCCGACAGGCTGTGCCTTGCCCTTTAGCGGTATCTCTCCCATCGCTTCGAACTCGAACCCGCCATCAAGCAGATCGCGCGTGTCCTGGCTGATCACGATATCGCAGGCATCGGGTGCCTCAACGTTGCCGGCATAACTCTCTAAGCGCGCTGCAACGTTCACCGTATCACCGATAACAGTATATTCAAGACGTTGAGCGCTGCCGACACTGCCGGCGACCAGCGTTCCGGTGTGAATACCAACGCGCATGCCAAACTGCGGCAGACCAATATCGCCTTGCTTCTTGTTGAGCCGTTTGATTTCCTCGGCCATGGCGAGGGCGCAATGAACCGCGCTCAAAGCATCGCTGCGGACTTGCTCCGGTTTGGTGCGCGGCAACGGCACGCCAAACACCGCCATGATCGCGTCGCCGATATACTTGTCGACCAATGCGTCATGTGCGACGACGATGCCGGCCATGGATTCCATGAAGGTGTTGAGCCATTCGATCAGTTCGACCTCGTCCAGCCTTTCCGATATCGAGGTGAACCCTTTGATGTCGGTGAATAGCACGGTCGCTTGCAATTGCTGCGGTTTTGGCCGGCCGCTATCCATAAATTCGCTCCGGCGTTGCCATATTTCCTCAGCAACTGTACCTGATACGTGCCGAGAAAAAAGTGCCATCAATTGGGTCCGGTCCATGCGCTCCCGGTAAAGCATCACCGATGTGCCGAAGCCTGCCGTGGCCGCCAGGCCGATCGTGCTTGGTATGGCTGGCAGCCAGAGGTCGTTGAAGAATGCCACATAAGATGCCAGCACGACGCCGATCAACAGCAATGCCAAAGACAAAGCAAAGGGAATTGGCGATACGACGGTCCGAGCCAACACGCCACCGACCGCAATACAGAGAACCATCCAAAACAGCTCCCAGCCTTCACCGAATCCGGTCAGCGAAGCTTGCCCTTGCAAGGCATGTCGAACCAGCTGATCGACCATGATGCCATGCAGAACCACGCCATAGGTCGTTTGATCGACAAAGAAATCCTGCGAAAAGGGCGTCGAGAAGTAATCTTTGACGCTGGCAGCGGTAACACCGATCAAGACAATGCGATCCGCGAATGTCTGGGCGTCGACCTGCCCGTTCAAAACTTCCGACAGATTGATGACAGGGATTGCGCCGACGCCGCGCCGATAATCGACCATATACTGATAACCGCGCGCATCGACGTCGACATAGCCGCCGAAGCTCGGTGAAAGCGGCACCATCGCGGTGTCACCAAGGTCCAGCACTGTCGGGTCGGTGGCGTTTTCCGCCAGGTAGATGTCGTGGGCCTCGAGCTCCTTGATGGCCAACCGCAATGGCAGGGCGTAGTACGCGGATTGGCCATCATCCAAAAACAAGAGCGCACGTCGGACGATGCCGCCGGGATCAGGAATCATGTCGGCAAAGCCGACACCGTCACCATCGATCAACGGCGCTGGCGGCGGAATCTGCGTGGTTTCACCGTCGCCGAACCGCGTGACCCAGACGACACGATCGTCACGCGCCAACAATTCGTGCAGACGTTTGGTGCCTTCCGCGTCGCCGATCGGATGGTCGCGATAAATGTCGACGCCAATGGCGCGTGGTTCAGCCTGGAGCAGCCGGTCCAGAAGATCCGCCAACACGCCGTCGGACAACGGCCAGCCAAGTGCTGTGATTTCTTGATCGCGGGCACCGATAACAACGACCGGCGGCGGCGTCGACGGAACCTCGACCCGCGCCCGGATCATCGCATCATGCAGGGCCAGTTCGGCCCACACGAAGGCACCGACGCTGCGCAAAACACCGACCAGCGCCACAACAACGACGATGACTACGACGATGATTGCTGTCGAATTCCACTGAGAAATACGCCGCCACATCCCTGGTAGCCTTCGCAATTGCCCTCGCGGCCGCGCAAAACGGATCGCCGCTGACCGCATGCACCAATTTTCACGCAAAAATCGCCTATTGTATACCGATGTATAGCCTGTCAGCGTGGACCCGGCCCGCGCAAGGCCAATAACGCGGCGGCCACGGACAAGATGGCTGCCAAGATGCCGAAACCGGCAAAGCCCACACCGGTCAACATCCAGCCGCCAATCGCGGCGGCGGCGAGCCAGCCGACGCTGGCGCAGGTACTGTTCAACCCCATGACCGTTCCCCGCACCGACGCCGGTACATCGGCGAGCGAGGCCATCAGCGGCGGTCGGGCCAGCGCGCTGCAGAGCGCATAGGCAAAGCCGAGTGCCACGGTCGCCGCCAAGGATCCATGCCAGGAGAACAAAAAGATTGCCACCACGCCCGACGCCACGATGGCGACAGCGAAACTGAGGCGCCGATTGCCGAAACGATCACCGAGCTGGCCGCCCAACAGCGTGCCCAAAATGTTGCCGGCCGCGAAAATCGCCAACGGCAACGCCACCGCCCGCAACGACAAGCCGTGGATCATCTGCAGAAAGGTCGCATAATAAACGGCGGCAAAGCCAAAGCCGACGCGTTCGGCCACCACGCAGGCAAGCAGCCTGACCACCGGCGCGGTCAAGGCGGCGCGCAATTTTGGCCGCGACGTGCCAGCGCCGGACCGGCCGGCGCGCTCGCCCGGTTCAGTCGTCACGAACAGGCCCAATGCCGCGACGACCGCCAGACCGGCGACACACAGATGCACGCCGCGCCAGCCGATGCTGGCACCGATCCAGGCCGCCAAGGGCACGCCGATTAGCAAAGTCAATGACTGCCCGCTCATGACCCAGCCGAGCGCCCGGCTGCGCTGCCAGTCGGCGACGCGGGCCGACACCTCCGCCAGGCTGACGCCGGTATAGACGCCGCTGCAACCGCCGGCGACGACGACCCACAAGGTCACGCTCCAATAGCTCGCGCTGTTGGCGACGGCGATCAAGGACAGCGCCAGCGCGATCGGGCCGCCGATCAGGAATGGCCGCCGGCCCCAGCGATCGGACGCCGAGCCAGCCAAAAACGAGGTGATCCCCCAGGCAATAGAGGTCAGTCCAAACAGATTGGCGACCATGACCAGCCCGACATCGAGATCGCGCGCCATGTCGATCAAAAATGGTGCGCGAGAGTTGCCGCTGGCGGTAACGGCAAACGTGCCGATGCAGGCCGCCGCCAACAAGGCCCAGGGCATGGCCGGCAGCGAACGCGCACCGGTTTCAAGCCGTGAAGATTCCACTAAACATTCCTGTTTTGGACCCGCGAGCACTTGGGTGTGGCGCGGGCCGGAAGTGTATCGACAAAGCGCCGGCATAGTCCAGCCGGCCGCGGTTCGGTTGTTCGGCCCAATCGGACCGCCTAAGATCGGTCAGAGATTGCGCGATCCAGATTACAACGCGGGAGGCCGGTTTCATGGCGATGACCGATACGCTCACCGAGGAAATCGCAGCGCTCGAGGCGGCAGCTGAGGGGGCCGGGGCGCAGTATGAATTCATTACTGACTTCGCCTATCCCGCAGGCACGCAAATCGCTGTGAATTTCACTTGCGACTTCGATGCAATGCTGCTGCGTCGGGTCCTCAACGAACCACCGATGCAGTTGGCGCAAGGCGAATTCGGCGGACGCGTCGGCATTTGGCGGCTGATCGGGCTGTTCAATTCGCACGACATCACGGCAACGATCTTCACACCAGGCCGTATTTGCGAACTCTATCCGCGGGCCGTGAAAGCCGCGGCAGACAGCGGCCATGAGATTGCTGACCACATGTGGGAACACCGGGTGCCGAAAGAGCCGGACCTGGAGCACGACCATTTGGTCAAATCGACGGCGGCGATCGAAACGCTGGTCGGCCGGCGCCCGGTCGGCACGCGCAGTTGGCACAGCCAGTCGCTGCTCGCCCAAGAAGGTTATATTTACAATTCCCATCATTCCGCGCACCACCTGCCGTACTACGTTCGCGATAGGAATGGCGAAAATTGTCTGCTCAATCTGCCGTTCCACTATGCCATCGACGACGCCATGTTCTTCAGTTTCGCCTGGCTGGCGAGCGAAAACGCGGCGCAACGGATCACCGATCCGGATCGCGTGTTCGAGATGTGGTGGGCGGCGTTCGAGCAGCAATACCGCCAAGGCGGCTACCTCAATATTTGCCTGCATCCGTTTGTATCCGGACGGGCGCTTAGGATCGCAATGCTCGATCGTCTGATTGCCCGCATGAAGACCCTACCTGGTGTCTGGTTCCCGACCTCGGAGGAGCTGGCACGCTACTGTCTCGAAACCTTCCCGTCGCAACGTTGAGGGGGCGCCGATCATGCCATTCAAGGAACGCTATACAATATCCGACGAAAAGACCCTGGCTGACAACGAAGTGGTCTGGCCCGACGGCAACCGCTGTTGTGTTTCGGTCGCGCTCGATCTGAGCCTGGCCTCCGGCCCGCAGGGCCTCAACGCCGGCGACCTGCGATCGCCGGAAGCGGTTTTCGGCATGAACGAAGGACTCGACCAAGTCCTGGAGGTATTAGGCCGATTCGATTTCAAGGCCACGGTAACCGTGCCCGCGGCGATGGTGTCGATGGTGGCCGGCCGGCTCAGGGATCTCGCCGCCGACGGCCATGAAATAGCCGCCCAGGGCTTCAAGCATGAAGACGTCAGCCAATTGTCGCGTGATGAGGAACAGGCGCGGCTCGACCGGACGACGGAGATCTTCGACCAAGTTCTCGGCGGCCGACCCAAGGGTTGGTACACCCTGCCGCGGCAAGGCGATCCGTTCGCGGTCGGCACCGTTAGCGCCGACACCGTCGACCTGTTGATCGACGCCGATTACCGCTATTTGGGTAACGGCCTGTCAGACGACATCCCGCATTATTGGGTGACCGACGCAGCAAGCGGACGGTCGCTCTTGACCTTGCCGTACTATTATCATTTCGACGATCAGTTCTTTCTGATGTTTCCGCGCAAAGGCACTGGTCTCGAAAACCCCGATATGCTGTTCGCCAATTGGGTAGCTGAATTCGACGCCCAATATCAGCGCGGCCGGTATTTCAACATGACCCTGCATCCATACGCCATCGGCTGGTGCAATCGCCTGAAACTGCTGGAGGATTTCCTTGGCCACATGCGGGCGCGGCCGGGCCTGTGGAACCCGACCGGCGGGCAATGCGCCGATTATTGGCTCAAGACATACCCGGCGAGCAGCCATCTCCGGCTCGAGCCGAGCATCTGGCAGGATTATCCCGGCAGTTTGAGTTAGGGCCTTTCCCGAGCGTTGATGTTGTCCAACGGGAAAATCGGGCGGCGAACGTTTTCGAACGTCACTTCCGAATAATCCGACGTGCAGACGCCGAGACCGGCGCATTCGACAACCTCTTTGACCAATGCTTTGAAGCCGGTGCGATAGTGGATGCGGCTCTTCAGCATCAGGAAACGGCGCGCTGTCGGCTCGATGCCGAGCGAGCGAAAACAGCCGGGATCGTAGGGCTCGACATGACGGGACACCACGACGACATCGATCGAGCCAAGCGAGAGCACCGCGGTCGTGCCCATGTTCATGGTCAGCCCGCGGCCCATAGCGACCGTTGCCTTGAACCGGCCGTCGGAAATCAGTTTGACCTGGCCCGTTAGGTCAAGCGGCCGGCTCTGGCGCGATAGTGCCGGCATCGGCAGTTTGCCGCCAAGCGACACCGTGACCTCGTTACCGACACCGGCGTCGATCATCGCTTGGACCGCCACCGGATCGAAGAAACCGAACACCGCCACGTCTTCCAACCCTTGCGCCAGAATCTCGGCCAACACCTCGGTGGTGTCCATTGTGCCGCCGGATGCTGTGTTGTCGTAGTGATCAAGCAGCAAAACCGGCCCGTCGCCACCGCCCAATTCCTTGGCGCGGGCAACTGATTCGGCAAGCGGCTCCAATTCATAGACGAACGCCTGGCGGTCCTCCCAGGCCTGGTCCAGCAATTCGTCACGCAGCCGCTCAGCTTCCGCCGGGTCGTTGTCGGTGACGACGATGACGGACAGGCCGGCGTTTTTGATGTCGGCATGAGGAAATCCAGTGAACAGACTGACGGCGTGGGCGCCGGCGGATTCCATGGCGATCGCCCGCGCCTGCAGATCGCTGTTGGGGAAGTCGTCGGTGCCTTGCCGCATGACATGCGGCAGCATCGGGGCGTTGCCCCAGGCCATGGTCGGCGCCGCTTTGCCAGCCAACACCTGCATCAGGATACGGCCGGCACGTTCCGCGGTCTGGTCCATGTCGTTGTGCGGGTAAGTGTGATAGCCGGTGACCAAAGTGGCATGGTCGACGATCGCCGGATAGATGTTGGCATGCATGTCGAGAGCGACGGCGATCGGGATGTCGGGCGCCACGGCACGAATGCGGCGCAGCAACTCACCCTCGCCATCTTCGAATGATCGCGTGACCATGGCGCCATGCAGGTCGAGCATCATGCCGTCGCAACCGGCGGCGGCCGCCTCGACAATCTTGGCGCACATATGCTCGTAGGCGTCGTCTTCAACCGGCCCCGACGGTGGCGCGTTCGCGGCGATGGGGATGGTGACGTCGGCGCCGGCCGCTTCGGCAACCTTCAAATAACCGCCCATGCAGCTTGCCGTGCCGCGAAATACGTCCTTCGCCGCGGCGCCGCACAGCGGCATGTCACGGCCCCCGGAGAACCGCGCCAAATCGGTCAATACCGGCGAAAACGTGTTGGTTTCGTGGCTCATTTGAGCAATGACGATGTGCATGGCAAAATCCTCCCAGGGCACACTATTGCGCGAACGCGGCGCGCTGGCCAATGCTCCGGAAATATTTTTAGGGCAGCGGGTCCAAACGGATTGAAGGGATTAACGATCTAACGATACGCGACGGTGCCGGCTATGAGTATGACCGAAATGAAAAATTCTCAGATCACGAGCAAAAACGTGATCCAGAGTTCGTAAGATGAGTACGCGCTCCATCAGTCCTCGAGCAGCTCACCGGCCGGCAGTAGTTCACGGCGAACTAGGCTGTTGCCGCTCTGTAACGCCGTTTGTCCCGAATAGACGAAAGCTTCATGAGGCTCAACTGCCTCACCGGTCCAAAACGCCGGCAATACATAGTGTATAGCGCTTCGTGTTCTATCGATTCCCGGCTCGATAGTTGGAGATTTTATAGCAAGGAGCGTACCGAACCTGTCAACAAGAACGTCATTCGCCAACTTTTCTCCTCCTGGTTTTTCGGTTTCCAAACCGAGGATTCTCGATCCATGATCGCCATGCAAAATTATTGTCGCATTATCAAGCAGATCTCGATCTTTCATACGCATGAATAGGGTCTGAAGCTGCCGATAGAGGCATTTGACCTGTTCAAAATACGCCGAATAATCGCCCGCTCGTGCTGATTGTTCATCGGATCGCGGCTCGACCACGTATCGATCCCGCAGCCCTTCCCAGTTCCCAACATTCTTTATCGAACATTCGCCGTTGTAGATATATGGATAGTGAGGGGTCAGCAAATGGGCAAAAAAAGCGGATCCCGTTGGATTGGCAATCACGTCGTCAGTCAAACGCCGAATGACTGGCGACACGGGCAGCGGACCCAATCTGTTGCGTTCCCAGTTCCAGGGTGGAATCGGAATCCGATCCGACCATTCGGAGTAGATTTTCTTGTTGTATAACGTACGAACCGTCTGATAGAGGAACGAAAGCTCCAAATACTGGCTCGCTATTAATCTAATCTTATCAAAGATATTCAAATTACTGTTGCTTATGGTCCCGATACTATTGCTTGGATATTGGTAACAGCTAGAAAATTCGACGACATCACTGTCGCAAACCTGCAAGAAATCAGATTGATAAACGAATATCCTATACCCTTTCTTTGCCAACGATTCTAGATATTTGTTATCGCTAACAATGTAATTTCTATCCTTCTTGAGGATAAACTCTCCGGCTAATTCGCTAGTCGAATAATTTAAGAGCTTCGAAATCGAATCCACAGTCCCTTGATATAAGCTGTAGGCTGAAGGGTAGATTCTAAACCCGAACTCGCGAAAAAAGGCGTGCAGATACTCGGCCGAAATCGGTGCACCTTCTGAGGCCATTGGAAACGAATCGAGGCCACCATGTTCGTCAAGAATTAGATGCAGGATTGGCGGTAATGCGGAGTCTGGCGCATCCGACGCAGTCCGCGCCGAGCGGACACCCGTCGCCACCGACCCGACCGGCAATGCGATCACACCAATCAATATGCTGGAAAAGACTACAGCGGCTACGACCACGGCATGGCGCCGCAGGATCCAACAAATCAAACAACAGCCCAAATACATGCCGGCGAAAGCAATGGAACCAAGCATTCCCCAACTTATCCACCGAACTTCGGCATCCGAAAAACTTTCTTTAATGATAGTCTGAAACCCGAACTGAAAATCAAGAAATAGTGCTATTGCTAGTGATAATGTTAACGTCCGAGTCAAACTGCTCGATGAATTTAGGATTATTCCTATGAATGCGCCAATTATTACAATGAAAGCCGATACGGTGACGATTTCAACCTTGATTAGCTCGTAATTATTGAATTTCGCAAACAACAAAAACGGGGAAATCAAGATTATTGCAGGAAGGACGACCGCCAGCGCCGCAGCATAATGAAATTTGCGGCTTGGTTCGTGGCGACTGGCATTTGCACGATCAGGCATTGCGACGTTTCGCGTCAAAAGCCAAATTAGAGTGCATGCCGACAGTACCGTTGGTGGGATCGCGTTTCAAACGGCACGAAATCCGCATCGTACCGGCCGCCGCGTTCGGTTCTCTCATCCCTTTGGCGCATCCGAGCCGTCGACGGCTGCCTCGGCACCGGCGACCCGCGTTCCATCGCCATCGAGATCGGTGTTTCCGGAATTCGCCAGTCGTTTTTCAGGCTTCAGAACAGTCATTAGATCCTTTAGGGCGGCACGGTTGACGACAAGCGTGGCGGCACAGTAAACGACGCCGCCGACCAGCACCAATACCACGAGCCGCCGGATTCCGTCGAGATCGTCGGGCAGAAGCGAGCGTGCACTGAAAACGGCGGCATACATGATGGCGGCGGCCAGGGCAGCAGGACCCAAAACAGCGATCAAATCGTGAAAGCCGCTCTGCAGTACCCGCAGCGAACGATGCAGACTGAGGCTCGTCCCGACTAGCATGCCTGCGGCCATTGTCAGCGAAATGCCCGTAAGCCCCCACGATAGCCCGAGCGCCACAGCCACGGGCGTGACGACGGCGAATGTGAGGTTGTTCGCGAGCGCCACGGTGCTCCGCCCGAGCCCGTTCAATACCGGCTCGAGAAGAAATTGTATGGCGCGGAACGGAATTGCTAACGGCAGGGTCAACAAAACGATTTCCGCCACTTGCCATTGCGAGCCTAAGACGACCTCAACGAATTCACTTGAAATACTCGACAGGCCCCACAGCACTGGGAAAAACACAAGCGCGGTCAAGCGCATGCCCCGGAGAACATAATTCTTTGCCCGCTTAATGTCGTCCTGCAAGTGCGCGAACGCCGGAAACACGACCTGACTGAGAATGCCCATGGTCTTTGAAACCGGCAGCATCGACAGGCTGAAGCCGGTCGAATAAGCCCCGAGCACGGTATTGCCGAGAAACTTGCCCACTATGACGATATCAATGTTTGAATTGAAATAGAAAACGACCTGTTGTGCCGTCATTTTGGCGCCGAATGACGCCAACCCCATGACACTGCCGAACCGAAACACCGGCCCTACCCATTTATGGTCGATAAGGAGCAGTCCGATCGTCTTAAGCAGAATTGTGAACAGAAACCCGAGGACCAGCGCCCAGACACCAAACCCGGACAGCGCGAAAGCTAGGGTCGCGAAGCTCCCCATGACGGTCGAGACGAAGTCAACGCGGGACAGTCCCTTGAACTGCAGCGCGCGCTGCAGCGATGCGACTTTCACGGTCGAGACACAGCCGATCAGAAGACTGAACGCAAGAACACGGATGATTGCCGTCAGCCGTTCTTGTTCGAAGAATGCGGCAAAATAGGGAGCACCGATTTGCAACGCAAGGAACAACAGCGCATTCGAGACGATGAGAAATCCGAACACCTGCTGTTCCAGATTACGATCGACATGCTTCCTTTGGACAAAAGCAGGAACGACACCGATACCGTTTACGAGTATCGCTAATGCCAGAAAAACGATGGCCATACTCATGAGGCCGTAGTCTTCCGGTGTCAGGATGCGCACGACATAGATCGTGACTGCCCAGGATATCGCTTGAGCCGAGAGACGGGCGCTCGCCGTCCATTTCAAGGCCGTGATGGCTTGGGCTTTGACGGTGTCACCTGATTTCAAAACCTTGGCGCCTCATTCCGCGCAAATCTTTAAGACAGCGCCGCAACTGTATATTTGCGGCAACAGAGCGCATATGCCCAAGCAGTTCAAGTTCCATTCATCGCGGCCCATCCGCACGCTGATCGGTTTCCTTTATGCCGTTGCCGCGGTCGTGCCCGTTACCCATCCCTTGCCGCCGGTATACCAGCGACATGCTACGGCATTCAGGGAATGGCGAACTATTTTCGGGCGGCGCACTTGTAGCTTTGACTATCCATTCTTACATAAAATCCATAGGAATGATGGGTGCTCATGTCGAACGCTCAGAAATATTTGGCCGTGCGAATCGCAACCGTTGGCGCCATTGTCATCGGTTCAATCGGCTTTGATATTGGCCACAGTCGGGCGGCCTCGGTTGCTTGTTCGATCGATCCTGTGGCGGCCTATTCGAAGGCGCGCGTCAACGGTGCCCGCTTTGTTTGCCAAGTCAATAGAAACAGCACGGTGCAAGCCGCCTTCGTGACGCAGATACAGGGCGCCATCGCTTGTGTCTACAACACGCCGGAAGCATGGGAAAAAATTGGCAGGCCGAAGAATGTCAGCATCGCCAGGATGTTTTTGCGGTCGCCTGCCTTCAATGGAAGCTGGCGGTTGAAGGCGTTCAAGATCAAAAGCGACGGTGCCAAAATCGCGCCGGTCTCGACAAGCAAGGGAATCGCATTTCGGGCAACGACGCCTAAGCCGAACGCGACCTATACCGTGCGCCTTACGCAGATGGTTCTCGAAAAAGAACAAGGTGACTGCGCCAAGGCGATCGATGAGGCCTTCTGAGCTGGCTCACATCGCCACGTCGGCCCGTTCCCAATGTCACCGATGGTAGCCAGAAACTGTGAGCAAATGACTTGTGCGGGCTAGCCGGGATTTTTGATACGACCGGCACCCGGCCTATCGATCGTGCGACTTTGCAAGCCATGACACGGGCCTTACACCACCGCGGACCGGACGGTGAAGGCTACTTCCTAGCGCCCGGTGTCGGCCTTGGTCACCAACGCCTGTCGATCATCGACATCGATGGCGGCGCGCAGCCCATGCTTTCTGCCGACGGCAAGGCAGCTATCATCTTCAACGGCGTAATCTACAATTTCCAGACGCTGAGAAAACAGCTGTCGGCAAAGGGTTACACTTTCAAATCGCGGTCCGACACCGAAGTATTGCTGTGCGCCTTGCAGGCATGGGGGCCGGAGGGCGTCTGCCGGCTGGATGGCATGTTTGCATTCGCATACTGGGATGGCGCGACAGAAACATTGATGTTGGGGCGTGACCGACTGGGGAAAAAGCCGCTTTACTATGCTGAATTGGCCGACGGCCAGGTGTTGTTCGGGTCAGAACTGAAGGCGCTGCTTCGCCATCCGGCATTGCCGAAGGACAAATTGGATATCACGGCAGTGGCCGATTTCTTCGCTTACGGCTATGTTCCCGATCCGAAAACAATTTTGCAAAGTGTTCGAAAGCTGCCGCCTGCGCATCTGCTGATTCTGCGACGCGACCAGCCTGCGCGACTTTCCGGCTATTGGGACATCGCGTTCGCCGAAAGCAATTCTGATCAAGCGGCGACAGCCGACAAACTGCGCGTCGGCCTTGGTGACGCCGTGCGGAGCCGGTTGATCGCCGATGTGCCGCTTGGCGCTTTCCTGTCTGGCGGTGTTGATTCAAGCGCCATCGTCGCGACGATGGCGGCAGAGTCCGATCAACCAGTGAAAAGTTTTTCAATCGGTTTCGACCATGCGGCTTTCGATGAAACCGCATACGCGCGACAAGTCGCAAACCAATTCTCGACGGCGCATACCGAACGCATTGTCGATCCGCTCGACCTCGATTTGATCGGCCACTTGGTCGACATATTTGACGAGCCGTTCGGAGACAGTTCGGCACTGCCGACCTATCGGCTTGCTGCCGTGGCCAGCACCGGCGTCAAGGTTTGCCTGTCCGGCGACGGTGCGGACGAAATTTTTGCTGGTTACCGGCGCTATATTTGGCATCTTCGAGAGGCCCAGGCGCGCCGGCTTTTGCCGGCAAGATTTCGTGAGCCGGTGTTCTCGGCGTTGGCGCAAGCCTACCCTAAATTGGACTGGGCGCCGCGACCATTACGGGCTAAGTCAACGTTCAAGGAATTGTCGCTCGAAGCCGGCGATGCGTACTTCAACTCCGTTTCAACGACTGACGATGATCTGCGTGCCGCGCTCTTCTCCGACCGCTTAAAACGCGACCTGCAATCCTATTCGCCATCTTCTGTGGTCAAGAAGCATCTGGCGGCGGCCCCGACGGAAGACCCCATACAGCAGGCGCAGTATGCCGATCTCAAAACTTATTTGCCCGGCGACATCCTGGTGAAAGTCGATCGCGCCAGCATGGCGCATTCGTTGGAGGTCAGGAGTCCATTTCTCGATCATCACTTAGCCGAATGGGCGCTAAACCTGGCGCCTGAGAAAAAAGTGCGCGGGTCGGCCGGCAAAATGATCCTCAAAGAAGCACTTACGCCCTATTTCGACCAGGCTTTTTTGCACCGTCGCAAAATGGGATTTTCCGTGCCATTGGCGACATGGTTCCGTGGGCCGTTGGCCGACAGAGTTCGACAATTATCGGCGAATTCAGCACTCCGACGGAGCGGTCTCTTCAACACCAAGACGATCGATACGCTGATTAGTGACCACCTTGCGGCGCGCCGGGATTATCACGTGCCGTTGTGGCTACTTCTGATATTCGATTCTTACCTCGAGCGCGCCGGCGTCTCTTGAATGATTTTCTCGAACAACGCGATTTGACCAGCTGTTGTTTTGTTCCAATTGAAGGTCTCGGCGTGGGAACGGACCGTCGACCGATCGGGCAAGGACATCAATCGCTGGTTAATAGCGTCGGCCATGGCCTGCGGCTCGCGTTCGGCAACAAGCGTGCCAATCGATGGGTCGACGATTTCAACGGCACCGCCCACGTCGGTTGCTACAACCGGCGTGCCACAGGCCAGGGATTCGATCAGAACATTGGCAAAGCCCTCCCGCGTGGACCCCAGAACCGTCAATTGGACCGAGTTGTAGAAATCCGCCATCTGGTCGTGCGGTATGCGGGACACAAACGTCACTCGGTCCGCGACGCCGCACGCGCGGGCTAATGCTCTGAGGCGGGCCGCCTCCGGCCCTTCGCCGACAATTGTAAGATGAACTTTAGAAATCCGTGCGAGCGCTTTGATGACGAGATCATGGCCCTTGTATGGTGCCAATCGGCCGACCGAGGCAATTCGAGCCGGCGGCCGGGATTTGCCATCGCTGTTATCGTCGGATCTGGTCGGGCGAAATATCTTCAAATCGACACCGTTGCGTAATTCGACGATAGAGTCTTTAGCGATTCCAACATCTACCAGGCGATCCTTTAACGCTTGGCTGACGGTGATGATTTTGGCCGCCCGGGACGCGGCTTCTAAGATAAAGCGGCGCGGATTGTCCATTGTCGTGAACACATTGACGTCCGAGCCGCGCGCGGTAACGACAAAAGGCAGGCTAAATTCTCTCGCTAAATAGGAGGCCGCCACGCCGTCCGGGTAATAATAGTGGGCGTCGATGAGGCGAATCGCCGGATTTGAGTGCAGGAGTTTCCGAACATGGTGTCGCACGGAAAGATACAATAACTTTGGCGTCCAGGCGTTACCAAATCCGGGTAAAGACAAAAACCTAGGATGGTCGACGACAATACCGTGGCGCCGTTCTTGTCGTGGCACAGAGGCATAAGCCCCGTATCTGCCGAAGACCCTTCCTGTGAACGGGAAATAGGCCACGGGCGCGACGACGTGTGATCTGACTTTTTCACTTGCCAGCAAAAAGCGCAGCCTATTCTCGACAAATATACCGTGTTCGGGCTGGGCCGAGTTCGGATATAACGTTGTGAACGTTAGTAGATCGATCATAGAGTCGTTTCGATTATTCGGGCCATGGTGGTCCGAGAATCACAATCGGGCCATTTTGTTATCATTGTCGCGATGTCTTGCAGCACATGCATTATCGCAGCGATCATTGGGTTAGATAGTGCCGCCGATAAAAATACTGCATGTCATGCCGTCATTTTCTTCCGGCGGATCGCAGACCCGGGTCATGGCGCTGGCCGACGGGCTCGGTGACGCTTTCGCGCACAAAATTGCTTCTCTTGACGGGCGCAACGACGGAGCAAAGTCTGCGTCGTTCGGCGGCCGCCTAGACTTCGTTGACTTTTCCTTGGCACCGTCATCGACACTCAGTTTTGCAAATCTCCGCGCCGTACGCCGTCTGCTCGCTCGTGAACATCCGGCCGTGCTGATGACCTATAATTGGGGAGCGATAGAGGCGGCCATTGCCAATCGATTGCTGCCGGCCTGCCCGCATTTGCATTGCGAAGACGGCTTCTCCGGCGACCCCACGACAACAACCGATCCGTTGCGGCGGCGACTAGGGCGCCGACTGGCAATCGGTCCGAACAGCCGTTTGTTGGTGCCGTCACTAACCTTGCAACGGCTCTCCGCTAGTCGCTGGGGAATACCCACAGAGCGAATTCAGTACATCGCAAATGGTGTCGACGTCGGTCACTTCGTGCCGTTGCAACAAACCGTCAAAACCCATTCCGGGCCGCGGCCAATCGTTATCGGCACCGTCGCGCGGCTAAGTACAGAGAAAAACATTGCGCGCTTGATCGGCGTTGCATCCCAATTGATCGGCGCGATGGACTTAGAAGTCAGAATAGCCGGCGATGGACCAACATTTGGGTCGCTTCAGGCCCTCATTAGGGATGCGGACTTGCAAGACGTCGTAAAATTGATGGGCGCGACCCGAGACGTCGCAACCATGCTGCAAGAATTAGACATTTTTGCTTTGACGTCCGATACCGAACAAATGCCTTATAGCGTCTTAGAGGCCATGGCTTGCGGCCTACCGGTGGTGGCCACCGATGTCGGCGACGTGCGCCAGATGCTATCAGAGGAAAATCGACCTTTCGTCGCTCCGGTAGAAGACGACAAATCCATTGGTGCACACGTCTTGCGGCTCGGCCGGTCCGGTGTCTTGCGGCAGCGCGTTGGTGCGGCAAATCGGCGCCACGTGGTAAATAATTACAGCCGCCGTCTAATGGTCGACCGTTATCAGGACTTGTTGACGCAGCTCGTCACGGTTTAACGCGTGTACCGAGGTTGATTGGCAGATACCTCTAACCAAGAAGGATCGCTAGTATTGGCGGCTGATTTCAGTAATGATTAAGTTGATTCGGTTCTTTCCGGACCGAATAGGCTAGCACCATTGCTTCGCGTCAAAACCGCGGCGCCGGCGATGGTCGGGCGACCGTGCGATCGTCAGGATATTGTACGAAAGGCTCAAAATAGATGGGTTGCTTTTCGCGTAACCATAGATCCTGTTTCAAAACATCCGCCCGTATCGGCGTTGCACTTGGGATTGCCTTTTTGGCGACGCCGATGTCGGCGCTCGCACAAGAGGATGCCGGTGGCGATTCCCCGGCAAGGACGAAATCACTGCGGTTTGAGCCGGCCATCGATGTCAGTCAGGAATATACGACCAACGTTGATTTGACGCCTGATGGCCAAGAAGATTCTGCCTTTGTCACCCGCGTAACGCCGAGTTTGCGCTTTCGGGCGTCTACGGCTCGGCTCGAGGCGGCCGTGGATGGATCGCCGACATTCCGGTATCAGAGCGCCGGCGATGACGAGGGCAGCAACATCGACTACGCCCTATCCGGCCTGGCCAACGCCGAATTGGCACGCGAACACCTATTCGTCGAATCCCGTGCGTCGGTCAGCCAGCAAGTGCTTTCATCGAGCCAGTCGGCTTCCGCTTCCAACCAGAAGACCGTGCAATCCTACCGCTTGAGCCCCTACGTGCAGACCCGGCTCGGCTCGGCCCTGAAAGCAGAATTGCGCTATTCTCTCGATCAGGTGTTTGTCTCCTCTGGCGATGTCTCCGATCAAACGACCCACGCTGGCAGTGTATCGGTCGCCAGCGGAAATACGTTTCAACGGTTGGATTGGGTCGGACTAGCGCGGGTAGAAGAATCGGAGCGCAGCGATGACGACAATATTTCCCGCGCCGATGTTGAATTGGCGGCCGGCTACGAGATCGACCAATCAGTGCAATTATTGGCCGCAACCGGCTATCAATCCTTCGATGACGGCGATTCAACGGATTTCGACAGTCCGATCATGCAAGGCGGCATTCGCTATCGGCCGGGGCCGCGCACGCTTTTCGAATTAACTTACGGCTTGCGAGACGATCGTTACAGCCCGAACCTGACACTGCGCCAGGAGATCGGCGCACGAACCAAACTGTTTCTCAATTACAACGAAGAACTTGGCACCGCGCAGGATCGGTTGTCCGGTATGCTGTCATTTATAGGCGTAGACGGCGAGACAGACGCCTTTGTTGATTCCCGCTTCGGCACGCCCTTCAACCCCAAGCCAGACCCCTTTGACATTGGCAACGATACGTCTCGGATCAAGACCTTTTCAGCAACATTGGTTGGCGATTGGAATCGAAATTCCATCATAGCGTCAAGCCGTTATGCCCGAGAGACCAAACAAGGCATCGACATCGACGAAGACAGTTTGCGAGCGGATGTCGTATGGAGCCGCCGGGCCACGCGAAAGCTAACAGTGCGAGGGTCCGCCGGTTACGAGCGAACAGAATTCGATGACGGCCAAGACGACGACGAGATCCTAATCAATGCCGGATTGCAATATCGGTTGTGGCGCCAGGCGCTGTTTAATCTGAGCTATACGTTCCAGACTCAGAGCTCGGACGATCCCGCCAGCGAATATGACAGCCACGGTGTGATGGTTGGATTGAGAATTCAAATGTGACGCATTCAAAAAAAAATGGCGCCAACTGGTGTTTTTCGCTCAAACGTGATTATCTCTGAAGTGTTGGCGTTAATCGACGCAGGCATGGCTGCCCGAGAATGCTATATAATTTGTTGGTAATAGCAAAATGTCTCGGTAACACTATAGCGATGCTTGTTGGTCTTATACACCAGACCTGGAAGGTCTACATTTTAGGCGAGCAATGATATGCGCAAGATGGGCTACTTCGGTGCAATCGTGTTGCTTGGTTGGATGATATCCCCCGCCGTGACATCCGCCGCCAATGTAACGGTCGGCAACGCGAAAGTTGTGGTGAAAACGGTCGTCGGCACGTCGGACAACAATCAGCGGACGTTACAGTTGCTGGATGACGTCTACCATAACGAGTTGATAGAGACCAAAGCGGAAAGCGCCACGCAGCTGGTGTTTCAGGACGATACGACGGTAACACTCGGTCCAAATTCGAAACTGGTACTTGACCGGTTTGTTTTTGACCCGAACCAATCCAAAGGATCGTTCATCATGACCGCGACACAGGGCGTGTTTCGGTTCGCATCGGGTAAGCTTTCGAGTAAATCCTACAAGATCAACACACCCGCCGGTACGTTAGGCATTCGCGGCACGGAATTTACGGTCGCTATAAACGACCCGCAGTCGAATAGCCAGGAAACCGGTGTTGTAGTTGAGGTGGGCCTTGTTTCCGGCACAGTCGACGTTGTGACCTGTCAGGGCAACCAGCAGCGTCTAGCAGTACCCGACCATACAGTGCGTATCGTCCGGGCGGATGGCGGCAAGTGTCGGGTGTCTACGGGCCGTGCAATCCAGTAGTTGGCCGTGATCCGACGGAGCGATGGGCCAGCTCGTCGCTCCTGCGGCCTGAAGGATTTGCTTGGAAAATTGTTAAAGCGCCCCGCGGTTCCGCCTCGATGCATTATTTTGACGAACCGTTCAGTCCAGGACCTTGCTTCACGGCCACCTACCTGACGCCGTGTGCGCTTCGCCACTCCGTCGCTTGGCGCTTTGCCGCTTGAATTTCCAATGGGTTTAAGTTGTTTTCCAGTTCGCCGAGACGCTTCTTAACGTTCGCGGCATCAATGGACTGCGGCGCGGCCACGCTCAACCATTTGTATGCCTCTACCTGTTGCGCCGGCTGACTGTTGTTCCGCGACAGCATGAAGCCCAATTGGACCTGCGATTCGACGTCCCCGAGTTCTGCCGCACGGCGCAGCCATTTTGCCGCGTTTTTAAGATTGCGCCGCACGCCCTGGCCATCCCGATACCGCAATCCGGCCTGACGTTGTGCCGCCAGCTCGCCTTGGCTGGCCGCCTGCAAGTACCAATGCATGGCTTTCCGGTCACTCCGGTCTACACCGTTGCCTCCGTCATACTTCTCCGCCAGATGGAGTTGCGCGTTCGCCAGACCCTGCTCCGCCGCCTTGGCGTGCCACTCGGCGGATTGCTTGGCGTCCTTCGGCGTGCCGAGGCCGCGCGCGAGCATAAGGCCGAGATTGTTTTGGGCCACTGGGTGGCCGCTGTTTGCGGCCGACGAGAACAATTCGAAGGCGATTTCGAAATTTTGTTCGACGCCGACGCCGTCGAAATACATGAACGCCAAATTGATCTGTCCGATCGCATAACCTCGGTCGGCGACCTGCCGAAACAGTTGTGCAGCCCGCGCGCTGTCTTGCGTGACGCCGCGGCCCAACCGATACATTAACCCGAGGCTAAGCTGTGCAAACAAATCGGATTGTTCCGCCGCACGGCTGTACCATGTGGCTGCTTCCCGGTAGTTCTGGGCCACGCCTTCGCCGTTCTCGTAGAGGACGCCTAGATTGAGCTGAGCCTTTGCCAGGCCCTGTTTCGCGGCCCGGCGATACCAAATCGCCGCCTTCTTCAGATCCTTGTCGACATGATGTCCGTTTTCATACATTTCACCGAGGCGGTTCTGCGCCGTTGGATCGCCGCCTTCTGCACGCAGCAGAACCGCTTCGGCAACTTTTGGTGACTTTTTCTCTCCGTCCAGCGGCGTCGGCGGATCGTCCTTCGCAACCGTTACGCCCGCCGGGGCCAAAACCAGCATGGCAGCGATAACCAGCGCGGCTACGGACTCCAAAATCGACGCCCGTCTGCCTGACCTAGACGACAATCCGAATGGCGCGCTTTGACGGTGACTATGGCCGCAGAACGGGCCCGCCGGATTTTCTCTTGTCGATATTCTAAACATGTGAGCCTTTCCGATTCTACCGATCCATGGCACGAAGAAGTGCCGCGGCCGCCTGATGAACACTGGCGGCGTCCGGGTTTTCCAAGATCAAAGTCAAAACCCCCGTAGCCGACTCAATGTCAGCGTTCTCAAAATGCGCTTGCGCCAGGTGCAGCAGCGCCTCGGGCGCGCCCGATTCGCCGTAAGCCGCCCGCTCGAGCAGCCGTATCGCCCGTTTTGGGTCACCATTTTGAACCAGAATCCAACCAAGCGTATCCATAATTCTAATATCGAATTTGGCAAGAGCATAGGCGCGCTCCGCAAGCGGCAACGCTTCACGTGGATCACCTTGTCGAACAAAACACCAAGCCAGATTGTTCAAGGCGACGAAATCGGCTGGACTGGCGGCAACCAGTTTTTCCAGATGCGGCAATGCTCCGCCACAGTCGTCGTCCGCCAAATAGAGTTTAGCAAGCAACGTCCTGATTTCGTGATTGCCCCCATGGTCGGCGAGCCACCGCTGCAAGATGCGGCGGCCTTCCTCCGGCGAGCCTGCCCGATAATGGGCTAAGGCGAGAGATCGAATGGTTGCCTGATCGCTTCGCATGGCAAGCCCACGGCGAAAAGATTCGAGAGCCTGCTGGTCGTCACCTGCCACAAGGGCTTCATAACCACGGGTCAAGCTCTTGGTTTGGGCATGATTTTGACCGGCCTTGTCATCGCCGGTAGATGCCGGCTTGAAGTCCTTGGCGACTAAACCAAACAACCGCATATCCTGCGCAAGGGGACGATTCGGTTTTCGCGCCGCGTCGCGGCGCGTTGCCTCGTCGGCAATTCGTTCGTTTGTTGCCGATAAAAGAATCCGCCCGGCTTCATGGTCCGGATTGGCACGTAGCAAGTTCTTCAAATGCCATCGCGCATCTTTCCAGCGGCCGCTGTTGTAGCTTGATAGGCTGACTAAAAACATGCTGGGTTGGTGATCGGGCGATGCCCTAAGTGCCGACATTCCGTGAACGTTGGCGACCGCGAAGTCGCCCATGCGCGCATCGAGTATGGCACGCAGGTAAAGCGCGTTCGCGTGTCTTGGTCGGCTCTTCAAGACCGCGTTGAGTTCCGTCAACGCGTCATCCAGGTGGTCTGTCGCCATTAGCGCCTGGGCCAAGCCGATCCGAGCCGCGAAATTATCCGGCGATACCAAATTCAAACGACGATACGCACTTGCCGCGGCCACGTATTCGCCGCGTTTGAACAAAAGATCGGCCGATAGCCCAAGAAGCTGAGGATGATCAGGAGCAATTGACAACGCGGCCTCCAGCGCAGCATTCGACTTCACGTCGTCTCCGGTATGTTGCTGAACGCGCACCAATCCGACCACTGCCTCAACGTTGTCCGGCTGCAGTGCGAGAACGTTTTCGAACGCCTTGTGGGCTTTTGGAAAATCGGCAAGCGACATCAAGGCGTTGGCACGGAGTATCATGGCCTGAATTTGATGGGTCTCGGACCAAGCATCATTCGGTTCGATTTCTTGAATGATCTTCAAATGGCGCTGCTGTAGTCGCCAGATTTCACCCAGTTCAATGGACACACCGGCAACATCCTCGCCGAGGCGAAGGGCGCGGGACAACTGATTCTCGGCGTCTTCAAGTTTCGCCAACAAAAGGTAAGCCGAACCAAGCAGGTGCCGCGCCCGGCCATTATCGGGCTCTTTCTGCAGGACTTTCTTTAATTCGACGACGGCGCCGCGCGGACGTTTTTGATCGATGAACTCTTGTGCTCGCGCCATGCGTTCCGTCGATGGAACGTCATCACAGCCCGCAATCACGGCAGAAATAGCCATAATGACCAATGCGCGCACTATGGCTCGGCGCAGCCAACGAAACTTCATGGCCGCGTCTCGGCGAACCGCAATCAAAACGGCACAAGGCACAGAGAGCAATTTAAACGGTCTCGTCCGTCCGTCTTGAGCGCCGCCAAAGGAAATAGCCAACGATCAGCAATGCCGCGAAAAACACCAACAGGCTCGGCGGCTCCGGCACATCCTCCGCCACCGTTTCCAGTGTTATATCCATCGAAGCGCCCGTCGTCACACTCGTACCGGCAACCGGGTCCTGGCGTATGACAACCGGATCATGGGCGTAGGCTGAGGCGATCAAAGTCGGACGCCAACCCCCACCGGGGTCCTCCAGTTTTACAAAGACTACGCTTCCAACGACCAGGCCAACATCACTGAACGCGCTCCGCGCCTCGTTTTCCGTGAGACCAATAACATTCGGGACGATGACCGAACCGATGCCGCCGCCGCCCGCTGATTCGGTCGCCGGCAACGTCTCCGACGGGAACGCCAGGCCGCCATCCTGAGCCGGTGCCGGAGCACCGGCGGCCGCCGGCGGCGCCGGCGGCGGTGCGGTCGGCGCCGGACCTCCGGCTGCAGGTGCCGCCGCTTCGGCGTCCGGTGCTTCATTGTTCAGCGCAATCATGATTTGCAAGCCGCGCGCGTCGGCGCGTTGCACATCGCCAATTGTTTTCGGCGGCTCTGGGTTTTCGCCCGACGCCAGCGTAAATTCCTCGCCGGCCTCAGCAGTCACGCAATTGTTCAAACTTTGCGTAAACTGACCCGTTCGCACACCATCCACGATGAAATCTTCATCCGCCACATCGAAACTGACTTCGTCGGAGTTCGGCTGGATGACCACAACACCTTCGCCGTCACCGATAAATCCGCCTGGCTTTGGAAGAATGTTACGTATCGTTCCGGCATCTTGACTGACCAGCCCGGCAATCGACTTGCCAATATCGGCAGTGTCCAAGAACTCGGTTGCCGGTGCGCAGCGGCCCGGTCCGATCCCGCCGTCGACATAACCGGCGAGAATTTGAGCCAAACGGTCGAATTCCGCCTCTTGCGCCGCATCGTCCCCCGGTTTCCCGCGAATGAGCAACGCTGAAGCCTGTTCGTACGCAGCCTCTGCGTCCGGCGGCAGGATCGCACGGTTTAGCCGATTGAGTTCGGTGGCAACAAATACCTGCGCCAATCGATCATAGGCGGTGTCCAACTCTTTATTCGACAAGACGTCCAAATAAGTGCGGGTTCGGTCAAAGAATACCGTTTCACCGCCGCGCGAACCGAGGCGGTCCCAGATATCATCATAGGGCCGCGAGCCACCCTCAGCGTGCTCCCGCCAATAGCCGACCCCAAGCGTGCAGCCGCGCGGTTCTGACAAATATTCGATTTGCCGAAATGAACGCTCAATATTGTCACTGTCGCGTTCCGCGCAAGCGGATATTTCGCCCCTTGACACAGAGCAAGTCGTGTTACCGTCAGCATTGATCTCACAGTAAATGACAACGTTCTTTTTAGCGTCCTGATCCAGAATTGGTGCCGCTTCTGCAATCTCGTCGACAAACGCCAACGACAAAAAGAATGCTGTCAATCCGGCAAATACGGCCACGCTGCCTGCTAAATCAACGGCAGTCTTGGAAACCCACAGGGAAATTCTGCCCGTTCCGAGTCGCGAACCGGAGCCCGAGGGAAGCAGCGAGCATGGCTCTTTAACTCTGCATCGAGTCAACATCTTCACTGATCTACTACCAAAATCGACGACAGGATCGTTTATTATAGCACTTCTACAGTTGTCAGCGTAAGTTGTCGTGAATTTTTGGTCATATTCCGGATTGCGAGGTAGAAGTTGGGTTTGCCGTGACGGTGTCGGCGGCGGTGCAAAGCGGCGCATGGAGATCGCTGTTCGGCATGAAACTGCCGTTTATGTCCAATCCAATCGAGATGTTGCATTATGATTTCATGGTGTTCTGCCGCTCGTGGCCGCGGTCAGCCTGTCCAGGAAGGGTGTCCAAGGATTCGACCCTGGTCGCTGAGTACGCTAGCGTCGTCTGTAGTAATAATTGTGCTCGTAGCATTTATGTCCGACCAAGGTGTAGATGCCGGCCAGGATACAGAGAAGTCGGCCCGTGTCCTGCGCGTGTGTCCACCAAGGGACCCGTCGAATTCATGCCAGTTCCACCGGTTGCAGGTCGCTTTCAATGTGGCGCGACCGGGCAATATCGTGGTTTTGGCGCCTGGAATCTATGCCCAGGGCGGTGTCATAAAAACCAACAAAATTACGGTGAAAGGCGAGTTCGGTGCTCACCTTCGTGGACACGCCGTCCAAGGCAAGGCGGCGTTGGTCATCAAAGGCGACGACATTGTCATTGAAGGCATAGAATGTTCGCGCATCTACGTAAAGGATCGAAACGGGTCCTGTATTCGTGCAGAAGGACACAATCTTACCGTACGAAACGTCTATTTTCATGATAACGAACAAGGCGTGCTGACCGGGCCGGCAAGCGGCACGTTTTTGGTCGAGAAATCCCGGTTCGAGCGCAATGGCAAGGGCGGACGTGCCCACGGACTTTATGTCGGCCAAAGCATCGAGACCTTCATATTCAGGGGAAACAAAGTACTCTCCACGATCAATGAAGGCCATGGCGTGAAAAGCCGAGCGCACCGGACGATCATCGAAGACAATCTAATCGCCAGCCTCGACGGTATCGACAGCCGCGCAATCGATATTTCCAACGGCGGCGACGTCATTATCAGGCGGAATATTCTGGAAAAGGGGCCGCAAAGTCGAAACTGGCAAATGATCGGATTGGCACTTGAGGGCGAGATTCACCCTACGAATTCTGCGTCCATCGAAGCTAATTTGTTCGTGTTTGATCTCGAGCCGCCGTGGATCGACCGAATAGTCGATAAAATTACCCGGTCGCAACGCCTAAAGGGCCGGGTTATCCTGAGCAAATCAAGCGGCAGCATAACGCTGACGGACAACATTATCGTCGGTGCCAAGGAGATTGGCATCGACGACGCGGCGGGGCGCAATCTGCGTTACGGCAGTCGGTCCGAGGCTGGCCTTCCGGATTATCCGATGCTGCCGGACACAGTGGCGGACTATGATCGCTTCAAGCACCGCGATCGGCAATGACCGCAACATTATTCGGAACTGGTCATGGACCCGCTGGTTAGCGTCGTCATTCCCACCCACAACGCGGCCGGGACTATCAGGCGTGCGTTGCTATCCGTTCAACGCCAGACCTACTCGCCTTTGGAAATTATTGTCGTCAATGACGGCAGTACCGATGCGACGAATTCGGTTGTCAACAACCTCGCCATCGACAGTATCGAGCTAGTCACGTTAGACCGCAATAACGGTGCCGCGTTTGCGCGCAATATCGGCATTCGCCGGTCTCGCGGGGCTTTTGTCGCTTTCTTGGACGCCGACGACGAATGGCTGCCGGAAAAAACCGCTCGCCAGATGGTTCGGCTTGTGAACAATCCGGACATGACCTTCGTCGCCTGCGCGGCGGGCCATGTCACCGGCGCGTCTGAAATGCCATACAAAATGAATGCCGACCGCCAACCCGCAACCGGGCGTGATGCATGGAAAACGTTGCTAGCCTATACCTACGTCGCAACGCCCTGCGTTATCGCGCGCCGGCAGGCGCTTTTCGATGTTGGACTTTTTGAAACCTCGTTTTCGATCGCTGAGGATCAGGATCTTTGGATTCGCTTGGCACGCGCAGGAGAAGTCGGATTCATCGATGAAATTTTGGCCTATGTAAACGATACGCCAGGCAGTCTAACGAAACGTCACGGGCAACACGCTACACGCACGGTTCTGGACATGATCAATAATCATGTCAACAAAGCTGGCTCGGCGTTGAGCGCCTCGGAACGCAACCAAATTCTTGCGCAGAGGTACGCGGACTTGGGACGCAACGATTATGTGTCAGGCGCTACGCAGTCCGGGGCAATGCTGATATTCAAAGCAATATTGCGAGGCCATGCGCCGCTCGCCAATGGCCTATTTCTGGTGTCTGCCGCACCGGCCTTGCAGCGGCTAAAACGAAAATTGGCTGCGGCCGCCTAACGAAGGCGGGCCAATTCAAAATCGAGAGATGATTTTGCCGGCGATGCCACGTAGGCCTGGTCGGAACCAAGCACCGCTGTAGTAAGATCTGGGCATGTTAGCGAATTTGCGCTTTGCCCGCTCGGTACCGGATCCAAGGTCGATCCGGCGTATGCCATGCGCGGCTGCATGATCGATCATCGCTTGAAGCAGCAGATGACCGGGCGAATACGCCTTCAAGGCAACGTTGTAGACAGGAAACCAATAATGCAGGACGCTGTTGTTCCGCAAGCCGACGTGGGAAGCGACCCAAGTATCACCGGCATAAAGCGTTGAAACGACAGCAAAGCAATCGAGTTCGCCGGTCCTCGCCAAGTCATGCAGCAAGCGATTGGTCCATGGCGGATCCAAAGCCGGATAAACATTTGTGCGGCGATATTGCTCCGATTTCCTATCGATAAGATGGTCGAGATGACGCGCGGGCGACGGCTCCTGGAAACTTGAGACAAGTGGGCCGTAATCGCCAGCCAAGCGCTTTTCGCAATGCACGAGCTCCTTAAAAAATGCGGTATCCGTAACCATTTTCCGCTGTCGGTAGCGCTGCGATCCCAGTGTAAGGTCGATGGCAAGACCGGCGACCAAGCGTCCGCCGTCGACGCCGAACGTTCCTTGCTCCTGTGGCAAATAAGAAAATGGCAGATAGTGCAATCCGCACAGTCGCATGAGCGATAGCGTTGGAATTCGAAACCCTGGCGGCGCGATCAAACCCCACGCATCGGTCAAATGGCCGCCGAGCCGGCCGCCGTAACCAATCTGAGCATGAAACTTGGGGGTCAGGCTATAAGGAAAGAATGCGACAACTTGGTCGTCGTCACGGATGATCGCCACATGTGCCCCAACGCAATTGCGAGCCACAGCGCGTGCGTAGTCTAGGGCAAAGAAAGGGCTGTCTAGCGCTGGATTCTGCCTTTGAATTGCATGCCAGGACTGGCTCTCTTCGGCGCTCATGGTTAGTGGCGACACGATGCGCACTTGACGAGACGCCCGGGTTTCTCCGCGGATCTTGCTGATTTGGATCATACACTCAAGACTGCGCGCTGGCGCACGAACAGCCATCCCGCCAAGTTTTCCGGTATGAGATTGCCGTTGGCGTCCGCTATCCAGCTCGAATGAACGGAAATGCGGCCGAGCAGATCCGCGTAACGCCCATCGGTGCCCGTAAGGTTGAGCAGCGGATCGCTGGTCAGCATCAAGCGAATGTCACAACGTCGGGCGATGGCGACTGTTCGTTGATTGTAATGGCCGTGAGGAAACGACAATGACCACACCACCGGCTCACCCAACCGGTCTTCGAGAAATCGCTTTGCCTGTCGAAGATCGCGTGTCAGATGATCGTCGGCAAGCGATACCAGGGATCGATGTTCCGTGCCATGAATGCCGATCTCCAAACCTTGCCGATGCAGCGCACGGAGCTGGGCGCCCGACAGCCACCGCGCGCCATCCGTGTCGATCACGCTGGTGTTCACAAAAAAGACCGCCGGCATCGCGAATTCCTGCAGCGCCGGCATCGCGACAGATTCACTGTCCGTCCAACCGTCGTCGAACGTAATGACCAACGGATTTGGCGGCAAAGGGCGGGCACAATGACGACTGTCCCAAACCTCCGATAGACGGACGACATTATAGTGTCGACGAAAGAAGCGCAGACATTGTCGAAACAGACCGTCTGAAACGATCCACAGCGCATCGGGCGACGTCGGATTAATCGCGACCTGCTCTAGAACACGGTGGAAAAGTACGATGGTCAGCGCATCTTTGTTGCGCCGCCGATGCCAGCCGTCGAACAAGCCGGTCGAATAAAGCGCATTTTTGACAGCTGGTCGAAACATCGTCTTCCAAAATCTTAGCGGCGCTACCGCCGAACGGTCTTTGCCGGATTGGTTGCCACGGCGCTGGTCCGTTGCAGTCTTCACCGTAAACTGCCGACGTCCTATGGCCCAATAACTCCACAATACCGGAGCGGCAGGCCGATCGTCGACTGCCTTAGCGTGAGGCCCGCCGTGGAAGACAACAACAGCCCACCAGTGTCGTGGACAGTTCGCCGCTCTAATCGTCGATGTTGATATCTTCTGCGATTTTGTCGTGTCTTCTACATATAGGAAGCGTCGAACAGCCAATGCTTACGTGGATGCCAGGAACCCGCAGACGTAGTGCGTCTACCAAAAACGCCGATTCTCCGCGGTAAATTCCACTAATCTTTGCTCATCGAAGCTGCCGTCTCTGGCTATGATTGGCAAAGACGCGTCGCAATACTTGGCCGTCAGTTACTGATCTTGCCGAAAGATCTCTTGCATCGACGCGCCCAGACGGTACAAAATCCAACTGCTATTCCGTATCATGCGTCATGCTGCGTTAAAGAACGTTCACACAATAATAGAAAACAGGACGGCTCGCGTGTTCAAATTTCCCAAAACCCGATCTGTCGCGACGCTGCTCGGCATCGGGACATTGGCATTAATGCTTGGATGTTCCGGCGGATCCGATCGACCGTTGGCACCGGCGCGGCCCGATGGCACAACCACGGCCGGCCCGTATCGAATTGGCACTGGCGATGAACTGAAATTCTTTGTTTGGGGCGATCGAAGCCTGTCGGAAACGGTTCTGGTTCGCCCGGACGGCCGTGTGTCGCTACCTTTGATCGAAGACGTTCTCGTTGCCAACAGAACACCGACCGAGGTTGGCAGGGAAGTCGAGGAACAGCTCAAAAAGTATGTCGAGGAACCGTTGGTCACCGTTATCGTCACGGGATTCGTCGGTTCCTTTGCGCAACAAGTTCGCGTTGTCGGAGAAGCGGCCAAACCGCAAGCGGTGTTGTACCGTGCCGACCTCAGTTTGCTCGACGTTCTGATCGAAGTGGGCGGCCTAACGGAATTCGCCGACGGCAACCGGGCTACGCTTATTCGCGGCGGTGACGGCGCGCAAACCGAATACCGTGTCCGCCTCGACGACCTGCTGCGTGATGGCGATATTTCAGCCAATGTCTATCTGCAGCCTGGCGATGTCTTGATCGTTCCGGAAAGCTTCTTCTAAAGCGCTGCGCTTAAGGGGTGTTTTCGGTTTGTCCCGGTTCATGCCGGACCGCTGTCGAGGCCTGACGACGGGAACGGTTAGCCAAATTCTGCCACGCCTTTCGCGACAGGTGCTGAAGCAGCTGCCAAGGCGGCATTTTTAGCCAGTGCGAGCGGACATATAGGCACCATTGGGCAAAGCCGGCGCTGGGAATAGCAGTGTCGTCGTTCGCGTTGCTGACCGCGGCAATGACCAACTTGTCCATAACTGCCAGAATCAAAGCGTTTGGCGCATGTGGTGAAACGGCGACCATCGCTGCCGCCGGCACGGTCGTTTCGAATACGGCGATCGTGTACCGCAACAGATAGAACAGGATCCGGCCAAGACCGTGGTGGTCGGCACGTGCCGCCAGTCGGGTCCAAAATGCGTTATTGGTGCCGAATTCCTCCAGCAGCAGGTGCAGATCGTATAATTGACGCAAGGCGGCGGAAAATTCTTCGGTGAAAAGATGAGCACCGCTATGAAGCACCATGTCCGCTTGCCCGAGCACCGACAGAAGCGGCGTATCCAATGGAATAACATGTTCAAACAGACTGCCGGCAGAAACGCTGTAGCGACTGGTCGGCGGTACAATCGTATGGTGTATGTCGATCGCGAAAAGCCGGCCAGGATGCCACACCGGTGGCAGCTCGTGCATCCATTGGCGGTAATAGCGGTCGTCATAGTCAGACATCTCGTTGCGCGCCCAGCCCTTTTCCAAGAGCGTCTGTTCAACTTTCTCAATATGCCGTTTTTCGACCATGATATCGAGATCGCTGGAAATGCGCGCGGCCGCAGGCGGTAAACCGGCCAAGAGATAAGCCGCACCCTTAAGCAAGACAATGTCTATGCCAAGGCCGGCAAGGGCCTGCACGATACAACCGACTTCAAAACGAATATCGGTTTGGTTGCGGCGCACGAACCATTTGGCGTCAACCAACTGGCGTTGCGCCGAAGCGGGTATGCTGGATCCAACGTTGTCATCGGACGCAAGGTGTTCGACTTGCGCGATGAGGCCCGTTTGGCGTGCCCGCGTCAGCAAGCCTGGCCAGTCTGACACCGACATCTCATGAACTAATTTTGGCTGACGTAAGACACTGATCAAACAGTCGTCTTTCAGTCGATGCCCGACAGTCGAGTGCGATCTACGGTTGCGCATGGATTGCCGATATTCTTGAGACGGCCTGGTCCAGGTCACAATAGGTAAAGTCATAAAAGGCGCAGTCGGTTACGAGACGCGCCAGTGTCTCGAAACCAACTTCCATCAAGGTAAAATAGTTGGCGGAGAGATCAACCAGCCGCATGAACCCGTCAGCCCTCGCAACGGGTGTCATCGCACCCCGGCCATCGGCTTGGTATCGCGGAAAAATCACCGAAACAGGCCTCGCCGGTTTCCTGACATCACCGATCATAGCCTTCGGTGGTCTCAGATAGGTAATTCTGCCTTTTGTGGTCCCGTCAACAGGCTCGCTGAAGTAAGCGGTCGGCATGAGTTTTCCGACAATATCAATCGACTTCTCCTTCAGCGAGATCGGCCGCGGATGGGGGTAAATCCTACCGTCCTCGGGCGCCAACATGGCAAACTCGTCGGAAAGCAGGCGCCAGCCATCTGCCATCAAAGCCGCACATAGCGTGCTCTTGCCGGCACCGGATTCCCCAGGCAACAAGATCGCCCTGTCATCTCGCGCGACGACCGCCGCGTGGAACAGGAGCCGGCTGGTACTATAACGGGCGATGAACCAATTCAGCCCGGTTTCCATCATCGGCAAGGAGAACGACGCTGACATGGGATCGAACGGCTGTTCTCCATTGATTTCAACTTGGACCTGCCGAGCGGCTAGTGGATTCCACCGCCGGCACCCCTTCAACGTCACCGAAAGGTCCGTGGGCGCATCATTGTCCAGAACGGGGTAGTGGGCGTAGAGCTGCGTGAATTGCCGCACAAAGTGGTTCCCAGCCTGTGCCAGGTTAGCAGATATAGAATATGTACCAACAGAAATATTGAGACGATTCGCGTTCCGCCCCGCCGACGCAGCGAAGCTCAAGGTGCGTCTCCGTCGTAATTCACCTGCACCTCCACCAAACCTATCGTACCAAGCGACTCCAACGTATGACCAACAGTTCGCTCAATCAGTGCCTGATCGTCAAGCTCAAGAAATGCTTCAGTCGCTGTGCACAGCTCATCAAGGCTCGCTGAACAAGTCATGAGTCGTTTCAGCACAAACGCACTCACGACATCGACTTGATGGGTTTGCCCGGATTTCGGATTATAGACTACACTATCGCCTTCCCACACGCGCATGCGGAGAGGCTCGGTACTGGCGATCCGCCAAACGCCCCAGCGTGCGCTCAAAATTTCTTTCGTCATGGCCGACCTGAATACGCCCGCGACGTCCAAGATCATTCGCCGGACAAATCGCCGCCAAAATAGCAATTATCAATGTCAATCGAAAACCCCTGGAGGTTCCAGTTGATACCCAACTGGCTGAGGCACGTGGAAATTCCGACGCCCGCCCTTGCCCGATCGACGGTAACGATCGACAAAACCGCGGCGCTCCCGCCCAAAAGAATTCTGCGGCGCGCATCGCGCCGCTTTGCCTCGGCGGAATCGGAACGACCTAGACCCAAGCTGCCGTCGTCAATCGTTTCATTCTTTTTCGACAAGAGTAAAACCCTACGGAATTGTCTGACGCGTACCTATTTCCAACGACCTAAAACCGACATCGCGATGTTTACCGCGCTTTCGCTTCACTCACCTTCGTCGCGGCTGACGTACGCGAGCCCGGGGATCGACAATGACACCGTCTGACATCTTCAGGGTGGGTTCGGCGGACTTTCTCAATCATATATGCTAAAAAACATCGTTTGCCAAATTCACTGGGAAGATGTGCGGTCGTGAGGCTGAATTTCCCCGGTGGCGCCAATTGCACAAAAGGCGAAAACGCGATGAGAATAGTTTTGGGGGTGTCGTTAATCCTTTTGGGCGTGGCCGCCAATAACTTTGTTTATCTTCAGGACCTGTTGTTCGGGCAGTATTATATTTCGCTTGATTCTTGGCGTGCCTACGGCGGTATTGCGGCCAGCATTTTGATTATTCTGGTTGGCTGTTGGTTGACTGCAAGCAAGCGGTAACGCATTTCATACTCTGCCGAATTCGTAAGGATATCGGGCGTTGAATTCGACGTATGAGCGATTTTTGGAGCTGGTTAACGCGGTTTGGAAGCGCCGATGGCGCGCTTTGATGGCCGCGTGGATTGTCTGTCTGCTGGGTTGGATGCTTGTAGTTGCGAAAATCGACACATATACATCCACCACGAAAATTTTCATTGATACTGCAGGAATCTTAAAACCCCTATTACGGGGCTTGGCAATCGAACGCGATGTCGACAACGAATTGGAGGTCATGAAACAAACCTTGACCAGCCGATCCAACTTGGAAAAGGTCGCGAGATCGACGGATTTAGACATCACCGCAACGACGCCAGAAAAACTGGAAAAACTGCTGGATCGCCTGCGTGACAGGACGTCCGTCAGGACCGAAGGCCGCTTCTTGCTATCCATCAGCTATCGCGACACCGATCCAGTACGCGCCCGTGACGTCGTGCAGGCCATAAGTCGCATTTTCGTCGAAACCACGGTCGGCGAAAGCCGTGAAGAAATCGAAGAAGCGCAGCACTTTCTTGAACGACAAATCGCGCAGTACGAAAAAGCCTTGGAAGCGGCGGAAGCGCGCTTGGCGACGTTCAAGGAAGAGAAGCTAAGCAAATTGCCCAATCAGCAAAACTACCAGTTCCGCGTCGACGAATTACGGGCGGAACTGGAGGAGGCTGAAGCCCTGTTGCGCCGTGCGCGGGTGCAACGGCAGCAACTGCAAAAACAGGCGGAGAACCGACCCAGCTCAAACATTGCCGGCCTCGTTGCAGAAACCCAACAGCAGCTGGACGACTTACTGACCCGGTATACGGAACGGCATCCCGATGTTGTTGCTTTACGGCGAAAGATCGCGGCGCAGAAAGCGGCGGAAAAAGCCGCGGAAGCCCAAGGCTCGGATGCCGGCGCTTCGGCCGATAGCCCGGAACGGTCAGTCGCCACCGCCGAACTCGAAGACATCAAGCTTAAACAAAGTGAGAACGAAGCGGACATTGCCGCCTATGAAGGTCGGGTAAATCGATTGCAGGCGCGATTGGAACGCCTGCGATCCTTGGCGGCCATGGTTCCCGACGCGGAAATGGAACAAGCACGGTTGTTGCGCAATTACGATGTGCTGAAGATCAAGCATGGCGAGTTGCAGGCGCGGCGGGAGCAGGCGAAAATATCGAGGGACCGTGAGGCTGGTGCAGACCGGGTCCAGTACGAAATCGTCGATATCGCTCGGATTCCGGCAATTGCCGACGGACCATCCCGCAGCCTAATGATCTCCGCCGTGCTTTTCGTGGCATTAATTTCCGGCCTCGGCGTGGCGGTCGCGATGTCGTTCTTGAACACTGGATTCGCCGACCCCGCGGTGTTGCAACGGGTGTTCGGAATCGCTGTGATTGGTACGGTTTCCATGGTTCAGACAATGAGCCGGCAAACCTGGCAAGTCGCCAAACATTCGGGTTTCGTGGCCTGTGTGCTACTGTTGTTCGTTGCTTACGGCGGCATGATTTTGACGGAACAGAAAATCGGCTGGAAAAATGTCGTCAAGAGCGGCGAACTTGAGCGAATTTTCAACCAAGTATTGTCCGTCGTGGAGGTCATATGACACCTCAATCCGAAACTTCGACGCATTGACCGGTGATTTAAAAGCCGATGACGCAACACGGTAAATTGGGCGCTTCCATCGTTGAACGCGCCGCTGAGCGGTTGACTGCCGAAAAATCGGCCAGGCATTCGGCAGAGGATGTTCGACCGGCGAAATTAGTACCGCCGCCGGCCCCCAAACCGGCCGTAGATCATCGGCCACCAGCCGAACCAGCCGCGAAAAATCCACGCCCCGCCGAGCCGGCCGTAGAAAAGTCGTCGCCTATCGATCCGCCGCCAAATCAACCGCACTACAAGCCAAATTTGGAGGGGCGTCACGTCTCAATCGACCAGCGGCGCCTGCCGCGTGCCGGGGTCTTCTCACCGGAATTTTCGGCAAATCGTACGACAGAGGAATTTCGACTGGTCAAGCAATCCGTGCTGCAACGCGTTGGCGCCATTGCCAGTCAAGGTCAGCGCGGCGCCAACTTCATCATGGTGACGAGCGCCCGCGAAGGCGAAGGCAAGTCGTTCGTATCAGCCAACCTCGCGATGAGTATTGCCGCCGAAAAAGACAAGTCCGTACTGCTGATTGACGCTGACGCTGCGCGGTCGTCGGTGCGAAAACTGTTCGGCATTGATGCCGATAAAGGCATGCTCGATGCACTGGAGCAAGAATCCACCGGACTTGGCGACGTCATTTTGTCCACTAGTATCGCCGGCCTTCACGTGATCCCGGCCGGAGCCGCTCGGCCGTTGAGTGCCGAGCTTTACGCAAGCGAAAGAATGGAGGAGTTTCTTAATCAAATAGTCGAAGACTTTCCGAACTTTATCGTAATCTTCGACGCGCCGCCGGTGCTGGCAACCGGTGAGCCTAGTGCTCTGGCGCGTCATATGGGACAGATCCTCTTGGTGGTCGAATCGGAGAAAACCAGCCAAACCGCCATTACTGAGGCAATTAACCTGATCAGCATCTGCTCCAACATCGGCTTCGTGTTCAACAAGGCGAAATTTCAGTTCGGCACCGAAAGATTCGGAAAATCATACGGCTATTACTACAAACACAATACGAACAAGAAGCCGTCAAGGAATTCGTAAGCGGGCTATAATCTATGTATGAGGAATTCTACTCGCTTCGTGACCTGCCGTTTCGGTTGACACCCGATGTTGGATATTTTTTCGACAGCCGGGTGCATTCGGCCGCTTTGTCGTACCTCCTCTACGGCCTCGAGAAAGCTGAAGGCTTTGTCGTCGTCACCGGCGAAGTCGGTGCCGGTAAAACCATATTGGTCGATCACCTTCTGTCGCAACTCGATCCTGCGGCTTACGTCGCGGCCAAAATATCGACAACGCATCTACAGCCTGAGGATCTGTTGCGCGTCATTGCCGCAGCGTTCGGGCTGGTGACGGAAAATGCCGACAAGGCACATTTGTTGTCGCGCCTGACGTCGGTTTGGATCGAAGCCCAGCGCACCGGGCGGCAACCGCTCGTCCTGGTCGACGAAGTTCAGAATCTGCCGTTTGCGTCGCTCGAAGAACTTAGGATGTTGTCGAATCTGACCGACGGTGGCCGGTCACTGCTGCAGACCGTCTTGATCGGGCAACCACAGTTCCGTCAGACATTGGCCAGCCCCGATTGCGAGCAATTGGTACAACGGGTCGTTGCGGCGTGCCATTTGAAACCCATGGACCCCGGCGAAACCCGCAATTATGTCATGCATCGGCTTGAAAATGCCGGTTGGTTCGGCGACCCAGCGATCGATGACGACGTGTTTGGCATTGTCTTCAGGGCCACCGGCGGCACGCCGCGGCGAATTAACCTTGTGTTCGATCGCTTATTGGTGCTCGGCTTTTTGGAGGAGCGACACGAAATTGGACGGCTGCAGGCCGAACAGGTCGTTCGCGAAATGATGGACGAAGGCTTGGTCTCGCGGCTGCACCCCGTCGCGAGAGAAAGCCACACTTAAATGACGGCGGTAAGCGCGGCCGAGCGGACCGAAGACTTGCCGGCGCCTGATGCCGAAGCCGGCGCCAACGCATTGAGCATCGATGTCGAGGACTACTTCCATGTCTCGGCGTTCGCCCGGCACATCGATCGCAGCGACTGGGATGCCCAACCGCAGCATTTGCAAGCCTCTATGGACGTCGTTCTGAATCTTCTGGCCGAACAGGGCGCCCATGCGACGTTCTTTGTCTTGGGATGGGTGGCCGAGCGGTACCCGGCGCTGATCCGCACCATTGTGTCGGCTGGCCATGAGGTATCCAGCCATGGCTATGATCACCACCGTGTCGGCGAGCAAACGCCGGATGCCTTCGCGGCGGACGTGCGGCGCACGCGGGCATTGTTGGAAGACATCGCCGGTGTCGCCGTAAAAGGCTACCGCGCGGCAAGTTTCTCGATTTCGGAGAATACGTTCTGGGCCTTCGATAAACTGGCAGAGGCGGGCTACACCTACAGCTCCAGCATCTACCCCATTCGACATGATCACTACGGCATACCGGACGCACCCCGATTTGCGTTCCGTCCGCGCGGTAAGAGCGGAATACTGGAGATTCCAATCACCACGACAGCGTTGTTCGGCCGCAATTTGCCCTGCGGCGGCGGCGGCTACTTTCGTCTGGCACCATACGGACTTTCTCGCTGGGCCCTACGCCGGGTAAGCGAAGGCGAAGGCCGTGCATGCGTTTTCTATTTCCACCCCTGGGAAGTCGACCAACGGCAACCGCGGCCCGCCGGACTGCCTTGGAAGACGCGGTTCCGCCATTACACGAACATTTCCCGTATGGAGGCACGCCTGAGGCGTTTGTTGGCCGACTTCCGATGGAATCGAATGGACCGGGTATTTCACCACGAACTAGACGGCACATGAACCGGATGCCGGTCGAACCCTCCGGCGTAGGCACGCTGTCCGACGCCTGGATTGTGGCGTGGGATCAGTTCGTCGAGAATTCGCCGTCGACGACGTTTTTCCATAAAGCCGGCTGGAAAACGGTGATCGAGCGGAGCTTCGGCCATCGCTGCCATTTTTTGTTTACCAGCCAAGGCGCCCGCGTAACGGGCGTCCTGCCGTTGGTTCACATCGACAGCCGATGGTTCGGCAAAGCTTTGATTTCGCTTGGCTTTGGCGTCTATGGCGGGCCCGTCGCGGAGACCGCTGCCGAGTTGGCCGCACTCGACCGCGCAGCACAGGATCTGGCCCAAGATTTGGCCGTCGATTATCTTGAATACCGATTGAAGTCGGCATCCGACCGTGGCTGGCCGGGTCGGGCCGACCTCTACGCGACGTTCGTTCGCGAACTCGAGCCGGACGCGGATGCGGTGTTTCTTACTTTGCCGCGAAAACGCCGCGCGGAGATCAGATCCACGGCGAAACACGGACTGACGGCAGCCATCGACGGCGACGTTAGGCGCTTCTATCCGATCTATGCGGAAAGCGTGCGCAACCTCGGCAGTCCGGTATACGCCCGGCGCTATTTCGAAACGCTTTTGCAGGTGTTTTCAGAAGAAACCGATGTTCTGACAGTATTTTGCCAGGGCCGGCCGGTATCGAGCGTCTTGAGTTTTTATTTTCGCGACGAAATCCTACCCTACTATGGCGGCGGAACCACGGAAGCGCGCGCGGTGTCGGCCAACGATTTCATGTATTGGGAACTCATGCGGCGGTCATGCGAACAAGGCGTTCGGATATTCGATTTCGGGCGCAGCCGGCGTGGCACCGGCTCCTTCGCCTACAAGAAGAACTGGGGGTTCAAACCCTGTGGTTTGAGCTATGAGTATTTTCTCGTGGGCCGCCGTGATATGCCGTCGGTCAACCCCTCCAATCCGCGCTATCGGCGCTTCATCCAGCTCTGGCGGCGGTTGCCATTGGCATTGACCAACCGAATTGGCCCGATCATCGCGAACGACCTTGGATGACGGCGATGGACACCATCCTGGTTCTCGCCCATCGCATCCCTTATCCGCCCGACAAGGGTGATAAGATACGCACCTATCATGTCATCCGTCACCTGGCGGCGCGTTACCGGGTTCACCTTGGCTGCTTTGTCGATGACCCGAACGATTGGCGTCATGCCGAGACACTGCGCGGCTTGTGCGCAGACACCTACTTCGCGCCGATCGGCGCCGGGCGCATGGCCTTGGCGGCGCTGACCGCGCTGCATCGCAAGCGCGCGTTGTCGATCGCCGCCTATGACCATCCCGGTATGGCGGCGTGGGTACGCGGTGCGGTGAACCGCCACCGGCCGGCCGGTATTTATGCCGTCTCTTCTGCGATGGCGCAGTTTGTCCACGGCCTTCCCGGGAACGCGGTCCCGACGGTCATCGATTTTGTCGACATGGACGCCGATAAGTGGCGGTTGCGCGCGGCTCAGGCCCGTTGGCCGCAATCATGGGTTTTCCGCCGGGAAGCGGCGTGTATCTTGGACCATGACCGCGCCGCCAGTCGCCGCTTCGATCATTGTTTGTTTGTCTCACAATCGGAGGCTGATAAATTTTGCAGCGCGGTACCCGATGCGGCCGACAAGGTGCGATGCATGCCAAACGGTATTGACGGTGCGTACTTTACACCGCAAAGCACCTATCCTGATCCATTCGCCGGGGCGCCGACTTTGGTGTTCACGGGCACCATGGGCTATTGGCCGAACCAAGATGCCGTTTCCTGGTTCGCCACGGACGTGCTGCCCGTGCTACGGCGGGACATGCCGACCCTTGGCTTCGCTGTTGTCGGTAGGGCGCCCGGACGGGCAGTGCGACGGCTGGCGCGGCGTGAAGGCGTCCGCATCGTCGGTGCCGTTTCCGACGTCCGGCCCTATCTGGCTCATGCGCTGGCCGTTGTCGCACCGCTTCGCCATAGCCCAGGCGTGGCCAACAAGATTCTTGAGGGCATGGCGATGGCTAAGCCAGTGGTGGCAACAAGTCAGGCCTTGGCCGGACTGCCCCTACGCCCGGGTGAGGACGTACTGCTCGCCAATTCGGCGGTTGATTTCCGCCGCGCGCTGGCGCCGTATTACGCTGATCCGGCGCCAAGCACGGATCTGGGAGAAAGAGCACGCTCCCGCGTACTTAGAGATTTCGCCTGGTCCGCTGCCTTGACTGGCCTCGACGAACTATTCAGTGAGAAAATGGAGGGCCACACGTCGAATGATGGCGTCCTCATGGTACACTGACATGGAACACGGCCGTGTTGGAAAGCCAACGATTTAAGAAAGTGGTCGATGAGCCCATGACCGTGAGCGACGGAAAAAAGGCAGACTGGTTGTTGCCGATATCCATTGGTGCCGTCGGCCCGTGGCCGATCGCGCTCGTTTGGCTCGGACTTTGCAGTTTGCTTCTCGGCGCCATGTTCTATCAGCCAGCCGTTGCGATGGTCGAAATTTGGCAAGCATCAGCCAGTTTCGAGCATGGCTATCTGGTGCCCTTGGTATCGATCGCATTCGTTTGGTTCCGGCGCCGGCAGATTGCTGCGGCAAGGCCGCGGCCGTGGCCTTGGGGCCTGGTATTGGTCGTCTTGGCGGCATTGGCCATGGCCTTGGGCACGGCGGTCTCGGCGCAGATCGTTCAGCAATTCGCCTTCATTGCATTGTTCCAATCGATTGTCCTGACACTGCTCGGGCCAGCCGTGACACGCCGCCTTTTGTTCCCCTTGGCCTATCTCTATTTCGCCGTGCCGATGGGCAGTTTTCTTGTGCCCATGCTGCGGGAGGTGACGGCGGCACTGACTGTCTTCCTACTTTCGCTGTTGGACGTGACAGCCACCCAGGACGGTTATGTCATCCGCATGCCGTCAACTGAGTACCTTGTCGCAGATGCCTGCGCCGGCCTGCGGTTTTTCCTAGTCTGCATTGCCACTGGCGTGCTTGCGGCGGCTCTGTTCGTGAAATCTTGGATCGGCAGATTGATTTATCTGCCGCTGGTGATCATTTTGCCGCTGGTTGGCAATAGCGTGCGAACAACCGGAATCATTCTGCTCGGCGAATACGGCGTTCTCGACCCTGCTTCGGTTTTTGCCCATGCGACATATGGGCTCGGGTTTACCAGCATTATGATTTTGCTGCTTGTGGTCTTGGCGCTAGCCATGGCGAGAATCGGTTCAGCCGAGTCGTTGGCCGAGGTCGATATCGGCGACCGTGGCGTGCCGAGCGGTTCGGCAATCAAATCTTCGACTTTTCCGCTGGTCTCACTGTGCGCGCTTGTCATAGCCGGCGGTGCTTTTCTCTGGGGCAGTGATCGCGAGCCACCGCGTAGCGCTCCGGTCGTGGTCGAACTGCCGGCCCCTGAGCCGCCGTGGCACGTGGTCGCGGCAGCCGGGCCGGTCTGGCGCCCGCAAGTGGCCGGCGCTCAGGGCGCGTCGATGCGGAGCTACGAACGGTCGGGTGACCGTGTCGACCTCTATGTCGCGCTGTTCGACCGGCAGAGAGAAGGCGCCGAAGTCGTGAACGGCGCCCATGTTTGGTCGTCGATGGGGCCTTGGCTGACCATCTCCCAACAACAAGTGTCGTTGTCGCTCGATGGCACGCCACAGACCTTGCCAGTGACCGTGATTGAATCCGCCGGCGAACGTCGGTTGGTTGGTCGAATATTCTGGGTTGACGGCCAGCTTACCACGAACACCGTTCACGCTAAGGCTCTGCAAGCAAAAGTTCGATTGGTCGGCGGCATACAGGCCGCCGCGCTGATCGTCTTGTCGGTTCCGTTCACGGGCAACCTGTCACACTCGATGGCGTTGGCCAGCGAAATGTTTGGCCAAATCGGACCGATCAGTAAACATTTAGAGCGAATTGCGCGGTAATCGGTCACTAAAGTTTGATTTTCTTTCCAAGTTCTAGGTATTCGATTCGGTCTCGGCAATTACGCCGCAACGACCAAAAATCTCATTGCGACGAAAAGCGACGTGGGGATTATTGGAAATCATGACGAAGTCAGATACTATTCTATACGTTATTCGCGGGCGACGGGCTGGCCGAGCGCATGATTAAAATATTCCAGATGGGAACATCGATCGCTGCCTTGATCGTCTTTTTCGTCGATCTGGCGATACTGATTCTGTCTTTCTATTTCGGCCTGACAATTAGTTGGGTCGAATTCGAACCCACTGTGCCTGAAATCCTCGCGCACTTTCCAAAGGCTGCCTTGTTTGCCGGAACCATTCTGACGTCGATGTTCGCGTTTGGCCTCTATCGGCGCGAGGACATGTTCCACGGATCGATATACATTCCCAGAATGATCGCCGCCGCCGCGTTCGCGGTCGTTCTGCTAACGTTGTTGTTCTACACGATGCCTGTACTGGTCATCTGGCGTAGTATTTTAGCGCCGGCCGGGCTTTCCGCGGTTATCGTCATGATCGTTGTTCGTCGATTGGCGCGTGGCCCGCTCGGTTCAGAGCGACTGAAGCGGCAAATTGCGGTGATTGGTTGCGGCAATCTCGCGGCAAATATTGAAAGAATGCATGCAGATCCCGTGACGACATTCGCCTGCCATGGCTACGCGGTGGTGAATGGCGAGCCGATCGAGGTCGAGATGGACCGGCTGTTGCCGCCATCGAACGCCATAGACACATTGATCAAGAACCAGCGGATCGAGCAGATTGTGATCGCCACCACACGTCCTAACGCATTGCCGCTGCGCGCCATGATCGATTGCCGATTGAATGGTATCCGGATTATCGACTACCAAACATTTTGCTGCCAGGAAACCGGCAGAGTCGACATCGACAATTTGACCGCCGACTGGTTTTTCGTCGATGAAGGTTTTCATGCCCACGCCTTGCACCGCTGGGCGAAACGGGGCGTTGATCTGTTGCTTGCGTCGGTATTCATGATCGTGTTGCTGCCGCTGTTTGCGCTCATCATGGCAGCGGTCAAGATACAGGACGGTGGGCCGGTCTTTTATCGGCAGGCACGCATCGGTCGCCGTGGCGCGGCGTTTTCGCTGTTGAAATTTCGCAGCATGCGAACCGATGCCGAGGCTGACGGTCAACCCCGTTGGTCCGATGATCGCGACGAGAGAGTGACAACCGTCGGCAAGGTCTTGCGGCGCTTTAGACTGGATGAGTTGCCGCAGCTTTGGAATATTTTCAAGGGTGAGATGAGCTTCGTCGGACCGCGGCCGGAACGTCCGTATTTCGTTAAGGAACTATCCGATGTGATCGAGTTTTATCCGGATCGCCATGCCGTCAAGCCGGGATTGACGGGATGGGCGCAAGTCAATTTTCCGTACGCGAACACGCATGACAGCGCCTTCAAGAAACTTGAGTTTGACCTTTACTACGTCAAGTTCGGTTCGGTGCTGATGGATATTGTTATTATCTTGCAGACCATACGGGTTGTCTTTTGGCCGCGCGTCGCGCCGCAATGATCCGTGCCGCTCCAGGCTCAAGGGGCGACGGAATCAACTTTCGTCATCGCGGCGTTGGTGTTCGATCACCGGACTGATAAGCTCATTCAAGATTTGTTGCCCGAAGCAATCGACGAAAAACAGGCCGGTTAGCGCGTTGCTCAAGAGATGATCCGTGCACTGCTGAATACGCTACCCTATCTCATACTCGCGGCCATGATTGGCCTGCGAATTTGGGATCCATTGCCGTTGCAGCATATGCGTTTACTGGTATTCGATATCTACCAGCGGCTGGAACCACGCCTTTATGACGAGCGCATGCCGGTCAAAATCGTCGACGTTGACGATGAATCGCTGGCCCGCGTCGGACAGTGGCCCTGGCCGCGTTCGCTGATCGCGAAAATGGTTGAGCATCTGGCGCAAGCCGGTGCCGCCGCCATTGCCTTCGACATCGTTTTTGCCGAACCGGATCGGTCTTCGCCGGAGAATGTGCTGCCGTTGTGGCCGTCGACGCCGGAAGTGCTGGCGCTTCGCGAGAACGTCGCGAATCTGCCGTCCCACGACAAGATTCTTGCAACCGCCATTCATAACGCACCGGTCATTACCGGTTTTGTTTTGACCGAAGGGGGGACAGGGTCAGCGTCCGGCGACGACGCCGATGCTGCCAAACTAATGATCGCCGATGGCCGACGCATACCGCATCCTGCCGCGACTTTCGCTTTGGCAGGCGACGATCCGAGACCATTCTTGCCGCCGTTCGCCAACGCCGTCGCCAGCCTGCCAATCATCGAGGCGCAAGGCGCCGGGAACGGTGCCCTGAACTCCATCCCGGACATCGATCAAGTGGTCCGCCGCGTGCCTCTGGTGTTCCGGCTAGGCAAAGAACTGTATCCGTCGCTGTCGGCGGAAGTGCTACGCGTGGCGCAAGGCGCGAGTTCCAATTTCATCAAATCATCGGGCGCCAGCGGTGTGCTCTCTTTCGGAGAAAAGACCGGTTTGAACGCGATCCGCGTGGGTGAGTTTGTGATCCCAACCGACGCCAACGGCCGGCTTTGGGTGCGATTCACCGAGCACGAGCCAAAGCGCTACATCCCGGCGTGGAGGATCATTTCGGGTGAGTTCGACCCAGCCATAGTCACGGGCCAGTTGGTCTTCATCGGGACCAGTGCCCCGGGCTTGCACGATATTCGCGCCACGCCTCTGACTCCGTCGATCCCCGGTGTCGAAATCCACGCCATGGCAGTGGAACAGATTCTCACCGGCGACTTTTTGTTACGTCCCGGCTTCGCCAACGCCGTCGAGCTGGCGTTTTTGCTGGTGTTCGGTACCCTGCTGATTGTCTTGCTGCCGCGCTACGGTGCCGTACCCAGTGTCATCATAGGCCTGTCGGCCGTGGCTGTTGTCGTGGTTGGGTCGTTTTATTTGTACCGTGATTACGATTGGATGCTGGATCCCGTACAGCCCTCAATCATGATCGTGTTCGTGTTTCTAACGGCGGAGGCCATATCCTTCATTCGGTCTGAAAGCGATCGACAGCAAGTACGATCCGCGTTCAAGCACTACCTGTCGCCGGAACTCGTCGACCAGCTTTCACGACAGCCGGACCGGTTGCGGCTGGGCGGAGAGCAGCGGCTGATGAGTGTCATGTTCTGTGACGTTCGCGGCTTCACCGCGATTTCCGAGCACTACAAGGACGACCCCCAGGGGCTGACGACATTCCTGAACCGCTTCCTTACGCCAATGACCGACGTCATCCTTAGATCCCACGGCACCATCGACAAATATATCGGTGACGCCATCATGGCTTTCTGGAACGCGCCGTTGGAAGATCCCGATCATGCTGCGAACGCCTGTCGTGCGGTTTTGGAAATGTACGAGGCTCTGCACCTGCTGAACGCGGAATTCGAGAACAAAGGCGTGCTGTCGACTGACGGCGCGACAGTCGATACAGCCGCCGCCGCGGGCGACGGCCAGGGACCCCGCTCCGCGTTCGACAATCTTCTCGCCGATGCCGAGAAAGGTATCGTCAAGGCCCAATACGCGGTGGCGAAATCCTACCGCGACGGCATCGGCGTCGACCGCGATACCAACCGGGTCGCACACTGGTTTGAACGGGCAGCCCGTCAAGGCTATGTGCCGGCGCAGCGCAATATCGGTCTGCGCTATGCCCATGGCGACGGCATCGACCGCGACCCCACGGAAGCGTTCTTTTGGCTGTCGCTGGCGGCATCCAACGATTTGAGCGGGTTCGAAGAAGAACTCGAGGCTTGCCTTGATGAAATTGACCGGACAGACCGGCAAGAAATTGAAACCCGCGTGAACATCTGGAAGCCACAGCCGGAGGGCAGTCATTCCATTCGGCTGGATATCGGCATTGGCGTTAATAGCGGCGAGTGTGTGGTTGGCAATCTCGGGTCCGACCAGCGCTTCGATTATTCGGTGCTCGGCGATTCCGTGAATCTGGCATCGCGGCTAGAAGGCCAAACCAAGGCCTATGGCGTACCGATCATGATTAGCGAAGGCACACATGCCCTGGCGCCGCAATTTGCCGCCTTGGAACTGGATTTGATCGCGGTCAAAGGCAAAATCGAGCCGACCCGCATATTCGCCCTCCTAGGTCTGCCGGAGATGGCCGAGAGCGAGGATTTCAAAACGCTGTTGGCGGCCCATAACCAATTCCTACAGTCCTACAGGGCGCAAGATTGGCAGGATGCGCGGGGGCAAATGGCGACCTGCCGGGTTTTGGATCAGAATTTATCCAATCTCTACGACATGTATGAGGATCGCATACATGGGCTCGAGCAAGACCCGCCGGGCGACGGCTGGGACGGCGTCTATGTCGCCTTAACGAAGTAGCCGGGCGCCGGCACCGTTCACCACAGCACGAACCAAGCCACAGCGCCGATCGCACCATACAGACCCAACGACAATGCCGGGCCGTAAACGAACACGCCCCTCATGGCTTTGCGCCAGTCCTCGTGGGACTCGCCAAGCCCCTCGAATACCACCGGTTCAATGCGGGGGACGGCGTCGTCGCGTTCAGTGTCCGACAGCGCCAAGCTGTTCTGCAGCATGATTTTCGCTCCTAGAAACCACGGTGCTCGTCAAAAATGAAGAATTTCTTAAGCTGCAACGGACCTGTGGTCGGCTACCTTTCGCAACTGTTTGAAATGGTTGACGCTTGTCTGGATCGACGTTCGCCGCACCACTGAAACCCTGGACACACCCGATCCAGCCGAGAGCCGCGAACGCCTCGACAGCCTGACCTGAGATTTCTCGCTCAACTACTGCTACGCGGGTCGCCTTAATGGCCCGCCAGATGGTTCCATTGCGGCAACAGAACGATGCTGTTCGGGTTGAAGCCAAGATCTTTCAGTGTGTCCATCGACGCCACGCTTTTTTGCTGCCGCAGATCAATGACCGTGACCGAGCCGTCGCGCATACCCGGCAGGTTGATGAAGGAATTTTGCACGAACGCCAATGTCCAATCGGCGGTAAAGGCAACGTGATGGGCGCCTTCGGCGGTCCTAATGGTTTTCAGCAATGTCGGTTTCCGAATGTCGGCGGAAAGATCGAAGATGTGGAAGTTGCCCGGGTTTGCCGTTGTGACATACAGGCGCTTGCCATCATCGCTGAAGTACATTTCCAGGGGCACGCCGGTTTTCTCCGGGCCAAAATCGAACGCCATGGCCGGCATGAACGCCTGCTTCGCCCGATCCCAGCTCAATGTCCAAAGCGAATGGCCAAACATGTTCGTGACGTAGACAACGGGTGATTCCTGGCCCGGCACGACCAGCAGCTCGACCGGTGCCTCGCCCGACGGTGACGGCTTCATCGAGAGCTTGATCTCGCCCAATATCTTGCCGCTGGAGGCCTCGAGCACCGTTACCGTTTCGTCCGGCGTTTTCAGATCGCCGCTGATGGTGCTGGTGACCAAGATTCGGTCGATGGCGGTATGCACCGACAATCCGTGGGGATAGGTGTCAGGAATATCGATGGTTTTCAGGATCTCATCGGTTTTGACGTCGCCGACAACCACATTGGCCGAATCCATGCAGGTCAGGTACCATTTTTCGTTGGCTTCATCGAAGATCACGTCTTCGCCCATCTTGCATTGTGGGACCGCTATTTTCCGCAGGCGATAGGGAAATTCGTCGGTGCGGAAGACATGCAGCTCGCCTTTGCCAAGCGCGGTCACATAGGCCTTGGTCATCGTCCGATCGAAAAATATGTGATGCGCCACCAGATCCGGTTCCAACGGAATGTCCATGAGGATCTTGCCGTAGGTTTCCGACTTGGGGTCCACGTCGATAATGGCGATGCCTTCCTTTCTGTCCCGTTCTCCGGACAGTTTCAAGGCTTTCAAGGAATCGGCGGGTTTGCTTTCATAATTCATCATGGCGAGAATTTCGCCCCAAGCCGCCGCGGGCAGGAGTAGTGACAGAGCCAGGGCGCCGCCGGCGCATAGTCGTCCTATATTGCTGTCATATCGCATCATCATCTCGTCTTCATATCCAAGGGTTTTGCTGCTATTTTTCGGTGTCGTCAGCGGCTCAGTACCGACCGTTGCCAAACCTGCATCACGCGGTCTAGCCGTGTCAAAGCGCACAAATCTCGCGTCCCGATAGGAGAATTGACATGACATTCTCACGCCCAAAGAGGGTACGATCAATTCTCCGAACGGTCAATTTCAGCGGCTTGATTGCGCTGCTGTTGTGGGCAACGACGGCCCAGGCAGCGGAGCGGCAATTTAGTTTGATGCTGAAGGCCGGTAATCCGGCGAACGGCGTGCAAACCTTCAAAGTCAGCCAAGACGACAGGGTATCGGTGACCATATCGGCAGACAAAAAAACCGAATTACACTTGCACGGCTACGACGTGAAAGTAACCGCGCAACCGGCCATGCCCGGCCAGCTGGAATTCATCGCCAAGATCTCTGGGCGCTTTCCTTTAACCGTCCATCGGCACCATTCGGCTAAGCAAAAAGGGCTGAAACTGACCGCAGATCATGGCGCGGTTGCCTATGTGGAAGTTCATCCGAAATAGCGCATCCGAGGCCTACTCGCCATCGAACGTGCACAACGACATGACGTCATGGCCGCCGCTTTCAAGTCGGCCACGGCCGCCCAGGTCGGGCAGTTCGATAACAAAACTCAAACCGACGATTTCGGCACCGATGCGTTCGATCAGCTTTACGGCCGCATCGGCGGTGCCGCCGGTGGCCAGCAGATCATCGACGATGAGGATCTTCTGCCCCCGCTCTATGGCATCGACATGGATCTCGACGCTGTCCGTGCCATACTCAAGCTCATATTCCTGATCGATCGTATCCCAGGGAAGCTTGCCCTTTTTTCGGATCGGGATGAAAGCGGCATCGAGCCGGTGGGCGACGGCGCCGCCGAGAATGAACCCCCGCGCCTCGATGCCGGCAACGAAATCGATGTCGGCGTCGCCGTAATACATGACAAGCGCATCGACGACGCTGTTGAATCCTTCGACATGTCCCAGCAACGTCGTAATGTCGCGAAACATGACGCCGGCTTTGGGATAGTCGGGGATGGTGCGGATCAATTTCTTGATGTTCGTTTCATGCATTGTACTACGCCTCAAGCAAATTCACGTTGTTCGACATCCAGGAGATTGCGGCCATCCATGTAATCGGGGATCGACGATCCCAGCCGCGAAAGCACGGTCGGTGCCAGATCGGTAACGTCTCCGGGCCCCAGAATCGCATTCTCGGCAATGCCCTGACCGCATGCCATGAGAAAACCCTCAGGCCGATGGCCACCGGTCTCACGAAACGGCAAAGGGCCAAGCGTACCGAGTGTAGGGCTGCTCACCATGTTTGCCGGCGGCTGCTGCCAAACCACGACCAAATCGGCGTCGGGCGCGTGTGGGCCACATGACCGGCTGTCCGTATCCGTGCGCACGACCTCCTTGACGACAGGTTGGTCGTTGCGCGGATTGCGCAGCGCGTTGAGCATGTCGGTAATTTCGTCGCACACCCGATCATAGTCGGCGGGCGCGACTGTGCCCCGCGCTTCCCGGCCTTTCAGATTGATGCGCACATAACCGTCGCCATAGGTCGGCAGGGCGAACGCCTTCATCTTCGGCCAGCGACGTTCGAGCCAGGAGAGCGGCTGCGAAAACAGTTTCGGATGCATCCGATAGAGCAACCGCCTTGCCACGCTCCACTGCCCAAGCGTAGCCACGGACAGCGCGGTTGTCGCCATCTGGTCCCAAACCGCACGCAACCACTCGTCGCTATCCTGACCGGTTCGCAAAGCCGGCAGTTTTCCGTCCTTGACTTGGTCTCGGCAGAGATAACGGCGGCCGGCGAAGCTGTAGCGATACAGCAACTCAGGCAGATAGATCATGCTCGGCAGGTCGTAACAGTTGGCCACGCTGCCGTGCACGGAGAAGATCATCAGATCAGTCTGTTGATCCGCCATCCGGTCGGCGATCGCCCCAACCGCCGCATCAAGCGCCACATAAATTTCGCGCAACGGGTTCCGGCCGGGCTGGGCATGTGCATTGAACAGCGGATGCGCCGGATCGCTTACATGCCAGAACTTGTGCAGCGCCATATGCGCCTCGCTAAAGACCGTGAGAAACAGGTCCCAGCGCTGTTGCCCCAACAGCTCCAGGCAAATGTCCCTTTTTCGGCCGATACTGTCGATTAGCGCCGCATGGAGGCGCTCAAGATAAGGCTGGTTCGTCCATTCCCCGCCATATTCCATAGGCAGCGCCGAATGCGCACCAAAGCGCTCGGTGAGGTCCTGGGCGAGCGCCGGCGGGTTCGACTGCAGCGGCCCCATGGCCGCGTGCGCGCCCCACCCCAATACCTGCACACCGCGTTGTTCAGGGAACAGCACCGGGCAATGGGGCACGTCGAAAACGCAGACCGACCGATCCCGATCCAACGCATAGAACGGTCGGAAGTCGTGAAAGCCATAGGGGCTGAAGGATGTTTCATAGGTCTTCGGCGAAAAATGGAACTGGCTCCAGAAGCCGGTTTTCTGCGGCGTGCACCCGGTTAGAAAGTTTGTCCAGGGTGTCTCGTCGCTATAGAACGCCATGTGCCGCAGCGTCCGGTAGCTGCCCCGTTGGCGCAGCCGCGCCAAGTTCGGCAGATGCCCGTCCGCCGACCACCGATCGATCAAGCCGTGATCGGCCGCGTCCAGGCCGATGGCAACAACTGGCCTGCCTACCATAGATTCCTCCTAATACAGATTTCCTTGCACATCGACCGTTAGTATAGCCGCAACTTCGGCGCGCCCTTGTCATAAGCGCTATAGGCGCGGCGCCAGGAAATCGTCCGCGGCGTCACAGCTTTCTCATCCTCGCTGACCGGAACGGCAGGTTCTTTAAGGCATGTCGAATCCCAGAAATGACCGCAATAGCGGCAAAGGTGCTGGTACATGTCGGCGAGGGTATCATCGACCTCCGGCAGGGATTTTCGCCCGACGTCCTTTCCGAACACGCGATCGATGGCGCCGCAAATCGGATGAGGATAGTAACCGTAGCGGTTCAAACCAATACCGTATATGCACGGCAATACGCAGCCATTGGCAAACATCGCGGAATCATCGGGCCTTAGATCTATGGGCGCAACGTTGAAGTTGCGATGATGATCCTGGACCGAGGTCTCTTTCCCTGAATCGACGACGTCCACATCTGGCGGCATCTTCTCCATAATTCGGTGGGTCGGTTTACAGTAGCCATTGGTGCACAGCGCCAGACGGGTGCCGGGAGAGTACTGGCGTTTGTAGCGGACGAGTTCGTCGACAATATCGAGAATATGAGGATTGAGCGTCGGTTCCCCGCCTTCGAGCAGGATCTCCGACCATTGGCGCTTCTGTGCGATACTCTCTTTAACGAACCGCCGGATCTGCTCGACCGTCATATGCTCCTGTACATTGGCTTGATCGTCGCCGCAGGAACGATTGCAGTTCTGGCAATGCATATTGCAGAAATGTGTGACGTCGATAATGATTTTGGTCGGATCCGGTCGGAACGGGGGCTGGGCCCGCAACACCTTTTCCGCTTGAATTTTATTTTTTGTGCCGGCCCAAAACGCTTTCAGGAGCGGTGCTCCGGTCTTGTCCGCCCTGGCCGCCCTATAGGCGCGGCGCACATGGATGCCCAAGTTGCCGCCGACGGGTGAACGCGACAGCACCGCCGCAGTGTCCGGATTTTTTTTCATGATTGATGTCCTTGCCATGCTGGTCCCGAGCCCATTGGGATCCTCGTTGATCTCATTGAGGGGATGGCTATCACGGGCCGGTAACGGTCGGGTAACAGGGTCCAGGCCTTAAGCGGACAAACGAAGCGGTGGGGAAATCGGCTACCGTTGGCTATTGACTGGCGGCCGGCCGCAATTCCGACATCAGTTTCCACGCCAACCAGTCGGCGCTGTTCTGAGAATCCAGGCTGTATGAAATGCTGCAAGTGCAGCCATCGCACTCCCGACGCAGCATCGACCGGCAACGCTCGCCGTAAGCCTTTGATCCGACGATGTCTCTGATGTCGTTTTCGAGGATATTGCCCAACTGAGACAGGCTGTAGCAGCCCGACAGGATATCGCCGTTGGAGGTGATGTAGATATAGACGTAGCCGAGCACGCATGGCGGCTCGCCGGAGCCGAAGCTGCGGGAGCGCCCCTCCTTGTAGTGCTTTCGAACATAGTCGATTTCGTACTTCGGGCGGGCGAGGCGCCGGTCCAGGATCTCCAGAATGTCCTGCAGTTCTTGATCGTTCGGCCAGCAGTCGAGGTTCGCGTTCGAAAACTTGAAAATGCTGTTGTTTAAGAGATTGTATGAAAACGACCAACCCCGGCGCTCGGTTTCGTCGATCAGTGCGTCCAGGTGCCCGGCGCCCGGCCCGGTCAGGGTGCAGGCGATCGAAACGCCTTTGTTCTCCAGCAGTGTTGCCCCGTCGATGGCTTTTTCATAGTAGCCAGGTACGCCACGCAGCCGATCGTTGTCAGCGCCCGTAGCATCGAGCGATACGGTAACATGGGTAATCGGCGAGGCATTGATGGCATCGGCGCGGTGCCTGAGCAGAAGACCATTGGTTTGCAGCCGAATGCGTTCCAGATTTTGTGTATCCGCCTGTTCCAATATCTGAAACAGGTCGCGGCGAAGCAGCGGTTCGCCACCGGTAAATCGCAGGTAACGGACGCCCACTTGGGTGAGGCGGTTGATGGTTTCAACGGCTTTTTCCGTGGTTATCGCGTTGGTCCACGTGGATTTCCAATAGTCGCAAGTCACGCATTTCGCTTGGCAATTCTCCGTAAGCAACAGATGGGCCGCGATCGGCGCCACGCGTCTCGGCGCCAGAGTTTCCGACACTTTCGACCCAGCCACCACACGCGACAGGTAAACGGACTTGGACAACATTGGATCGACCACTCGCTATGTTACCGGCGCCAAATCTTCGGGCAGTAAACCCACACGCCCAATTCGAAAATTCAGCTGCATAATAACTCGGAATTAGGGAGAGTCATTGTTGAATGCCAAGGCCGCCTTAAAAGCGGTCAATTGTTGTGGGCTATTGGCTAATGGCCGAAGATGGCTACCTTTATTCGTCCCCGTGACCCAATCAGGCAGCGTGTTCGATAGTGAAGCGACCCTTGGTAAGAATAGCGTTAAACGCGGTGCTGCTGGCGGCAAGTTTGATCGTTGTGATGGCCGTGTTGGAAGCCCATTTCCGGGCATTCGATCCGCAAAGTCTGCGCCTGTCCCGGTCCGATCCGGTACTTGGATGGAATCACGTACCGAACACGTCGGGTTTTTGGCGTAAATCCTGCTTTTCCAGCGAGATCAACTTCAACGCCGAAGGCATGCGGGATGTCGACCATGACCTCAAAAAACCCCACGGTACTTACCGCATAGCCGTCATTGGCGATTCCTACGTGACGGCCCAGGAGGTCGCCTTCGATGACACCTTCTTCAGGCGACTTCTGCATATCCTGAGCCGCCAAGGGCATGAAATCGAGGTGCTCGGGTTCGGCGTGCGCGGTTTCGGTACCGACCAGGCATACCAGTTGCTGGACCATTACGCGCTCAAATACGATCCGGATTTGGTTATCCTGACGTTTGTGCCCAATGACGTGGGAAACAATCTGCTTGAGTTGGAAATCAACCCGGCGAAGCCGTACTTCGAGCCACGGCCCGACGGATCGCTAAAGTTGCGTCCATTCACTCCGATGCCAGACCATTCCGGAACTTGGAAATCGACATTGTTTGAAAGCTTCCACATAGTCCGGTTCTTATACTACGCCGGCGCACGAATTCCGGTCATCCACAATGCGTTGGTGAAATTTGGCGTCTACGCAAACGTTCTTTCGAATCCGGCCGGGCCGAACGACTTGTTGGACGACACCGTATATCGCAATCTGCCTTGGCCGGCAGTGTGGGAGGAAGCCTGGCAAGTGACCATGGGCCTTATCCAAAAAATTAGAGCTCTGTCGGCCGGCGGCGGCGCAGAATTTATCCTGTTCTCGGCGACCAAAGCCATAGAAGTCGATGACCGGCTGTTCACAACACTGCAACTACAGCACCCCGGGTTAGCGCTGCAATACGATAATATGGAAAAAAGACTGGCTAAATTTTCGCGGGCTAAGGACATTGACTATGTCTCGTCCCTATCTGCGATGCGTAATATGAAATTCAATGGTAAATCGGTGCACCTTGACTGTGATGGTCACTGGTCGCGCCATGCCCATAAGCGCGCGGCCGAATTGTTGGCGGATCACATAATCTCCCGGGGTCTATATGGGCGCTGATAAACGGTCACCGGTCCTTGTTATCGGTCTCGCCGAAGCGACGCTCGAGCTGATCCTGCCATGGGTGGAAGCCGGTCATTTGCCGACCTTTCAGCGCCTGATGGAAGAAGGTGTCTACGGCACACTGCAGTCGCAAGCGCCTTTCATCACGCCGCAGATGTGGGGGACAATTCTGACCGGTACGCCGGCGCGCCTGCACGGCGTATTAGACTTCTGGCAACGTGGCGACAACGGCCGGTTTCGAGCGACCAACGGCGCCGATCTGAAGCAAACGCCGATCTGGGAAATACTCGGCGAAGGCGGGCTTAGGTGTGGCATGGTGAACCTGCCCTTTACTTATCCGCCCCGTTCCATCCGCGGCTATATGATCTCGGGTGAAGATGCGCCGGGCGCCCACCGTTCGATTGCAAATCCGCCGGAACTGTACGACGATGTCGTCGCCAAATTCGGCCCTTACAAGTTGAAAGACATTTTCCCGGGCGGTCGAGTCAAGTCGGACTATTTGACGTTGGTCGAGGAATGTATCGGTAAGCAAACCGATGTCCTCGAGTATTTGCTCGAACAGCGTCCGACTGACTTATTCATGACGTTTTACAGTGCAACCGCAATCTGCCAGCACTATTTCTGGTCCGATATGGCATCCGATGACAAGGAAAATCCCTACCGATCGGTGATCGAAACCGCTTATCGCGAACTCGATGGGGCGGTCGGTCGGTTGATGCGGGCCGCAGGACCGGAGGCGCGAATATTCGTCATCTCGGAATGCGGCGCTGGACCGATACAATCGGGCATTAACATCAATGCCTGGCTTGCACAGGAAGGATTCCTGACTTATCGATCAAAAGTCGGCGCCGAGCCAGCTGGCGAGCATCCCCTGCGCGCCGCGGTGGCGGCTGCCCGTCGTCAGGCACAAGGCATCTTGCTGAAGCAGCTGCCGCAGTTCCTGTACTATTTCGTCAATCGATATCTCGGTGGCGTCAAAGCGTCGGTACAGTCATATCTCGTCAATTCCGGCATTGACTGGAATCGCACGCAAGTCTTTTCGCGCGGTAAGGAAGGCAATATTTTCATCAACCTAAAGGGCCGCGACCCCCGTGGCAGCGTCGACCAAACCGATTACGATAGCCTATGTAGAACAATCGTCGATAAGCTGTATGCGTTGGTGGACCCGGCGACGGGAAAACCAGTCGTCGAAAAAGTTTACCGCTCGGAAGAGCTTTATCATGGGCCGATGCAAAGGACGGCGCCTGACATTACCGTGGTCTGGCGCGACGGCCTGTACAGCCCGCATGAGGGCAACCGCAACAATGCATCGATATTCGTAGAGCGGTGGCGGGAGTATATGAACTGGCCGACCACCGGCTCCCATCGTTCGGACGGAATCTTGTTCGCCCATGGGCCGGGAATCCGCAAGGGCTGCAAGATCGCCGACGCCAGCCTGCCCGATCTTACGCCGACTTGGCTGCACGCCCTTGGCCGGCCTGCGCCGGTCCACCTAGAGGGTCGCGTCATCCCTGGCCTGTTCGAGTCAATGGAATGAAATACAACAGGCTCGGCCATACGGATTTGCGGGTTTCCGAGTTGGGCTTGGGCTGCCAATCGCTCGGTGGCGGCCTGTACCATCGCGACCGCAAACAGGCCATCGCTTTGGTCCAGGCGGCGGTCGACGACGGCGTCAATTTCTTCGACACGTCGGACCATTACAGCCAGGGATTGAGTGAGCGGTGGCTTGGTGAGGCGCTAATAGGCCGGCGCCAGGACGTGATTGTGGCGACCAAGGCAGGGACGCGCTATACGCCGTTCGGCAAACTGGCCGGGCGTGTCCGGCCGGTCCTGAGGCCGTTCCACCGCCACCTGCGCCAGCATAAAGTCGCGCTCCACCAATTTCGAGCCAATCGGAAGCGCCAGGATTTTTCTGCTCCCTACTTAGTGCAGTCCGTAGATCGCAGCCTGAAACGGCTGAACACCGATTATCTGGATTTGTTTCAGTTGCATAAACCTCCAGCAGCGGTTCTGGCGGATGGCGGTTGGCACGAAACTTTGGAGCGATTGCGGGAAGGCGGAAAGGTACGCAGTTACGGGATTTCCTGCGCCAGCGTTTCCGACGCAATTCTATGCCTTGACCTTCCCGGAATCGCCGCCGTGCAAATCGGTGTCAGTCTGCTGGACCAGGTGGCGATCACGGACTTCCTCAACCAGGCGCAACAGCGATCGCTCGGCGTCATTGCGAGAAATCCGCGGGCACAGGGCCATTTGACCGCAGATTTCAGTGACATCATGGCCGAGACCTATGTCAAATCCAATGCGGAAGCGGCGGAGCGCATGCTGCAAGCCCGGCGCTATTCCTTCCTTGCAAACGAGGCCCGTACCCTGGCTCAGGGCGCGCTGCAGTTCGTGCTGCGGCTACCTGGCGTTACCACGGCAATCCCGCGGGCGGTCGATTTGCCGCAGTTGATGGAAAACCTCGGCGCGCTTACGGCACCGCCGCTGACCGACACCGACCTTGCACGCATCGATGCCCAGCAATCTACATCCGCCGCTACAGGCGCGGAGCAGACAATCGACACCGCTGTGGTGCAGAGCCCATGAACTACCGAAGTCTGGGGAAAACCGGCCTCCGTGTATCCGAATTGGGGATGGGCTGTTCCGGTATTGGCCGCACGCTGTATCGGAGAGATGACAGCGGCGCCATCGCCACGCTGCGGGCATCCTTGGATCAAGGGGTGAACCTATTCGACACGGCACCGAACTACAGTGCCGGCGAAAGCGAGCGCCTAATCGGAGAAGCGCTCAAGGGCAAGCGCGATCAGGTCATTTTGACGTCCAAGGTTGGCGCCCGCGGTACCGCCGTCGGCCGTCTGGCCAAACAATACAAGTATCTGCTGCGCCCGGCGCGTTTTCTGTTTGAACCGATTCTGCGGGCGGCAGCGCGGCAATACCGTCATTCGCAACGGCAAATCGATTATTCCGAGAGCTTTATCATCAATAGTCTCGAACAAAGCCTTGGGCGGCTACAGACCGACTACCTGGACATTTTTCTGCTCTACCACCCAACAGCTCAGTCTCTGAGGGAAGCGGAATTTTGTGAGACATTGAACAATCTCAAGGCCGCTGGAAAGATCCGTCACTGGGGAATTTCGGTCGATACGCTCGAACAGGCGATGATGTGCTTGGAAATTCCTGACGTCGCGGTTGTACAGCTTGACTTGAGCATGGTGTCATCGGAACCGGCGCATGAGTTTCTGACGTACGCTCGACAAAAAAACGTCGGCGTTGTTGCTCGGAAAGTACTGGCCCAAGGTCTGTTGACCGGATCGACGGCGCAAACCAAGGCCGATCGCTGGGTCGCGGATAAGGAGCAGCTTCAAGCCATGAGACTAAAGGCGAACAAGTTGGCTTTCCTGGCAACCGGCGGCCGCACCTTGACGCAAGCGGCGCTGTTGCATATCCGCGGGCTGCCATCCGTGGCAAGCGCCGTGGTAGGCTACAGTGGCCAAGAACACTTGCGTGAAGTAATGGCCGCCTATGGGTTGCCGTTGCTGACCGAAGACGAATGCGCAAAAATTGGCGCGCTGTAGTGGTAGGGGTCGCCGCCGGGAACATGCGAATTCTGACTTTGAGCTATGAGTACCCGCCGATTGGCGGCGGCGGCGGCAGGGTAGTCGACGGCCTTGCCCGCCAACTCGCGCGACAGGGGCACGAAATCGATATCGTCACTATGGGTTTCGACGGACAGCCCAACAGGGAAGTGGCCGAAGGCGTCACCGTATTGCGCCAGGCAGCAAGCAGAAAACGGGCCGACATCTGCCACACGCGCGAAATGATACCGTATCTGCTATCCGCGCTGCCGCGTGTAAAACGACTGGCCGCAGAAAAGCAGTACGACATCAATCACACCCACTTCATTTTTCCCGATGGCGTATTGGCCTGGCTCCTGCATCGTGCCACCGGCTTGCCTTACGTCATCACCGCCCACGGGTCAGACGTCCCCGGCTTCAATCCCGATCGGTTTCAATTTCAGCATTCCTTGCTCGCGCCCTTGTGGCGGCGCGTCGTAAAAAATGCGGAATGTGTGGTTTGCCCCTCTAGCCACCTGCGGTCCCTAATGAAGAAACGCGGTGTCGACACCAAATTGAAAGTCATTCCGAACGGCCTGAGCGCGAACAAATTCGACCCGGAACGTGACAAGCGCATGCGTATTCTGGTCGTCACGCGCATGTTCGAAAGAAAAGGCGTCCAATATCTGCTGCAGGCCTTGCGGGGCCGGACATTGGATTGCGAGATAAACATTGTCGGTGACGGGCCATATCTGGATACTTTGAAACGCATGGCCGCGGACACGCCTGCCGACGTCCGATTTCACGGCTGGCTCGACAACGAATCCGGCGACTTAAGGGCGCTGTACGAAACATCAAGTATCTTCGTTTTTACCTCGCAGCAGGAAAACTGCCCGATCAATCTGCTCGAAGCCATGGCCGCCGGCATGGCAATCATTACGTCGCAAGACCCCGGATCCAGAGAGCTGGTTGGTGATGCGGCACTATGTATTGAGAACAATAGACCGGAACAGCTGTTTACGACGCTTGAGCAGCTCACGCATGATCCGGCGCGGTGTCTCGAATTGGGCCGGCGGGCCCGCCAGAGACTCGAAGCGCATTTTACCTGGCCCATTATCGCCGACCGGTATCAAGCGCTGCTGGAGCAGGCACGGGGCTGATCAGCGTGGCAGACGCCGAAAACATCAGGAGCCGTAGGACTTGGATCTACAAATGGCTGCTTAGCGCGGCATTGCTTGGGCTGGTACTTTGGTTCGTCCCGGTTCGGGACATAGCCAACGAACTGGCCGCGGCAAATCCCTGGTGGGTCATCGGTGGTCTCGCACTGTTCGTCATCATGCGCCTGCCGTCTGCCTACCGCATGCGCCTGATCACCCAGCGCCAGGGCATGGCGCTGTCGACCCTCGACCTAGTTAAGATCAGCCTGGTGACGACTTTTTTCGGACTGCTACTGCCGGGGCAAATCGCCGGCGGCGCGGTCCGATGGCATTTGCTATCCACCAGGGACAGGAAAGGCGCAGAGGCACTGGCTTCGATAGCCTTCGATAGCGTGAACAACGCGATGGCTTTGATGTCGTTGGGGCTTTTCGGCCTGCTGGCCGCCTCTCCCGCTTCGCTGCCTCTAATCATACCCTGGATCATCGGCGGCGTGTTTGCGTTTCTTCTATTGGTCTACGCAAGCCTGTTAAATCCTCGAACGACCGGGCTGGTCGTGTATTTGGCAAAACGGCTCGGACTCGAACGTTGGCCCTGGTTGCATCGCAAGATCGCGCGCCTGATCGAATCTGTGCAACGTTTCCACCAAATTCCGGTGCCCATCCAGATTTGCCTATTCGGTTTGTCGCTGGTCTTTCACTTGTTGGGCGTACTGTCGTTCATGCTGCTCGCCGGCGCCCTTGATCTCGACCTTTCCTTTGGCGATTGCGCATGGCTCCGCGCCCTCCTGTACTTGGTGATTATGTTGCCGCTAACCGTTTCAGGTATCGGGGTGCGTGAAAGTGCCCTGGTCGTTTTGCTTTTGCCGCTTGGCGTTACGTCCGTGCAAGCCGTTGCCCTATCGGCGCTATTGATGGCCGGCCTGCTGCTGACGGCAGGCATCGGCGGACTGCTTGCGCCAGGCATGCAATATAGGCGAGGAAAGGCGGCGTCCGAATGATCGGCAGGGAGTTAGAACAGTGCATAAAACGCATCGTTGCGCCGGCACTTTGGCTGTTTGCCAACCTGGAGATGTCTGGATATATCAACCAATTCGAAACGACTGCATTGTTTGATCTGTTCAGTCAACGAAGGGTGCTTGTCGACACCGCGGTTCGTGAAGGGTAGTCGATGCACCTTGTTGAGCCGCGTCAACCCGGGCGACGTTGCATCTAGATTCGGTTATCATGGGGCGGGTTTGAGGAGTGACACGGTGACCGGCTGCGCGCGCCGCAACAAGTTTTCCAGATGCAGGGCAATTCCTGTGGCCAGTGTCGATTCCATTGCGTGATCAAGGACCGGTGACAGTGATGGATTTGTCGATCGTCGTCCCACTCTTCAACGAAGAGAACTGCATTGCGCCATTATTCCACCGCCTGAGCGCGTGGCGGGCGGCCGAGCCGCTTTCCACCGAAATAATCCTAGTTGATGACGGCAGCAGCGACGGAACGTTTCGGGAAGCGGCGGCGCTTGCCCGAAACCACACTTTTGTGCGTGTCATAAAGCTGCGACGCAACTTCGGCCAGGCCGCCGCCATGTCCGCAGGTATTGACGCCGCGCGCGGCGACATCGTTGTCACAATGGATGGTGACCTGCAGAACGATCCGGACGATATTCCGGCCCTGGTGGCCGCAGTCAATAATGGGTACGACCTGGCCGTCGGTTGGCGCCACGATCGACACGACAGCTATTTCACCAGGGTCTTGCCATCGGTGCTGGCAAACTTGCTGATCGCAAAAGTGACCGGCATCGCGATCAAGGACAACGGCTGCACTTTAAAGGCCTATCGAGCGGAGGTAATCAAAGGCTTGCCGCTTTACCCGGGGATGCATCGGTTCATTCCCGCCCTCGCCTCCCTGGTAGGGGCGTCGGTGACGCAAGTAAAGGTCCGCCACCACCCCCGCCGCCACGGAGAATCCAAATACGGGATGGCTCGTGTTTACAAGGTTTTGATCGACGTATTGGCGGTCAAAAGCATCCTCATGTTTGCCGAGCGTCCATATGCCTGGCTATTTATGGCGGCGCTTGCAACCTTCGCCATGAGTTGTTTGTTTCTTGTTGCCGCCGTTCACCAGTCGGCTTCGGCGATTTCCGGCTCCAGTTATATCTTTCCCGGCTTGTTTGCGCTCTCGGCCAGCATGGCGCTGTTCCTTATCGTCATCGGATTGCTTAGCGTCTTGATCTCCCGATTGGTTGCACGCGAGATCGGACCGCATCGGGTCATGGCGACATGGCATCGTCGATTGGACAATTATGACCAGCGTTGAACGGACGATCGTCCCGGACCAATTGGTCGCACTGTCGGTCGTCGTGCCGATGGACATCCGTTTGCACGCAGCTTCGACGGTAGAGCTTCTGCAGCGCTACCATGACTGCTTGACCGGGGCCGGCAGCAAGCATGAGTTCATTTTCGTCGTGGATGGAGCCGCCCCCGATCTTGCCGACGCGTTGCGCGCTTTGGCGCTGGGCGACACGCCCCTTACAATTCTTTCGTTTAATCGGTCGTTCGGCGAATCGGCCGCCATTTCGGTTGGATGCGAAAAAGCGCGCGCCGACACGATACTAATACTGCCCGCCTTCGAACAGGTGTCGGTCGACGAGATTCCAAATGTCTTGGACGCTCTTCAGCAATGCGACATGGCCGTCGCGCGCCGGTCTGGCTCCGATCTGAGCCCATCGCACGGGTTTCGCCGGCGATTGCTGCACGGCACCCTTAATATGCTTGTCCGGAATCCGTTTACTGATCTTGAATGCGACGTTCGGGCCTTTCATCGCTCGGTAGCGGAAGATACCAGGGTCCAAAGAGATCAGCACCTCTATTTCCCGTTGCTGGCGCACGCAAACGGATTCCTGGTTCGTCAAGTCGACGTCGCGCCGGGGCGAGAGACGGCACATCCATATAGTACTTACGGCGCGAACGTGTATCTGGATAAAGGCTTCGACCTGCTTTCACTGTTTTTCGTGATACGGTTTGCTTATAAGCCGCTTCGATTTTTTGGCGGTGTCGGTCTGCTGCTGTTCCTTCTTGGCAGCATCATCGTCGGCTACTTGGTCTATGAGCGCCTGTTCGCGGGTGTCGCATTGGCCGACAGACCAGCACTGATACTGGGCGCTCTTGCACAGATGCTTGGCTTTCAAATGATCGCCATCGGCTTTATAGGAGAAATCCTGAACTTCGTTCACGCCAGGGACACGGTTAAATACCGCGTCGAGAAGACGATCAACGAGTGACCAGTTTGTCGATTCAAAACCGTTTTGCCGTAATATTCGCGGAAGTCTTCGGCCTCGGCCTTGTCGCTCTGGGCCTACGCTTGGGCGATGTCACTCGCCCACCGATATTCGATGAGCTCTATCACGTGTTGGCGGCCCGGTCTTGGGTCATCGACGGAGCGTTCAGAATAGCCGATGGCGTCTACGACCGTGCAGCCGCATTTACTGTCCTGATCGGCACCGCTTTCGAGGTTTTCGGCGACAGTTTGATCGTCGCCCGGCTGCCGTCGATTGTTGCCGGCGTGCTGATAGTCGTGGTTCTTTTTCTGTGGCTTCGCAGTACTGCCGGACGTACTGCCGCATGGATAGCAGCGCTGGCGCTATGCCTGTCTCCGGAAGCGATCCATGCGTCTGTGCACATCCGATTTTACACATTGCATGCACTGCTGATTCTGTGCGGCGCTATTGCCATCCATGCCCTCGCGACCCGGCGTCACAGCCTAGTTGCCACAACCTCACTGGCAGCCGCCACGCTCGTCGTATTGGGTCTGGCACTGCATCTTCAGATTACCACCTACATCGCCTTTGTTCCGCTGACGTTTTGGATCGGCCTGCGGGTCATCGGCGGGCTTGTGAGCGGACGAGCCCAAGACTTCACTATTGTCTGGGGCGCCGCGATCCTGGCGGCAGTGTTCGTCGTTGGCGCCGTGGTGGTCCTCGCAACGGACTATGGCGCCAGCATCCTCAAAGTATTTAGGTCGACGCCGCTGTGGAACCTTGAGAACAGAGACAGGCTTGAATACTACGTTGTCAGTCTCGTGTTGCGCTATCCGACGTTCTTCAGCCTTTTCCCCGTCGCGGCCATTTACGCTATCAGCAAGCGGCCCGCCGTAGCGTCGCTTTGCGCAACGATATTTACGGTCAGTTTCTTGCTTCTGTCCTTCGGCGGTTCGAAGGCGGAACGCTACATCTTCTTTGCCATGCCATTTTTCTTCGCTGTTTGGGGCATCGCGTTGTCGGAAGGCATGCGACAGCTGTCCAATGGTTTTCGTATGCACACCGACGCGGCCGCTCGACGGTTGCTCCGCGGACGCGGCATTCCGATCGGGCTGCATTGGTGCATCACCGGTCTAGTCCTGGTGTTTATCATGTTTACCAATACGGCGTTCCCGCTTGGCTTGAAAATGGTTTTCAACCCGCGCCCCGTGCCGGCCAAATGGCAGGTGGTCGAACCGGTCTTGCGACCGATCGCGACGGTCTCCGACGTTGTCTTGACGACAGAAGATATCAACGCGCTGTATTTCATCGGTCGCCACGACATGTTCATCAGCGCCACCAAACTATCTGAGCAGAAACCAAAGGTGGAATTTACCGTCGATAGGCGAACCGGGCGCCCGATTATCAGTACCGCCAAGTCTCTGAAGCGGGTGATGGCGTGCTATCCGACCGGCCTCATTATTGCCGAGGACTATCACTGGCTTCACGAGGTGTACGTAACCGAGGCCATCGCCTTTCTGATCACATCGCAGGCGGAACGTATCGAACTCGCCGAAAATGCAGGAATCCGAGCCTACCGCTGGCGCGCTCTACTGCCTGATTCCAATGTGGACTGCCAGGGCTTGCCGGCATTTGGCAAGAAGACCGCGCCCTAGACCAAGTTTCGACGAGGCCGACGACGCCAAATCACGCCTCGAAAGTATAAATTTCGATAGTATTTTCTATAAAAAGTTGCAATTATTCCCAGACCGAAGGCACGGGAATCCGAACCGCATTGATGTCGTGGTAGATTGGCCAACGTGGTCCCTAATACAGGCGATACTGCCGAAACACATGATGCGCGGCTGATCCGGGTTCATGGTTACGAAATTTTCAAAGTCTTTGCGATAACAGGTAGAAATGGACCAAAACATTTTTGCAGCCGATGCGAACAACCCGAACCCACGTGTCGAAGCCGACGCCTTGCTGGTGCGCATGTTGTTTGCGCGTCTAGACGGTGTTGCCATGGCCGCGGCCGTGGGCGTCGTATTTGCCGCCGGTATGTTTCTGGCGACGGCAATATTGCTGTTCAAAGGCGCCCCGTCCGGCGTTGCCATAGGCGGTAACCTGTCGGCCCTAAAATCGTTTCTACCGGGCTATGAAATCAGCTGGTGGGGTGTCGTCGTTGGTGGCTTGTATGGCTTCATGATCGGGGCGGTGACCGGATATCTTTTATCGATATTTTGGAACTTTATGCATGTGATATTTATCGGCGCAGCGGTGTTGCGAGGCAATTGGCTGGACTAAAGTCCACCCAAGGTTGCTCCGACACAAGAGCTGCGGATTAAGGACGGAGATGGAGACCATGGCCACCGGGATAACGAAGCGATGTACACCGACATGGCCGCTGATAGTATGAGACCAACACCGAAGGACCGGCCACGGCCGGAGACAGGCTCTTGACCGACTCGATCGACCAGAATTTGCTGCGCCGTGGGATCCGCTTCAACACCATTGTGCTGGCGATCACCATGGGGCTGTTCGCCGGCTTTGGCCTGTTCCTACTCACTCACCTCTCTCTTCTTGTCACCGGCGAGAAAGCAGGCAGATATATGAACCTGCTCGGCGTCTTCTTCCCCGGCTACAAGGCGACGCCGACCGGGGCTTGGTTCGGCTTGATTTGGGGCTTCGTGGTCGGTGCGATCTCGGGCGGTTTTGTTTACTACACCTACGCGCGCACCATTGGCACACGTGCGGCACGCCTAGTGATCCAGGGACAACAATCGGGTCACCTGATCGAACAACCGGTACTGCGCATGTCCGGGCACGCGCTGGGACTGGCGCTTGGTTGTGTTATGGCCATTCAACTGGCCGGCGCCACGGCTTGGCTGGTGATCCGCGGCACCGCGGATCAAAGCCCGCACGCCGCTCTACTTGTCCATTATCTGCCGGGCTACCAGGTCAACCTCAGCGGCGGATTGATCGGGGCACTGGACATTTTCGTGTTCACCTATGGCCTCGCCCTGTTGTTGGCCTGGATTTACAACCGGATCGTTTCTTTTAGATTTCATGAATAGCCAAGATGGACGATAGCAGTAAGCGTAGCCCCGGGCGCGTTGTGATCCTAGGGGCGGGCCCAGCCGGGTTGGCGGTCGGCCACGAACTCAGCGTCAACGGGATCAAGGTAACGGTCTTGGAGCGCAACGACTATGTCGGGGGTCTGTGCCGGACCCTCGACGACGACGGCTACAAGTTCGACCTTGGCGGCCACCGCTGGTTCACCAAGAACGAAGCGCTGAATCGCTGGTTCCGCCGGCTGATGGCCGGCGAGTACGTCATGGTCAACAGAGTGAGTCGGATCTACTCCGGCGAAAAGTTCTTCAACTATCCGATCAATTTTGGCGACATTATCCGCAATACCAGCTATCTGACCGTGCTCCATGCCGGGTTTTCCTTCCTAAGAGCCGCGGTGGGTCAGGTCATGCACCCGGGCAAGCCCATCACCAACATGCGCGACGCCTATACGGCGCAGTTTGGCGCCAAGCTCTATGACATGTTCTTTCGTGTCTACAGCGAAAAGGTCTGGGGCCAACCCTGCGAGGAGCTGTCCGCCGACTGGGTTGACCAACGCAGCAAGGGCTTGTCGATATGGAGCCTGGTCGGCAACGCGCTTTCGCAATCCAACACAAAAGCCGTATCACTCGTCGACGAGTTCATGTATCCGCGCGACGGCTATGTGCGGATCCCTGAGCGCATGGCCGAAGACATCGTCGCGCATGGTAATGAGGTGCGGCTGGACACGACGGTTAGCCGTATTCTCTGCCATGGCCCCAACGACTTCGAAGTGTTCTATCGAACCGGCGACCGGGAAACCGCCATCCGCGCCGACGCGGTCGCCTCGACGATTCCGCTCGGCGTCCTGGCGCGGATCGTCGAGCCGGCCTGTGACGACACCGTGACGGCCGCTGCCCAGGCCTTGAAGTTTCGCGACCTGATCACGGTGAACGTTCAGCTCAAGCGCGATCAGGTCACGCCAGATACGTGGATCTACGTTCAGGACGAAGCAATCCTGTTTGGCCGCATGCACGAGCCGAAGAACTGGAGTCGGGCCATGGTCCCCGATGACGAACACACGTCGCTGGTGCTCGAGTGTTTTTGCAGCCGCGGCGATCACATCTGGCAAATGTCGGACGAGGCCATCGTCGAACGCTGTCTGCACGACCTGGTCGACAAGCTCGGCTTCTTCGAAGCGCACGAAGCCGTCGGCAGCTCGGTCGTCCGCACAGTCCAAGCCTATCCCGTCTACGATCTGCAGTACAAAACCAACATCGCCATAGTCGAGAGTTTCTTGCAGCAACATATCGGCCTTCACAAGGTCGGGCGCGGCGGCGCTTTCCGGTATAACAACGCCGACCATTCGATCGAGATGGGACTGTTACTCGGCCGGCGTTTACTCGGCGACGAGATCGACCCCATGGCCGTCAATACTGAGAGCGAATACCACGAGGAAATCCGCTCGGCGGAACCAGAACGGGATCACTATCTAGACGGTGAAGCGCCCAGCGAGGATACGGTTACCTAACACGACGGCTGCGGTTGCAGGCAATTCCGATCGTTTCGGAAATGCTCTATGGTCTTCCGATGCATTTTGGAATGTTCATGGAATTCGGCTTTCGCAACGGCGGCTCTGCCCAGGCTGCGTTTCGCGAAGGCTTCGATCTTGTCGACGCCGCCGAAATCTGGGGGTTGGACAGTGCCTGGCTGTCCGAGTTTCACTTCACACCCGATCGGTCGGTGCTGTCCTCGCCCATCGTCACCGCCGGCGCTATCGCCGCCCGGACGAAACGCATGCGCATCGGCATTGCCGTTTACGTGTTGCCGTTGACCAATCCGCTTCGTGTCGCCGAAGAAGTCGCCACGGTCGACCAGATCAGCGGCGGTCGCTTCGAATTCGGCATTGGCCGCAGCGGCTTCGTCAACTCTTATAACAGTTATGCCATTCCCTATGACGAAAGCGAGGGCCGCTTTGACGAGGCCCTGGCGATATTGCGCCAGGCCTGGGCCGGTGACCGTTTTTCCTTCGACGGCAGATACTACACAGTCAACCAGGCACTGGTCGTGCCCCAGCCCATACAACGCCCGCACCCGCCCATGCGGATGGCCGCGACTTCCGCGGCGACGTTCGAGAAGGTCGCGAACGAAGGCCTGCCGTTGTTTGTCGGATTGCGCGGCGACAGCCTATCGATTCTCGCCGAAAGCATTGACCGCTACCGCAAGTCCTGGCATCGGGCCGGCCACCGCGACGCCGTCAGTGTCTATCTTCGGGTGCCGGTCTTCTGTGCCGAGACCGAACAACGGGCGTATGACGAGCCGCGCGACGGCATAACCTACTACTTCGAACGCCAGGCCCGTTTGCTGGCCCAGCAAGGCGCAAAAAGGGACGGCAGCGGCGCGGCCAACAAGACCGTGATCTCCGGCCTGTCGTCGTTGACCTACGAGGACATCTTGGCAACCCGGGTCGTCTTCGGATCACCGCAGCAGATCGTCGAGCGGATCACCGACTGGCGCGAGCAGCTCGGGATTAGCGGCATCATCATGGAATTGAACGCCGGCGGCGGCCTCAGCGAGGCGCAAGTCCTGAACAGTTTGCGCCTGGTAACGCAGCAGGTCATGCCGAGCTTCAAGTAGAACTGTTGGCCGGCCCAAATAGACTCGCCAAGGACACCATGCTAATTTCAACTGAGAACCTGTGAGCATCGCGATTGTTTACAACGAATATCGGACCTTATGGGTCGATGTTTGGCCTAGATCGGAATCGGAAAGCGATGTCAGCAAAAGCAGAGGATGCAGCGACGGCTACCGTGACGACGCCCGACGCGGAGCGGCACGGCTTTAGGGAAAAGCTGCAAAATTTGCCATTCTTCCAAGGGCTTGAGGCGGATGTTCTCGCGGCGATCGAGGTCGAGCTGGATTGGATCGGCTTACCGGGCGGCTGGACTCTTTTCAAAGAAGGTGAAGAGGCCAACGCGCTTTATTTCGTGATTTTCGGCAGGCTCGGCGCCTATGTGCGAGATCCGACGGGCGAGGATCGGGAAATCGCCCAAATTCATGCCGGCGAAGTCATCGGTGAAATGGCCTTGATATCGGGCGAGCCGAGGACGGCAACGATCGTCGCCATACGCGATAGCGAAATGCTGCGGTTGACGAGAACCGCCTTCGATCGCTTGGTGGCCCGGTACCCGTCGCTCATGGCGGGCGTGGCGCGTCAAGTGGTCGAACGGCTGCGCCAGGCAAACATGCGGACCGCAACCGATGATGCGCCAAGGACCTTTTTGGTGTGGCCCCATGATCCGGCAATTGATGGCTATACGTTTGCCAACGATTTGGCCGATGCGCTCGGGGAACTCGGCCAACGTGTCCGTTGTCTTACCTCACATGCCGCCGACCACAGCATCGAGTGGTTCCATCGGATCGAGGAATCCCATGACCGGTTGGTCTATCTCGGCGATTTCGCGCATCGCGGCTGGACTCAGCGATGCATCCGCCAAGTCGACAAGGTTCTGCATCTCACCAGCGCACGGTATCCGCCGGAAAAGTTCAAACCGAGAGAGCTGCCGGCGATGGGCAAGCAGCTGCTGTCGCAAGAACTGATTGTGGTGCAGCCGTCCGATACTGACATGCCGGCCGGAACATCGGCATGGCTGGAACGGCTCGAAGTCGGGCATCATACGCACGTGCGGGCCAACGATAAGGCCGACATTCGCCGCCTCGCGCGTCTGTTGACGGGTCGGGCGGTTGGCGTCGTGTTCTCCGGCGGCGGTGCGCGTGGCATTGCCCATGTCGGCGTGATCCGGGCGCTCAGACAGGCCGGCATTCCGATCGACCTTGCCGGCGGCACGTCCATGGGCGCGATCGCCGCCGCCGGCGCGGCGCTCGAGTGGAGCAACGCGCATCTCGAGGAAATGATCAGGCGAACGGTTGGAGAGAAGAACCCATTTATCGATTTTACGTTACCGATGATTTCCTTGGTCCGCGGCCGAAAAGTCAGTAGCTTCTTGCGCGCGGTATTTGACGACATCGACGTCGAGAACATGTGGCGCAGCTACTTTTGCGTCTCGACCAACTTGACCACTGGCCACAGTCAGGCTCATCGCCGAGGCCCGCTGTGGCGCGCGATCCGCGCCAGCATCGCTATTCCCGGGCTGCTGCCGCCGGTGATCGAAGACGGGCAGATTCTGGTTGACGGCGGAATGATCGACAATCTTCCCGCCGACATCATGAAATCCCAGCGCCGCGGTCCGGTGATCGGTGTCGACGTGGGTCGTGATTTGGGCCTTACCGCTTCGGCTACCGAGTTGGACGACAGGTCGCTTTGGTGGCTGCTTCGCCACAGCCGCGATCAGGTTCCCGGCATCGGCAGCTTGCTCATTCGCTCCGCCACGGTCAGTGGCGACGCTCAATCCCTGGTGCAAAAATCCCAACTCGATCTGCTGTTGTCGCCGGACCTCCAGTCCTACGATTTCCTAGATTGGAAGGGTTACAACAATGCCATCGAAAAAGGCTTTAGCTCAACGATGAAGGCCCTTGAACAGATCGACGATTCCCTGCTCAAGACCCTGACCGGTTCGCATTAGACCGGCAGCACCACGCACCGCGGTCGAGAAAAGCGGACGAAACCAATGAGTAAAGAATACAACGGCACCCTTCAGTGAACGAATGGAACCAGATGGACCCACGGATTCCGCCGGATCAGCTCTCCGTGGCCATTGGCGGCGTCGGCGGAAGCGGGACACGACTGGTTGCCGATATACTGATGAGATGCGAATACTACGTAGGCGGATCGCTAAACCATGCGCATGACAATCTGTGGTTTACCCTGTTGTTCAAAAGACCCGGTTGGTTTAAGCGATTGCCTTCCGAAGAGGAAATTGTAAGCGCCTTGAATCTTTTTCGCCGGGCCATGATAACCGGGTTGTCCAAAAATACTTCAGAGAGCGAAACAGACTATATCTGGAAGATTGCGCGGGAGTTGGAAGACTCAAGGGTTCGGACGGGCGCGAATCGCGCGACGGCAAAGCAGCTTATTAATTCGAAATCACCCAATTTCGACAAATTCGTCGGGTGGGGATGGAAAGAACCCAACACGCACATTTTTCTTCCGCAAATCGCAACGACAATTCCCAACATGAAATATGTTCATGTGGTTAGGAATGGTTTGGATATGGCCGTCGGCAAGAATCAACAACAGCTTCGCAATTGGGGAAAGTTTATCGGGGTTCCTGCTGAGAACAGTAGGTCGTTGGCGTCCAGATCCTTAGAATTCTGGATCGCGGCGAACCGCCGTGCGATCGAAATATGTGAACAGCAGTTGCACGGAAGATATCATATCGTAAATTATGATGAGTTCTGCAAAAACCCCTATGAAGGTGTTGAGCGGTTTATGACTTTTTTGGGTGTGACAATGCCCTACAATAAAATAGAAGCCCTGGCTCAGCTGGTCTCCCCAAAGAGCATCGGCCGGCATCGGCGCTATACAACCGACATGTTTTCCGAAGCCCAGGTGGAAGCGGTGCGTGAATTCGGCTTTGTGATTGATAGACACTAGCCAATAGTGTTTGTGCCGCCGCCTTATAGGGAGCCCGAGTGGCTACGCTAACAGTCGTACCGCGGTGTTGAAACGGGAAAGGTCGGTTGAAGGCAGGAAGATTTAATAGTTTGAATTGCCGATGAAAGCCGTCGACGCATTTCGCCCAGGTCTAAAGTGGGCGGCGAGACCCGCTGTCCGGGCTGCGCTGCGGTGTCTTGTATTCTATCCATCTCCGAAAGTTTTGATCAACAGTCTGCCAAAGTCAGGAACGCATCTTCTGGCAAATCTAATGGGAAGATTGCCAAGAATGATGAATTCCCTGCTTCACTTCAATTCGTCGCATGTCATCGCAATGACACAGAGAGACTTTCCGTTGTGTGGCGATCTTCCTCCTGTCAAGCGTGATCTCTTTGAGAAAAATTTCAGCCGCGCCCGCAATGGGCAGTTTGTAACGGCACATCTGCCGGTTATTCCTGGATTGTCGAATATTTTAATGGCTAGTGGTTATCGCCATGTGCTGATATTGCGCGACCCTCGAGACGTCTTGGTTTCGCACGTGCACTTCATCATGAAAGAAAAGACGGCAGGCCAAATCTACCACTACTTCTCTCAGGAACTGGATTCCTTTGACAGCAGGTTGATGGCCTTGATACGTGGCGTATATGGAAACTCCAAATGCCCCAACATTCTGTCGATCTCGACAAAAATGGATCACTTCGGGGCTTGGCGAAGCCACCCTGACGTTCTTGAATGCCGATACGAACGGTTGATCGGGCCGAAAGGGGGCGGCTCGGCAGAACAGCAGTTGGCTGAAATTCAGCGTGTTGCCAGCTATGTAGACCGGCCAATCTTGTTTGAGGACGCCCAACGAATCGCGCCAAAGATATGGTCACCCAATAGCCGCACATTCCGCAACGGTACTATTGGCGACTGGCGCAACGGGTTCTCGGAGGCCCATAAGGATGCCTTCAAGGAAATCGCGGGTGATCGCCTCATCACGTGGGGCTACGAATCAGATGATAGTTGGTAAATGGCGGAACGGGGATCTAAGGGTATACGCAACCAACGGGCACCAAAATTCGACAGAAAAATGATCAATTCAAATCGCCGGGCCGCCCCAAGGCCTGATTTATCCCTATTTTCCGCCGTCCTGAGATCCCTGGGGGCTAACCGTCCGCAGCAATTCAACGACCGTCAGACAGGACGGTTACGTAAGTCATTATATTGACACGCTTTTATGCCGCTATTGACAAAGCGCATCTATTGTTATGAGAATGATATGAATAGGGCGCACGCGTATAGAGTGAAATCAGTATTGAAATACGCAGTGGCCGCGTTCGGCACTCGATAATACGATACCAGCAAAAGCTAGTGCCGAACTCACGCCAGCACCGAAACCGGATTTCGCGCCGGTCCAGGTGCAAACCAAGCTGGCGGTAGAAGAACAAACACGCACCTCAGGTAGTCACTAAACGGTGTCAGAAGTGGGATCCAACGCCCGCTTGACTGACTGTTAGCTAGCCGATTGATGGAGAATACCGAGATGAAACACACATTTAATATCAAGATCTGTTCGATAGCCCTCGGATCAATGATGGCGTTTTCGGTCGCGGCGGACAAAACAGCGGATGCGGGACCTGATCCCTACATTGGTGACGTCATGCTTTTTGGGGCCACCTGGTGCCCGGTGAACTGGACAGAAGCCAACGGCGATTTGCTGAGTGTCGCCAAATATAATGCCCTGTTTTCCCTTTATGGCACGATCTACGGCGGCGACGGCCGAACCACATTCGGCATCCCGGATTTGCGCGGTCGCGTCCCGATCCATGCCGGCCAAGGTCCGGGACTGAAAAACTATCCGCAAGGCCAAAAAGGTGGCGCGGAATCACTGACTATCCAAACCAACAACTCGCCAAGCCACAGCCATGACGTTAATGCTGTGACCGAAATCGCAACCCAAGACAACCCGACGACCGCTTACCTGGCTCAACACGCTACCAATTTCAATTTGTATTATACTGGTACGCCACAAGCTCGAATAATGGATCCGGATGTGATCGAAAATAACACCGGCGGCAGTAGTCAGGCGATCACAAAACGAAGCCCCTATCAGGCGATTCGGTGGTGTGTCGCACTAGTGGGTCGATACCCGTCAAGAAACTAGGGTCCCTATCACCGCTCGTTGGTATTACCCCTGATCAGGGTCAAGCGCCCGCTAAATTGACCCCAAAATCGCCAATTGATGGAGAATTCTGAGATGAAACACACATTTAGATCCAAGATCTGTTCGATAACCCTCGGATCACTGATGGCGTTTTCGGTCATGGCGGACAAGCCAGCGGCCGCGGATGTCGTTCCCTTCATCGGTGAAATTATGCTTATTGGAGCTAACTTTTGCCCGCGGGGCTGGACTGATGCCAACGGCGTACCGCTGAATATCTCTGACAATTCTGCCCTGTTTTCCCTTTACGGCACGATTTACGGCGGTGACGGACGAACCACATTCGGCATACCGGATTTGCGCGGTCGAGTCGCGATCGGTGCCGGTCACGGTTCGGGGCTGATAAACTATCAGCAAGGCGCACTTGGTGGCGCAGATACATTCACCGTCCTCACCAAAAACATGCCAGGCGGTCACAACCACGAAGTCCTGGCCACGAATCTACAAGCAAATAAAAGCACCCCGAGTGCCGCTGTCCTGGGTATACACGAGCCGTTTGGCAATTTTGACATGTACCACGAAGGTCCGGGAGACACGACCATGGCTTCGGGCATGATTGCCAACACTGGCAATAGTGCGGCGGTCACAAAACGAAGCCCGTATCAGGCGATTCGATGGTGTGTCGCGCTAGAAGGTACTTACCCGTCAAGACCCTAGGGTCTGCGTACACTTGATTGGGGTCGAGTGCCCTCTCACCTGATCCCTAAACTGCCGATTGATGGAGAACATTGAGATGAAACACATATTTAGAACCAAGGTCTTTTCAATAACCCTCGGATCACTGATGGCGTTTTCGGTCATGGCGGACAAGCCAGCGGCCGCGGGAGGCGATCCCTTCCTTGGCGAACTTATGCTTGTTGGCTATAGCTTTTGCCCGAAGGGCTGGACAGAAGCCGATGGCGATTTGCTGCCAATAAACAATTATCAATCTCTATATTCTTTATATACTACGATGTACGGCGGTGACGGCCGAACCGAATTCGGCATACCCGGTTTGCGCGGTCGAGCCCCGATCAGTGCCGGTCAAGGTCCGAATCTGCCAAACTATCCGCAAGGCCAAAAAGGTGGCGCGGAAGATGTTGCCCTCCAACCAAACAACATGCCAAGCCACAATCATGGTGTTCGGGCCGTGGTTGAAGTTGCAGATAAAGAGGGCCCGGGGACCGATTTCCTGGCCACGCACCTTCTCGGCTTCAACATATATCACCCAGGGCCGCCAGACACGACTATGGATACGGCGATGATTATCAACAGTGGCCATGGTCAGGAGATCACAAAACGAAGCCCCTATCAGGTGCTTCGATGGTGTGTCGCGTTACAAGGCACTTTCCCGTCAAGGCCCTAGGGCCTGAATGGGTCACCGTGGAGAATAGCCCTTCGCTGCGCTAAGTGTACTATTCTTCAATTCCAATAAAGCGTTAGCGCATCTCTAGGCGGCTCGACGATACGCTAACAGCTTGTTTGTTTGTAACAGAAGGGAGCGAATTGGCAGCGCAGCCTAATACCCGTGTGCTGCCAGACGCGTAGCATGGTCGTCGGCAAATGCGCAGAGCTTTGAATCTTGTTTGTAGGCGAAAGCGCGGTCTGGCTCTATGGTCTCTACGACCGCGCTTATCTCCGGGGTCCGGGCGTTCGAGCCACAGAATCGAGCGAGCGTTTCGACCGCCGCGTTTGGCTCCTGTAAGATCTCCTCATAACGGAGTTCGCAGACCCGGTCACCCAGTTCGGAAACTTGGGCGTCGGCTTCGCTCAAATAGAGCTCCCAGAGAGACATACCGCCTTCTAGCGTGGCGCAGCGGGGAGATAGCGAAAAACGGCGGCGTTTGGGCCAGACACCATGCGCCCGACGCCATCGCCGATAGCGCTGCTTCTCCTGCTGGAACAACTGGTCGCAACGCATCCGGAGAGAGTTTGCGACGTCGACACCGTGGCGGCGGATATGGATGACCTTGGCGTCCGGAAACAGCTCAAGCCACAGCGGCAACGTGAAAGTGTTGCGTGGGTCCTTCCACGCCCAGGGCATTTCAATGGCCATGAGCGAGCGAGAAGCTAGGTAGTTCCGCGGGCCGAGATACGAGATGTTTCGCGGACACTTCAATTGATCACGGAGATAGTCAATTACTTGGCAATAAGCGTCTCGGTCTGCGAACATTGTCCGGAAGGAAGCCGGGTTATCCCAAGCGCCGCCAGTCTGATGAAGCAGCCACTCGTTGAGAAACTGGAAAAACAACGCCTCGCCAAATGGATCCCTTCGCCAGCCGGTAAATATGCCCAAGGCCGACAGTAGGTGAACAAGCAACGTGGTCCCCGAACGATGCATTCCGATGACGATGATAGGTGGATTTGACCTCGTACTCATGATTTGTCGTGTGTCTCGCCGCCATTTAGATATTGTGAATCAAGACAGGCAACAATCCCCTTATCCCGCAATGCTTGCACCAGTGATACCCATCATGAACGGGCGCGCTTTAGAATTCGCGGGATGTTGACATAAAGCATCACATATCCCACCAGCGTCGCGATGACTTCGGAAGGAGCACGTTGGCCGATATGCCATACAAGCCGAGCGACAGGCTCAACTAATATGGTTGCCAGCAACAACCCGGTGGCGGGCAAGTAGCCAAAATGCTTGTAGCCGTAAAGTAACCGGCTACGCAGGACGTAGAATAGGCGTTTGGCTTTCACTTGCTCGGATGACCCGGCGCCTCTGTGAAAAGCTTGCGCCTCGCAAAGATACATCGATTGCCAGCCCGCTTTTCTCGCGCGAAACGAAAAATCCACGTCCTCAAAATACACAAAGAACCTTTCGTCAAACCCACCGAATGCCTCGAACACCTTCCGTCGAACCAGAAAGAAAGCCCCCATCACCTGGTCCACTTCTCGATTTGAACCGTGATCCCATTCCTTCATGAAATGGCTGGAAAACCAGCGGGGCAAAAAGATATCGAGCCCAAGCATAGACGAAATTATTATCGAGGGCGTGGGGAAGCGCGCGCAATTGCGGGACACTCTGCCTTGGTCATCGACCAACTGGATCCCACATATTCCGACCCGCTGGTTGGCCGCCTTCTCCATGAACGTGACAGGCACGCTGAGGGAGTTTTGATACAGTCTGGCGTCGGGGTTCAGAAACAAGATGTAGTCATCCCTGCTCCCCGCAGCGCCTTGATTGCAGGCGGCGGCAAAGCCGGCATTCTCCGAATTTCGAATAACCGTAACCGGCGGCAGCACATCGTCGAGCTCATCGGCGGAACCATCCGAAGAGGCGTTGTCCACAACGACTATACGTCCGAGATGCAAACCGTCCTGCCCGGCCGCGCAGATTGAGTCCAAGCAGTCGCGAAGCTGTTGGCCCGTGTTCCAGTTGACGATTATGATGTCTAAAGAGGCCGTGGATTCAGCTTTGTTTCCTCTCCCGCTTATCATTGCCGATTGCTTTTTGCCTCCGGTTGACATCGAATTTCCTCAAACAATGTTGGTGTTTGGCCGACGCCATCGGGCTATAGAACGATCCAGGCTACAACTTCACGACACCACACGATAATAATTTAGACTATGCACGCGGATTACTCCACTGAAATTCCGAGCGCCGCCTTCGGGTTAGAATTTCCCGTTAGGCGTGGTCCTCCAATATTGGAAATTTCCCGGATATGGCCGAATTTTGGGACGGCATGGGGATGGCAAGATGCACGGTTTCAGTTGGTTCAGATCTTGCCGTTTCGTCACCCGCGGAACTGGCGCCAGATTTTAGATTTCATCACGTCTCGGCTTGATGCCGAAAAATAGGGAATACAGGACCGGGACCACGCCCAAGGTCAAAATCGTGCCGACACCAAGGCCAAACGCGATCACCACCGCCAATCCATAAAATAGCGGATCGACCCAGACGATTAGCGGCAGCAGCCCCAAAATGGTGGTCAAGGTGGTCATTAGGATCGGCCTGAGCCGCGCTAGGGCGGAATCGACCACCGCCCGGTACGGTTCCTTGCCCGCGTCACGCTCTTTATCGATCCGGTCGATCAGGACGATGCCGTTATTGATGATGATCCCGGCCAGGCTCAACAATCCCAGAATTGCCATGAAGCCCAAAGTGGCGCGCATTACGATGAGACCGACCACCACGCCGATCAAGGTCAGGGGTATGGTCATCAGGATGATCGCCGGCCGCCGAATGGAATTGAACTGCCAAACCAGAAGGATCACGATCAAAACGAGGCAAGCCGGCATGTACTTGAAAAGATGCCGCTTTGCTTTGTCAGAGTTTTCCAATTCACCGCCCATCTCCCAGCGATAAGCGGGCGGGAGGTCGAGTGCATCGATCGCCGGTCTGAGTTCGGCGATCAATTGCCCGGCCTTGAGGTACTGATGCTTGGCGCTCACGGTGATCGTCCGCGCCTGATTGAATCGTTTGATGCGGCTATGTTCCCAGACCGGTTTGAAAGAAGCAATTTGAGACAACGGGACATTGGCCTCGCTTGCGGCGGAATAGACGCTGATCGAACGCAAATTATAGATGTTGGTCCGCTCGTCCTCGACACCGCGCAGGATTACCGGGATCTCCTTATCGCCTTCTCGAAAATTGGTCACCGTGGTGCCGTCGATGAACGCGTTCAATGACTGCGCGACACCGGACGAGCTCACACCGGCGCGGCGCGCGCGCGCCTGATCGACGTTGACGATCACCTTGAGAACGGGGTTGTCCCAATCCTGAAACATATCCACGGTGCCGGGAATATCCCGCAATCCCGACAATAGGCGCTCGGCGCGGTCCTTAAGCACCGCTGTGTCTGGCCCGCTGATCCGGATCTGCACCAGGCCGTTTTCCGAAGCTCCGAACCACATGGCCTTGACCCGGCCGCGCACGCGCGGGAAGTGATCGAGCAGATGCGCCCGGGTCCGGCCAATCATTTCCGGCACTTGCAGGTTGCTTTCAACGTTTACGACCATGAACGCTAGGTGCGGATTGGGATCGAACGGCGCCAGGGAGAAAAAGAAACGCGGCCCGCCGCTACCGACATAGGCGATAGTGCTGGTCACCTCCGGATTGACATCACGATCCCGGAACCAGTCGCTGAGGTTTTCCACGGCCGCCGCAGTTTTGTCGATCCGTGTGCCGGCAGGGAGATCCAGATAAACCAGAAACTGGTTGCGGTCGCTGGCCGGAAAGAACTCTTGGACCACAAACCGAAAAGCGTATAGCGAGCCAGCTAGGCCGGCAACAATCAAGAACAGAAAGACAACTCGGAAGCGCAGCGCGGTTTCCAGAAAGCCGCGATAGAGGCGGTACATTCGGCGCGCATAGGGATCCGGCGCAGCGACGTCCGCGGTTTCACGTTTCGGTGCGTCCTTCATGAACCAGAAACACATGACCGGGGTCATGTACATGGCCAAAAACCACGAGCCGAGCAGCACGATGGTAATCACCTGCCCGAGCGAGCGCGTGTATTCGCCAGTCGAGCCGATGGCCAACATCATCGGCGTGAATGCGAGAACCGTGGTCAGCGAGGACGTCAGCAGCGGCACCGAAAGCGTCCGGCCGGTGGCGATCACGGCTTGCCGCCGGTCCTCGCCCGCATCCAGCCGGGCACGGATGTCTTCGGCGACAACAATGCCGTTGTCGACCAGCAGGCCAAGCGCGATGATCATCGTGGCGATCGACATTCGTTGCATCTCGATGCCCATCGCCGCCATGATCACGATGCCGAGCAGCATTGCCATCGGCACGAAAGAGCCGACGATCAGGCCGGTTCTAAGCCCAAGAAAAACCATCACCACCACAAGCACGATGGCGAGCGCTTGGTAGACGTTGTTCATCGCCCCGTTGACCGCGCGCTCTACAAGGGGCGGCTGAAACGTGGCGTATTCCAGCACGTAGCCGATCGGGAAGCCGGCCTCGATCTCGGCCAGTTCACGGCTCAGTCGCTCGCCGAACTCGACCGAGTTGGTGCCGTCATTGATCGATATGCCAAGGACGATCGCCGGGCGGCCGTTGAAGTAGACCGGGTCTTCCGGCGGGTCGACATAGCCCCGCGAGATCTCGACCAGCTCGCGCAACGGTGCCACTTGCCGGGAGCCGGGAATATCGACGATAACGGATTCGATCTCGCCGACATCATTGAAATTTCCCGACGGCTCAATGATCAAGTTCTGGCCGCTGACCGAAACCTTGCCGCCCGGCAGAATGACGTTCTGATTCTCCAGTGTGTCCAGGATGACACCGGGATTGATCCCGAACTGAGCCAATTTGGAGTTGGCCAGATCGAGGAAGACCCTTTCCTCCTGAACGCCGAACAGTTCAATCTTTTTGATGCCCTCCAGCGCATAGAGTCTGTCCCGAACGGTGCGCGCGACCTCGCGCATTTCGGCAAGGGAAAAGCCGTCGGCCCAAAGCGCCACGGTGGCGACGGCGGTCAGGCCGAATTCGTCGTCTACGACCGGCCCTAGCGTCCCGTCGGGCAAGGCCGGTTTGACGTCTCCCATCTTATTGCGCAGGTCCTGCCAGATCGGGTCAAGATCGGTGTGGCGATCATGCAGCCGGACGTGGATGATGGAGAGCCCGGTCGAGGAATCCGACTTGATCTCGTCGACCTCGGGCATCTCGCGAATGGATTCTTCCAGTTTTCGGGTGATTAGATTTTCCACGCGCTCGGCCGACATGCCCGCAAAGGACGCGGATACAACAGCCTCCCGAATAACGATCGAAGGATCTTCACGTTTGGGATAGTCGAGAAACGCCAACAGGCCGACCACGAGGATTGCCGCAAGCACCGTAACGGTCAGGCGCGATCTGTCGAGCGAAAAGGCGGTGATTACGGACATGGTCGGACTCGGTTTCTTTTCAATTTCGAACCGGATCTCACAGCGGAACGGAACGGCAATTACGGTGTCATGAGTTTTACTTTTTGCCCGTCATTGAGGAAGCTGACCCCGGCAACAGCTATAACATCACCGGCTTTGACGCCCTCTATTACACCGACCATATTGTTTGTCGCGGTTGTTAGGCGGACCGCCGTCTTAACCACCGTGGCGGTCTTCGAATCGTAGACGAACACGAAACCTTTGGGTGGCGTGCCCTCCGGGACCAGGGCGGCAATCGGCATCAGATAAGCGGTCTCGCCCTTGTCGCCCTCAAGCACGATCGTGACTTCGGCGGTCATGCCGGGCAGGACTGTCGCCGGCGGGTCGAGCAGTCCCGCCTTTACCGGAAAAGCGTTGGCATCGCCGGCACTGGTCCCGACCTTGGTTACGCGGGCATCGCAGACGCAGGTGTGCTCCGCCGCAAACACGATCGACGCCGGCATGCCAAGCGTAATCCTGGAGATGCTGGTTTCCGGCACGTCGAAGGCCACCTCCAAGGCGCCCTCGGCATTGATCTCGAAAACCTTGCGTCCGGCGCCGACTTCAACGAAGGCGTCGATCGCTCGCTCCGAAATCACACCATCGAATGGCGCCACCAGTTTGGTGTTGCCGAGATCCCGCTGTGCCAGGTTGAGCTGCGAGATCGCAAAATCGACCTGGCTCTGACCTGACCTGAGGCCGACTTGTGCCTGCTCTAAAGCCGCCTTGGTCACCCAGCCTTTCTCAAACAGTGTCTTACGGCGATCAAATTCGGTTTTCTTTTCGCTCAATTGGGCGCGCGCCTTGCCGAGTTCCGCCTCAGCCGCCTGAATGTTGAGCTCGTAAGGCTTGGTGTCTATGGCCGCCAGCGTTTGGCCTTCTGTCACGCGGTCTCCGAGCTGTACCGCTACCGATTGTACGCGGCCGGAGACCTGAAAGCTCAACGTGGAAGAAACCGTTGCCTCGATAATACCGGAATATCTGCGGACCTGGCCCGAAGCCACTTCCGCGATGGTCATGGTTTTGATGGCACGGACCCGCTCGACGACGGCCGGGGCTTCTTCCTCGCAACCGCTAAGTCCAATCGCCACCAGAACCCAGAGCCCGATCCAAGGAGTAAAAAGACGCATGCTAGAATTCTCCGTCCGGTCTTACGTCTCAATCGTAAAAGCCTAGACCGTGGCGTCCGATTAGACCAGTTGGAAGTGACGACCCTCTGTGTGGCGACCTTCGGCGCGTCGCCGAAGATTTCGAACCTCCCACCCCGGCGCAAAACGCTTTACTCTATAGCCATCGATCAGGTGCCGGATCCAACGCGGTTCGCTGTCGTGGCCCTGAGCAAATCGCAGAAAGCGGTTCATGCCATCGACCTCGCTTCATTGGGAAAGGCAATTCGGAGACCCGGTTTGACATGCCTGGCCAAACGCCTCGGCTCATAAACGCAAACGACATCCTTGAGATCATCCGAATTCCGGTTCTGATGGCCGCGAGCTGGGCGTTTCCGGAACGGCATTGGCGGTCATTCGCCGGCATTGTCGTCCGCCTGATGGCAAAATTGCGGTCGAAGCGACACAAATCACTGCGGCGGCACCAAAGGCGGCTGTTCGACGGCCGCATCGATCCCGTTGAGTTGGGCGCCATGGGCGTGGTGCATGGCGTCGAACATTACGTATCCCGTATGCAGGCCTTTCGTGACTATCGGCCCGGCGGTTGGCGGCCGGATATTGCCGTGGCAGGTAGCGAACACATTGCCGCGGCACAAGCCCAAGGGCATGGCATCGTGTTGTGGGTCGCGCCTTTCGTCTACAGCGATCTGGTCACAAAAAAAGCTCTGCACGAAACAGGATGCAGGGTTAGTCACTTAAGCCGGCTCGACCATGGCTTTTCGTCCAGCCGGTTCGGCATCCGTGTCCTGAACCCGATTTGGACGCGGATCGAGGATCGCTATCTCTTGGAACGCGTGCGCCTGCAGGACGGCCCCGGACTGGGATCGCCGCTCGCGGTTCTACGGCGACGATTGCAAGACAAGCAAATCGTTTCCATAACAGCCACGCGCCACGCCCGAAGGACCGTGCGCGTGGCCTTTCTCAACGCCGAATTGCACCTACCCATCGGGCCGGTGCGCCTTGCGCGGGCGGCGAAAGCGGTCTTGCTGCCGGTGTTTACCGTAAGGACTGACGCCGGAACGTTCGTGGTCACCATTGACGATCCGCTTGCTGAGCCGACCGCTGGCAACGGCGACGAGCCGCCCGAAGCAGTGATCCAACGCTTTGCCAAAAAGCTCGAAGGTTATGCGCTGAATTATCCGAGCCAATGGGCCGGCGGTGTCGGCTCCACGGATGACATACAGTATTGAGAAAACGAAACCGCATGCATCCGAAGATTCTATTGGAACCGTTTCCGCTCTCTGAACGGCCGCGATGCCACGCGTGGATAGTCGAGAACAGCGGCAATAGAGGGCACGTCACAAATGGCTTTCACGGACCGAAATAGTTTTCGGCGCAGAGATGTAAGGGACGGGCGCTCGACCCAGCCTCTAGCCACCGGCACGCTTTTTTCGGTCAATCGCGATTTCTGTTCGGTTAGCCCGGCGCCGAGATCGATCGACCTCAGCCCCAAGGATTGAGCGGTTTCAATCATTTGCAACATCAGAATCATACCCGGCGAATAACGTTCGAATAAAGGGTTGTAGGCCGGAAACCAATAATGCCAGACCGTTCGCGATCGCATACCCATATGGACCGCGACAATGTCGCCGTCTGCGTATAACGTCGATAGTATTCCGCCGAATTCGTCTTGATCGACGGCCACAAGCCGTTCGAGAAGGTTGGCCGTCCAGGCGTGCTGAAACACATCGTAGGCGCCGGTACGGATATATTGTCTGCTTTTCCAGTTCTTCAAAAAGCGAAGGGCATCGGGATTCCTGTCATTGACGACGAATTTGGTTTCTCCGATTTCCCGTTGCAGCTTTCTGTGTTTCCGGCGGGTCTGGGCGATGACACTGGAGCCTGCCACCCTGCGATTCTCCTCGAAGGAGGCGAAGCCGCCTGAAAGATCAATATAGGGCGCGGCCACAATCTCCGCGGCGTACCCCGTGAAGTACGGCTGTGCCGCAAGCATATGGTCGAAATCCAGTACCGACAGGCCGCAATGCCTGACCAAGTCGACGACCTCGAGATTTTTGGCGGACCCGACTATACCTTGAAAATCAGACAGCGGCCCGGCCAAAGGCCGGCCTATCGATCCCGATCGCTCGAACGGGAAAAACGACATTTGCCCGGTATCGTCCTCAATAATGCAAACGACCGTTTGCGGGCGCACCGCGTGAACTATGTCGGCGAAGGCGGGACTGAAGAATGGGCTGGCGAGGCACGGATCCCGCGCCTGCGCGTCCCGCCATAACGCCCTGAGGTCGCCACTTAGATCGCTCGGCGGAAGCCGCGTGAATTTCATCGCATTGGTCGGCCAAATAGTTGCCCGAATTTCCGGAAGATCGTACGGACGATTTCAAGCCGAGGGAACGGCGCTTTTCGCGGCCATCCAACCGGCCCGGTGTGCCACCCAAGCTTTTGATCGGACCACGGCTCATTGTCAGCGGAGCGCACGCTTCAAGATCTTACCATTGGCGTTCTTGGGCAATTCGTCGAGGAAGACAATGTCGCGCGGTACTTTGTAAGACGACAAATCCGTCTCGCAGAATGCGGTAATCACTGCCGCATCGGGCGCGCTGGCCTCGCGCAGCACGACATAGGCGCGCAGGCGCTCTCCCCAGCGTTCGTCCGGGACTCCGACCACCGCGGCCTCCAGGACATCAGGGTGCCGATACAGCACTTCCTCGATTTGCCGCGGGTAAATGTTGACGCCGCCCGATACCACCATGTCGCCTTTGCGATCGACGATGTGGATGTAACCCTCGGCATCCTTGCTTGCCAAGTCACCGGCGCTGAACCAGCCGTCCCGGAGCGGCGGGGCAATTGGCTGGCCCTCCTGCCAATAGCCGGAGAAAATAAAGGGGGAGTTGGTGTAAAGCTCACCGACCTCACCGGGGCCAACTTCGCGTCCGTTCTCGTCCAGCAGGCGGATCGCGCAGTTGGGGAATGCCAGGCCGACGCTGCCTTCCTTGCGCAGTTGGTCAACCGGCCTGATGTTGCAAGCGATGCCGATTTCGGTCGAGCCATAGGTCTCGTGCAGCAACCCTTCGCCCCATTGCTCAATTATTCGCGCCTTCATGCTTTGGGGCAGCGCCGCGGCGTTCGAAATCAGGCTCTTCAGCGCCACCCCGCGGTGACGGGAGAGGAATTCATGGTCCAGCGCAAAAATCAGATGAAGATGGGTCGGCACCATGAAAACACTGGTAAACCGGCCCTCGACAAGCCGCGTCACGACGTGCTGAGCATCGAACTCCGCCATCAGTTCCGTCGTTCCACCGAAGAAGATCGGCGCCAGCGCAAAGGCCAGGCCGGCGCCATGGGCACAGGGCGCCAGAGCCAAGAACAAGTCATCGGGCCCAAAGCAGCCGTATTCCACCGCCATCGCATAGAACAGCAGCGCGCGAGCCCGGTGCGGCAACATCACGCCCTTAGGCGCCCCCGTCGTGCCGGATGTGTAGGGAATTGAGAATATGTCCCATTCCCCCGCAGCTGGCACGAAAGGTGCGTCATCAGCCGCCGCCAACAGCGCTTCGTAGTCGTCGCCGAACGCGATGAGTTTCGGCGGGCGCGAGAACGGCGCCGTCCGCGCCGTGGCCATGCAATCGGGATGAACGAACAGCACCTTTATGTGGGCGTCATCGACGATTTCGCCCAACTCGGCGCCATTCAGCCGGTGGGACACTGTCACCACTGGCATGCGCGCGTCCGGCAACGCCAGGGCGACTTCCAGATATTCCATGCAATTGGGCGCGTAGACGCCGACATGGTCGCCGGGCCGGAGCGCCAACGCGCCAGCCGCCGCGTGGGCCAACCGGTCGATGCGCACGATCAGCTCGGCATAACGCCGTTCGACCGCACCCTGTCGCAGCGCCACCCGATCGGGATACTTCAATGCGGATGTCCGCACGCCGCTCGACACCGTTAGCGGTCGATAGGTTTCGGGTACGCTTAAGCTCAGGGTTTTGGGTTCAGGGTTCATGGTCGCTTGCCACATATGTCGCCATCGGTTAGGTCTCATTGCACAGGATAGTCCAACCTGCGGGCGCGAAAAACCACCCTCCGCCCTATGGCATTTTCTTGCCACGGCGCGCGCGGCTACTATTGTGGCTGGGAGTGCCGGTAGGGAGTGAGCGATGAGCGATGCGGAATTGCATCAACGGTTGTGTGCGTGCCTCGCCGAAGAAGATGTGCTTTTCGACCCTGATGACCGCGCCGATTTCTCCGTGGACATCGCCGGCGGCGAGGCCATGGCCGCGACCGTGGTGCGCCCCCGTGATATCGAGGCGCTGTGTTGCGCGGTCAGGACGGCGACATCGCTTGGCTATGCAATCGTGCCGCGGGGTAGCGGCCATTCCTATACTGGTGGCGTGGTACCCGCGTCATCGCGCACGGTGATGGTCGATCTCACGGCGCTCAACCACGTGCTGGAGATCGACACCGTCAACCGGTTGGTTCGGGTCGAGGCGGGATGCACCTGGGCGACCTTAGCTGACGCACTGGCGCCGCATGGCCTCAGAACCCCGTTCTTCGGGCCACTTTCCGGCTACCGCGCCACCGTGGGCGGCGCCCTGTCGCAGGGTGCTGCCTTCTTCGGTTCCGCCATGCATGGCTTTTCCGACCGCGACGTCTGTGGGCTCACCGTGGTGCTGGCCGACGGTGACGTGCTGCGCACCGGCCACGGCGGCGACGGGCGTCCGCATCCGCACGTCGGCGGCCCCGATTTGAACGGACTGTTCCTGGGTGACTGCGGAGCCTTCGGCATCAAGGCCGAGGTTTGCCTCAGACTACGCAAGGCGCCGGCGGTGGAGGTCTTTGCGTCCTTCACGTTCTCCGACATGGCGCCAATGCTGACGGCACAGGCTGTATTGGCCGGATGCGACGGTCTTGCCGACTGCTTCGGCTTCGACCCCGAAAGTCATGCTAATCTGGCACGCAGTGGCTTTACCGTCATCGAAGGCGCGGAGATTGTCGCCGATTTGGTGCGCCGCAAGGGCGGCATTCGCGCCGCTTCGCGCCTGCTGCGCCAGGGGCGCGCGCAGGTTTCGGACATGCGCTATTCGCTGCACCTGGTCGTCGAAGGCAACAGCGATACCGAGGCATTGGAACGGCTTTCCCAGGCCAGCTGGCTGGCGCTCGACGGCGGCGGCCAGGCGGTTCCCGATACCATTCCGCGCGTCACCCGATCCCGGCCTTTCCGGCCGATAAAGGCGTTGCTTGGCCCGGACGGCGAACGCTGGCTGCCGGTTCATGGCGTCTTTCGGCTGTCCGATGTATTGCCCGCCTACGAAGCCGCGGCGGATCTCCTTGTGCGCCATCAAGCCGATTGCGCGCGCCATGGCCTGCGGGTCAGCATACTCACCGTCACCAGCGGCAATGCGATCGTGCTCGAGCCCCAACTGTTCTGGCCTGACGCACTTGACCGCTTCCATCGCCGGCACGCCACCGACGAGCAAATCCGCCGCTACCAGGACCGCCCGGCCCGGACCGAGGCCCGCGCCTTCGGCCACCGGCTCCGCGGCGAACTGGGCGCGGCGCTGCGCGGCGCCGGTGCCGAACATCTGCAGATCGGGCGCTACTATCCCTACGAGGCGAGGCTCGATCCAACCATGCGGCGGATGTTGCGATCCCTAAAAAATGCCCTCGACCCCGACGGCCTGATGGCGCCCGGCGTCCTAATTGAAACGCCTGGTGGGAAATGAAACGAAGACGGCAATTAATGTTGACTTGCTTATGTCAACGCTTCTGGACCGGACGAAAGCAGGGAGCGGCGCGTGCCAGGATTTGAACTCCCGTTTAACTTCATGTCGATCATCTGGCTGGACATCGTTCTGTCCGGCGACAATGCCTTAATCATCGGGCTGGCGGCCTCGTCGCTGTCGCCCAATCTCCGCCGTCACGCGATCCTGTTTGGGTTGGTGCTGGCCGCTGTCATGCGCATCATCTTCGCCAGCATGACCACCTACCTGATGCATATGCCGGGACTGTTGTTTGTCGGTGGCGCCGCACTGATGTGGGTGTCCTGGCGGCTCTACAAAGAGCTTCGCGCCGGTGTCGCCGAGGCGGCGTCGGGGCTGACCGACGAGAAGGAATCCGGCGGCTATCGGGGCGCCCCCCGGCGCTCGCTGGCCTCCGCCCTATTTTCGATCACCATTGCCGACCTGTCGATGTCGATCGACAACGTCCTCGCCGTCGCCGCGATCGCCCGCGACAATCTCTGGCTGTTGGTATTCGGCCTGGTGCTGTCGATCGCCTTGATGGGCCTCTGCGCGACGATGATCGTCAAATTTCTCGTCCGCTGGCCCTGGATCTCCTATATCGGCGTGGCGCTGCTGGTTTTCGTCGGGGCTAAGATGCTGTGGGAAGGCTGGCCGAGTTTTGCCGGGCTGATTGGGCTGGCTTGAGGTGGGTCAATCGATCGATAGTAAGCCCCGCGACTCCGCCTCGTGTGTGATTGCCCAGCCAACGGCCTTTAGCCGGCAACGAGCATTCAAGGCCGTGTTTTTCCGATTTCTTGTTGGCGTATCCACTTGTCGGAATGGGCGTCGGCCACTGCGTGCCGGACCGTTCGACTAACGCAGACTAAACAGGCCGGTTCTGCCGATTCTGGCGTCTACCAAAATCCTATTCACCGGCTGTCGGTCCACGCTGCTCCAAGTGTTGCTATTCTCGTGGGACTTGTGTGCTAAAGGCAGCTATATCTTCAGCAGCAGCCCGTCATGCCGCATGGCGGCAGTTCTCTTAAGTGCCATTAGCCGCCGTTTAGCTACCGATAATAGATCCGCGTGTTTTGATTTTTTTGATCGTCATTCCCATACATCGTTAGCTTCTCTAGACTTGTACATATCCAGGGAGATCCCCGAAGTTGATAGCGAACGACACCAAGTGGAGACGTAACAATGAAACGAAGTAAATTGATGATAGTCGGCGTCTTCCTCTTCGCCGCATTGACGTTGACCGTCTACCTGGTGGGGGTTCATCACGGGCGCACCGGTGAAGGATTGGCTGTCATCAAAGATGCGGTTGCTGCTGTGACCAAGCCGTCCGCATCGCCTGT